>JGI12451J12833_1000163_pt1 | contig 21513 bp, 18 predicted proteins | sample A23E3SouthBayCA_2_FD_12833 | JGI IMG/M metagenome (IMG submission 12833) | reverse complement strand
CCCCCCGCCCCCCCCGCGCCCGCCGACACGACATCGGAGGGGAGCGGCAGGAGTCGGCTCCCGGCGACGCTCCGTAGGTCGCCCGTCTCGGCGACCAGTCGCTCACCCGCGGCCGCAACCCGTCCCTCCCCGACGCCGCGTCCGGCCAGCCAGTAGGGGGGAACGCTCGTCAGTACCACGAGGCCGAGCGCGAGGGGAAACCCGGCGAGCCCTAAACCGTAGCCGGCAACGACGGCGAGGAGCGTCGTCGGCCACGCGAACAACGGCCGGACGACGGCGACGACGACGAGCGCGGCCGTCAGGCGGAGCGGGTCGGCCGCCACCCACGCCAACCGGCCAAGCACCCACGACGGCGAACTCGCCCACGCGAGGACGGCGACCAGCGAGAGCAGTCCCGCCCCAGCGACGAGTCGCGTCCGGCGGTCCATACGCTCCGGTCGTCACGCCGCCCCAAACGCGTTGTCCTTCGTCGAGACGTTCTTGACGGGGGCCGTCGAACGGTCGACTGTGACCGACGAGACGGATCGAACCCCTCGGGAGGAGCGAATCGAACTCGCTCTCGATTTGCTCGCGAACCTCGAACACGAGACGCTTTCGCTCCCGGCGGTCGTCGACCGGATCGAGACGGTAACGACCGATCCGGCGCTCGTGCGACGAATCCTCGACGAGGCCGAACTGCGTGGCGTCCTCGAACGCGAGGAAGGCCGGATCCGAGTTCGGCGCGGCGGCTACGTCAGTTTCGAACGACAGGTCGTTACGCGCGACGGGGAGTTCGACTGCCGGCGCTGTGGGGCCGCCCTCTCGACCGGCCACTTCGTCCGCCTCGACGCCGGCGAACTCGGCCCCTTCGGCTCCTCCTGTGTGCGAAAAGTGCTCGGCCGGGAGTAGCTACCGGCCCTGTCTGAGCTCCTCGATCAACTGCTGGATCGTCTGCTCTTGGCGTTCGAGGCGCTCGTTCTGGTCCTCCACCGCCTCGCGAAGTTCGGCGAGTTCTCGGGCCACCGCGGGGTCGTCGACGACGCCGGCAGACCGGAACTCGGACTCGTCGAAGCCACTTTCCTCGTTGTCGTCGGCGGAGCCGGTGGCTTCCACCCCTGCCTCGTCCTCTCCCTCGTCGTGGTCCTCACTTGGGCCCGCGTCGTCGCTCGATCCCAACGGTGCTGGTCCCTCGTCGAACGACACCGTCTCCTCGGCGTCGCCGTCCGCGTCGTCCGTAGCTGTGGCCGCTCGGAGGCCGTCGAGGTCGTCGACGTCGTGGTACGCACACACGGCGCCGACGAGTCCCTCGCGGAGCGCCCGCGCCTGATCGTTCGGCGCCTTGAACCGCTCCTGACGCCCGTCGACGGTGATGACGACCGACGTGGCGACGCTCCCCTCTTCGAAGTCGAGGTCGGTCACGTCCTCGAAGTGGTATTCGTCGTACTCCTCGTCCCAGACGGCCTCGCCGATGTGACGCACCACCCGCGAGCTCGTGACGACGATAGTGAGTTCGCTGAACCGGTAGGTCTGTTTCACCGTCTCGCCGGTGTCGGTCACACCTCGGGCGTTCAACACGCCAGCGAGCACCGGGTGGATCACTTGGTCGAGTTGCTTCGTCGGCACCGAGAACGTCCGCTCGCCGTCGAGGCCGTAATCGAGCGAGATCTCGGCCTTTCGTCGTCCCTCGGACACCCCGACGTGTTCGGCGTCGTGGGGAAACTCCTCGACCGCTTCGTCCGAGAGGAGGCCCTCGGCCCGATAGACGAGCGTCCGCGTCGGCGTCACGAGAAGCAGGTCCTCGCCGCCAAGTCCGACCCGGGCCGCCACGGACTCTCCGTCGAGGCTGGACTGGACGAGATCCGGCAAACTCATGAGCGGAGTGTCCTCCCCGCGGATGATAATTCTGCCGGCTATCGGTCGATACCGACGCGTGCCTCCGGTGGCGACCCTTCCGAACGGGGTACCGATATCTGCCCCGGTGACGCGGACCGATATGGGAAGCTTCAAGGGGACGATTTGCCTACCTGTGAGTGCGCCCGGGTGGCTTAGCTGGACATAGCGCCGCACTCATAGGGTATTCGAGCTTCGGTGCGGATACGCCTTGGAAGCCTCCCATCCCGTGAGGCCCGCCGAGCCTCGTACCTGGGATATGCGGAGATCGTGGGTTCGGAGCCCACCCCGGGCACTCATCACATTGCTGTCCTGTGCAGGAAGCGAGACAGAGTAGAAACACTCCGCCTTCAAATAGAGGAGCAGGGGCGTAACTCCAGACATTACGCCTGCTACCTTTTTTGATGGCTGTGGTCGCTCTTGTTCAATCCCATCATCCAAACGACGGCAGGCGGCCAGTCGTCTAAGCTCACAGACCGCCGAGCGCAGAGATCACGCCTCCGATGACCGGCCAGTCAAAATCAAGTGCATTGATGATTCTATCTGGGACGTCAAATTGCCTGATTCCGACGACGATCCTGCTGTCGAATGACTGACCGGCGCTGCGAGGCCTTTCTCTCGTATCTATCCTTCAGTTAGTTCTGAATCTCTGATCTATTACTGACCGAAAAGACTGTTATGTGACCTGTAATTGTTTAATATACTTGTGGCAGAGCAGTTCGTCTCTGAGCAGGCCCTCGCTGAGACATACGATGCTGACACAGGGTGGGATACCGTCATCCAGTACCGCCACGCAACACGGCTCCGCGAAGAGAATCCCGACATGGCTCGAGCGGAAATCGCCCGTCGGGTCGGTCGGCCGGCTAGTGCCGTTCGTGGCTGGCTTGCCGCAGGCAAAACGCCGCGTGCCGTCACCGGGATTCGAACCGCTCAAGAGCGTGGCTGGATCAACGTCGAGACCGAATCTGAGAGGTTTCGCGCCCTGAACCAGCTGATTGCGTGGATCTACGCTGGCGGCGGTATTGCCCGGGATACATTTGTGCCGCATTTCTCCGCCGACGACTCGCTAGCACTAGCGACACTTTCCCAATACTTCCGCTGGCTGCATCTAGACTATCGGTGCCGTGACCCCGATGGGGAAGCCGAGTCTCTTGAGGTGATCCCTGCTGAGGGAGGTGCGGTCTTGGGTCGGGTGCTGGGTATTCTCGGTGCTCCACGCGGAATTAAGGCTCAAAACGAGAATTTGACTCTCCCTACATATCTCTCAACAGTTGCCTGTGACCACCGTCGTGATTTTGCCCGCATCTACCTCCTCAACCGAGGCCGCTTTGAGACGGCGGACACGACAGGTACCTATATTCAGACGACACAATCGGGCAGCTACGCCACAGAACTGCATGACCTGTTCGAAGCAGTTGCCTCGGGAAGCGTCACTCAAGGCTCAAAACAGCGGCTGTGGGTCCCAGCAAGTGTTACACGTGACCTTATCGGTGCGACGCCAGTCCGCTCGGGACTGGCGACAGCTGCCATGTATGGTACCCGCACGCCACCGACAGATAGGGCAGTTGCCTCAACCTTCCGACGTTTGCAGTCGCCCGGGGGCTATCGCTATCACCAACTCCACCAGATAGTCCGCAAGCGTGATGACTCGCGCGCGAACCTTGCCGCTGAGTTGGGCATTCCCGAATCATCGATCCAAAGTTGGCGCCGCGAGAGTCGGCCATACGCTACAAATGCGCTCAAACGCGCGCGAGAAAGGGGCTGGATCACCCCGCCTGTGGATAGTGAGATAGCGACAACTCTGACCGCCCTACTCACGTGGCTGCTGGCCCGTGGCTCGCTCCGAGACACATACTACCCCGTATTCGGTGCTGAGACGATGGCCCAGCGAGACCGCTTTGAGATACTCGCTAAGAAACTTGAGATCTCCTACGAGACTGTTCGGCCGAACGACCCTAACTGGCCAACCGAACTTCGGCCAACCGAAGACGGGTCTCTTCTCGGACGCGTTCTCTATGCATTGGGCGCGCCACGGCAGAGTGAGCCCCAAACCACTGCGTTGCTGCCGCCTATTGTGTATCACGCTTCCGAGCATGCCCGACAGGTCGTCGATATCTGGTGTCTACATCACGGCGACACACTAACCCAGACACAGGCAAGCGAGCCACTCCACATCACCGTCCCACTACGTGCAGGCGAGTACTTTTCGGACGCCCTTGCTAACCTGTTTCACGCACAACTCGGATGGACAGTTGACCGACAGACCGACCAGAAGCTTGTGGTTAGTGACCACCCCGACTGACCGGGTTCGTGTCACCCGGCTCTCGGTCTAGTGACTGTCCCTGACCGGACTTACTGTGTCATATTACCATGCTGAAAATTCGATGGAACCGTGGTGCTGTCTGGGACTGCCGCCGCAGGGGCAAGCGGAGTTAACGGGTCGGTCAATTCCCCTAGCTCCGCAGCACAGGGCAGTAATGCCAGCGTAAATACAACTTTTGATCTAGTAGGAATTAATACTTCAACTTCGACGACTGGTGGCATCATCACCGTCGGCTTCGACAACCTGAACGTAACGAGTTCAACAGATCTTTGTTCCGGGTCGTCAACCTCCTTGGCAGTCAATAGCGTCGCCTACAGCAACCGAACCGCGAGTTCTGAGACGGGCACGGTCACGTTCAATACGGATGGTACTAGCTCTGTCGATAGCGACATTGCACTTGACCTCACGTTCAGCAATGTCGATGTCTCCAACGACGTCAGCTACTCCGGCACACAATCGATCACGGTTGAATCCGTCAACGCCGACGCTACCGGTGGCGCAGACGGTATGACCGTGACGCTGGGGCCGATTTCGATCGGCACTGGCAACCGCGCCAGTGCTTCTGACGGCACTGGCACCTTCGACACCGATAACGGTGAAGGCTACCTCTTCGATCGCGCGACGGTCTTTTAGCGCGAGTCCGACGTGTTTCTGGCCGGCACAATCTCCGGCGGTGTCGAGAAAACGGCCGGCAACGATGAGGGTGTCGTCCTCGAAACGCCAAACATCCTGCAGAGTCAGTCGACCAGTTCCTACACGACCGACGGTCTGTCCGGGTCCACGGAAGTGGCGAGGACGTGCTTGATGGCCTCCATTTCGGCTGCAAACGGAACTACGGCTACGGCATCACGCGGCTGAAGGACATGCAGGTTGTTGACCTCGCCAACCTAGACTATTCCCGGCTTGAGGACCGCGAGGCCTTCGCCGTGGAGGTGACGACACCGTTCGTTGGGGTCGGAGTACCCCAAGGCCGCCGACCAAGACGTCCCGTGGTGGTGGAAAGAGAGTTGACGAAATTTCCGTGAGCAAGCGGAGAAGATACCTAACTAACGGGAGGTCTACAAGTTCCAGACCGTTGACCACGGGTGGGTTGTGAAGTACGAGGGCAACCGCCTCATCGAAACCGCGAAGAGCGGTATCTTTCGGAACAGCAGTCACTCGAAGTATGCCTTTGGAGAGCTTTGAGTGAAGCCGGTCGAACCCCGGACAGATCAGTGTAAGAATTTCACAACAACTGTTATCTGAAACCGGAACGGAACTGACCAGTCAAGTACTGAGGTGTGTCACCGCTGGTTTTATACTGTTCTTGGTTCCCCTGAGGGTATGGCTGCGATCAGTGAGTTAACTCAATCCTTCCTTGAGGACTATCCAGACTCTGAGAAGGCCCTCCAAGCTATGGTGGAACTCGATAAACAGGGAATATGGACGTTTGATGATGTCCCTCTTGACTCGGGTGTATTTGGAGAAATCGTATCCCGGGGAATCGTTGAACAAGCCGACGATGGATATCAGCTTGCAGACCGACAAGCCGTCCAAGCTGTGCTTGAAGAGGATGGAACTACTGAAACGACGACGCCTAACAAATCGCATCTCCCTATTACCGTCCCACAGATTGAACCCAAGGTGCTTGGGCCGGTATTTGCGGCGCTACTGTTTCTTTTGTTATCTCGTAGTTTCACCTACACTAGTGTGTTCCGCGATGGAGTAGTTGTGTTACCCGGTAACGATCCCTACTTTTATCGCTACTGGGTAGAGGTACTCTTAGCACAATCTGCAGGTTCTACGGCCCTCCAGACGCTTTCCACATTTCCAACCGGAATTTCAAATGGAGAACCTTTCCTCGTGGCTGTCTTGTGGCTGGGGACCGAGATTCTAGGCGAGAGTGCATCTGATGCGGGCGTTGTCCTTGCTTGGTATCCGATACTTTCAGCGGTCACTGTCGGAGGCATCGTGTATCAACTTGGGACACGAGTTTTCGCTGACCGACGTGTAGGTGTCGCAGCTGTGGTTATGCTGGCGCTCATTCCTGCCCATGCATTTCGAACGTCGGTGGGCTTTGCCGATCACCATGCGTTTGACTTCCTGTGGTTGGCAGTAACGATGTTGGCATTAGTGCTCCTCGCCAATCGACCAACAGCTTCTGTGTGGCCATCTACGATCGGAATTGCAATGCTTGGGATTGGTATTACTGGGCAGACTCTTGCTTGGGAAGCTGGTCCGTTACTTCTCCTTCCCATCGGACTTTATATTGCAATTTTCTCAATAACTGTACTAAGGCGAGAACAGTCACCACTTTCTGATTGCTATCCGATCCTAATTGGGCTTGGCGGTGGCGCTGTACTCACTTACTTGATCCACCTCAAGTTGGGATGGCATACTCCTGTTGTTGCGACTGTCCCAGCCATACTAACAATAGGCAGTTGTGGTGTGATTTTTTTGAGTGAAGTGGCTTGGCGAACTGACCGATCCCCGAAACTCCTTGCCGCTATTGAACTTGTCCTTCTCGGAGCCGGTGGTATCGCCTTGCCTCAGGTCTTTCCCGACCTTGTCACAGGACTTGACCGTGGGATTGCATTCTTACTTGAAACGGAGGGTATCGCAGAATCAATGTCGCTTGTGAGCGGTGACTTGGGATCAATTTTCGGGCCAGTTCTCTTGTTTGGCTGGATTCTTTTTCTTGCGTTTCCGTACTTGAATTGGGCTACATTCCGCAGTTATCGTGATATTGATATGAGAATCCTTGTTCTGGTCGTCTATGCGTGGTTCCTGCTTGGCTTAGCCCTCATCCAGGTTCGGTTTGCGGGTGAATTGTCTATCCCCGTTGCGCTGTTTGCTGGGCTCGGATTCATTCACTTGCTCTCACGACTTGAGATTGCTCAACCGATTTCATTAGGGACTACTCATTCCCAACAGCCAACGACAGCTCAAGATCGGGCACAGCGTTCGATGTCGGTTGTTCAGTTTCCGGATCGGGACACGATTGTCCCACTCGTAGTCGTCTTTCTGTTAGTTGGGAGTTTGAGTTTTGCAATGGTCCCGATCAAAATGAGCCAGCCCTCTATTTCCGAGACGGAGTATCAAGCTGCAAGTTGGATGGAGGGGTATGCCGGTATTCAAGAATGGGTGTATCCTGAAAATTACGTGTTTAGTCCATGGGGCCAGAATCGGATGTATAACTACTTCGTGAGTGGTGAAGCCCGCTCATACAGCTACGCCCAGACGAACTATGCTGACTTCCTTGTCGCTACCGATGGGGCAGCGTGGTACCGGACTCTTCGTGATCGAGTCGGCTTTATCATAACTCGCGATTCACCGTACCAACGCGATGACTTTGATCAACAGTCGCTGCAGACGCGGTTACATACTCACTATGGGAGCGCAACTACGTCTACCCCTGGGCTCTCACACTATCGGGCCGTTTATGTGAGCGATGACACTTCACTCAAGATCTTCACGCTCGTGCCGGGTGTACAAATTGTCGGGACTGCACCACCAGAGACGGAACTGACGGTCACAACTAATCAGTCCGTGACCGGGACATCCATCACCTACACTCGGACGGTCCGAACGGATGCAAACGGGAGCTACGCTATCACGATTCCTTATCCAGGAACGTATACTGTTGACGGGACACGCGTCCGAGTCTCCGAGACTGCGATTCGACAGAACAAAACGGTGCGTGTCTCTTCTCAGTAGTTTTATAATATGATTGATGACTTTTCGGATTCCGTTTGGTGATCCGAGTTTCAGGGAGGAGGAGACCCATGAGTATAGTCATGATGGGAGCTGACACAGGGGAGAATGGACTGCCGACCAATAGCTGTTTGACTCTTTCACATCTAATCGGAAGCACCTTGTTGGCGTAGTCAGCTGGTATTCTCATGGATCGTGCGGTACTCGTTGCGATTGTTGTTGGTGCCCTCCAAGGGGTGTTTGAGTGGCTTCCAATCTCAAGTGAGGGTAACGTTGCAATCGCTCTTACGTGGTTAGGTGAACGCCCACAGGAAGCAGTTGCTTTTGCCTTGTTTCTCCATCTTGGAACGGCCCTGTCAGCAACGGTGTACTACCGACAGGAAATCGCCGCTGAGCTAGCACGCGCTCGATTTTGGCGCCCACACGTAGCGTTTCAGGATGAGTATGCAACGACGACATTTCTTGGAGTCGCAACACTGGTTTCCGGTGGTGTTGGGATCGGTGCATATCTGTTGCTTGCAGAACTCGTTTCAGCACTCACCGGCGGCACGATCATCATCCTCATTGGAGGGTTACTCGTTGTGACCGGTGTCTTTCAACGACTGTCAACCACTTTGGAGCAGACGCCGCGGACGACCCCGACTCTAAGGGATGCAATCCTTGTTGGTCTTGCTCAGGGGCTCGCTATCCTCCCGGGCATTTCGAGATCTGGATCAACGACGGGCGTGCTCTTATTGCGAGGATATGCAGCCCCGGCATCGTTTCGACTTTCGTTCTTACTCTCGATCCCGGCCGCAATCGGCGGTGGGATCTTAGCTATGTTTGATACTGGCCTCTCCGGAATCGCGATCACTCACGGGTTGGTTGCGTTAGGTACCGCTGCCGTTGTTGGGTATCTCACGATTGATGCCTTGATGCGGATCGTTCATCGGGTTCCCTTCTGGGGCGTTTGTCTCGGGCTTGGTGGCTTGGCTGTGGGTGGCGGTGTACTCCTCTTGTGAGAGTGATTCCGCGGCGAAACGAATTATCTGCGCTCACGCACGATTTGTGAGTTCGTCCCATTGAATCCGGATATATCGAAGCCGTGATTCAAGCAGAAACCAAGCACTTGCAAGCACTGCTCCGCCAACGTTTGCTAGTGCATCGCCGAGTGAAAAATATCGATTCGGTTGGAACCACTGAACGGATTCGATCAGGAGGCCATAGCCTATTGCGATCGCTAAGACAAGTGTGATTCGTCTCCAGAGACGATCGCGAAGATTTGCTGTCGCGTATGCTAATGCAAGAGCAAAACCCGCGTATCCGAGGAAATGCAGTTGTTTATCCCAAAATGGACTTGGACGTGGTGAGGTCGGTGGGGCACTAAGGACAGAAAAATAGAACAATACGGCAGCGACGATGCTGACTCCGAGATATCGGAGCCACCGGGGAACGAGTGGAATGGGGAGGCTACGCATACGATACTAGCGTTGTGGATCGGGTCGTGTTAAGTTAAGCGTAAAGAGTGAGGCGTGGTGATTTCGTAGTGCTCTATGCCAGAAATCACACGCTTCAGCGACGGTAGCGACTGGATCGAATTAGATTTTGTGGAGCGTCAGCGGACACCCGAGTTCGCGATGTGACTCGGTATTCAGATGCACGTGGTGAGACTGTCACTTTCGAATACAATCTCGATTCTTGAAAGGTTGAGTGTCGAGCGCTCTCGAACGGCCGTCCACAACTGGGTGCATAAGGCCGATTTACAGCCCGAAGGCGGTGCGAGCCCGAATCACGTTGCGCTTGACGAAACCGTGATTCGAATCAACGATCAGCAATACTGGCTGTATGCCGCTCTCGATCCTGAAACAAACTCATTCCTTCATATCCGGCTCTTTAGCACGTATGCAACCGGTCTCATCGAAATCTTTCTGAGCGAATTACGCGAGAAACACGGTGTCGAAACCGCCGTATTTCTCGTCGACGATGCTGAGTGGCTCAAAACTTCCCTTGACCGACACGGCCTCGATTGCAGATACGAACGGCATGCCAATCGGAATGCCGTCGAACGTATATTTAGAGAAGTAAAACGACGAACCTTTTTGTTTTCAAACACGTTCAGCAACGTGGAGCCGACGACAACAGAATCGTGGCTCCAAACTCTCGCCGTCTGGTGGAATCGATAGAAAGTATGAGGCGAAAACCCACGGCTTTAGCCGTGGGATGAAGCCGACAACAGGGAATCAGACCACGGTACGACGGCAGATTGGCTCCCAAAAGTCAAGAACTCCCAGCACTACATATAAGATATGGAAGTGCGGCGCACCGTCCCTGTTGCACTCGACGTGAACAGTGCTGACGCCGCACTCCTCGAAAACACCGTAGACACGTTCCTCTGGTCGGCGCAATACGTCGTAGACCACGCTTTTCAAGACGAGTACGTCACCACCAGCAAGACGACGCTGGATGATGAGACCTACAACGACGTACGCGAAGCCATGGACGGGTTCAACGGTGGCCTCGTGCAAGCCGCTCGGAACAAGGCCGCCGAAGCCTGCAAGAGCGTCGTCGCCCGCTGGAAACAAGGAAAGACGGCATCGAAGCCACGCTTCACAAGTCCACCCGTCGTCTACGACAAGCGTACCGCGACGTTCCACGACGAGTACGTGAGCCTTGCCACCACGGACGGGCGAATCGAAGCCGATTACATGCTCCCTGACGAGGACAGTGACACCCCACACTCGGAATACCTGTTTTCAGACGAGTACGAAACGACAGGTGCGGAACTGCATTACCGCGACGGAAATTGGGTACTTCACGTCCACTGCAAGACGGAAGTGGAGTTAGACACGTCAGAACAGAACACCACCGAGAACGGAACGGTTCTCGGGGTTGACCTCGGTGTGAACAACCTTGCCGTCACCTCAACAGGCGCGTTCTGAACGGACGACGAATTCGACCACTGGCGCCAAGAATACGAGAAACGGCGTGGCGAGCTTCAACGGTGCGGAACGCGCTGGGCACACGAAAATATCCAATCAGTCGGACGAAAAGAAGACGGACGGTTCAAGCTGCTCCATCGCATCAGCAACGAACTCGTCGCGGAAGCCCGTGAGAACAAGTGTTCGGTCATCGCGCTTGAGGACTTGACTGACATCCGTGAGCGAACCGGTGCTTCGTGGGGGGCACAAGTGGGCGTTCAACCGCCTGTACGAGTACGTCGAGTACAAAGCTGAAGAACACGGCATCGCGGTTGAGCAGGTTGACCCCAAGAACACCTCGCAGCGTTGCACACACTGTGGGTTCACCATCCAGACAACCGCGACGACGACGACTTTATGTGTCAGAAGTGTGGGTACAAGAACCACGCTGACTACAACGCCGCGAAGAACATCGGCCTGCGAGATCTCCGTCGCAACCAAATTGGCGGCGACGGAGGCGCACCCTTGGGCGTGCGCTTGAACAGCGGGACGCTGAACGTGAACGGAGGCTATGCTCCTGCCTCAACTGAGGCCAGAACGGGAGTCCACGCTGAATCCCACCGCTTTAGCGGTGGGTAGCTCAAACCGGTCTTTCTCTTGATTACCGATTCAGGTCGGAATCACTATCCTGGTTTTCGTCGCTAGCTTGCTTTGGCCACTCTGGCGGCTCGAATAGCCCAACAAGCGTCTGCCCAAGTCGAGTGTCACTCAGCCCAGCTATGAGTATGGTGAGTCTGTTGAGGGCGTGTTTCAGATGCGATGTCTCGAACCATGGACGCAACACAGCAAGGATTCGGTCAAGAAAGGTGAGGAATGGTGCAATAATAAGTGTTTCTCGAAGATCGATAACAATAATGTCTGGATCGGGAGGCGTGGTGAGCCAGCGATATATGAATGAATTCTGGATAACACCGATCATTCGGGAGTGCACGGCCGAGATGCGAGGACTCGCAGTATCGCGAAGTGAGCGAAGAGCAGCTAGCACCTTCGATCTTGAGATTGCCTCGGACCGTGTCGTCATTTCCGAATCATGGGCAGACATAGCTACGCAGAGACGACTGTCGCCTCAATGGTTATCGTCCCAAGATCGATGACGATCTGTGACTGCTGTTGCAGACTCTGGCCCTTAAATAGAATATTACTGGTCGTCTCACGGACGCGGAGTGTAGCAGTAATCGTCACGTCACGGTTTATCGGATGATCGACAACGTTTACAGATCCGTCTTCGCCGGTAGCAATAATGACCGACGGCTCGACAGCGACTCGATTGATCGTCGCGATCGTCTTTCCGTCAGTACGTTCTGTCATGCCTGGCTGGAGCGCGTCTGCAAACTGTTTTCGAACCTCGTTCATACGAAGGACAACGGTTCGAGTTGCCGCTGTACCTCGTGGCTCAACGGCACCGACACGCTCAATAGAGCTTGAGAGCTGGTAGTTCTCACTCGTAAGGTTGATTGTATTTCCCCGCTGGACTGGTGTCGCGCCGAACTGTTCGCGCTCGCCGTATCCAAGTGTCCGCAACGAGACGCCGACAAAAACACGCTCTTGATTTGGATCCTGTGTAGCATATGTGATTACATTCTCGATCGTCGCCGTTTCATGACTCCCCGCTCTAGCGACATCGCCGTCTGCAAGTCGGTCTGCAGTCTCAGAATCAACGACCGCCTCAAGCAACACGTCTGCACGTCCACGATCGAGGCCACTCCCAACACGTTCAATACGACCAGCGTATGTGTACTCCTCACTTGGGAGCGACACCACTTGCCCGCGTCGTAGTGGATTCCCACCGAAGTGGTGTTGGCCCTGTTCTTGATGTGTCTGTAGGGCAGCTTCCACAAATACGGTCCGTTCAGTTGGATCGCTCGTTGTATACGCTGCGACATCGTTGATCGTCGCCACGGTACGGCCAGCAATACGGATTTCATCACCCGGTGCAATCACTTGAGCATCAGGTGCGGGTAATGTCTCCCGAAGGACGACGGTCGTTGTATCGTCGGCAAACGCCTCCTGGTTTCCGATCGCACGAATCTGTCCACTCACCGCGTATCGGTTCGTCTGGATCTCAAGACTCCGCCCTAACCGCGGCGGTGCGTCAGCGTAGGTGATGCCCTCCTCACCTGCTGGGCCCTGGAGTTCCGCACGGATGATGACTTTTGTGCCCTCCTCCGAGGGAGTAAGATGAATATCAGTGATCGTGAGTTGGCTGCTTCCACTTGGACTGTACGTATCGCCTTCGTTGAGTTCCGCAATCAGATATTCTGGCTGGGTCCCTAGATCAAGTGTCACAATAGTCGTCTCAGGTTCTGGCCCTGAATCAGACGGTTGCAGTACAAATGCAGCCCCTGCCGCCACCACGGCAAGGATGACGAGGACGACAAGCGCATCAATGACATTAATAACGCCAAACAGATTCCCCTCCTCATCAATCAGCGACATTACAGTCCCCCGTGTCCATATTGGTCCGAACTGATTAGTACAGCGACTAAACCGTTATGGAAGCACATACAGAAGTAATCAAGAATTACTGGTCGAGAGGAGAGTTGAGCGAGACTGTCGCCGTATAGCGTAGTACTTACGACTGCACAATCAACATTCGCTGATAATGGATACTGGATGGCGCTACCGCATCGTCAGCGTTCTCGGTGTGGCTGTGCTGTCAGCACTCACCGTTGTTGTCGTTAATAATAGTGCCGTCCAGACAATTCTAGGGACTGTCCCGCCGCTGGGACGGTTACCAACTGATCCGCCAAGTGGTGCCGAATTTACGATTGAAATGCTATTAACTGTGAACGTCGTGGCCGGATCATTTCTTCCGTTATACAAATCGCGGCCACGCCGTATCGTCGATATCGTTGCCTTGGCACACAAGCGTGTGCTTGTCGCCATTTTCGCGTTAGCGACGATCGGATACTTTGATTATTCGTATAAGTTGCCGCGGGTGACGATCCTACTACTTACGCCGATCCTGCTTATTGCACTTCCCCTGTGGTTTATTTGGCTTCGTCGGCCGTCGTCACGCGGGGAACGAGCGATCATCGTCGGGGATGACCTAGACCATATCGCGGTGATTGCCCGAGAGGTGGAACTTCCCCTGCTCGGCTATTTGTCGCCCACGCCGGCACGAATGGCATCCCCAACACAAGATGAGCCCATTCCCACCGTAACGGACGGCGGCAAGGACAACGAACTGCAGCATTTGGGGGGACTGTCGCGGCTTGAAGATATGCTTGTTGAGTATGATGTCGATACAGCTGTGTTGGCGTTCTCCAACGCCGATCGCGCGGAGTTTTTGTAGCGTTGGATGCCTGTTACGAACACGGTGTTGACGAAAAAGCTCATCACTCCCATGCAGATACGGTATTGACTGCCGGGAGCGATGCTGGCACGCTCGTTGATGTCGCGATTGAACCCTGGGACCTCCAAGACTATCTGTGGAAGCGAGCGTTTGACGTGGCGTTTTCGCTCACAGGGCTTGTCTTGTTGTCCCCTGTGATTGTGGTGATTGCTGTGGCAATCAAACTAGAGGATGGGGGTCCCGTTCTGTATCGTCAAGAGCGAACGGCCGTTTTTGGAGAGGCGTTTGATGTGTTCAAATTCCGGTCGATGATACCAGAGGGCGAGCCCGAAACTCCAATCGATGACGAGGACAACGATCGAATCACGCGAGTTGGTGGCGTGTTACGGAAAACACACTTGGACGAGATTCCACAACTATGGGCTATTCTTCGCGGTGATATGAGTGTTGTTGGCCCACGTGCTGTCTGGACCGAAGAAGAGCATCTGCTGGAAAATGATTTGGAAATGTGGCGCAAGCGATGGTTCGTCAAGCCCGGCTTAGCTGGGTTAGCGCAAATTAATGACGTGAGTAGTCTGGATCCAGATGCAAAATTACGGTACGATCTCCAGTACGTTCGCGAGCAATCGCTTCAATACGACCTGAAAATCGTCGCCCGGCAACTGTGGAAGGTCGCTGTTGATGTGTGGGCCACTCTTGTGGCTTCTGACGGTTCGTGAACTGTCTTGGAGTCCTGTGGCTCGGGGTCTCACCGATATCTCAACACGGAAGACCGTCGCTTTTTGGAACGGTCCCGAATATGTAGCCTAGTTCGCTCTTTTTACTCGACCGTCACGCTTTTCGCGAGATTACGCGGTTTATCGATCGGTCGTCCCTTCTCGTTTGCGACGTAGTATGCAAACAGCTGAAGGACGACGTTCGCGACGACTGGCTCCAATGGACCACACGCTGGAATCTCGAAGACAGTGTCGACATCGCTGGTCACTGCCAAATCACTAGCCACCCCAATAACAGGTGCGCCACGGGATTCGACCTCGTTGACGTTGTTGACAGTCTTCTCGGCTGCGGCTTGGTCAGTGAGGATTGCGATGACGGGCGTCTCAGGTGTCACCAGCGCGAGTGGCCCATGTTTCAGTTCGCCAGCAGCGAAGCCTTCTGCGTGATCGTACGAGATCTCTTTGAGTTTGAGGGCGCTTTCAAGCGCGACTGGGTAGCCAGCCTTCCGTCCAATATAGAAGAATGCCTCACTGTCGGCGTAGGTCTCAGCAGCGCGTTTGATCGTTGGTGCTTGATCTAATACCTGTTGAACCGCCCCAGGGAGATTCCGAAGGCTTTCGAGAAACTCTGTCGTGGCTCGTGACGAGAGGGTTCCTCGAACCTGTCCCAGATGTACTGTCAGGAGCGTGGTGGTCGCGACTTGGGAGACGAAGGTCTTGGTCGCTGCGACGCCGATTTCCGGGCCAGCGCGAATAAAGACCGTATCATCAGCTTCCCGGGTTACGGTACTCCCAAGCGTATTCGTGAGTGCGAGTGTCCGGGCACCTGCCCGAGTGGCCTCGCGGAGTGCCGAGAGGGTATCCGCTGTTTCACCACTTTGCGTGATAGCGAGGACAAGCGTACGCCACGGATCGCGATCCCCGTTGAACTCGTATTCACTGGCGATATGGACGGTGACTTTTACGCCGGCATGTGTTTCGAGGAGATCTTTCGCATAGAGGCCGGCGTGATACGAGGTTCCACAGGCAATGATCTGAATCTCTTCGATAGACTGAACATACTCCGTGGGAAGGTCAACCTCGAGAGTGACACTCGTAGCCAGGTCGTTGATCCGGCCCGAGATTGCTTGTCGGAGTGCCCGTGGCTGTTCGTGAATCTCTTTGAGCATATAATGCTCATAGCCACTCTTGCCCGCAGCTTCGGCATCCCAGTCGAGGGTATCGGTCGATCGCTCAACGGGTTCTCCACCGTTGTAGATCGTGATGTCATCCGTAGTCAGGTGGGCAATATCACCCGACTCGAGATATGTAACCCGGTTCGTATGTTCGATGAATGCGGTTGCGTCACTCCCGATGAACGTCGCATCATCGCTATGGCCGATCAAAAGGGGACTGTCTTCCCGTGCGACAACGATCCCATCATGACCGGCTGCCGTTGCAGCGATCGCGTAGCTCCCATCGAGTTGTTCGGTCGTTCGCTGAACCGCACCTAACAGGGAGATGCCGTCAGCGAGATGTGTCTCGATGAGGTGTGGGATTACTTCAGTATCGGTCTCACTCTGGAAGATATGCTGCTCGCTGAGTTCTCGTTTGAGGGCATCGTAGTTCTCGATGATCCCGTTATGCACGACTGCGACCTCACCAGTACAGTCCGTGTGGGGGTGAGCGTTTGTTTCGGTGGGTTCCCCATGCGTACTCCACCGCGTGTGACCGATCCCAACGGTAGCGTCAGCCGACTGTGGCGCGGTGAGTTCGTCGACTTCTCCCGCTGTTTTGGTGAGCGTAAGCGTCTCGCCGGTGAGTGCGATCCCCGCTGAGTCGTATCCCCGGTATTCGAGATTTTTGAGTCCCTGATGGACGATCCGTCCTGTATCGTCTGGGCCGATGTAACCAGTAATTCCACACATCTGATTATCCTCTCTGTACGTGACTGCGGTCGTCAATTCGACCCGACACGTAGGTCCCACTATCGAGTGTGGCGTTGTTTCCGATGATTGTCCCCGGGGTAATAGTTACATTGCCTCCTCCGGCTACATTATCGCCGATCAATCCTCCAAGTGTGACATCGTGATGGACGGTATCCGAAAGGGCAACGTCAGCATGTCCGCCTTCAACCGTGGTGTTCGGGCCGAGTGTTGTATTTGCGCCAACGATACAATCTATCATAACAGTCTCACTTTTGATTGTCACATCAGATAAAATAATCGTATTTTTTACGGTTGTGCCGGCACCGATGCTAACATTATCGCCAATGCTGACGCCATCCAATACGGCTGCCTGTGGGTGAACAACAGTATTCTCTCCGACCGTTGTAGACTCTCTGACCACTGCCGAGGGGTCAATCGTCGCGCTTTCCGGGGTCGCATTTGACGATCGCTCCGTTCCGAGAAGCGCCGTATTGACCGTGAGAAGATCCCACGGCTCCGAGACGTCTAACCATGTCCCTCTGTATCGAACCGCTTCCAGTCGTTGGTCGTCAATAAACGTGTCCAACGCGTCCGTCAACGCCTGTTCGCCGTGTGTTTCAATCCGACGGATCGCAGCGAAGATTTCGGGTCCAAAGGCATAGACGCCGGCGTTGATGTAGTCTGATTTCGTGCGGTCGGGATGTGGCTGTTCTTCCAATCCGACGACAGTCTGCCTGTCAAGTTCAACGACCCCGTATTGATTCGGCTGTTCGATGCGGGTGATCGCCATTACTGGCTCATTTGTCTCCTTCCGGCGATCGATGACTGCGTCAATAATTGCTGTGTCGATGACTCGATCGCCATTTAATGCGATAAATGAGTCGCCAAGATGCGATTCTGCTTGGAGCAGTGCGTGGCCCGTGCCAAGTTGTGGCTCCTGCACGATATAGGAAATTTCCAGATCGCCGTAGCTATCTTCGAAGTGACTCTGGATGCGATCTCGATCCGATCCGACGACAACGAGTACCTCGGTAATCGCAGTTTGGGTGAGTGCATCAATAATATGCTCAAGAATGGGACGGTTAGCGACGGGGAGCATGGGCTTTGGACGGTTCTCTGTGAGTGGCCAGAGTCGTCGTCCCTTCCCCGCTGCGAGTACGACTGCTTTCATACTCTCAGTTTTCCGCCACGTGATATAGGCCTTTGGCACGTGACGCTTTTACTCGTCACGGTCGGGGTGCCCCGATAGTCGGCCAAATCAAGACTGAACACTCTCCTGTCGTTGCTTGGTTCGCTCCGAGTGGTACGTCGCATCCACAAGCTCATCCTCACGTACCCCGACGGTGAAGAGCGCATCCTAGCCACACTTCTGGCAACAGAACCGGCTCTGTGTCCTCCGGTTTTCGTTCAGTGTCGTCTTCACTTCGAACTACGTTTAGACGTGTACGACAGGTCTACAGATGAACAAGGCGAGTGCCTCGGGGCTTGACCCCGAGGGTGAAGCCGACACTTAGACGTGTTCTGTTTAGGATCGATCCCTAACTCACGGGGTTTGTCTTCGTTTGGGGGCTCATCCTCTCCGTGGTAGCCCTGGAGCGCTTCATCATGGTTTTCGAGGGTCTTGGCGGCTTTCCCCTTGGCTGGCGACGTCTGTATCTTGGTTTTCACCACCCTCCACTCATTCCACGGGTGAGCGTAATTGTCCCCCGTCGGCACGTCGTCGATGGTGGTCGAGTCATTATCCATCAGAAACTTCCGAGTCAATACTTCACGGGAGTGAATTCCTGATTTTCTCACTGCTCACTTTCCCTTCTCCTCGAGTCGCTGGAGCCGGCAGTCGATGCTCGGACGCTCGATTCCCAGCCTTTCGTTACCTCCGTTGTTCCCGCTGGTCCGTGGTTTCGGACTGCTGTGAGGACATCCTCCTCGCTATGTTTTGCGGCGAAGCGACCTGTTCGTCTCGCTTACTTTCGATCATGCCTCAGTACATCTCTTATGAAAACCCATGTACTGTAGTGTAGACGGTAGACAGGCCGACCCTTCTGGGTGTATGTCGAAGGGGAGGCACCCCAACGTCATGTTCACGACTCTTTGGGGCTGCTCCTGCCACGAATCAATTTTCACTTGTCAAAGACGGGTATACCGTCAATTGACAACGAGACCGTCTTTATCGATTCGCAGACGAGACGCTGCCATTCCGTTCCGGTCCACTCGTCTTCGTAGCGCCACCAGCCTGTGGTGTCGTGTTTGGGCTCGAAGCGGTAGCGTCGCCGCGACTCTTCATCTGGATCGAATTCGATGGTAAACGACGGGGCAGGCGAGTGTTCGGCGACATCGGTCCCACTACCGGCGCTCGTGGTCACTATCTGTGCAGTGTCGACTAGAGTTTGCAGTTGCGTTTGCATGGCTGTCTTCGGTCGGATTTCTCTCGACCTTCAGTTCCGCCGGGAGATACAAACAGAGCGGTTCGCACCTCTTTCCAACGTGTAGACAGTACTGACATTCAATAGCGGACGCACTCAAAGCAATTGCTCACGGGAATACGGCGTGGGAACCCTGCCGTTAGGCATGGGCGAACGCGCGAACTTCTGTGTGATGTCCTCCGATCATAGGCCAGTTCCTATCGTGTAGTCAAAGTACACCCGACGAGCATTGAAACGCCTACCTCACAGGCATTGCTCTTCAAGATTGTACCCTTACTTGACGCTCTTTTTTGTGAATTTGTCTTGGGAGCAGGCTATCGCTCGGCACGCCTGCGGTGACAAGTAGGGTTCCCGGTAGTATACTGGGTACCGAATATGCCCGCCCGGCCGGTGACCGGTACAGATGAGTATAATCGCCAGACAGCATCGAGTTATTGGTAGTAATACCCGACTGATTAATAAGAATAAGAATAGTAGCGGGCGGTGAAATCGGTGAGCGGTGAGTTAGTGCCTCAGATGCCCGGCGGGCGCCGTTGATTAGAGTACTGTACCTATATCTGTCTCTATCCTTATGTCAGCGACTATCAGCAGGAGCCGGTGACGTGCCCGGAGACACCGGGCAACTGATCCCACCCGGTCAGCTGTCGATCCCTGTGACGCCACGAACAGAGGCCCAAGATCTGATGGTCGCTGGAGCGCACGAGCGGACACCCACCATCGCACGGACGCCACCGGCAATCACATTGCAGTGCAGTAAGGGCAGTGGGCCGGGGTACAAACACGACGGACCATGTCGAGCTGTCGCTCCGGTGGCCCTCCTTGCCAGACGCCGGGGACATCCACCGTCGAGGTACCCACCCAGCTCTCAACCGGGCGACCGGCCTCAGCAGTGGGCATGAGACGGGGGCTGCACGACTAGGACGTCCAGATTGGTCGTGGTCGCTCAGTCCCACGGCTTGACACCGACAGACGTTGGTGCGGTCATATAGTGGCGCGTGGCGAAAGCCCACACTTGAGCCGTCGAGAACGCCGTCACCAAACTCCCGGATCCGGACACGGTGTGCGGGCCGTATCACACAGGCCAGCAGAGCCGCTGCACGGGGCCGGCGTGATCGCGTTGTCGTGATACACTCGCGTTCGCGTGGGTGTAGGCTGGCCCTGGCTCGCCGGCCCGCACTTCCAGTCGACACAGGGGCGGCATGATGTCGTTGCTGCGGTGGCTCGTGGGGTGACTGATGAAGATGGCTCCTGTCCACGGAACTGCCGCCTACGAGGACGGGACCCGTTGGCAGGGCCGTCTGAACCGGCCCACCTGAGCGATCCTATTGAGGCGACTGTAGTGGTGGCTGGTGTCCATGCCGACGGTGTTTGTGTACGTTGGTGCCAATAGTATCCGAAAGCCAGCATCGGCGACGGGTGACATCTGTCCGCTACTCTAAGATGGAACGGTTCGCGTGGGAGCCACATAAGGAGCACATATCATACGAACCCAGTCGTGGAGACGGACGCGATTCTACCGGACGCTGATCGGCGGCGTGGTCTCGTGGCAACGACTGGTCTGATAGTGTATTCTTTTCGACAGGCTAGGTGGCTGGGCCCGCCGGGCCGGTTCGGAACCTCAGTGGCTGATTGTTATTGTTATTAATCAGTCGGTGATGGGTACCCCAAACCGGGTGCTGTCACGTAATTATAGCTACTGGTGCGGGGGACCCGGTTCGGGGTAACTGACGGTCGGGGGAATCCTACCGGTTAGGGGGTACTCGTGGGTATCGTCCGGTTCAGGCAGCGCCAGTTACGACCCCAGAGGGAGCGTCGTCGCTCATCTCCGGGACCTTGCTGGCCGGGCGCGGACCCATACGCTCAATATTGTCATACATAATTGAAGCCGCCCCGATCGGCTAGGCCCAACAACGTGGGCGGGCGCGGAGACACTCAGCGCCGCTGAATCGAGTAACTGCGTGCCAATAATCTTGTCAGAACCGGACACAGCCAACGCCCCAAGCACGGTCCATTGCGACGGGGTGATATCGAGTGCGGACAGGGCAGGTGTGACCGCCTCGCTCTCGATTTATTTTCAATTCTGATACTTGGAGGATAAAGCATTAGACTACGAGGGGCACACGATGAAATATCGTGCCGGGAGGCTGTCTCCACCGTGGTTGGTCTCGATCACGGCCGACCCACGTTGCATTCGATGCGCCCGATCGGCCCCAAACAGACACAGACGGACGAGGGGGCGATGACTGAGCCGGTGTTTGTGGATGGAGCGCCGGCTACCCCCATCGAGCGCTCCGCCCAGTCACGGCCGCCACTCACGGACCGGCAGTGGG
>JGI12451J12833_1000158_pt1 | contig 21792 bp, 20 predicted proteins | sample A23E3SouthBayCA_2_FD_12833 | JGI IMG/M metagenome (IMG submission 12833) | reverse complement strand
TACGCAAACACCCTCGGTGACCACACACCAGTTTAAGTAAAGTTCGGGGCGAACGTGCCGCCCTTCAGAGCGGGGAGGATGGCAAGAATCCGGTGGGCCGACGAACGGCTGGCCGATGAAGGCATCGTCGTCCGTTCGCTACCCGAGCCATCGGCGGTGCGGGCGTCGATACACGCGGTCAATACTGAGTCAGAAGTCGACCGGCTTGCGACGGCACTGACGGCGGAATTCTGACGTACCGAGTCAGTCGAGCCGACCCGGTCGCCGCTGATGGGTGGCGACCAGTCCGAGGAAGTTCTCGAACACCGTCGTCGCCTCCCGGGCGGCCGCGACCGACTCATCGGTAATCGTTGCCGTTACTGCCTCCCGCCGGTCGTCGGTGAGGTCCTTGTTGCCGATGACCCACTCGGCTGTCTCGCGGTCGTACTCGGGGTGGAACTGCACGCCGTAGCGTGTGCCGAGCCGAAACGCCTGTATGCCGTACTGGTTGCGCGCCAGTTCTACCGCACCCGCAGGCAGTTCGGCGACGCGGTCAGAGTGTGTCTGGAACGCGGTGAACGACGGCGACATATCGGCAAACAGCGGGTCCTCGCCTCGCCGGTGAACTGTTCGGTATCCGAGTTCGTGTTCGCCCATGTCGACCACGCGCCCACCGAGAGACTGCGCAAGGAACTGGTGGCCCCAGCAAATCCCCAGGGTTGGTACGTCCGCCCGGTGGACGTCCCGGACCCACGACGTGAGGTCGTGAATCCAGCCGTGGTCGTCGTACACCGATGTCTGTGACCCACTGATAACCACGCCGTCGTACCGCCAGTCGCCGCCCGCGGGCACCGGTGGGAGATGACCATCGCTGACTTTGTACACCGTCGTCTCGGCGTCAAGCGACCGGGTCAGGTTTCGTTCTGCGGGTGTCTCACCGACTGATGCATCGACGATTGCGATTGTCTGGTTCATGTTTGGGGGGCCGGGAAAAGCCGGTCAGTGGCTCTCGTCGCTCAGACGAGCAATTGGATGTCGGACTCGGCCATATGCTGGAGCGCAGTGGCCGCCCCGACGCCGACAGTAACGTCGTCGTAGAAGTCGTCCTCGTCGTAGTCCATCAGTTCGATGGTCATCTGACAGGCCTGCAGTTCGACGCCCTGATCCAGCGACAGCTCAATGAGTTCGTCGATCGTCGCCGTCCCGTTGTCGTCGATACGCTTTTCCATCATCCGCGTCGCCATGCGGTCCATGCCAGGCAGCGCCGCGAGCGCGTTCGGCATCGGCATGTTCGGGTTACCGACGGCCGACAACTGGAGGTTCTCGGACTTCTCCTCGTGGAGGATATCCAGACCCCAGAACGTGTGGAACACGACCACGTCCCAGCCGAACGCGGCCGCGGTGCTGGCGAGAATGAGCGGCGGATACGCCATGTCAAACGACCCTTGGGTCGCGACGATAGTCATCTTTTTTTGCTCGTCGTCGGCTTCCAAGTCGGCGACGGTCTCTTCGAGCTCTTCGATCCGAGCCTGCAGCTCCGCCTCAGTCATCGAATCGCCGTCGCCCGCCGATGGTGTGTCCGTGCTCATTTTAGTCCGTCTTCTCGACGTAGTGTTTGTACACGTCGCCTTCGTCGACCTGTTCGAGTAGTGCCACGCCGTTCGTTCCCTCGGCCCAGCCCTCGATGTCACTCATACTGCCGCTGTCGGTCGCGATGACCTCCAGTACTGACCCCTTTGCGAGGGCGTCTATCGCCTGTTTCGTCTTGACGACCGGCATTGGGCACGATGCACCTTTCACGTCGAGCGTCTCTGCGATGTCGAATGCTTCACTCATTGTTGGAAAGACTCCAGCTACTGTATTGGAGCTACTACACAATATCGGGTGGATGGTTAAAAGAATATCGATTATTGTGCTATTCTAGCAACACCATCCTTGGACAATATGCCCTCAAATAGCTTTCAGAGAGTTTCTTATACCATAACTGTACTTTATCGGTGTTCTTTAACGTAATGATATTGTGTAGATTAGGAATTTCTATACAAACTCTTTTATGCCTCAACCCTGTAGCAATGAGTGTACTACATGAACGCTGAAGACTTCCCGACGCCGGACGCAGACGTCGAATCGGTCACGCCCGAAACGCTGAAATCGCGTATCGACGACGGAGAGTCGGTCACGATCCTCGACGCGCGTATGTCCGGGGACTACGAGGAATGGCACATCGACGGGGAAAACGTCGAATCCATCAACGTCCCGTACTTCCACTTTCTGGAAGACGAGCTAGATGCAGACATCATCGCGGATGTTCCGGACGACCGCGAGGTTACGGTTCTCTGTGCGAAAGGCGGGGCCAGCGAGTACGTCGCGGGCACACTCGCAGACCGCGGGTACGACGTTCACCACCTCGAAGACGGCATGAACGGGTGGGCACGCATCTACGAGACTGTCGAAGTCACTGACTACGACGGAGCCGGCACACTCCTACAGTACCAGCGGCCGTCCTCCGGCTGTCTCGGCTATCTGGTCTACGACGACGGCGAAGCCGCTATCATCGACCCGTTGCGCGCCTTTGCCGACCGATACTTCGACGATGCTGACGAGCTGGGCGTCGACCTGAAATACGCGCTTGACACGCACATCCACGCGGACCACATTTCGGGGGTCCGCGGCCTCGATGCGGCGGGCGTCGAGGGCGTCATCCCCGCAGCCGCCGTGGACCGCGGGGTCACCTACGCCGCGGAGCAGAGCTCCGCGAGCCCTGTCTCGCAAGCTCGGCAGGACGCCGACGACCTGACGACTGCCGAGGACGGCGACACCTTCGAGGTTGGCGACGTCACCATCGAGACCGTCGCGACACCCGGCCACACGACCGGGATGACCTCGTATCTCGTCGACGACAGCCTGCTCGCCACCGGTGACGGGCTTTTCATCGAGAGTGTCGCCCGACCGGACCTCGAAGAGGGCGACGAGGGCGCACCCGACGCAGCTCGGATGCTCTATAAGTCATTGCAGGAGCGCGTGCTGACACTGCCCGATGACACGCTCATCGGGGGCGCGCACTTCAGCGACGCGGCCGAACCGGCGAACGACGGCACCTACACCGCACCGATCGGCCAGCTTGTCGAGGAGATGGACGCTCTCACTATGGACGAGGACGACTTCGTCGAGACGATTCTGGCCGATATGCCACCGCGACCGGCGAACTACGAGGACATCATCGCGACGAACCTCGGCCAGAACACCGTCGACGACGAGGAGGCGTTCACGCTGGAACTCGGACCGAACAACTGCGCGGCGAGCCAGGAATCGCTCGCGGGTGACTAACCGTCGATGGTAGCTGACCCTGTCCCGCTGCAACTGGCCGCCGAGCTGTTCCCCAACGGTATCAGCCGGTACGCCATCGGCGGCCTCTTCGTCGGTCTCGGCGCGGCGGTAATCTACGTGGGCACCGGCATTAGCGCCGGCGCGAGCACGTTCCTCGAATCGACGCTGTCGTACGTCTCCGGCCAGTCGCGGTTCCAGCAGTACGTCGCCTCTCGGGACTGGCGGCTCGTGTTCACGCTCGGCATCATCCTCGGCGCGGCCGTGTACGCGGTCGTCTATCAGGGCGGCGCGTGGACAACGGATGTCTCCTGGTGGCGGCTGTTGCTTGGTGGCATCTTCGTCGGTATCGGAACCCGCGTCGGGAAGGGCTGTACCTCGGGCCACGGCGTCTGTGGCGTGGGATCGGCCTCGAAAACGTCACTGGCGGGCGTCCTCGCCTTCCTGCTGGTCGCGATACTGACTGCACAGGTCGTCGCCGCACTGGGGGTGACGCCGTAATGGCGACGTCGACGGACCGGCACCCGCTGTTCATCCCGCTCGTGCTGGTCGGCGGGCTCATCTTCGGCTTCGGCCTCGGCTACAGCCACATGGCCCGTCCCGAGGTGGTGCTGAACTTCCTCCAGTTCGAGGACTTCGGCCTGCTGTTCGTGATGTTCGGCGGCGCGGCCGTGACAGGGATCGTGTTCTTTGTCATGCCGCGCGTGCTGGACCGGGCACCGCTGACCGGCGACCCATTCGAACGTCGGCTGAAGTCCTTCGACCGGAACGTGCTGATCGGCGGCGCGATATTCGGCGTCGGTTGGGGGCTCTCCGGGATCTGTCCGGGTGCCGCCTATGCCAGCCTCGGCATCGGAAACGTGACTATTCTGTGGGCGCTCGCCGGGATGTTCCTCGGTGCGTACCTCCAGGGGTGGTGGCGAAGCCGCGCAACCGACGGCGTCGACCCGTCCCCCACGGGAGCGGACTGAACGTACCCCGATTTTCACAATGGAACTCCAGCTTCTCGCGCTCTTCTTGACCGCCGGTCTCGCGAGCCTGTTCATGTCGTGGGTTATCGGTGCTGGCTCTAGCGGCGCGACGCCGTTCGCGCCCGCTGTCGGTGCCAACGCCATTTCGACGATGCGGGCGGCGTTCATCGTCGGCATCTTCGGGCTCGCGGGCGCGGTGACACAGGGGGCGAACGTCTCGGAAGCGGTCGGCCGCGGCCTCATCGGCGGCGTCACCCTTCCCGCCACTGGGGTCATCGTCGCGCTGCTGGCCGGCGCTGGGCTCATGGCCGTCGGTATCTACACCGGTTACCCCATCGCGACGGCGTTTACTGTGACCGGCGCAATCATCGGTGTCGGGCTGGCCCTCGGTGGCACCCCCGTCTGGGGGAAGTACCAGCAAATCGGTGCCGTCTGGGTCCTGACACCGGTCGTCGGCGGCGGTTTCGCCTACGCCATCGCGAGCGTGCTGCCGCGGTCTGATGCCCCCGAAAAGGCCACCATTCCGACGCTCGCGGCGCTGGTCGGCGTCGTGCTGGCCAACGTCGAGTTCGCGTTTCTCGGGTCCGGCGGCGGCCCCGGTTCGCTGACGAGCCTCGGCCAGCGACTGCTCGGCATCGACGGCGTCGTGGCGACAGTCGTTCTCTCCGGCACTGTCGCCGCCGTGGTGTGGGCCGCGGTGTACCGAGACATCCGCCACGACGAGGCGGGCGGACTCAGACACGTCCTGCTAGCGCTCGGTTCTCTGGTCGCCTTTTCAGCCGGTGGGAGTCAGGTCGGGCTGGCGGTCGGTCCGTTGCTCCCATTGCTGGACGAGGTTGGGGCGCTCTCGCCAGCGGTCGTCCTGCTGGGGGGTGGCCTCGGAATTCTGGTCGGGTCGTGGACCGGCGCGCCACGGATGATAAAATCGCTCGCACAGGACTATTCTTCGCTGGGCCCGCGGCGCTCTATCGCCGCGCTCGTCCCCTCGTTCCTCATCGCGCAACTCGCCGTCTTCCTCGGTGTGCCGGTGTCGTTCAACGAGATTATTGTCAGTGCGATCATCGGAAGCGGTGCCGCAGTCGGCGGCAGCGAGGCGGTTGACCCACAGAAGATTGTGGTCACGGTTGGCGCGTGGGCCGGGTCGTTCACGCTTGCGCTGGCCGTTGGCTTCGGGTCAATGACCGCGATGGGCGCGCTCTGACCCCCCGTTTCAGGCGGACGCTGCCGAGCAACAGCCGGCGCATCCGGCTCTGGCCACGAGAGCCGACGAGCGTTGTCGTTGGCGTCACGGCCGCTTCGACATCGAGAATCTCCTCAGCGGGGTCGCCACGGCGGACCTCGACGTTCGTTTCGATGTCCCACTGTGACAGTGTGTCGGCGAGCGACGCAAGCTGTTCAGATGGGTCCGCCTCGCTCGTCGCATCTTTCGGTGATTCCACGTGGACAAGCGTCGCTTCCTGGGTCGCGTGGCGGAGATACTGAAACGCGTCGAAGGCACGCGTTGCGTTCTCAGAGAAGTCAGTCGCGTAGAGCACCCGCTGGAACAGGTGCTCCCTGAGCACGTCCGGTTCGTCTGTACTGCGTTCGATGCGGTTGACCAGCAACGGCACCACCGTGGTTCGCGCGAGGTTCCGAGCAGTGGAACCAATGACGCGGTTATTGAGTGGACTCTGCCCCCGGGACCCGATTATTGTCACGTCGGCTTTCTCTGCCTCCGCGATACCGTTGATGCGGCGGTGGGGAGTCCCACGCACGACGTGGGTCTCAGTGTCGAACCCGGCGTCCTCCATCACATTCTGGTACCGCGTAAGTCCCTGTTTGCGCCGCTTGCTGAAGTTCATTCCCGGCATCCCTGCGTGGACGTTCGATGGGATGACGGTGACGAGGTGGACCGTATCGACACCGATGCGTCCGAGGCACTCCTCGCCGCCGAGAGGTCTGTCGCATAGATGGCTCTCATACTCGACAGTACGCAGCCAACTGTTAATATTGTTTTGTTTGTACAAGACAGTCAGATTTGGATTGGTCTGTAGAGCTGCTGTCTCACCTGACGGTAGGTCAATCTAGGTAGCCACGCCGTACTGAGAGCCGATTACATAAACGCGACAGAACAGCGCGCGCAACATTATTACGGGCAAGAAGCAGGGTTTTGAACAGTGACCATATGTGGCCGATATTTGTATAACGTATGCAGATATCTCCGTGGGATAGCGGTGTGATACCCGTCGATAATATTGTTTGACAGTCCCAAAACTGTTATCAGTACCCTCCGATTAGGGGTGATTGAGTAGAAAAGTATGATACGTTCACGACAGCACAATATCAGAGGTGAATCCCCATGGTAGACCTCGCGGCCTTCACATCGATGGGCGCAGACGGCATCGACGCGGCAATGCTCATCGGCGCGGTGCTGCTGGAGGCGGCCATCCTCTACGTCGGGTACGGGGCAGTAGAAGAGGCATTCGGACAGCGTGTCGTCGAGCGGTTACGAGGGGAGTGACGAATGGAGATACTGGGACTCAGCCTGGCGATGGTGGTGTTGTTTGTCGGGTTCGGCCTGCTCATCGGCGTCCTGTTTGGCTTCTTCGGGATGGGTGGGTCGTTCCTGGTCACCCCGGCACTGCTGGTGATGGGGTATCCCACCCGGGTTGCCGTCGGGAGCGGGCTCGCATTCGTGTTTGGCACATCGGTTATCGCTACACTGAAGCACCGAGATATGGGGCAGGTCGACTACAAACTGGGGGTGCTGATGATCGCCGGAACGACCGCCGGCATCGAAGCCGGGAAAGAGATAGTCCTCCATCTGGAAACGCTCGGGCTGGCTGGCAGTATCATCAGCGTCACGTACGTCGTCCTTCTGGGCGGTATCGGCGCGTTCGTCACCTACGAGGCACTTCGAGGTGGCGATGGCGGCGAGGGGATCCGACGTCGACGCCGACGACATCCCGGACATCGCAAAGAAGATTCAATCGTACCGCATCCCGCCGATGATATCGCTTCGTGGCGGCGTCAGCGTCTCCCTCTGGATGATACTTGGCGTCGCGTTCGTCACCGGCCTGCTTTCGGGCTTCCTCGGTGTCGGCGGCGGATTCATCCGTATGCCCGCGCTGTTCTATCTCATCGGAGTTCCCGTCCCCATCGCTGTCGGGACCGACCTCTTCGAGATCGTCTTCTCGGGCGGGCTCGGGAGCTTCCTGTACGCGCTGGACGGTGGTGTCGACCTCTCCATTGTGCTCCCGCTGCTGGCAGGGAGCGCCTTCGGGGCCCGTGTGGGTTCCGCTGCGACGAGCATCGTCGACGAAGACGAAATCAAGGTGTACTTCGGGCTAATGCTGCTCGGCGGCGCCCTCGCTGTCGCGGTCCGTGAAATCGGCAACGTCTACGGTATCGACGCCCTGAACACGGTCAGTCTGGTGCTCATCCTCGGCTCCGCGTTGCTGGTCAGTGGTGCTGTCGTCTACAGCAGCATCACTGCGCTCCGGGAAGAGCGTCAGTCGTCATCGCCCGCGTGAGGGTGCGTCGGACCATCTTTTTTCTCACGGTCTGACACGCACCCTCAATTGAGCCGGTACTTACTTCCGAGTATGTCCCTGCCTCACTGCACAGTTCGCAACTCGTTAAGTGGAAACATTGCGTTCTTTCCCCAATGGCCCGCCTAAACGTGACTGAACTCAGGGGAAGTTTTTCACATGAGTAACAACGAGTGCGGGAGTCCACGTCCAGACATTGGCACTAATGAAGGGTTGGTTGTGAGTGCTTCTGGCGGGGAAATCGTTGAGACAACTGGGCTGGTCTCACGGGTGACCGGCTACTCAAAAGCAGAGTTGCTTGCGATGCCACTATCTGCCCTGTTCTGTGCCGCAGGTACGGATGATTCCGACAAGCAAGTTGGGACGGCGTTATCCGAGACGGACGGACGATCTTATCAAACATACGTCTGCACGACGCTTCGGCTGCCAGCGGCAGAACCTGGGTCGTTGACGCTGCCGGGAAAGGATGCGTTCCGACGACTGCATAAAGCTGCGATGGAGAGCGAGAGCGTTGCAGACACCGCACAGCGATTGCTAACGCTGGGATGTGACTACCTTGGAGCTGACGCCGGCGCGCTTGCACGCATCGACGATGCCACGTACACGGTTGAGTATACCAGCAGTGAATCCGCCGTGTACGAACCGGGGCAGTCAATGCCCCTCGGTGAGACTATCGCCAGTGAAGTAGTCACTGGTGCCATAACGGATCCTGCCACGTTTGTCGTGGGCGAAGGCCAGCACAGCTCTCTAGACACGCACGGAGCGTACGCCGGCGCACCCGTGGCAGTCGGTGAAGATACCTACGGTGTCATTGAATTCACTGGTCTGGCGACACGCGAAGGTGCGTTTGGGCAGTCCGAACGGGAGTTTGTCGACTTCACTGCACAGTGGCTCGGGAGTAAAATCGAGCAGGAGAGACAGAGCAAACGGTTGGAACGGTGTGAAATGGCACTGGAAACTGTTGACGAGCCGGCCCACGCACTTGAAACCGACGCAGTTGATGACCTGTTATCTCATACCCGCGGCACGACTGCCAGCAAACAACGAGCCCGACTTTTTGACAGTGTGTTCAACCAGACCTATCAGTTCACTGCACTGCTCGAACCCGATGGAACGGTCATCGAGACCAACGATGCGACCCTCGAATTCGGTGGCTTCAACCGTGCAGATATGGTTGGGAAACCCTTCGCTGAAGCGCCATGGTGGAGTCACTCTGAAACCATCCGTGACCGAGTCTGGGACGCTCTCAAGCGCGCGGCCGACGGTGAGTCTGCCCGCTACGAGACAGAAGTTCGGGACCGTCAGGAAGTCGGGACTATCGACTTCACCGTCAAGCCCGTGACCAACGAAGACGGGTGTGTAAATATGTTGGTGGTCGAGGGGCGGGACATCACAAAACAGAGCCGACATCGAGATCATCTACAGGTCATGCAGCGTGTGATGCGACATCATATGCGCAACGACCTGACGAAGCTCCGGGGGTTCACTGGAGCGCTGTACACCCTGCCTGATTCGGAAGCGCAGTCGAGATACTTCGAGCGCATTGAAGCGATTCTGGATAAGTGGACCGACATGACCGAAAAGACACGGCAGATTGGACAGGTGCTTGAAGAACAACGACACTCGCAAGCCACCACGGCGGTAGACGAACTCGTTGCCCGCGCGACCGCCAGAGCTGACGAGTTCGTCGCCGAGACAAGAATCAGGAACGACCTGCCAGATGGTGTGACACCACACCTCCCGACTGTCATGCGCGAAGCGGTCAGTGAATTACTCGGAAACGCCGCCGATGCTACTCCCGACTCGAATGGACAGATTACAGTAACGCTCTCGCAAACCGCTGACGACTGGGTCGGTATTACCGTTGCAGACAACGGCTTTGGACTGCCGGATGCGGAAGCAAGCGTACTCAGGACGGGCGAAGAGACGCCACTAAACCACGGACAGGGGATCGGCCTCTGTATGGTGCGGATGATCGTCAAGCAGGTGGGCGGCGATGTCTCCGTTGATGTGACTCAGGGCGGGACCGAAGTGACACTGCACGTGCCGGCGAGCGAGAGTCTGCGAAAAAGAGGGTAAGTTGCTACCTGTATGTCCTTTTTATCTCCATATGACGGAAACAGGCCGACAAACGCACTGGACACCTGTGGTCACAAACGCCGGCCAACAGAACGCGGGCTAGCCAGAGCAACTGTCACCGGCTGTCAGGCCCGATTGAGGGTTACTGTGAAGACGCTGCCATCCACGTCCGGCTCACTGACCCATTCGTCGCGGTCTGCAATCGTGACCGTCCCGTCGTACATCTCTACCAGCGTATCCACGAGATAGAGGCCGATTCCTGACCCCTGACTCTTTGCCCCCATCTCCCCACGACCAAATATCTCTGTCTTCTGGCTATCGGGCACACCCGGGCCGTTGTCAGCGACGGAGACCTCGACTGTGTCCGGGCTGACGTCCACTTCGACTGTGATCTCGGGGCTTGACTTATTGTTGTGTGTGACAGCGTTGTTCAGTAAATTGCGGAACACGGACGAGAGCAGATTGGTTGCCGAAACCTGGAGCGTCTCGGATAGTTCGCCGTTGACTGTGATGGTTGCCGCCGAGTGTGCGGACTGTGACTTCTCGATTTCGCTCTGCAGAACGGGTTTGAGCGCAACGGGATGGAGTTCTGGTTCCCTGTTCCCTTCGAGTATCTCCATGAAGTCGCCGGCGGTTTCAGCGATACCGGCAATGTGCTCGCTTGCATTCATAATCCGCTCAAGATGGTCCTGTCCGGCTGGTTCGACGTGTTCACGGAGCGCATCACCCCAGCCGAGAATGACTGTCAGGTCGTTTTTGATATCGTGGCGGATGACCTGATTGAGTAGAGCGAGTTCCTTGTTACGTCGTTCAAGCACCTGTTGCTGGCGTTCACGTTCGACAGCGTAGCTTAGTGTCCGCTGGAGGAGTTTCGGGTTGATGTCGCCCTTGACGAGAAAGTCTTGTGCGCCGCGTTCGACGGCCTCAATCCCGACGCTGTCGTCGTCGAGTCCAGTGAGGACGACAACAGGTTCGTCCCCGGCTGCTTCGAGCATCGTTTCGAGCGTCTCGAACCCGTTGCTGTCCGGCAGCCCAAGGTCCAGCAAGATAATATCAATCGATTCGTCCCGGGCATCGACCGCCGCAGACAACCGGTCGAAGTGCTGGATGGTCGGCACTGTTTGCTGCCCCGACCAGCCCGGCTCTTTGAGATACTCTTTGATGAGCCGCGCGTCGCTGGGATTGTCCTCCACGAGCAGGATATTGTATTGCTGTGTGTCAGTCATTGGTAGTTGAGCTACTGATTGGTGGCATCCAGAACCGCACTGCGGCGGTGATCATCTGGATAAATTCGTCGGGGTCGGTCGGCTTCGTCAAGTACGCGTTCGCGGACGACTCATACACACGGCGGATGTCGTCCGGGTTCTCCGAACTCGACACAGTGAGGATAGGCACAGCGTCTAATTCCGAATCTTTGCGGAGATATCGGAGGATTTCAAGCCCTGACTTGCCTGGTATATTGAGATCAAGCAATACTAATTGTACCGACTCTGCGGGGACGCCACCATCGCCGGTCAACTGTTCGATGGCATTTCGGCCGTTGTTGTATACGCGGAAGTCGATATCCCGGTCGACGGCAGCGACACCCTCTTCGATGAGTCGTACGTCGGCCGGGTTGTCCTCAACCGAGACGACAAGCGGCGTCGGCTCACTCATGTTCCTCACCTGCGGCGGGAAGTGTCACGAAGAACGTCGAGCCCTCGTCTGGTGCCGATTTGACCCGTATCTGGCCGGAATGTCGGTCAACGATCTTCCGGCACATCGAGAGCCCGATACCAGTCCCGCTGATTTCTTCGCGCGTGTGGAGTCGCTGGAACACTTCGAAGATATCGTCCAGTTGGCTCGGCTCCATTCCGATTCCGTCGTCGGACACCGCGTACTCGACGGTATCGTCGTCGGACCGGACGACAGAAATATCCACGTGTGGCGTTTCTTCGCTGTACTTGATCCCGTTCTCGACGAGGTTCTGGAACAACTGAACGAGCTGGTTCGTGTCGCCGACGACGTGGCCGCCTGCATCGGGGACGTTCACGACCGCGCCGGACTCTTCGATGTTCACCTCAAGGTTTCGAGCGACTGTGTCAAACACTGCATCCATATCGGTTGATTCGAACGCCTGCCCGCGAGTATCGACACGCGAGTAGGCCAGCAGTGCCTGTATCATCTCCCGCATCCGCTCGGCTCCGTCAACGGCGAAGTCGATGAACTCCAGCGCGTCGTCGTCCAGCACCTCCTCATTGCGTCGTTCGAGGAGCGTGAGGTAGCTCGAAACGGTCCGAAGCGGTTCCTGCAGGTCGTGGGAGGCCGCGTACGCGAACTGTTCGAGTTCTTCGTTGGACTGCTCCAGTCGCTCGCGAGTGTCTCGCAACACCTGCTCGCGCTCGGCCCGACTGAGTGCCGTTTCGACGGTCGCAGCGAGGATTTCGAACAGCCCGCGGTCGGTCTCGGAAAATGCCCGCTGTTCGGTGGACCCACTTATCAAAATCCCCTTATCGCCCAGCGGCACGAGGGTCTCGGAGCGTATCGGTGTGTCGTCGTTGAACCGTGCCTCCACTTCCTGTAGGTCGTCGTAGACCCGCACCTCGCCGCTCTCGAAGGTCTCCCANGCNAGCGATCCCTCTCCATCGAACGTCGGCTGCGTGCCCAGTAGCGCCCCCGCTTCATCTGTTAGTCCCGCCGGAANGAGTGCGTCCTTCCCCTCATCGTACCACCAGATTCCCGTCATCGGCAGGCCGAGTACCCGCTTTGCACTCTCGATAGCGGTAGACGCGACTTCCGACGCGTCGCTGGCCGACAGGAGTCGCTGCGCGGTCTCGTTGAGTTCGCGGAGCTTCGTCTCGACGGCCTCACCGGCGAGTTCATACCGCACCCACTGGACAAGGAGTTCGACGAACGCGCGCTCGCTTTCATCGAACTGGTGGTCTCGGTTGTCGCGGTCAGCAAAGCAGAGTGTCCCATAGAGTTCGCCGTTGACGGTCACTTTCCCGCCGACATAGCAGCCCAGTCCAAACATTTCATACGCGACGTCGTCCGGCCAGTCCTCTTCGACCGCGTTCTGGATGGTGAGCGGTTCGTCCTGCTCGATAGTCCGCCGGCAGTACGCCTTCGACATCGGTGCGGACGCCCCGGCCTGTAGCTCTGAATGGGAACCCGACGCCTCAACAATATGCTGTGTCCCATCGTCGATACGGGTCAAGAAGCCATACGGCAGGTTGAGTCGCTCACAGCCCAGTTCGAGTATCGCGGCCAATTTGCCTTCGAACCCACGGTCTGTATCGGATGCGACTTCGGTCATTTCGCGCAGTGACTGCTCACTCTGCCGAAGAGACTGTTCGAGTCGCTTTCGGTCAGTGATATCGATAAGGTAGCCCAGATAGTGCGTTATCTCGCCGTCGTTACGGATGATCTTCGTGTTGTCCGTGACCCACTTCACCTCGCCGTCGGCCGTGACCATCCGGTATGGGTCGTGACTGAACCGTTCGGTCTCGGTGTCGGTGTTTGCTTGCACCTCCGCGGTGACCGTATCCATGTCCTCGTCGTGAATCAGCGTCTTGTACGGGATGTCACCCGACTCCAGCTCTTCCGGCGTGAAGCCAAACGTCTCGGTGACGTTCTCCGAGACGTATTCCACAGGCCAGTCGGGTTCGTTTTGCCACTTGAACACGACCGCGGGACCCTGTGCGAACATATCACGCTCTTCTTCGAGAGCGTTCTCGGACCGCTTCTGGTCAGTGATATCCAGGTGGATACCGACAGCACGGGTCGGCTGGCCGTCAGAATCACGTTCAACGACTTCGCCGACGTCCCGAATCCACTTCCACTCACCACTTGCTGTCCGCATCCGATGGTCACAGTCGTACAGTTCTGCCTCCCCAGCGATATGTGCCTCCAGCGCGTCCTCGACGCGGTCCATATCCGCTGGATGGACGCGTTCTTCCCACGTTTCCAGCGTGTGGGCAATCTCATCCAACGAGAGGCCGAGCATCGACGCCCACTGCTCGTTGAACGTCACGGCATCCGTGGTCATGTCCCAGTCCCAGACACCGAGATTCGCGCCTTCGACGGCGAGGTCAAGTCGCTCTGTCAGCTCCTGCACGTCCTGCTCTCGCTCCTTTCGATCGGTGATGTCCTGAAAGATACCACGGGCCCCGACGACTTCGCCGTCGTCGAACTCGGGGTCGCCGACAGTCCGTACCCACTTGACCGCATCAGCCGCAGTGACGATGCGCAGTTCCTCGTCGTACGGTTCGCCTTCTTCGACCAGCCGATCGAACACCGCATTGAGTGTCGGCCTCTCCTCTGGATGGTAGTAGTCGATGCCGTCCTCGACAGTAACGTCGGCATCGAGCGGCAAGTCATGAATGCGATACACCTCGTCCGTCCACCGCAGCTCATCTGTCTGGAGGTCGATTTCCCAGCCGCCGACGGACGCGATATTCTGTGTTTTCTCGAGGAACTCGCGGTTACGGACCATCTCCCGCTCGCGGGCTTTTCTATCGCTGATATCACGGGAGATGGCGATAAACCGTATCTCCCCGTGGACCTCTGTTTTCGATACCCAGACCTCAACTGGGAAGATACTCCCGTTCTTACGACGGTGATTCCCCTCAACCCGGCGTGTTTCGCCAAGTGCCATGTCGCTCCACAGTGCACGAAGTTCCGTCCGGCTATGTCCGACCTCGAACTCGGCGACATTCACCCCGCACAACTCTTCGTAGCCGAGCTGGTCGATCTGAGTGGTGTTCGTGTCGATAATCTCGCCGTTCTCGTCGTGGACAATAATGCCATCGGGCGACTCGTCGAACAGCGCCCGGAGCCGTGCCCGCTTGCGCTCTAGTTCCTGTTCGCGTGCTTTCCGTGCCGTGACATCACGGGCAACGACTGCTGCCCGTTGTTCGCCGGCGGAGGTGAACGGTGAGAACAGACACTCCAGAATGTACTCCCCGGTCGGTAGTTGCAGCGGTACTTCACACCGCTCATTGACCTGTTCCCCATCGAGCGTTCGCTCTAATGTGTCGTTGAACGTTTTGTAATCAGCCTTGTCGGTAACCAAGCCGTCGAACAGTTCCATTATATCCTGTCCGAGAACCGAACGTGGCTCGACATCTCCCAACGAGAGCGTTCTTTCGTTTGCGTAGGCGAGTCGCCACTCATCATCAACGATGAACGCTGCCTCGTTCATGTTTTCGATGAGCGCCTCGTACTGTTCGAGTACGTTCTCTCTGGCTTTCTGCTCCGTGATGTCACGGTTCGTACAGATGAGTTTGCCATCGTCGAGCAGCGAGAGCGCTAGTTCCTGGGTGACCGGCGACCCATCGCGTTGCCGTCCGACCGTCTCGCCGCGCCACTGACCGTGCTCTTCCAGTTCCGGAAACACCTCCTGTCTGATTCGCTCGACTTCCTCGTCGCTGTACAACCGTCGCCACGAACTCCCGATGAGGTCGTCAGGGTCATATCCGAACACCGCCGCGTGCGCCTCGTTCATGTAGATGTACTCACGGTCGTCGTCGAGGACGGAGATGCCGTCCATCGATGCCTCCATCGCGGCCGACTGCATCTCCAGCTCGGCCTCGCGCTGTTTGAGTTCCGTGATGTCCGTTGAGACGCCCAGCACGGCGTCGCCGGGTGTGTCGACCGGGTCGTAGGGGATTTTCCTCGTCGATAAAATCCGCTCTATTCCATCAGTGGTCGTCAGCGACTCTTCGGAGATGTGCTTTGGCTCCCCGGAGTCGATGACGGCTCGATCGTCAGCCCGAAACTGTTCGGCCTCCGCCTCGCTGTCGGCGAACTCGGCGTCGGTTGCCCCCTCCAGTTCGTCGACCGTGGTCCCGTACGCGTCGGCGACAGCTTCGTTTGCCAGCAGGAACGTTCCCGATTCATCCTTTGCGAACACCAGCTGTGGGAGCATATCGATTATCTGCCGCAACCGTTCGCGTTCGGCGTTCGCTCGCTTCTGATTTCGCCGTCTGCTGATCTCTTTGCCCGCCCACTGTGCAACGGTGCGGACGAACGTTTCCTCACTCTCTGAGAACGCCGACGCCCGGCTGTCCCGGTCCGAGAAGCTGAGGACTCCGTACTGCTTGTCGTCGACGGTGACTGAGACGCCGAGATACGCCGCTATCTCCCCCGATTCGGCGGCACGGTGCTCTGTGAACTCTGCCTCCTTCACGTCGTGGAACCCAAACGGTTTGCCGGTCGTCGCGACGCGCTCATCGAACGTCGTGTCGAGGGGGCGTCGCTCAGTGGCTGTTGCCGTTTCCCCAGCGGTGAATACGTGACGGGGAATCCGCGTCTGCCCGTCTATCTCAGCTATCACACCAGTTTCAACATCGAGATAGTCGACCGCAAGCTTGAGCACTGCCGCCGCCTGCGTCGCGAACGGTTTCTTCTCGTCAGTCGTTATATCGTGAAACTGCTTGAGCGCGCGATTGCGCTGCTCGATGCTGCGCTTGTAGTTGAGTTGGCTCGTCACGTCCCGGACCGTCGCGAAGAACGCGAACGTCCCACCCGCCTCTCTTTTGAGCGGCGTTCCGACTGTTTCTCCTTCGAACGTTGTCTCGTCCGCCCGCTCGTATTCGACGACGTATCGGTCGCGGCGCTGCGGGGCTCGCTCGTTGAACCGTTTGTCACCCTGGCGCTCGAACGTCTCGGGATCAGCGTACAACAACTGTGACTTCTCGCCGATGACCTCGGACGCGTCGTACCCGAATAGCCGCTCCGCCGCGGGATTGAAATCAGTGATTCGGCGGTCGGTGTCGGCAACGATGATAGCGTCCTCCGTCTCGTGGAACACGGACTCGAACAGCTGTTGACTGCGCTGGAGTTCGAGTTTTCGCTCGCGTTCCGCTGTCAGTTCGCGGAGGCACACGGTCAGCCCATCATTCGACGGGTATGCATGCACTACGAATCGGGTGTCACGGGGGCCAAACACCATCTCGAAGTGACAGGGCTCCTGTGTCTCGACCGCGTTGTGACACGCGTCAAACGCGGCCGAGTCGGCACTGTCCGGAAACACCTCCCAGAGCGACTCCCCGAGAAGTGTCGCCGGGTCGCGGTCGACAAGCGCGGCCGTCTGCTGATTGATGTAAGTGAACTGCCAGTCAGTATCGAGCGCAAAAACCGCCTCGTCGATGCGGCCGAAGACAGTTTCAGGTGTTGTTTCTTGCGCGATATTGTCAGTGCTCATTATGTGTTGTTTGCCCGTAGTTGTTCGAGTGCTGTTTCAGCGGCTTTTGAGGGGTTCTCGATATCGTGTTCGAGCGTCTCGAGGCGCTTCTGGTAGCGGGTGTACGCGTCGTCGGCTGCCAGCTCGTCACCCGGCACTTCCGCCTCCAACAGCGCTAGCTTCGACCGGAGTGCCAGCAACTCCCTGACTTGCTCGTCGTACTCGGCTCGCTCGATAAGGTTCGCCACGGCCGACTGTAACTCATCTTTCAGCACCGGCTTGGTGAGATACTCGTCGAACCCCATCTCGAGGATTTCGACTTCTGGGTCTTCGGCAGTGGCCATAACCACGCGAGTGTCGTAGCGCTGCGAGCGGATCCAGTCGAGCACTTCATCACCCGTCAGTCCCGGCATCCGTCGGTCAAGGACGACGACATCCACGTCCGTGTCGAGTTGGTCTAGCGTTTCCTTTCCATCTCGTGCTGTCCGGACAGTGTACTCGTCTTCCAGCCACGTCTCATGCATGGTGATGACACGCGTATCGTCGTCAGCTATCAAGACAACGCGTTCTTCATCGTTACTGTCAAGATGTGTCTCGCCCCAGTCCGCGAGCGACTGAATGACTCCCTCCAATTCATCCCCACGTTCGGTTAGCGTATACTCAACGCGGAGGGGTTGCTGGCTGACCTCGGTCCGGTCGATGATATCGTGTTCCTGAAGCTCAGATAACGCGTCGGTTAGGACCTTCGCGGAGACACCGTCCAGTCGGTCCTCGAGGTCGCTGTAGCCCAGTCCATCGCTCGTCGCCAGACAGCGGATGATGGCCGGATGCCACTTCTTTGAGACGAGAGACACGCTCTGCTGGAGAGATTCGGGTAGGAGCGGACTTTCAGCGTCCGAAAAGACATCAGTCATACGATATTGTTGCACTGTCGGAATATAACGACTGTGGCGGTAGCGACACCTGGCTGAACCAGAATGCGGCGAACTCCTGAATGGCATCGGCGTAGGTCTCAATGTCGCTGGCACCCGAGATATGTCCGTTCACGCCGTGCTCGTACGCACTCTGTATGCGCTCTTTCGCCTCGTCTGGGGCCACTGTGTGATTGACAAGCGCAATAGCTGGAAGCGTCTGCAGTCGGGGGCTCGCCCGTATCGCGTTGAGCACGGTTAGCCCGTCGGCCGGGGCCGTCGTGAAGTCGATAGCGACGAGACAGGAGGACGCCACAGTGGTCTCGTCCTCACACATTGTCGTCAGGCGGTCGATTACTGTGCGGACATCTGCTGCAATGTCCATTGAGATGTCTTCGCGCTTGAGCCCACAAGAGATCACTCTGGCATCCATTGGGGTTGCACCGACGAGCAGGACACTCGCATGGTTGTCCCCGGAATCTGTGTTGCCCTGCATCACTCCGTGCCTCGGTATATGCTCCTCTCTTGTCTCCAACAGTGCATGCCAAACTGTTGCTGTAGCGTGTAAAGAGCGTGCGCTAACCAAAGGCTAAGCTAGTAACTAACTTCTGGGTAAGTGCAATGGCTCCCGCTGGATGTCGATGGCATTGACTCGAGCGAGATGCAGTCTCACTTCGCTGTCGCCTCCCACGACAGTAAACACGATTCACAGCGACGTGAAGAGTAATTTCTCCGAGACTGCGGCAGACCGACTGCAGTGCGAGGGGACGCCATCACAATCGGCCAGGCTGTATTAAGCGGTTGCTGGTCGGCGTCGGCAGCCTCACCACTCAGCGATGCTCTCCGTTTCAGACACGTACATCGGAGAACGGACTGCTGGGAAGCGCTCTCTACCCAGATTTCACGACGCGCCGAGATTTTCGCGNGAGCCACTAGACAGCCGTTTTCGGGGCACACTTTTTCAGCATCGCAAGACTGCTCTACTGTCCGTATCCCCACTCTTCGAGAATGTCGGCGAGGTCAACAACCTGCGCTAAACCGATAATGACCGTGGCTTCCCGAAGGTCAGCCTTCTGTACTATTTCACCGAGTTCCGACTCAACAGCTGACTGAGTCTGGCGCTAGGCATTCAGTATCGACTGCTGGAGGTGGAGTTGGAAACCGAGATAGGGCGTCCGACCACGGCGTAGCAGCAGTAGATTTAGATAACGGCCAGAGAAACCAGCGTTTGATGCCTATCTCGCTGGTAACGTGGCTCCGTCTGTTCGGTGGTGTCGCCTTACTTCTGGGAAACAGCTTCTTTGTCACGACCGAGTTCGCGATGACCCGCGTCAGGCAGTTTGAGGCGGAAGCATTTCTCGGCAACGGACGTGGACTTGAACGCGCCTGGAACATGACCAAGCGGCTGGAGATATTCCTCACAGGCTGTCAGGTCGGAATCACCATCTGTAGTGTCGGGCTGGGGGTTGTCGCTGAGCCGGCTATCACAGCAGTGCTGGAGCCCCTGCTGGGCGCGGTTGGCGTCACCGGCGGCGGACACACGACGCTGTCCGTGCTCCTCGCGCTGGTAGTGGTCAATCTCATGCACGTTATCATCGGCGAGCAGGCACCGACGTATCTGGGAATCGAGCGTGCCAAGCTCGTCGCCGGATACGGCTCGGGCCCGCTGTACGTCTGGACAAAACTCATGTATCCGGTAATCATCGCAGCGGACTGGGTGGCGAAGGCGTTGCTGGGCCTCTTTGGCGTCAAAATCTCCCGTTCGTGGACTGAATCAGAAGCCGAAAGCGCTCCCGCAACCACTCGCGCCGAACTGCGCAGCGAGATGGGTGAGTCACTCAGCCGACTCGATATCTCCAAAGAGCGACGAAGTGAAGTTATCAATGCCCTCGATATCGGCGCAACGCCAGTCAGTGAGATCATGGTTGATCGCAGTGACATCGTCGCGCTCTCGACGACTGACGACTTCGAGACGAACATGGACCGGATCGACGGGATGCCATACGTCCGCTTTCCGTTGATCAAAGACTCAGTGGACTCGTTCATCGGTGTCGTCTACGCCCCGACAGTGTTGCACAACTACGAAATGCTGGATTCGGGGGCGACAACCCTCGAAGACCTGGTAACCTCGCCGCTGACTGTCGCTGCTGAAACAACTATCAGTGACTTCATCGACCGGTGTCAGGCCGAAAATCAGGAACTCGCCCTCGTGGTCGCAGATGACGATGTCGTTGGTCTTCTCACCGCGACAGACGCGTTCGAGGCGATCACCGGTGAACTCGAAGACCCGATGGATCGCGCGGCCGAGTGACTATCGGCACAGAACGCATCAGCACAGCGCTGTTGTCAGACCCATTCACCGGCCTTCAGGCGAGCCGTTAACTGGATGCTCTTGAGAAGTCCGCGCGGACGACACCGCCTGAATTCGGCTCGCCCTCCCCATCTTGATACTCCAGTCCCCGGACGGCCGTGACGGCCGTGATGGGTATCTGTTGGTCTGCCTGTCCAAACAGCAATGCTGCCCGGCGGGGAATTCGTCTGCGACGAAGTCGATGAGATCGCCGTCTGGTTCGACTCGGGCGATATCAAGACCGTGAAACGTGAGTTCTGTCAGCATTTGGATGTCGGAAACGGGATAGTTCAACGCGAAGACGATTGCACAGCGGTGGGAGTAGGCGAGATTTTGTCGAGATGTGTTCCACCGAGCATACCAACGTCCGAGACGAGAGACCGAAATTTGATCGTGGTTTAGTCGTACGGCGGGCGGGTTTATTGTGACAGGCTGTGTACCATCTCCCGTATGCCCGAAGAAGTTCTGTTCAAGTCAGAAAGTAACCAGAGTCGAGAAGCGATTGCATCGTACCTCCGGAAAGTCGCGGACAATCTCGACAGCGGAAACGATATTACCCTGAAAGCAGGCTCTGAGACTGTAACGCTGGCTCCCCCTGCCCGACCAACCTTTGAAGTCAAAGCTGAACGTGAAGGTCCAGCAGGAAACATGACTGAACTGAGTGTCGAGTTCGAACTCGAATGGGACGAGACTGATGGCGAGGACGGCGGCGGAAGTGGGCAGCTAGAAATCGAGTGAGAACTCCGCACACGCTGGGGCGTTGTCTGTCATTTCTGACTGACACAGGAGTGCTACTATCTTGTTCGAACCGCCCATCGGTCATTTGCTAACGGCTGCTCTGGCACACCGGGGACGACACAGACCGCTGTGAAGATATCGAATCTTTTTGTCATCGGTCGTTAAACTCGCAGTCGTGAACCTCAGCAAGGGGTTTGTCCTCACCCTCATCGTCACCCTCCTCGTGCTAGCTGGCATGCTGATACGGCCGTTTCTCCAGTACATTCTCGGTGCTGTCCTCCTCGCCTACGTTCTCTATCCGCTACAGGTCCGCCTCGAAACGTATGTCTCACCGATGGTCGCTGCACTCTCGCTCGTGACGCTGGCAGTCGCTGGATTCGTCGCCCCGGTCGTAGTTGTCCTCGCGTCGGTGGCCGATAGTGCTGACCGGATACTCCGAGAGCTGGGCACCGAGCCGGTGCAGCTTGACGTAGTCGAATCCCGAATCAAGGAACTTACTGGCCGCGAGGTCGATATCGCCGGTGAACTCGTCAGTTCCGGCCGGGACATCGGAACGATCATATTCGAACGGTCGACCCAGGCGTTCAGTACGGTCACCTTCCATCTCATCGGGATTGCGTTGGCACTTTTTCTGATCTACTACTTTCTCAAAGACGGCGATGACCTGGTCGACTGGCTCCAACAAACAGTGCCCCTTCCGGTGGACGTCCAGCGTGATTTTTACGACGAAATCGACGACGTGATG
>JGI12451J12833_1000155_pt1 | contig 21922 bp, 23 predicted proteins | sample A23E3SouthBayCA_2_FD_12833 | JGI IMG/M metagenome (IMG submission 12833) | reverse complement strand
TGACGGGAAAAGCTAAAGACTTAACCGCGTCACAGGCCCAGGTACGCACAATGGCTTTTGAGGATCTCCTGGAGGACCCGGTCATACAGAAGTACCTCCACGAACTCGTCGGACCGAAGGGGATGCCCGTCGCCGCCGCGCCGCCGGACGGCGAAGTGACGGACGAGGAACTGGCGGAGGAGTTGGGCCTGGAGCTCAACGACGTCCGCCGGGCGCTGTTCATCCTGTACGAGAACGACCTGGCGAGCTATCGCCGGCTGCGCGACGAGGATTCGGGCTGGCTGACGTACCTGTGGACGTTCCACTACGAGAACATCCCGGAGCAACTCGAAGGCGAGATGCACCGGCTGCTGGAGGGCCTCGAGGAACGCCGCGAGTACGAGTTCGAACACGAGTTCTACCTGTGTGAGAACTGCGGGATCCGATTCGAGTTCGGCGAAGCGATGGATTTCGGCTTCGAATGTCCCGACTGTGGCTCGCAGCTCGATGCGATGGAGAACACGATGTTGCTCGAGGCGATGGAAGATCGGATCGAACAGCTGCGCGACGAACTCAACGTCGAACCGGATTCGGAAGTACAAGCCTAATGGTCGTCCTTGCAACCAAGTGTTACGTCGCCGGCGATGCCCGCCAACGGGCCCTGGACTCGCTGTCCGCACAGGTCGGAAACCTGCTGGGCGAACTCGACGTGACCTACGACGTCGGTATTCGCGACGACGACTTCCCATCGGTGACCGTCGAGGGAGACGACAAAACGGTCGCTCAGAACCTCCTGCGTGAGGAGTTCGGCGAGATCACGCCACACCTCACTCCGGGCGAAGTACACGTCGGCACGCTCGAACGCTGGGACGACGACGGGTTCTACCTCGACGCCGGTCGAGAGGTCCACGTCCCGGCTTCGGAACTGGATCTCGGACCCGGATCGCCCGAGCAGATCCGGACGCGGTTCGGCCTCGTCCAGCATCTCCCGCTGCGGTTTGTCCCCCGGGACGACGAGCCGGCACGGCTGGCCGACGAGGAGCGAGACCGCCTCTACGAATGGACGCGGGGCAACGGTCGGGTCAACGTCAACAGCGCGACCCGGGCGGAGGTTCGGGCGACGGTCAACCGCGCCGGCCACGCCCAGGACATCGTCACCGTCGAACGGCTCGGACTGCTCGAACAGAGTATCGTCTGCACGGACGACACCGACCCGCCGGGGCTGCTCTCGAGTATCGGGTCGTATCTCTCCGCGGAGTTGCTCGCTGTCGTTCCATGAACCGCCGGCTGCTCGCACTCATTGGACTGGGCGTCCTGCTCGTACTCGCGGGCTGTCTCGGCGGGTCCGGCCCGTCGGGCGAACAGCTCCGGGAGGACGCCGACTACGACTGGAACACGAGCGCCAACGGGACGCTCCAGCTAGGTGGGGACAGCTACACGGCCGTCTACGAGATCCACAACACCTCGCAGCTGGATCTCTACCAGCGAGACACGTTCAACAACCGCGAACCGCTCCCGATCAGTGCGTTGCAGTTCCGCTATCCCAACGGGACGGTCGTCGACGCGTCGGCGTTCGACATCTCGACCAACGCCGAGCGGATTCGGCTGGAACCACCCAACCGCACTGGCAAGATCGCATACTCGGTCGAACAAAACGGCAAAGCCGTCCAGACGGCGACGTTCGTCGATGGCAGTTACGAGGTCGTGCTCCCGCCGAACACCGATGTCGGCGTGCCGATCCTCTCGAACGTCGCCCCCGGCGGCTACGAGACCGAAACGATCGACGGGCAGGTCCACATCACCTGGAACGACGTCGATAGCGACGAGCTGGTCGTCGAGTACTATCTCGAACGGGACCTATGGTTGTTCGGCGGCCTGTTCGTGCTACTCGTGTCTGTCGGTGTCGGCGGCGGGCTCTACTACTGGCGACAGATCCGGTCGCTGCAGGACCGCCGCGAGGAGGTGGGCCTCGACGTCGAAGACGAAGACGACGACTTTGATGACCAAGGGCCGCCCCCCGGAATGGGCCGATAAGCCGCCTCGGCCAGAGAGAGTCGATAAGTCGCCCTGACCGGAAGTCCCGTCGATCGGACCGGAGCAGGGCGACACACCTTTGCTATCGAGTCCACAACAACCGGGTATGCGCGTCGCGCTGGTGTCCGTCGGTGACGAGTTGCTGGCCGGCGACACCGTCAACACGAACGCCGCGTGGCTCGCCCGCCAGCTGACTGATCGTGGTGTCGCCGTCGAGCGTGTCACGGCCGTCCCGGATCGTCGCGAGGACATCGCGAGAGTCGTCAACGAATACCGTGCCGAGTACGACGCCGTGCTGGTCACCGGCGGGATCGGTCCCACACACGACGACGTGACGATGGAGGCCGTCGCGGCGGCTGTCGGTCAGCCGATGGAGGCGAGCGACGCGGCCCTGGAGTACATCGAGACCCAGCGCGGGTACGCTCGCGAGGATCTGACCGACGGCACGGCCGGGATCCCGGCCGGCGGCACGTTCATACCGAACCCGGAGGGCGTTGCCCCGGGCTGTCACGTCGAGAATATCTACGTGTTGCCGGGCGTACCCGAGGAGATGCGCGGCATGTTCGGCGAGATCGCCGACCAGTTCAGCGGAACGGTCCAGCACGTCGAGCGTGTCACTGTTGACGAGCCCGAAAGTGCGCTCCTCGATCGGATCGAGGAACTCCGCGGGCGGTTCGACGTCACTATCGGCGTCTATCCCGGCGAGTACGTCAGGGTGAAGCTGTCCGGCCCCGACAGTGTGACAGTCGAGAGCGCCGCATCGTGGCTCCGCGAGCGCGTCGAGGCGCCGGACGATCAATCGAGATAGAGTTCCTGCAGCCAGGCGTAGGTCAACACCAGTCCGCCGACGGCGACGATCGCCCCGGCGAGGTTGATCAGATCCCCGTTGACGGCCGTTTCGGCGAGTGCCACGAACATATCAGCTACTCCGGGAGCAGGGTATAAAAATGTCGGCGACCGACCCGAGGGAATTGCGCGTCGTACCGTGGTGTTTTCCCGGCACGCCACCGTGGACCGGGTATGCGCACGATCGGGTTCGCCGTCAATCCTATCGCCGGTATGGGCGGGCGCGTGGGACTGAAAGGCACTGACGACAGGCTACAGCAGGCCCGCGATCGCGGCGCACAGCCGCGCGCGCCGGAGCGCGCCCGCCAAGCCCTCGACGCGATGGCGGCAAGCGGCGTCGAGATCACGCTCGTCACCTACGCCGGGATCATGGGCGAGTCGGTCGCCCGCGAGGCGGGGTTCGACCCGGTCGTCCTCGGTGCACCCGACGCTGGCCGCGATGCCACCATCGGCGAGACGGTGGCTGACGATACGCGCGCAGCCGTGCGATCGTTCCTCGATCGGGGTGTCGATCTGATCGTCTTCGTCGGCGGCGACGGGACGGCCGTCGATGTCGCCGAAGCCCTCGACGGCGCAGACGTGCCGATTTTCGGCGTACCCGCCGGCGTCAAGGTCTACTCGTCGGTCTTCGGCGTGACACCGCGGGCCGCCGGACGGATCGCCGCGACGTTCGACACAGTCACCGAGGGCGAGGTCAACGACATCGATGAGGACGCGTACCGAGAAGGACAGGTCCGCTCCGAGTTGTACGCCGTCGTGACCGTCCCACGGGCGGACCAGCGCCAGTCGAGCAAGCAACTCGCCGGCGGCACGGTCGAAGCCGTCGCCGAAGGGGTCGCCGAAGACGTTCGCGAGGGTGCGACGTACGTGTTCGGCCCCGGCAGCACGGTCGGTGCGATCGAGTCGGCACTGGGACTGGACGGATCGCCGCTGGGCGTCGACGTCTGGCGTGACGGCGAGTTGCTGGTCGAGGACGCGCGTGAAAGCGAGATCCTCGACACGCTGGGTGAGGACAACGTGATCGTCGTCTCACCCATCGGTGGACAGGGGTTCGTGTTCGGCCGCGGGAACCAGCAGCTCTCACCCGCGGTGATCCGCCGGTGCGAGATCGAGATCGTCGCTTCGCGCCGGAAAGTCGACCAGCTGGGCGTCCTCCGGGTCGACACCGGCGACGCCGACCTGGACGAACAGCTACGGGGCTGGCAACGCGTCCGCGTCGGCCGGTTCGAGCGCCGGCTCATGGAGATCGTGTGACCGACTCGTGATCCGGGTGTGAACAGGCACCATGCGTACTACATTGACAAATGGTCAGATATGGTCGTGTATGCACAAAGTTAAGGTACGCTGCAGATCATAAAGGGCATATGGAAACCCGTAAGGTACAGCGACTGGGGCCGTCAACGCTTGCGATGACGCTTCCGGCCCAATGGACCACGAATCAGGGAGTCGAGAAAGGCGACGAGGTGTCGTTACGGATCGGCGACAAGGGAACGCTGACAGTACTGCCCGAATCCGTACAGTCCGAGGAGTCGGAAGCCGTCATCCACGCGGCGGATCTGGACGCCGACAGTCTGGAACGGGCGATCGTCGCCCAGTACGTGCTCGGACGGCGGATCATCCACGTCGATGCTGGTGAGGGTGAGACACTTTCGAGTGAGCATATAAACGCGGTCTACAACGCCGAGACCCAGTTGATGGGGCTGGGCGTCATCGAGGAGACGCCGGACCGGATCGCGATCCGGTGTTCGGTCGACGCCGAAGACTTCACGCTCGACAACCTCATCGAGCGCTTGGAGTCGACCGGATCGACGATGCGCAACGAGGGGATCAAAGCGCTCGCACACGGCAACCCCGACCTCGCACAGCGTGCGCTCAACCGGGAACGGCAGGCGAACAAGATCTTCGTGCTCATGCTCCGGTTGATCTTCACCGCCTACCAGAATCCCAACCTCGCGCGGGCCGTCGGGCTGGATGACGGCTTCCCGCTGATCGGCTACCGATCGATCGCGAAGAACCTCGAGCTGACCGCCGACAACGCCGAGGACATCGCAGATATCGCGATGGAAGCCGAGGATCACTCGCTGACGGTCGATTCCTCGACGATGAAGCGGATCCGCGACTTTACCGACCAGGTGAACGAGATGACCGAGCAGGCCGCTCACGCCGCCGTCGAGCGCGATTACAACGCCGCGATCGAAGTCCGCAAGCAGTACGCCGAAGTCGAAGATTGTGTGCAGGACATCCTCGACGATCTGCCCGAGATGGACAACACGGACCTCCTCGAGATCAGGGAGGTACTCGTCAGCCTCCAGCAGACGGCCGAGTACGCCGTCCGGAACGCCGAGATCGCGACGAACCTCGCGCTCAACGAGGAGAGCGAGCACACGACGATCCGAACGCCGACCGGCGAATGAATTAAGTAGCGACTGCCGGTAGCGACTGGTATGGGCGAAACTGCCGGGAGTTCGGACATGGGGATCGGCCTCGGTATGTTGTTCGGCGCACTCGCACTGGCTGGTGCTGCAGTGATGTATCTCGCCGTCGACGATCAAGTGTTCGCAGCGACCGGGTTCGCCGTCGCTGTGATCGCAGGATCGATCGCGATCGGTGCGCTGCACGTGTACGCATCGTAGCAAACGATTTTTACTGTTCAGAACGTACCATCGGGTATGGGCGAGTTCAGCGAGGAAGAGCAGCGGATTCTGGAGTACGTCCGCGAGCGTGCCGCAGGCGGTGAAGCGTATCTCCGGGCGAAACAGATCGCCGAGGGGATCGGCCTCTCAGCGAAGCAGGTCGGTGTTCGGCTCCCGAAACTCGCCGAGAAAACCGAGGAGGTCGACATCGAAAAGTGGGGGCGTGCCCGATCGACGACCTGGCGGGTCACGCGCTGACGAACTGTGCGGTCGCCCACGGAGACACGTCCTTTTTGCTCCCCCAGGTTGTAGTGGTGATATGACGATTCGGGTCGAGCGGGAGGTAGCCGTGCCGGTCCCGCCCGAGCGCGTCTGGGAGTATCTCGTCGAGCCGGCAAACCGGGCCCGGCCGATCAGCGTGGTCACCGACTTCGAACTCGACGACGAGACGGGTCGGAATGCGACCTGGCACATCAGGCTACCGATCCCGCTGATCGACCGGACGATCGCCATCGAGACGGAGGACGTGACTCGCGAGCCGCCGGAGTACGTCAAGTTCGTCGGCCGCTCGAAGGTGATGCACGTCGTCGGCGAGCACGAACTCGAACGAACCGAGGAGGGAACGCGATTGACCAATCGCTTCACCGTCGAAGGACGGGTTCCCGGCGTCGAACGCTTCTTCAAGCGGAACCTCGAAGCGGAGTTCGACAATATCGAGGATGCCCTGTTCGAAGACCTCGGGTTGCACCACTAGACAGGACCCTTTATAAGCTCGCAGTCCATACCGGAAGAGTGCCGGTACGACGCTTTTCTCGTCGATACCGGCAGACCGACGATCCGCCTCGCTGCTCGGCCACGCCGCTCGCCTCGACCGTCCGGACGGTCATCTCCCACCTCGTCCGCTCTCTCATCGTCGGCACGTTTGCTGCACCCCCATCAACCGCAGTCTCACGAGTTATCAGACCGTCCCGGAGCGAGTCCGTACGGTTCCCCGCGCAGGTGGCTCTCGACCAGCAAGACGTACGTCGCCTGACTCCACTGGAGATTCGAGTTCCAGTCGACCGTGCCGTCACTCGCGACCCGCTCGGGGAGCAGGTCTGCCGTGGTCGTCCACTCGCCTGCGTGTTCGCGGACGTGTGTTGTCACCGCGTCCGGATCGAGGCCGCTCTGCCAGCGGACCACATCGGCGTAGGCTTCACACAGGGGCCAGCCGCCGTCGTCCGGTCCGCCGGTCGGCGTGTATCGGTCACCGGGATAGCGACCGATGCAAGGCGTCTCTTCTGCCACCCACGCCGGATCCTCGGTCAGTTCGACCGTCGAGCGCATCGTGTCGGCGTCCGCAGCGACGACGTTCCACGGCCAGTAGGCCATGAACGCCGCCGCGTCAGGCCGGGCGTCGGGTGCAGGGTCGCCGCCGTGTTCCGGTTTATCGGCAGTCACGAAGTGATCACCGTAGGGCGTCCCCGTCCGGTAGCAGTACGTCTCAAAGTTGTCCGCCCACACGTCGGCCCGCTTGCGACACCGGACTGCGAACTCGTCCTCACCACGGGCCTCGGCCAGCTCGGCCATACATCGCAGGCCTGCGATAGCGGCCGCCGATCCCTCCGTGGAGTGGCCCCACGTCTCCTCCCAGGGGTCCTGATGAGCGTCGGGAAACCCCCAGCCGTTGTCCCACTCCAGCAGGAACTCCGCAGCACGGCGAGACATATCGTAGTGTGCATCGAGGACGCCGCCGTCGCCGGTTTCCCGCCAGGTCAGCCAGTGGGCGTAGATCGGCCCGCCGACCTGATCGAGCTGGAGAGCGGTCCAGTGGGGCGAGCCGTCCGTATAGTAGTTCTGCCACCAGGTACCGTGACGTTCGATCCCGCGGTCGTCGACCACGTCACCAGTGATCTGGACGTCATCCAGCCACGCGACGGCGTCCCGAGCTTCCCGATCAGCGCCAGCCGCCAGCAGCGCCTGGATCATGATCACCTGATCGCGCGGCCAGATGAACCGGTAGGTCATGTTCTTGGGTTTGAACGCGCCGGCGATCATCCCGCCGGAACTATCGCGAGCGGCCCGAATCGCCGTCAACGACCGCTCGTAGCGATCGTCGACCGCGTCCTCGCCGGTCGGGGCGGTTGTGACGCCCGCGTGCCAGGATTCCCAGGCGTCGGCGAAGGCCGCGCGATCGGTCTCGTACCCCGCGTCGAGAGCGGCGACTGCGTGATCAATAGCCGACTCGGCGTCGTGAGCGAAGCCGATGGCAGTCGTCCACTCGACCCGCTCAACGTCCTCGACGAACAAGCCGAACCCGCCGTCCAGATCACCCGCGCCCGCCGTGGAATTGGTGAGCCAGCCGTTGTTGTCCTCGTAGATCTCTGCCCAGGCGCTACGCTCGCGGCCGGTCGACTCGCCAGCGTGGCCGATCCGATAGCCGTCGAAACGCCGCTGTCCGTCGTGTTCCTGAACGATCGCCAGAAAGCGGTCGTCGTCGTCGGCCACGATCACGTCGTGGTCGGGGGTACACCGCGCCTGCGCCTCGTGGACGGCGTTTGGATCCTCGTGACTGTGACCGTTGATCCCGAAGTTGAGCAGCGTGTACAGCGTCCGATCACCGGCCTCCTCGAAGGTGGCCTCGCTGTGGATCGTCATCGAGCAGCGATCGACGCTCTCGACGACCCGCTGGGAGAGGGTCGCACCCATCCCATCGGCGAAGACGAACTCGTTATCGAGATGAATCTCGGGGACGCGGCTGGACGCCCAGTCGACGTCGCTCGCGACGGCGTCGTCGCGGTTGTCAAGCGTCTGCTCGCGCTCGGGATCCCACAGCAACGTGTGGTAATCGTAAAACAGTTCGATGTCAGAGCGGAACGCGGACGTCTCCTCGATGATCGCCCCCTCGGCGTCGATCCGGGGGTTCGCGGCGTAGCAATTGGCTGAAACCAGCACGTGCTGGCCGTCACCCGCCGGTGTGCTCGCGATGGCATCCTTGTCGCTGGGTACCTGAAAGTCGATCGGGGGCTCCATGTGTGTCTGTACCACGCGAGGCTGGGTGAAATAGCTGTGGCCGGCGTGCGTCTCGCCTGCCCGGGCGCGAGCCTGTGACACACGAGACCTTGATCGCCTCCCCGGACATACCGAGGTCTCGATCGCCTCCCGGAGAGACGGTTACTCTTCGAGTGCGTTCTCGAAATGTGCGGCCGTGACCGATATTTCGTCGGCGTACTCGTTGGCCTCCTCGGGTGCGTGAGCGAGCACGATATCGTCGATAGCGGCGATCGTGGCCTTTCGGACCAGCGCCTCGATCTCCGCGCCGGAGTACCCCTCCGTCCTGGTCACCAGCTCTTCGAGGTCGACGCCCCCGCCGAGGGGCTTGTCTCGCGTGTGGACGTCGAGTATTTTCCGTCGGGCGTCGGCGTCGGGCAGAGGGACCTCGATGTGCTCTTCGAGTCGCCCGGGTCGCAACAGCGCGTCGTCGATCGCAGCCTTGCGATTGGTCGCGGCGACGACGACGAGGTTCGGGTTCTCGGCGACCCCGTCCAGCTCAGTCAGTAGTTGGGAGACGACGCGCTCGGTCACCTCGTTGGAGTCGCCACGCCGGCCCGCGATGGCGTCGATTTCGTCGAGGAAGACGATCGTCGGCGCGGTCTGGCGAGCCCGATCGAACACTTCCCGGACCGACTCCTCGGACTCGCCGACGTATCGATCCAGTAGCTCGGGGCCGTTGACGTGAACGAAGTTGACCCCACTTTCGCCGGCCAGCGCTCGCGCGAGCAACGTCTTGCCAGTCCCTGGAGGCCCGTGTAACAGGACGCCGCTGGGCGGTTCGGTGTCGGCGGCGTCGAACAGCGGCCCGTACTGTAGCGGCCACTCGACGGCCCGTTCGAGCGCCTCCTTGGCGTCGTCCAGCCCACCGACGGCCTCGAAGTCGACGCTCGGGGATTCGGCGACGTACTCCCGCATCGCCGAGGGGTCGACCGATGCCAGTGCCGCCTCGAAGTCCTCGCGACTGACCGTCGGCCGTTCCTGATCCCGTCGCAACGCGTGCATCGCGGCCTCGGTCGTCAGGCTCTCGACGTCGGCACCGACGAACCCGTGCGTCCGCTCGGCGATCCGGTCGAGGTCAACGTCCGCTGCCAGTGGCATCCCTCGCGTGTGCACATCGAGGATTTCCCGGCGACCGTCGACGCCCGGCACGCCGATCTCGATCTCCCGGTCGAAGCGCCCGCCCCGGCGCAACGCGGGGTCGACCGCATCGACGCGGTTAGTCGCACCGATGACCACGACACGGCCACGGTCTTCGAGCCCGTCCATCAGCGTCAGTAGCTGGGCGACCACACGGTTCTCCATGTCGCTGTCGTCGTCGCGAGCGCCCGCGATCGAGTCGACTTCGTCGATGAACAAGATCGCCGGGGCGTTCTCGGTCGCCTGATCGAACGCCTCGCGCAGCCGCTCCTCACTTTCGCCCTTGTACTTCGAGACGATTTCCGGACCGGAGATGACATCGAAGTAGGCATCGACCTCGTTCGCGACCGCCCGGGCGATCAGCGTCTTGCCGGTCCCCGGCGGGCCGTACAGCAAGACGCCGCTCGGCGGCGCGATCGACAGCCGCCGGAACAACTCGGGTTCTGACAGCGGGAGTTCGATCATCTCACGGACCCGCTCTAGCTCGTCGTCGAGTCCGCCGATGTCCTCGTATGTCGTCCCGTCCTCGCCCTCGTCGGACCGATCGGGGTCCTCGCCGTCGGACTGGGGCTCGCTGCCCGTCTGTTGGTCCGTCCGATCGCGCTCCGCGACGCGTACGTTGGTACTGGCCTCGACGCGAACCGAGCCGCCCGGTGTGGTATCGAGGACCTGAAAGCCGCCAATACCTTCGACGTGGAACTGTTCGCCCTCGCGTACCGGTCGGTCGGCCAGCCCGTCCTCGACGAGCAGCGCGATCGAATCCGCCTCGAACTCCTCGAGGGGCTCAGTTGGCGTGACCCTGATAGATCTGGCTGTCGAGACTGTCGCCGGTCTGACGCGGACGGTATCTCCGATCGTCACGCCCGCGTTCGACCGCGTGTCGGCGTCGATCCGGATCACGGCCTCGTCGCCGTCGCCCGGCCAGACCTTCGCGACCGTCTCTCGATCCCCTTCGATGACGATCGAATCGCCGCTCAGGATGCCGAGACGACTCCGGACCGGCTCGGGAATCCGGGCGATGCCGCGGCCGGCGTCGCGCTTGCGTGCGCCGGCGACCGACAACTCCACCCCGTTGGCTGTCATAGCCCCGCGTTCGGGTGCCACCGACTTGAGCGTTTCATCGTGGCGGGCCGCATCGATCGGCTCAGCACACTTCCGCATCGGTCCAACTCCACGCTCGCGAGAGGTCGAAACACTTACGCCGTCGAACGACCCAGTAGGGAGTATGAGCTCCGACAGCGGCGGATTGATGTCCAGCGCCGGCCTCGTCCGGTACTTCGACGCCGAGGATCGAAACGCGATCCGGATCGACCCGAAGACCGTGGTCGCATTCGGTGCAATGTTCGGCGTGCTCGTTCTCGTGTTGAACGCACTGTAGTCGCAACCGCGACGTTTTCAACGCCGGGCCGTGAATCAGCGGCCAAGATGGACGTTCGCCCGTTACTATGTCTACCGCTCCGTCGTATCGCCGCGAGACGTGAGCGTGTCGCTCCGTCGCCGAAACCGAACGAGCCGTGTCGAACGGGTTCCCAGCTATGAGTGACGCTGCCCGCGTGAAGGTCAGAGGGATCTACACGACTGCACTGACTCGTGCCCTTGCCACGGCGGACGACTTCGAAGTCGTCCAGGCCTCGCCGGCGATCGACGACCGTTTCGACCGCGAGTTCGATCCCGAGCCGGCCGACGCGACCGTCCGGACGACCGACGACCGACAGGGCGTCGGCATCGTCGGCCCCGAAGCGCCCGCCGTTCGTGAGCGACTGGCAGCAGTCGGTCGGGACACGTTCACCTGGCTGGATGATGCGCCACGCGGGGCCGTCGTCGACGCGACTGTCACCGAAACCAGGGGAAGCGGCGCGATCCTCGATCTGGGCGAGCGGTCCGGGTTTCTGCCCTTCTCGAACAGCGACGAACACGTCTCGGAAGGAGACACTCTCCGCGTGCAGGTGACTGAAGCGCGGCCACCCTGGGACGACGGCCGACCGGTGGTCGATACGACGGTTCGCGTCCAGCGCCCGCTCGTGACGCTGGTTCGGGACGGAACGGGTAGACCGAGCGGCCAGCCCGAACTCGTGGAGCTACTCCCGACGGAGCCGCCCGAAGGATGGCGTGCCAAGTGGGCTCGCGTGGCCGACGACGCCGGCCTGGACGCGCTCGGGGACGCGCTCGACGCGGCCGTCGAACGAGCCAAAACTATCGATACGGCCATCCAAGAGGCTGGTGCAGTCGAGGAGACCCCTCACACAGTTCTCGACGGACAGCCGACAGTCTGGGCCTGGTTCGGCCGTGAGTCCCGGTTCGAACTCGACGAACACCGACGGGAAGTCACGGAGACGATGGCCGGCCACCACCGGATCAAGGCCGGCGACGAACGGGCCAGCGCGGCCGTCGATTTCGTCGAAGCAGTCTGTGACGGTGACGGCGAGTTCCCCTTCGAGGCGGTTTCCCGGCAGTTCGGCCCGACCAGAGGCGGCACCGTCGCGATCGACCACGGCAAGCCGGCCGGCCACTGCATCCGACTCGGGCGTGGTGAAGTCGTCGAATACGATCCTGAGGGGACCATCCGCGTCGAGCGGGAGATGTCTCCCGGCGGGACCTACGACGCCCTGGGGGTGGATCGCCAGGCCGGCGACGTCGCGCGGACGAAGTTCACGGAAGGCAAGTGGTGGTATCCGACCGTCTACGAGGGGCCGGACGGCGAGAAACGCGGGACCTACATCAACGTCTGTACGCCCGTCGAGATATTCCCGACGAGCGTCCGCTACGTCGACCTGCACGTGGACGTGGTCAAACACGCCGACGGCACGGTCGAGCGCGTCGACGACGACGAACTCGACGCGGCCGTCGAGGCGGGTGACATTCCACAAGCGCTGGCCGAAAAAGCTCGCGGAGTCGCCAGCGCCATCGAGAACGCACTCAGAAGTTGATATCGAACCCGCCGCCGCGGCCGCCGCCGTCGTCGCCACTGGGGAGGTTCGGGGCGAGCCAGGAGATGAACGCATCGGGGCTGCGGGTCTGCAGCCATACCGTGCCCGGGCCAGTAAACTCACAGACGAGCCCCTCGCCGCTGAACAATGTCGATTTCAGCCCCCCGACCTTCCGCACGTCGAAGTCAGTCGTCCCCTCGAAGGCGACAATGTGGCCGGTGTCGACGATGTAGGACTCGCCGGGCTCGAGTTCCTTGGCCTCGATCGCACCGTAACTCGAGAGGAACGTCGACCCTGCGCCAGTCAACTTCAGCAGGAACAGCCCCTCCCCACCGAAGAACGTCTTGCCACCGCCGAACTCGGTGTCGATGTCCACGTTCGGCTCGGCGGCGACGAACGATCCCGACTGGACGTAGAGCGTGTTCTGATTCAGACCGTACTGGATCACGTCGCCAGGTAACGGTGGCGCGAGCGTCACGTGGCCCGGCCGCTCGGCGGTGAACGTGTTCATAAAGAACGACTCGCCGCCGAAGGCCTTGCGCTTGAGCGAACTGAGCATCCCTCCGTCGGCGCTGGTCTCGATCTCGATGCCGTCGGTATGGCTCACCATCGCACCCGCTTCGGAGACGAGCGAGTCGCCTTGATTGAGTTCTGCCGTGATGAGCCCGTAGGACGGTCTGTGGTCGATGTCGTACTCCATATCGGCTATTCGACAGAGAGAATTATATAACTTTGCCAACAGATGTGGGTTAGGAAAGCGAAGGCAGGCGAAAGCCGCTGACTTTTGTCGACCCGAGACCAACAGTCGGTATGATCGAACCGGATCTCGCCGGACAGGTCGCGCTCGTGACCGGAAGCGCGAAGGGAATCGGTCGGGACCTGTTGCTTACACTCGCTGATCGTGGGGCAGACGTAGCCGTTCACTACCGGAGTAGCGACGACGCGGCCGCCGAGGTCGCTCGCGAGGCCAGCAAGCGAGGCGTTCGGGCGACTGTCGTCCAGGCCGACGTGACCGAACCGGATCAGGTCGCCGCACTGTTCGAAACCGTCGAGGCAGAACTGGGGGCCGTGGATATCCTGGTAAACAACGTCGGCGCGTTCGCGCCTCGCCACTGGGAGGCGATCGACTTCGAGACCTGGAACACGGTCCTGGAGACGAACCTCAACGGGACCTATCTCTGCTCGAAGGCCGCCCTGCCGGCGATGCGCGAGCAAGAGTACGGACGGATCGTCAACGTCGGCTACGCCTCCAGCGAGAAGGGGCTGGTCAACACCCAGAACTTCCCGTATTTCGCGGCCAAATCAGGCGTCCTGATGTTCACGCGAATGCTCGCGGCCGACACCCAGCACGACGGCATCACCGTCAACGCCGTCTCGCCGTACGTCGTCGAAAACTCCGACGAGTTCCCCGCGGAGGCGCCCCGCGGTCGCTGGGCGAGCACGGACGACCTGGCGCAGGTGCTGCTCTTTTTCCTCGATCCGGACAGCGGCTACATCTCCGGGCAGAACGTCGAAGTCGACGGCGGGTGGCTTCCTGAAACGGTGTAGCGCGGCCGCTTGAGGTGTTTGTCACGGCAGCAGGGAGTGCAGTCGCCCGGATCACGGACTGCTCCGGCGGGTCGGCGACGGCGTCGGTGGCCTGAACCCATGCTGGTCGAGAGCGTCCAGTCTTCGGGCGGCGACAATGTTGACGGGCCACCGATCCGATCGTCAAGCTCGTCGATCGACTGCCAGCTGCGGCTCCCGAGTCTCATGGCCGACACACCCCGCTATCGAGAGCTGAGCACCGCTGATGGTCATGATCGATCGGTAGCCCACAGTAATTACAGATCGGCCTGAACTCCCTCTCAGAATCGATCGATGCCGTCGAGGCGCGTTCGAAGTCCGAACGGACTCTCTTCTCTGAGAGAGTGGGTTCAGAGCTGTGGCTGTCGAATTCGAAGTCCTTAGAAGCTAATACCCGATTCGGATTGCCCCCCCGATGAGGGCTCATTTCAAATGGACTCGCCGGGATTTGAACCAGAGGAAGACGTTCCGGGCGTGCGGCCTCACTGCGCACGGCCGTTCCGGGCTGCGACTTCCAGGGGTTCAAATCCGGGCATCGCCATTCGCTCTCTCGACACGGCCGTCGGTCGCTCATGGACTCGCCGGGATTTGAACCCGGGGCCTCTCCCATGCCAAGGGAGTGATCTACCTCTGATCTACGAGCCCGCGACGCACTCGAATGTACCCGAGGGTATTTCTTAAACCCATCGAACCGAGCCGTCCCCTGTCGATCGGTCGCATGCGACGACGCGTATCGTGCTGTTGGCCGCAACAGCTAAGCGCTTGCACCGTCCAATGTGGCCCCACACAGCGGAGCATCGATCTCGAGGGGCCGTACTATGAAAACCACAGCGGGAGACCCGCATCACGATGATAGATAACGGTACGACTCATCGCGGCCGAGCTCGCGGACAGATGACGCTCGATTTCACGATCGGGGTGACGATCTTCCTGATCGTCCTCGCAGGGGTGTTCGTGTTCGTGCCGGGGACGCTCCAGCCCTTCGAAGAGGGGGGCCAAGAGGACCTCGTGACGGTCAACCGCGTCGCTGATGGTCTGGCCGAGCAGTCCCTCACCGGGTCGACGACGCCGTATATTCTCGATGCGAACTGCACTGTCGCGTTTTTCGATACCGCCACGAGCCCGTCGTCGGAATGTGGGTACAGCGGCGGGAACCTCTCCGAACGGGTCGGGGTCAGTGGACAGCAATCGATCAACGTCACGATCCGTAAAGGCGTCGACAGCGGTGGGGGTACGAGCGCCCCGCTCTGCTACAACGAGTCACAACCGCCCGGCGAGCGACTCAACGAGACTGATTGTGGCAGTGAGGCGACCCGACTGGCCGTCGGTGGGACGTCAATCGGCGACCAGTCGTCGGTGACTGCGCGCCGTGTGGTCGAACTCGACGGGCAGGACGTGTTTCTGGTGGTGGTCATATGGTAGCTGATCGAGGACAGGCGCACACGCTCGAGGCGGTCGTTGCGGCCTTGCTGTTGCTCACGAGTGTCGTCTTCGCATTGCAGATCACGGCTGTCACGCCGCTGTCGGCGAGCACGTCCAACCAGCACATCGAGAACCAGCAGCAGGCGAGCGCCGCGGGTGCGCTCTCGATGGCTCACGAGAGCGGTGCCCTCGAAGACTCACTACTGTACTGGAATACGTCCGGCGATCGCTTCCACGGGGCCACTCCCAACGGGTACTACACCCGGACGATGCCGACGGCGTTCGGGGAGATACTCGAGCGTTCGTTCGGCGAACGCGGGATCGCTTACAACGTCAATCTGATATACGCCACTGACGGCGGTGGTGTCGGACGCGAAGAAATGATCTATCGCGGTGTCCCGAGCGACAACGCCGTCGTGACGACCAGAACGGTCGTGTTGACCGACGACGATCGCATCCGTCGCGCGAACATGACCGAAGGCGACCGCGTCAACGAAACCGGGTTCTATGCCCCTGACGTCGGCGATGGAGGGTACTATAATACGATCCGTGTGGAGGTGGTCGTATGGCGGATCTAGGCGGTGACAACCGGCGACCGTCCGGGAACAACTCCCGCGGACAGGTGATGTTGATCGCCGCCTTCGTGCTGGCCGTGTCGTTTCTCGCGGTCGCGGTGATGCTGAACGCGGTGATCTATTCGGAGAACCTGGCCACCCGGGGTGAAGACGCCCGTGGTTCCGAAGCGATCGCGTACAGAGCCGATATCGCCGACGGTGCCGGGCAACTTCTCGAGTACGCCAATGATAATGGGACGGCGTTCAACGACCGGACTGAAGCATTCAACCGGACGCTGCGACCGATGTACAACGACACGGCACGGGTACAGGCGATCGACGGGATCGCGACTGACCTCTCAGTTCGATCGATCAGCGAGGGGACGCTGGTCGCCCAGCGGGACCCGACGCGGAACTTCACAAACGCGAACGGAAACGAGGAGTGGACTCTCGTGGAGAACGCCGCCGGGACGCGGGCGTTTCGGATCAACGTGACCAACCAGGGCGCACTCGCCAGTTCGACCGGTGACGCGTTCACTGTCAACGTCAGCGACGGCACCGACGAATGGTCCGTTTCGATCTACGGTAACAGCACCAACACGACGGTCGCGGTCGATGGATCCAGCATATGCACTGTCGGACCGACGCCCTCGATCGACGTGACCAGGGGAGAAATAAACGGAAAGCCGTGCGATCCGCTCGTGTTCGCATCCGGCGTTGCCGGTGACTACGCAATCGAGTTCGACGACGCGGACGCGATCGTCGGCACCGTCTCGCTTGTCACGAACACCACCGATTACGATACCGATAATTACGACTCCGATGCACCGCGTGTGGAAGCCGTGATTTACTCGGCAACGCTGCATCTCCGTCACGAGTCAGCCGATCACATCTACGCCACGGACGTCCGGGTTGCTCCGGGTGAGACCGATGCGTGACGAGCGTGGCGTCTCGATGGCGCTCGGGTACGTGCTCGGGCTGTCAATCGCGTTTCTGCTCGTTGCCGGGTTGTTCGTCGCCGGCGGGAACTTCGTCCAGGAACAGCGCGAGACCAGCGTCCGAACGGAGATGGCAGTCATCAGCGAGCAGATCGCGTCCGATATGGAGTCCGCGGATCGGCTGGCCCAATCGACCGACAACGGAACTATCGTCGTCGAACGATCGCTTCCGTCCCGGGTCAGTGGGTCCGGCTACACCGTCAGCGTCGAGGGTGGCGCCGACCCCCGGCTGGTGTTGCGCACGCGCGATCCGGACGTCGAGATCACAGCACACTTCTCGAACGTAACTGCCGTCGAGTCGACGGAGACGACCGGCGGCCCCATACAGGTAGTCTATGAAGACGGCGCGCTCGTGCTGGAACGGAGGGATCGATGATGAACGAACGCGCAGTGAGCGAGGTCATCGGGTTCGCGCTCGTGTTCGGACTCATCGTGTCGACGGTCGCGATCGTCTCGGTCGTCGGGTTCGACGAGTTGGAGGACACCCGTGATCAGGAGGAACTCAACAACGCGGAACGGGCGTTCGACGTGCTCGCCGACAACATGGCCGACATTCACGACAGCGGTGCGCCCAGCCGTGCGACCGAGATGAACCTCCAGTCGGCCCGTCTCCAGGTCGGCCAGTCGGTCACGATCAACGTCACCGGCGTCAATCAGTCCGGCGCGTCGTTCGTGAACACGTTCACGACACAACCGATCGTCTACGCGAGCGGTGACGCCAGGCTGGTCTACTCCGGCGGGGCCGTGTTCCGGACCCAGGACGGGAACGGCCTACTCCTCAACGAGCCTCCGTTCCTGATCGACTCCGGGCGCGTGGTGATTCCGGTTGTACAACTTCAACATGACGGGGAAGTGACGAGCACGAGTGGCTCCACCGTCCGGATTCGCGCCGAGAACAGCCAGCGACAGCCGATTCACGGGTTCGCCGAGTCACCGACGAACTACGAGCGGATCGTCGTCAACATCACGGCTCCGTCGCCGCGGAGCGGCCTCTGGATGGACTACTTGCAGTCACAGGACGGCGTGACAGACTGTGAGCAACCCCGGTCGGACAACGTCCGCTGTACGATCGACGACCCCCAGTCAGTGTTCGTGAGCCGAACGCTGATCTCCTACGCGTTCGAATCGTGATGTTCATACCGGTCTGGACCCAGCGAACGATCAGTCGAGATCGACGTTGATCTTGTTCTCCGTGATGTGGAGGAACGTGACGTATCTCGATCCGGCACCTTCCTCGTACCGGAGCGTCCCGCGGGAGTTCGGTTCGACGATTGAATCACTGCTGCCCGGTCCGTCTTTGGCGACCAGGTCGACGCTGCTGTCCATCAGGCTGAGATAGTGATTCGTCACCGCCTCTAGGGTCTGTGTGTCGTTCTGGTCGTACGTCGTCCCGCTGCCACTCTCGTACGGAACCGTCTCGTGCTGGTCCCACACCGTCGAGGACTGGAAACTGAATCCGTCTTCGTTGTTGATCCGATCGTTGTACGCCCACTTGTTGCCCCGCGTGACGCCGGTCGAAGTACCGGAGTTCGGCTCGTCGATCTTCGGGTCCGGCTGGAACGTACCGTCGCTTCCGATCCGGTCATAGACCATCGCGATGTCGTCCGAGATGAAGTCGACGTGGAGCTTCAGGTCGCCGCCGTCACAAACCCACTCCATCCCGTCAGTCTCGTCCGGATCGAGACTGTCTGACTCCCAGGTCTCGTATTCTTTATCGCCGTCTCCATCGTAGTAGTAGACGCTGACGTGGACGTTTGCGTCCGGACTACAGCCTTTCGGGTTCACGTCGGACGTGACGTGAATCTCGAACTCCTCGGAGTTCTCCTCGGCGTAAAACGAGAAGTGCGGGTTTTGCTTGTCGACGTCGAGCGTGACATCGAAGTCCGTGATCGGGTGTTCGCCGCCGATCGCGCCGGCGTTGACGCTGTCACCGGCCGGCGGCATCTCGAACGATCCGGGCGCACCCTCCGTCGTCGCCAGGGTTAGTGTGACAGTGTTCGGCCCGACTCGTGTCGTGTTGCCAGTCGTCCGCTCTTTGAAATACGTTTCCCAGCCGTCGGCGTACTCGCTTTGGACCGTGACGTTGACTGTTCCTGCCCGAACCGGGTTGGTGTAGTTGCGGTAGCCACTGGTCGGCGTTTCGTCGTACGGTGCGCCGGTGCCGTTTTCCGTGGCGGTCGTCGCATTCGGATAGACGAGTTGCGCCTGCTGGCGCGGTGTCACCGTCAAGGACACGCTCCCGCTCGCGGCTCCGTCACCAGTCACCTGGATCGCGGGCAGCGTCAGCGTCGCCCCGCGGTAGTGAAACTCCGGCGGCGAGATCATCTGCGCTCGCCCGCTGTCCTGTTTCCGCCAGACGCCACCGCCCTGATATGCGATCGTCCCGCGGTCGCTCTCGTAGACGACGCTCCCCAGCGTCTCGTTGAAAATCACCTCTGTATCGCCGCTGACGTTCTTGTCGCCCGTATAGTTAGCGTGGGTGATCCGCATCCAGCCGCTCTCTTCCTGGACGGTGATATCCCCGTTGCTGTGCCCGAGTGAGACGGTCTGTGCGTTGGAATCGCCGAGCGCGACCATCGCGGCACGGGAGTCGAACAGCGTCATCGAGTTCTCCGCGCGCTGGAACTCGTTGCTCGCCTTCGTGTCAGCGATCCCGCTCCCCCCGATCGCGACTGTCAGCGCCGCCCCCGCGAGGACGAGCGCAACGATGAGCACGAACCCCAGTGTCTCCGACTGAGCGCGGGACGTGTCTCTCGCCATTGTACGACACCACGGCCTGAAACAGCAAAGGTCTACTGGCCGTTCCGGTGTTGCTGGACGAACGTCACGTCGGTTCGACGCTGCTCGATCTCGGTGTCGAGATGGTCGGCGAAGGCCTCGGGATCGACGTCGTTGCGCTCTTGCTCTTTGCGGTCACGCACGGAGATCGTTCCGTCCGCTTCCTCGTCGGATCCGATGATGAGCATGTAAGGGACGCGGTCCTCGTGGGCCTCGCGGATCTTGCGCTTGACCGTCCAGGATCGGTCCTCGATCGTCACGCGGTAGTCGTCGAGATAGCGGTTTTTGATCTGCTTGGCGTAGGGGATCTGGTCGTCGCTGATGGGGAGGATCCGGATCTGTTCGGGGGCGAGCCACGGCGGGAACTTCCCGTTGTAGTGTTCGGTCAACACCATGAAGAAGCGCTCGTAGCTGCCGTACAGCGCCCGGTGGATCATCACCGGTCGGTGTTCCTCGTTGTCCTCGCCGGTGTAACTCAGGTCGAAGCGCTCGGGCATGTTGAAATCGAGCTGGACGGTCGGCCCGTCCCAGCTGCGGCCCAGCGCGTCCTCGAAGGCGAAGTCGATCTTCGGCCCGTAGAAGGCGCCGTCGCCGTCCTCGATCTCGTACTCGATGTCCTGGGCTTCGAGCACGGCCTCCAGTTGCGACTCGGCGCGCTCCCAGATCTCGTCGCCGCCGACTGATTTGTCGGGGCGGGTGGCGAACTGGACGGTGTAATCCAGATCGAACGTATCCAGCGTGTCAAGGATGATGTCCATGATCGACTGGACCTCGTCTTCGATCTGGTCCGGGCGGACGAACAGGTGGCCGTCGTCGATCGTGAACGCCCACACTCGGGAGAGCCCCGACAGTTCGCCGCGCTGTTCCTTCCGGTAGACTTTCCCGTCCTCGAAGTACCGCACCGGCAGATCCCGATAGGACCACTGCTGCTGATCGAAGATGGTCGCGTGACCCGGACAGTTCATCGGCTTGAGGCCGTATTCCTCGTCGTTGACGTCCAGCAGGAACATGTCCTCGCGGTAGTTGTCGTAGTGGCCCGACTGCTTCCACAGCTCGGTGCGGAAGACGTGCGGGGTCTCGACTTCCCGGTAACCGGCCTCGCGGTTGAGGTTCCCCGCGTACTCCGAGAGTTCGTTCAGGACGGTCTTGCCGTTAGGGTGATACAGCGGCAGTCCGGGACCGGTCGTCTCGTCGATCGAAAAGAGGTTGAGTTCCTGGCCGATCTTGCGGTGATCGCGCTCCTCGGCCTTTCGGCGCTGTTCGAGGAACTCCTCCAGTTCGTCCTCCTCGGCGAAGGCCGTCCCGTAGACACGGGTGAGCATCTCGTTTTCCTCCTCGCCGCGCCAATACGCCGAGGAGATCTGCAGGAGTTTGCTCGCGCCGATCTGACCCGTCGACTCGACGTGTGGCCCCTTGCAGAGGTCCTGCCAGTCGTCCTGGACGTAGAAGGAGATCGGGTCCTCGCCGGCGGCCTCGGTTTCGAGGATGTCCTGTTTGTACTCGTTGTCGTCGTAGATCTCCTCGGCCTCCTCGCGGTCACGAAGAATGCGCTCGATGTCGTAGTCGGCCTCGATGATCGACTCCATCTCGGCTTCGATCTCTTCGAAATCGTCCTCGTCGATGTCGACGTTCGCGATGTCATAATAGAAGCCGTCGTCCGTCCAGGGGCCGATCGCGAGTTCGGCTTCGGGATAGATCCGCTGGAGCGCCTGGGCGAAGACGTGGGCCGCCGAGTGGCGAACGAGATGGACGTAATCGTCGCTGCCAGGCGTGACGATCTCTATCTCGGTGTCGTCGGTGATCTCGTACTCCGGGGGAACCAGGTCGCCGTCGACCCGGCCGGCCCGGCAGTCCTCGCCGAGCCCCGGGCCGATCTCGTAGGCGACGTCCTCGACGGTAACCGGTTCGTCGAAAGAGAGTTCTGAGCCGTCTGGCAGTACGACCGATACGGATCGCTCTTGTTCTGATTTAGCCATGGTGAATCACACCGCCCCCGAGGGCGGAAAATCGCGGAC
>JGI12451J12833_1000148_pt1 | contig 22240 bp, 20 predicted proteins | sample A23E3SouthBayCA_2_FD_12833 | JGI IMG/M metagenome (IMG submission 12833) | reverse complement strand
TACGGCGTCCTCTGTATCGGCGGCGACAGCACCCTGATCGAGTACAACCGATTCAACTACAACCGCCACTCCGTCGCCAACCAGGGCACCGCCGGCTACGAGGTGCGCTACAACCACTTCGGCGACAAGGCCGTCGCCTACCAGGTCGGCACCCACCGCCCCGGCGCGACCACGCTGCAGATCCACCACAACACGTTCGTCCCGACCAAACACATCAACTCGGGCGAGGACCCCGAGTCCCACATCAGCATCCGCGGGGTGCCCGACGACGTGGCGGACATCCACCACAACTGGTTCCACAACCGGGAGCAGCCGGCACCGGGCCGGGGCCGCGAATCGATCATCCAGCCCCACTCGAACCAGTTCCGGAACGTGAACTTCGACACCAACCACTACGGACCCAAGCAGCCGTCCGAGGCGACGATCGGCTGCCCGCGGTGACCGACCGCGCCGCCGGACACCCCAACTGACAGCGTTCGGTCCTCCACTCGGGCTCTCCGTCCCGACGACGCGACCGGACAGCCGCGGCGACGCCGGCTACAGGTATCCCAGGTCTTCGAGCCGGTCGGTCATCCGCTGTTCGGCGCCCTCGGACGCCGAGGCCGTCTCCAGCTGTCGCTCGCGGGCGACGTGTTCGTCGACGACGCCGCGCAGGCGCTCGACCACTTCGGGGTACTCCTCGGCGACGTTCTCCAGTTCCTTCGGGTCGGAGTCGAGGTCGAACAGCTGGCACAGCTCGCGGTCGCGGCCCTGGACGTACTTCCAGCCCTCGTAGCGGACGCCGTCGAGCCACCGCTCGCGTTCGCCGGAGGCACCCACGGCGCGGACGTGGGCCGGTCGGTGGTCGATCGGGCCCGAGAGGATATTCTGTCCCGACACGTCGGCGGGTCGGTCGACCCCGGCGGCGTCGAGCAGCGTCGGGAAGATGTCGACCGAGCGGACCTGGTCGCTCACTCGTCCCTCGCTGGGGACTCCGGGACCGGTGACGGCGAAGGGGACCCTCGTGAGGAAGTCGTAGACGTGGTAGCCGTGGCCGATGCGGTGGAAGGCGTTGGGGAACTCGGTGGCGCTGGCCTTCCGCAGGGAGTTGTACCACTCTTCGGTTTCGATGCCGCGCGGGCGGAGATACTGGTCGTACACGTCGCTGCGGACGTTGCGCGTGCGCTTGTCGGTGAACGGGATCGGCACCTGGTTGAAGCCGATGATCGACGCGCGGTGGCGCCAGGTACCGTCGGCGAACGCCTCGCCGTGGTCGCCGGTGATCGCGACGATCGTCTCCGAGCGGTCGACGACCTCCAGCAGGCGCTCCAGTCGCTCGAAGACGCCGCGGACGGCCGCGTCGTAGTCGATCTCGCCGTCGGCGGCGTCCGGCGGCAGGTCCTTGTGGACGTGGGCCTCCCAGAGGTGGAGATACCTGAACCACGGCCCCTCGGCCTCCTCGAGGTCGCGCCGGTAGCGCTCGAACCAGTCGGTGTAGACGGTGGTGTCGCGCTCGCGGTAGTCGTAGCGGTCGAAGCCGGCGTCGAGGCCGGTGTCGTCGGTGATCGGGCCGGTGACCGACGCCGACGTATCGTAGCCGGCGGCGTCGAACGCCTCGGCGAGCGTCGTCGACGCCTCGGAGAGCGAGAAGTCGCGCAGCGAGAGGACGCCGTGCTCGGGCGGGTAGGTGCCCGTCATGTAGCTGGCGACGCAGGGCGTCGTTGACGACGCCGCGGCGACCATCGTGTCGAAGGCCGTCCCCTCGCGCTCGAACTGCTCGAAGAGCGGCTTGTCGGCCCCGTAGTCCCCGAACGCGAAGTCGCTCCGCAGCGCGTCCACGCAGACGACCAATACGTTCGGGCGCTCGCTGTCCATACGCGCCCCGACCGGTCTCCGACCATTAGCTATGATGGCCGTACCTCCCCGATACGTTCCGCTTACGAGCAGGTAACGACCGTTTAACAAGGGGGAGCGCTCGCGGACGGGGGAGGTGAATGACCTGTATCCGTGCGAGCCGACGGTCGCCCGCCCGCCGGCTCGGGTCCGCCGATCGGCCGCCCAGTGGGGGCGACCGACGCGCCGACGAGCCCGGTCGGAACGTGTCGAGCGGTTCCCCAGTCTCCCCGTGGACCGGACCGCACCACCGACGTAATCGCCCCGAACGCCTCGATCGCGGCTGCCACGCGACCGGGGACCGACGGTCCGCCGGGACCGGACTGTAGCCCATGGACCTGCGCGACTCCATTCTGAAGCTGTTCTCGGGCAGTATCGTCCTCGCGCTCGTCGAGTTCGCCGCGATCGCCTGGTTCACGCAGACGCTGGGTACCGGCCCGATGGGGTCGTTTTTCGTCTTCCAGGCGGTCGTCGGGATGCTCGGCATCCCGATCGACCTCGGCATCTCGAAGGCCAGCGAGAAACAGCTCTCCTCGGAGGGAGCGACCGGCGAGATCCTGACGACCGCCGCCCTCACGAAGGGCGTACTGATGCTCCCGTGGATCGGCGCGCTGGTGGCGCTGACGCCGCGTGTCGAGTCGTACGTGGACGTGGTCGGCGTCGTGCCGCTGGTGGTCCTCGGGCTCGTCGCCGCACAGAGCCGCGGGTTGACCCTGCGGCTGCTGGCCGGCCAGATGCGCGTCGACAAGAACGCCGCGCTGAAGGTACTCGGCAAGGTCGCCTGGGTGGTCGTCGGCGTCGCGCTCGTAGAGCAGGGCTGGGGCGCGAAAGCGCTCATCGTCGCCTACATCGTCGGGCGGTTCGCGACGGCGCTGGGCGCGCTCGCCCGGATGGACCTCGCGGTGGCGATGCCGAGCGTCGCGCGAGCCCGGAGCCTCGTCGACTTCGGCCGGTACGTGTTCATCGGGAACGTCGGCGGCTTCGTCTACCAGTGGATGGACGTCGCGATCCTCCGGCTGTTCGTGGGGGTCGACCTGGTCGGCGCCTACGAGATCGCCTGGCGCGTCGCCAGCGTCGCGATGATGCTCACCGAGGCGATCCGGACCTCGCTGTTCCCGCAGATCTCCCAGTGGCACGCCGAGGACCGCATCGACCGGATCGAGTCGGCCTTCGAGCAGTGGCTGCAGATCCCGCTGTACCTGACGATCCCCGCGTTCGCCGGCGCGGTCGTCCTCGGGCGGGAGGTTCTGGGTACGCTGTTCGGCCCGGAGACGGTCGTCGCCTACCCCGTGCTGGTCGTCTTCATGACCGAGAAGATCCTGCGGTCGGTCCAGCTCGTGCTCGGGCCGTCGCTGTTCGCGATGGACAAACCCAGTCTGGGCTACCGGGGGAGCGTCGCCGCCATCGCGGCGAACCTCGTCCTCAACCTCGCGCTGGTGCCGCAGTTCGGCATCCTCGGGGCCGCGGTCGCGACGACGTGCTCGGCGGCGACCGCGGCCGTCGTCTCCGTCAACTACGTCACGCGGTTCGTCGACGTGGTCGTCCCCTGGGGCCGGATCGCCTGGAGCGTCGGCGCGGCGGCGATCATGGGACTGTCCGTCTACGCGCTGCGACCGTCGCTACCGTCCGGGTGGCAGCGCGTCGCGCTGGGCGTCGCGCTGGGCGTCGCCATCTACGCGCTGCTGTTGCTCGCCCACGAGGGGATCCGCCTGGAGATGCGCGGGGCCATCGAGGACGTGACCGGTTCGTGGTCCTGACCGCGGCGGCGCCGAGGGCACACCCGTCGAGACTCGCGCCGGCCGGTATCCCGCGAGACGGATCTGGATTTCTCTGCCGTCTTTAGCGGGACGTGAGCGGTCGCGAGCGGCGTTAATCCCGGTGATCGGGGCCGTAGTCGCAGCATTACAATGGACGAACCGAGGCAGGGGTAGGGTGTGAATGGGCACGAAAGTACAGCACAGCCGAGGGGTTCGAACCAGCCGACCGGCCGGGGCTGCAGTCCCCGGCCGTCGGCCCCATCGGCATCCGTGTCGCGGGGGTCGCGACGGGCGGTGATCCGATAGATGGTCCGAACGCTTCAGCTGGTCACGTCGCGCAGACCGTTTTTCGAACAGCAAGTGGAGGTGCTGGAGCGCAACGGCGTCTCCTGTACCGTCCTCGCGGTCCCGGGCGGGGGTCGCGGCCGGTCGCTGGCCGCGTACGTTCGCTTCTACACCCAGGTACTCAGGGCCGCGCGCGGACCGGAGATCGACCTGGTCCACGCCAACTACGGACTGACCGCGCCGGCGGCGCTGGCTCAGCCGATCAGGCCGGTCGTCCTCTCGCTGTGGGGGTCGGATCTCCTCGGCCGGTTCGGGACCGTCAGCGAGCACTGCGCTCGCTTCGCCGACGAGGTCGTCGTCATGTCCGACGAGATGGCCGGCGCGCTCGACGGCGACGCGACGGTCGTCCCTCACGGGATCGACACCGACCGGTTCGCCCCCGAGTCCCGCGCGGAGGCCGTCGACGCCGTTGGCTGGGACGCCGACGCGACTCACGTCCTCTTCCCCTACGACACCGACCGGGCGGAGAAGAACTACCCCCGCGCCGAACGGGTCGTCGAGCGGGCCCGCGACTCGGTCGAGGGGCCCGTGGAACTCCACGCGGTTTCGGGCGTCCCCCACGAGGACGTGCCGACGTACATGAACGCCGCCGATGCGATGGTGCTCACTTCCGACCGCGAGGGGTCGCCCAACGCCGTCAAGGAGGCCCTGGCGTGTAACCTGCCGGTGGTCGCGACGCCGGTCGGTGACGTGCCGGATCTGCTCGACGGCGCCGACTGCTCGACGGTCGCCGACACCGATGCCGCGCTGGCCGACGCGCTGACCGACGCGCTCGCGGCGACCGCCGACCCGAGCGGTCGGGATCGGGCCCGCGAGTTCGGCCTCGACCGCATGGGCGAATCTCTGCTCGGCGTCTACGAGCGGGCTCTCGGCGGGGAGGTGACCGCGGCGTGAACAGATATCCGACGAGCTGGCTCCCGAGCGTGCGCTTCGACGTCGCGGTCGCGGTCGCCGGTCTCGCCCTCGCGATAGCCCTGCTCCCGCTGGCCGTGCTGACCTCGTCGCTGTACGTCCGGACGGTGCCGGTCGTCCTCGGCGCGGCCTGTGGCATCTACCTCTTCTCGGTCCGTCGTGACGACGACGCCGAGCGGCGCCAACCGACGATCGACGCCAGCGGCGTCGCGGCCGCCGAACTGACCGGGATCGCGCTGATCGGTATCGCGACCTGGGCGGCGCTGGCGGGGACGCGGACGCTCGGCGTGTTGCTCGCGAGCGGCGCCGTCGGCGCGTTCGTCCTGCTCCAGACCGTCTTCCTGGCCGACGACGCGCTCGACGAACGGCTCGTGCTCGCCCAGATCCTGGCCCACGCGTTCGTGGTCCGGTTCACCGGGCTGTTCACGACCTCGGGGTTCGTCGGCGTCGATAGCTGGGAGCACGTCACCCAGTACGCCGCGGCCGTCCAGGCCGCCGACTCGCTCGGGCCGCTGGCCGGCGCGAAGTACTTGTTCGCCCCGTTTCACCACCTGGTCACCGTCGTCGGGTCGGACTTGCTCGGCGTGCCGCTGCGGCTCTCGCTGTATCTCGTCGTCGGGAGCACGGTCGTGCTCTCGGTGTTGCTCGTCTACGGGACCGCCCGCTACTTCCTGGACGCCCGCTGGGCGCTGGTCGCGACGGGCGCCTTCGCGATGACCGACCAGGCGATCCGCTGGGGGATGCACATCATCCCGACGAGCCTCGGCCTCGTGTTCTTCCTCGGGGTCGTCTTCGCTGTCGCGCGCTTGCTCCACGCCGAGACCGACACGGCCGACTGGGCGCTCCTGGGCGGGTCGATCGTCGCGGTCACGCTCACCCACCAGGTGTCGGCGTTCGTCTCGCTGGTGTTCGTCGGCTCGGCCGTGGTCGCGCAGCTGGTCGTCGGTCACGTCGGCTGGGCGTCCCCCGCCGGCGGGCTCTCGGGCTCGATGGGGCTGGGCGCCGAGTCGGGCGACCCGATCACCGACGGCGCATCGCGGACGACCCCGGGCGTCGTCGGCCTCCACTGGGCGTTCGCCTTCCACCTCCTGTTCACGGGGGCCATCTGGGCGATCACGCCCTGGGGCGGCGAACCGTTCCTCACGCGGATGGTCGGACTGGTCGCGCTGACGCTGCGGACCTCCGCCGGATTCCTGAACCTCGCCGGGAGCGAGGGCGCCGCCGCGACCGCGGCCGCCGGCGCCGCTCCCGCCTCGGAACTGATGACGCGACTCGCGAGCTACGTCGACGCGATCGGGTTCCTCGTGCTCCTGTTCGCGGCGGTCCTGGGCGGGCTCGCACTGGTCCGGCGCCACCGGTCGCCCCAGGCCTCTCACACCCTCGTGGTCGCCATCGGGGCGATGCTGTTCTTCTCGCTGGGGCTGCCGCTGTTCGGGATCCGCACGTTCCTTCCCGGTCGGTGGTTCGCGTTCGCCTACGCGCTGATGGCCGTCGTCGGCGCCGTCGGCCTGCGCTATCTCGGGACGGAGTTTTCGACCCGCGCGGTGGCCGCCGTGCTGGTCGTCCTCCTGCTGGTCTTCCCGTTCGCGATGGTCGCCGGCCAGAAGGCGACGCTTGACGACCCGACCTTCGACCAGCAGTGGTCCCAGTACGCCTACTCCGAGTCCGAGATCGCCGCCATGGGAACCATCGGCGAGACGACGCCCGCCAGCGCCGGTGCGGTCTTCACCGACCACCCCTGGCGCACGGCGTTCAAGAGCAGCGGCGCGTACTTCAGTAACACCATCAACCTGAGTCGCGCCGACGGGACGGACCCGCCCCACGACAGGGTGGTCTACCGCGACTACCAGTCGACGGGCGCACCGAAGTTCGCCACCACCGCCGGCGCCATCGTGACCCGCCAGGTCACTCACGACCAGATCTGTCCCGACGGGAGCAACCGGGTCTACCAGAACCAGAACGCGGAGCTGTGTACCCGACCGGGGGCCTGACACCATGAGCTACGAATCATCCACACGACTGGGCGGCCTCGTCGACCTCGCGCTGGTGGTCGTCTTCGTCGTCGCCTTCGACGCCCTCGTCGCACTGCCGATCGACCTTCCCCCCTTGCGCGTCGTGCTGGGGCTCCCCATCCTCCTGCTGGCGCCGGGGTACGCGGTCGTCGCCGCCCTGTACCCTCGCGACGAGGGCCGCGCCGACCCCCGGAAGCCGCGCGCGACCACGTCGCCCGCCAGCGGGTCGTCGGTCGACGCGATCGGGCCCTTCGTCCGCCTCGGGCTCGCGGTCGCCGCGAGCGTCGCCGTCGTCGCGGCCGTCGCGCTGGCCGTCAACGCGAGTCCGTGGGGCATCAGTCCGCTCCCGATGCTCGTGGGACTCACTATCGCGACGCTGGCCGCCGTCGCCGTCGCCGCCTACCGTCGCAGTCGGGTCCCCGCGCACCTGCGCTACGTCCCGTCGCTGGGACTGCGGTCGGCCGCTGACGTCTTCCGTCCGCGCCTCTCGGCGACGTTCGTGCTCGGCCTCCTGCTGGTGGCCAGCGCCGTCGGCGCGACGGCCGTCCTCGCGACGACCGACACGAACGCCGCCGGCACCGACGAGCAGTTCACCGAGTTCGCCGCGCTGACCCAGAACGCCTCCGGCGAGTACGTCACCAGCAACTACACCGGCGCCGTCGCCGCCGACCGGCCGCTGTACGTCGAGGTCGTCAACGGCGAGGGCGAACGCACCGACTACACCGTCGTGCTCGTCCGCGAGACGGTCGACCGGGCAGACAACGTGACCGTCGTCCGCTCGGCGACCGAACGGGTCCGCGAGGACCTCTCGCTGCGCGACGGGGGCGTCCGGTACCTGGAGTTCGACCCAGAACCGGCCGCCGGCGATGCGCCGGGTCGCCTGCGGGCGTACCTCTATCGCGGCGATGCGCCCGACGTGCCCTCCAGTTCGTCGGCCTACCGCTCGCTGCAGGTGTGGTACACCGACGACCCGATCGCCGAAGCGACCGCCGCCGCGAACGCCACCGCGGCCAACGGGACCGCTGCCGGGAACGCCACGGCCGCCGTCGTCACCGACGGCTAACGCCCTCACAGCGGACCCGTTTTCAGTCTCTGCCCGCCTCGGCCGGGTCGACGACCGCACCCGTCGCTGGTGTGACTCCCACCTGGTCGCAGCGATCCGCCAGCGGACAGGCCTCGGGGTCGTCGAGACACGCCGGTTTCCGGGCCGAGCAGTACTCGCGGCCGAACTGGATCATCGCGGTGTGGCCGAAGCCGCACTTCTCCGCGGGGACTGCTCGTTCGAGCGCCTCGCGAACGCCCTCGTGGTCGGCGTCGGCGGGCGCGAGCCCCATCCGTCGGGCGATCCGGTGGACGTGGGTGTCGACGGGGAAGACGCCGCCGCGACCGCCCGAGAACAGCAGGACGCAGTCGGCGGTCTTCGGCCCGACGCCGTTCATATCCAGTAACGTCTCGCGGACGGCGCTCGGCTCGCCGGTCTTGACGAACTCGTCGAAGCCGTCGCTCCCGCCGTACTCCTCGCAGACGCGCTCGGCGAGTGCGATTATCCGCTCCGATTTCTGGTTGTAGAGCCCCGCCGAGGAGATGGTCTCGGCCAGCACTTGCTGGTCCGCGTCGGACAGCGCGGCCGCCAGGTCGCCGCCGGCGTCGTCCCGCGGGTCGCTCTCCTCGCCGTCTTCTCGCGGGCCGGGGGACGGCTCCGCCGTCCCGTTCGAGGCGCTGCGCGCCTCGCTCCCGTACCGGTCCAGCAGCGCGTCGTGGGCCGGCTGGCTGGCCACGTCGGAGGTGTTCTGGCTCAAAATCGTGCGGACGAGACACTCGAAGCCGTCGCGGCCACCGTAGGCCTTCTGCCAGTACATGTCCCCCAGGCGGTCGACGACGGCCTCGGCGCGGGTGTCGGCGTCGTCGGGCTCGAAGGCGGTGGCCTCGCCGCCGCCGCCGGCGCCACCGCTGATGTTCTCCGCGGGTTCGGGGTCATCGGTCATGTCCGGAACCGAGTCCCCCAGACGCTTAACGGTGCAGACCGGCGGCGGATCCGGACGACGATCTTAACCCCGGGGCCAGTTCGAAGACCGCTCTTCAGGCCGGGTCGACTTCGAGCGTGAGCGTCGCGTCGGCGCCGTCGGCGAGGGCGTCGACCAGCTCGCGGTCCACGTCGGCCGCGGCGCCCGTGGCGCCGACCAAAACCGTGCGGTCGTCGACGTAGTCGCTCGTGCGGATCACGTGGCTGCGCTCGTTCTCGAAGGAGAAATCGGGGTGGCCACGACCGGTCACTTCGTGCGCGTGGCCAGCCGTTTCGATGGTGGCGGTGATCGTCGCACCGTGGGCCTGGCAGGCGTCGACGAACGCCTCGTCGAAGTCGGCGGGGACGCGGTCGGCCTCGACGGCGAGGATGCAGTCGCCGGCGGGAGTGAGGAAGTCGTCGCTGGTGAACTCCAGCGTGCTGACGTGCTCGGCGGTGACGTTCTCGTGCCCGTGCGCGCGGACGACTTCGACGAGTGTCCCGCCGCCGTCGGGCTCGGCGATGGATCCGTCGGTCGTCCCGGCACCCCCGGCTGCGGCGTCGTCGCTCATGTCCGAGGGTTGGGACGCCGCTACTTCAGGGAGTCGAAGTCGGTCCGCGCTGGAGCGGTCACTCGGTCGGGGCGGCGACGGTGACCGTGACGTGCCCGCACGCGCACTCGTATGCGCGGCGCTCGCCGCCCTCGTTCCGGAAGACGAGCATGCAGTCGCCGTCGGTGAGCTTCCGCGAGCAGTTCGCCGACTCGCACCGGCACGCTATCTCGCTCAACATACGTCGGTGTTCGACCCGGAGACATATCAACCCGAGCCGTACCCTGAGTGAAAGTATAATCGCACGACTGCAACGGTACACCCGTTCCCGTACGGCGGTTGTCTGAGCGAAAGTGAAACTGGTTCGGGGCCGCGGCCGGTGGTCGGTCGCCGTCCGACGTAACTGATATACCACCGGGGAACGCGGACGTTGGTATGCCGAGTGAGTGGAGCGGTGCGGCGGTCGACCCCGGCGGCGGCAAGCCGACGCCCGGCGAGTGGCAGTCGGTCGAAGTCCCCGGCCGCCCGGCCGCGTTCGCCGGCGAGGACCGGGTCGCCTACCGGACCGTCTTCGACGACCCGCGCGACCCCGACGACGACCTGGCGCTGCTGGAGCTGCGCGGGTGCTACGCCGGTGCCGAGGTGTGGCTCAACGACGAACTCGTCGCCGAGTCCGGCGCCGTCTTCGAGCCGATCACGGTGCCCTTCGAGCCCGAGGCGGAGAACGAACTCGTCGTCGAGTGCCGAGCGCCCGAGGACCGGTTCGGCGGGATCCACGACACCGACCGGGTCCCGGACGAGCGGGCGGTCCCGGGGATCTGGTGGGGCGTCGACGTGACGGCTCAGCCGGACCCGTTCGTCGTCGACGTGGACCTGCGGCCGCGCGCGACCGAGGAGGGGGCGACCATCGACGCCGCCGTTGAGGTGTACGCCGGCGAGTCGCTGGACGAGCGGCTGACGCTCACCACGAAGCCGGCCGGCGACCGGCGCGGTCGGGGGATGATGGACCGGGCGAGCGTCTCTGCGGCGGCCGGCGAGCGGGCCGTCGTCGAGAAGGCCATCGAGGTCCGGGACCCGTCGCTGTGGTGGCCCCGCGGGATGGGGCGCCAGCACCGCTACGAGGTGCGCGCGAAACTCGACGACGCCGCGCGGACGAGCGCGACGGGCATCGCGACCGTCGAGGGGACCGGCGAGGGCGGCCTGCGCGTCAACGGCGAGGACGTGCCCGTCCGCGGGGTCGCGCTGACGGACGCTGCGGTCGCCGACGCCGAGCGGGCGGTCGAGGTGAACGCGAACCTCGTGCGCGCGCACGCCCACGCGCTCCCGGAGGCAGTGTACGACGCTTGCGACGAGGCGGGCCTGCTCGTCTGGCAGGACCTGCCGCTGACCGGTCCCGGTGTGTTCGATATCGCGCGCGGGCGCGAGGTGGCCGAGGGGCTCGTCCGAACCTACGCCCACCACCCGAGCCTCGCGGCGGTCGGCGTCCACGACGAGCCCACCGACACGTTCGCCGAACGGGTCGGGTCCGGACTGCTCGACCGGCTGCGCTTCCGCTATCGCGTCTGGCGCGGCGACTACGACCGCGGCGCGGCGGAGGCGGTCGCCGAGGCCGTCCCCGACGGCGTGGCGGTGTACCCCGTCGTCGGCGAGCCCGGCACGGACCCCGACGCGGCGGCGCTGTACCCGGGCTGGGACTACGGCGGCGTCGACGACCTCGAGTGGGTCCGCGAGCGTCACGACCTCGACGGGGCAGTCGCGGAGTTCGGCGCCGGCGCGCTCCCCGAGGGGGTCGACCTGGCCGCGGCGGGCGAGGACAGCGGTCCGGATCTATCGGGCTTCGACCGGGCGAAACACGACGCGGTCGTCGGGAGCGACGACCCCGCGACCTCGCAGGCCTACCAGGCCGAACTGGTCCGTGGGATCGCCGAGCGGTTGCGGACCGACGGCGTCGCCGGGAGCGATGGGCCCGACGGCGCACCGGTCGTCGTGGCGAACGCGCTGCGGGACGCGGGCGACGCCGGGATGGGCGTCTACGCCCGCGACGGGACGCCGAAAGAGGCGGTCGAGAGCCTCGCAGCGGCGTTCGAACCGGTCCAGGCCTTCCTCGTGGGCGCGTCGCCCGGCGAGTGCGACGTGGTCGTCGCCAACGACGCGCCCGAGGCGATCTCCGGGACGGTCCGCTGGGAGGCCGGTGAGGCGGACGGCGAGGTCGACGTGACCGTCGAGGCTGGCGCCCGGTCCGTCGTCGACACCGTCGACGTCCCGAAATCCGCGTCCTCAGTCGACCTCACCGTCCGTGTCGGCGATGCCGGCGTCGAAAACACGTACCGTTTATAAGCGGTGACTACCGTGTGGTAAGTGCTGACGTGCCGTTCTGTGGCGCGTCGGAGTGTGAAACAGCCACATAGCGCACCGGAATATTTAAACAGGGGGAGGCGCAACGTTTTGGTACCAGAACGTCTCCGGCGTTCAGGCTGTATCGCACTCCGACCAGCATGACAGGACACCCTTGTTATCGGCGTCAGCCACTTCGTAGCGGTGGCCCTGTCGGTCGCCGGAGCGGGTATGGCATAGAGGTACAATTATGGCAGACTCGATAGACGAATCCAAGAACGTATCGGTGACAGACGACGATCTCGAAAACAAATCGAAGGGCGAGCTCATCAAGCTCGCCGGGCAGCTTCGAGACCGACGAAACGACCTCAATCAGATGGCCTCGGAGCGCGCCTCCAGCCGCGACGACCTGAACGCGAAGACCCGCGAGAAGGTCGATGAGGCCCAGGAGCACCGCGAGCAGCGCGACGAGCTCAACCAGCAGGTCCAGGAGCACAAGGAGAAGCGCAACGAGCTCAACGCCGAAGCCAACGAGCTGTTCGACGAGGTCGAGGACCAGCGCGACGAGCTCGAGCTCGACGAGGGCAAGGACATCGAGCAGCTCGAAGACGAGATCGAGGACCTGGAGTTCAAGCAGCAGACCGAGGTCCTCTCGGCCGAGGACGAGCGCGAACTCATCGAGAAGATCGAGGAGAAGCGCGAGAAGCTCGCCGAGAAGAAAGAGAAGCTCAACCAGGGCGGCGACCTCGAGGAGATCAAAGAGGAAGCCGAGGAGATCCGGTCTGAGGCCTCCAAGCACCACCAGAAGGTGACCGAGCTGGCCGACGAGGCCCAGGAGCATCACAACCAGATGATCGAGGCCTACCGCGAGGCCGACGACATCCGTGACGAGGCCGACGAGATGCACGAGAAGTTCGTGGAGGCCCAGGAGGCCGCCGACCAGCACCACGAGGACTTCGTGCGCGTCCAGAAGCGCCTGCGCGAGCTCGACAAGAAAGAAGAGGAAGAGGAGCGCGAGGCCCGCCAGGAGAAAGAGGAGGCCGCCCGCGAGGAGGCCGAGGAGATCTACCAGAAGTTCAAGGAAGGCGAGACCCTCGACACCGAGGACCTGATGAAGCTCCAGAAGACGGGGCTGCTCTAGACGCGACTGCGTTTTCTGCGTTTTTCGCGGCCGCGTAGCCACCGCGTCGGCCGGCTCGCGGCGAGCGGCCGTCCGGATCGCACCGGTCGCGTCGGCTCGGGCTCGTCCGTGCGCCCCTCGACTTTTTGCCGACGGCCCGCGAGGACCCCACATGGTTCGGGGGGTGGACGGCGACGCCGGCGACGAGCGCTCGCGGCGACGCCTGCTCCGGCAGGGTTTCGCGGTCGGCGCGGGCGTGCTGAGCGGCTGTTCCCTCCTCGACTCGCCGAGCGACGAGCCGAGCGTCACGCCCGCTCCCGTCGACGGCACGGCGACCGACACCGCCGTCGAGTCGGGCGCGGAGCGGCGTGGGCCGGGAGGCGTGGTCGACCGGACGCCGACAGTGACGACGCCGACCGAGACGCGAGCGGGGACGCCCCTGCCGACGGACGGCTGGCCGGTGGTCCAGGGCGACGGCGCCCACACGGGATGGCGGCCGGACGGGACGCGACCCGACCTCGGGGCGGGAGCGTCGGTCGAGCCGGTGTGGTCGGTCGCCCTCGGCGGTGCGGTCCGGGGGTCGGTCACGGTCGCCGACGGGCGCGTCTACGTCGGGAGCGAGGCCGGAACGGTGACGGCGCTGTCCGTGTCGCGGACCGGGACCTCGGGAGTCGGCGACTCGCGGACGCCGGCGGGGAGCGCGGGCCGCTGGACCCACGAGGCCGAGGCCGCTGTGGGCGCAACGCCGACGGTCGCAGACGGCGTCGTCTACCGCGGCGACGAGAGCGGGACGCTGAGGGCGCTGGACGCCGGCGACGGGCGCGAGCGGTGGTCGTTCACGGTGGCGGGGGGCCGGGCGGGTCCGACGGCGGTGCGGAGCGGGCCGGTCGTCGCGGACGGCACCGCCTACGTCGGTGCAACGGACGGGCGGGTCTACGCCGTCGACACCGCCGATGGGAGCGAGCGCTGGCGATACGAGGCGGGGGGGTTCCTCGGCGTCGTCGCCCCGGTCGCGCTGGCGGACGGTCGGGTGTTCGCCGGGAGCTACGCCGGGCGACTCCACGCCGTGGACGCCGCCACCGGGCGAGAGGCGTGGCGCTACACCGGACCGGCCGGGATCCGGGCGTGGACCGGACCGACCGTCGCGGGCGGCGTCGTCTACGCGGGCGCCAGCTCCGGTGGGGTCGTCGCTGTCGACGCGTTCGACGGGACCGAACGCTGGTTCCGTGAGGCCGACGGCGCGGTCTTCTCCTCGCCGGCCGTCGCGGAGGAGACGCTCTACGTCGGCACCGACGACGGCGCAATCCTGGCGCTTGACACCGCCGACGGGAGCGAGCGCTGGTGGTTCGAGGCCGACGGCGCCGTGAAGTCCTCGCCGGCCGTCGTCGACGGGCGGGTCTTCGTCGGGACGGACGGCGGCGCAATCCTGGCGCTCGACACCGCCGACGGGAGCGAGCGCTGGCGGTTCGAGGCCGACGGCGCCGTGAAGTCCTCGCCGGCCGTCGTCGACGGGCGGGTCTACGTCGGGGACGCGGCGGGGACGGCCTACGCACTCGGCGTCGGAGCGCGGTGACCGGCCGGGAGGCGTCGCCGCGCCCGCTCAGGCGGTTTCCGGGATCGGGTCGGCGAGGACGACGGCCTCGCCGTCGACGACCGTCTCGTCGTCGCCGTCGGTGACGGTGGTGGTGAGTCGATAGCGGTCGGCTCCGACAACCTCGACCACCTCGCAGGCGGCGGTGACTCGGTCGCCGATGTCGACGGGGCCGAGGTAGCTGACCTCCTGGGAGAGGTAGATAACGAGGCCGGGCAGGCGGGCGAGCGCGGCGCTGACGACGCCGGCGACGAGCGTGCCGTGGACGATCCGTCGGCCGAAGCGGGTGCCGCGGGCGTACTCGTCGTCGAGATGCAGGCGATTGGTGTCGCCGCTGGCGTCGGCGAACGCGGCGACCGCCGTCTCGTCGAGCGGCTTCGAGAACCGGACCACGTCGCCCACCTCGATGCTGTCGGGGTGGCCGACGTACTCGAACGACCAGTCGGCCGTCTCGTAGGCGGTGTCGGCCCGTTCGGTTTCGCGGACGGGGCCGTCGCCGCAGGCGACATCCGGCGCCGGCCGGCGGACGTGCGGGAGGTGCTGGGAGCACAGCGTCGTCGTGACGACGCCGACGAGCTCGCCGCCGTCGAGCACCGGCAGCGCCTCGATCCCGTGGGCTCGGAGCCGTCGTGCGGCGTCGACGACGGACTCGTCGGGACCCGCGGTGTGGACCGGGTTCGACAGCACGTCGGCGGCCGTCAGCGCCTCGGGGTCCGCTCGGTCGGCGACCAGCGCGACCACGTCCGACTCCGTGACGATGCCGACGACCTCGCCACCGTCGACGACGACCACCGACTCGACGCCGGGTTCGGCGAGCCGTCGCGCGACCGCGAGTGCGGGGGCGTCCGGCGGAACCGTCTCGGCTTCCTCCATCAGTTCCGTGACTGCGGGCGGGCGGAGCATCGCCTCGACCGTTCGATCGGACTGCCCTTGAGAATAGGGGCGCTACGGGAGGGCACCGCCCACGGCGCCGCCGCACACTCGACCGACGAGCGGCCAACACCCAGTCACCCCGGACTGACGAAGCATTTATCGCCCGCACCGTCGCGGATCGATACGATGAGCCACCTGTCGCGTCGGGCACTCCTCTGTGTCTCGGGAACGGTCGCAGTGTCCGTTGGGGGCTGTCTCCTCGCAGAGGACGCCGCGGTGGCCGATCTCTTCCTGGACAACTCCCGGGACCGGGAAGTCACAGTCACGACGGTCGTCACGGACACTTCGGACGGTCAAGCGATACTGAACGACACGACGACGATCCCGGGCGCGGACAGTCACGCGTACGAGGACCCGATCACCGACGTGGCGGGGTTTCGGATCCACGTCTCCACGGCCGACGGGCTGGAAACCGAGCTCGAATGGGAAGCTACCGAGGACGAAGCGACCGGTCTGTGGGTGACGATCGCCGACGACGAGATCGATATCGGGCCCTACGCGGCGTAGTCGCTGGCGCGGCGTCGTCGCCGTACCGACCACCGGGGCGCCCGCGGTGGCCGTCGCAGACTGCACGAGCTACCCGGGAGTCCACGACCGGATCGACCCCGCCAGTCAAGCCCGTCGAGTCCTAACCTCGACCGATGAGTCGGCTTCCGCGGATCGAACCGCCCGCGCGCGTCGTCGACGCGTCGCTGCTGGGCGCGGTCGTCGTCCTGCTCGCGACGGGCGCGGTGAGCCTCGTCTCCGGCCGCCCGGCGGGGGCGTGGGTGTTCGACGTCCACGCGGTCGCGGGGCTGGCGACGGTGGTCCTGCTGGCCTGGAAGCTCCGGCGGGTGCGCCACCGGCTGCGACCGGGCGACCTCGACGCGACGCGGCTGGTGTCGGCCCTGCTGGGTATCGTCGCGACGGCAGCGCTGGCGACCGGTATCTGGTGGGTGTTCGGCGGGCAGCTCGACCTCGGTCCGTGGGGCCTTCTCAACCTCCACATCGGGCTCGGGCTGGTCGTTCCTGCCCTCTTGATTCTCCACCTCCGACAGCGGTTCGCGCTCCCGACCCGGGAGTCGGCGACCGACCGGCGCAACGCGCTGCGATACGCGGCGCTGGTCGGGTCGGGCGCCGTCGCGTGGCAGGCCCAGGAGGCCGCCAATCGCGTCTTCGACACCGTCGGGGCCGACCGGCGGTTCACGGGTTCGCGCGAGCGCGGCAGTGACTCGGGCAACGGCTTTCCGGTCACCTCGTGGGTCGCCGACGACCCCGCGCCCCTCGACCGCGAGGCGTGGTCGCTGACCGTCGACGGCCGTGTGAGCGAGTCGCTGACGCGTTCGTACGACGAGGTGACCGCTGGCGGAGACGCAGACGGCGACTCGGACTCGGCGGTCGCCCCGACCGAGCAGCGCGCGCTGCTGGACTGCACGAGCGGCTGGTACTCCGACCACGACTGGCGTGGCGTCCGCGTCGGTGACCTCCTCGACGCGGCCGACCCCGACGAGGGGGCGGCGTGGGTGCAGTTCCGCTCGGTGACGGGCTACCGCTGGAGCCTCCCGATCGAGGAGGCCCGCGACGCGCTGTTGGCGACTCACGTCGACGGCGAGCGCCTCTCCCACGGCCACGGCGCCCCCCTCAGACTGGTCGCGCCCGGCCGCCGCGGCTTCCAGTGGGTCAAGTGGGTCGAATCGGTGCGGGTGACCCGCCGGCGCGGACTCGGCGAGTGGATCGCCGTCTTCGTCAGCTGGGTCGACGGCTGAGGTGGCTCCCGACCGGGTTACAGCAACACCGACAGCGTCCGGAAATCCGGCGCCGAGAGGTCGGCGGCGGTCGCGTCGACGTGAACCGTCTCGAAGCCGTGTTCGCCGGCGCCGTCGATGTCGGGTTCGCGGTCGTCGCCGACCATCACGTAGCGGTCGGCGTCGACGCGCCGCCTGGCCGCCTCGTAGATCGCCGCGTCGGGCTTGGTCGCCTCGATCGCGGGGTCGTGGGAGGCCACGCGCGTGTCGAAGTCGTCGAGCAGGCCGATCTCGGCGACTTTCCCGAACTGCACGTCCGGGACGCCGTTGGTCAGGATCCCGAGCGTGTGGCGGTCGGCGAGGGCTTCGATCGTCGCTTCGACGCCGGGAACGGGCTCGACGGCGTCGAACTCCGCGGCGACGAGCGCCTCGGCCAGCTTCCCGGGCTCGGCGTCCACCTCGTGTTCGTCGCACACGTCCGCGAACGCCCGGCGGTACGGGTCGTCGGCGAACGCGCCGAAGTGCTCGAAGAAGCGCTCGTCGTACGTCGCCAGTCGCTCGTCGGCGACGGTCGCGCCCGCTCGCTCGAACGCGTCGGCCAGCACGTCGGCGTAGTCGCCGCGCCAGCGGACGAGCGTCCCGTCTACGTCGAAGAAGATCGCCGCCATCGGGTGCTACTCGTCGAGGTCGATCGGTTTGCCCGCTCTCGTCGGCGGAGCGACGTGGTCGATGTAGGATTCGGCGTCGGGGTCGTTCACGCGCACCCGGACGTGGATATCGCCGAGTTCGCTGGGGTCGCCGACGGCGAAGTTGACAACGCCCTGGAAGGCGGCCTGTTTCTTCAGGTCGAACGAGAAGGTGTCGCCGCGCAGGTCCTCGAAGAAGGTACCACGGGCGGTGTCGAGGATCTCCTGGCGGTGCAGCGACTCGGAGAACTCCTCCATGTCGTGGGCGGTGGCGACGATCTCCCCGTGCTGGTGGTCGACCTCGGCGCCGGGGAAGAGGTTCGTGATCGCGTCGGCCACTCTGTCGGTGACCTCGGTGTCGTTGACCGGTGCGGTGATCTGTACGTCGACGGCGTAGACGGTGCTCATAGCTGTGTCTCCCGTGTGGTCATTCGTCCGCGTCGGCCGTGACCGCGTCGGGGCCGTCGGCCAGCAGGCGCTCGATCTCTGCCCGGAAGGCGTCGAGACTCGCGTCGTTCGTGACGGTCACGTCGGCCATCTCCATCGCCTCGCCCATGCCGAAGCCGAGTTCGCGCTCGTCGCGCTCGGCCAGCGACTCGCCCCCCTCCTCGGCGGACGCGTCGCGGCCGCGCAGGTCGAGGCGCTCGGCGCGCAGGTCGTTCGGCGCGTGGATCTCCACGAGGGTGAACGTCTCGCCGAAGGCTTCGACGAAGCGGTCGACCTCCACGTCCGAGCGGATGCCGTCGACGACGACGGTGTCGGCGTCGTCGAGACGCTCCTCGATGAGCGGGAGCGACTCCCGGGCGATGGCGTCGGGTCCGTTCTCTTCGCGGAGCGTCCGGGCCATCTCGCCGTGGTGGGTCGCGGGGTCGAACCCGCGGTCGCGGCAGGCCTGGCGGATCACGTCGCCCATCGTGACGACGGGCACGCCCGCCTCCCGCGCGACCGCGGCCGCCTCGCTCTTCCCGCTGCCGGGCAGTCCGACGATCCCGATGACTGTCATCGCCGGATGTACTGGAACGGCGCGCATAAGGACTGCGTTGTCGGTCGTGGTCGCGCTCGGTGTGCACTGCGATCGCTTCGAGAAGCGAGCACAGTCGGCCGAAGGACGATACCGCTGGAGCCCGTAGCACCACCGATGGCAACACACGACGGTGCCGACGGGGCGGGAGGAGTGAACGCCGAGTCGATCCGGGAGTCCACGCCCGGGGACCGACCGCCCGGGCCCGACGGCGTCCCGGTGATCGGCAACACCATGCAGTTCCTCCGGGACCCGCTCTCCTTCTACGCGCGCTGCGCCGCCTACGAGGACGACGTGGTCGCCTACCGCATCGCGACCAGCGACGGCGTCATGCTCACACACCCCGCCGACATCGAGCAGGTGCTGGTCACCGACGACGCCGACTACCGTCGCGCCTCGATCATCCGCAACGCGCTGGGCCAGATCGCCGACGGCGGCCTCTTTCTCATGGAAGGCGAAGACTGGCAGGCCCACCGCACCGCGCTCCAGCCGTCCTTCTACCGCGACCGTATCGAGACCTACGCCGACATGATGGCCCGCTTCGCCGACGAGCGCGCCGCCGAGTGGGCCGACCGGGGCCCCGAGGCCGGTCGGCTCCCCGTCAGCGAGGAGATGCGGACGCTCACCCTCGAGATCCTCGCCAAGACGCTGCTCGACGTGGATATCCGCGGCCGCGAGTCGGCCATCCGCGACGCCGCCGCGGTCATCTCCAACCGCTTCGACGCCGGCTCGCTCTCCGCGCTGCTCCCGCTGTGGGTCCCCACGCCCGCCAACCGCCGCTGTCGCCGCGCCGTCTCCCGGTTCGACGACGCCATCGCCGACATCGTCGCCGACCGCCGCGCCAGTGACGACGAGTTCGACGACCTCCTCTCGATCCTCCTCGCCGTCGACCCCGGCGACGGCGGCCTCTCGGAGCGACAGATCCGCGACCACCTGTTCACCTTCCTGTTCGCCGGCCACGAGACGACCGCGCTCACGCTCTCCTACGCCGTCATGCTGCTCGCGAACGACTCCGAACGCCAGGCTCGGCTCCACGAGGAACTCGATTCGGTGCTGGGCGACGGGAGCGAGGGCAGCGCTGCCGACGCCGAGCGACCGGACGCGGCCGATCTGTTCGAGTTCGAGTACCTGGACAGGGTCGTCGACGAGGCGCTGCGGCTCTATCCCCCGGCCTACACCGTCTTCCGCGAGCCCACTCGGGACGTGGAACTCGGCGGCTACCGGATCCCCGAGGGGTCGACCGTCTCGCTGCCCCAGTGGGTCGTCCACCGCGACGACCGGTGGTACGACGACCCCAACGCCTTCCGGCCGGAGCGGTGGACCGACGAGTTCCGCGAGACGCTGCCCGACTACGCGTACTTCCCCTTCGGCGGCGGCCCGCGCCACTGCATCGGCATGCGCTTCGCGCTCATGGAGGCCAAGCTCGTGCTCGCGACGCTCGCCGGCCGGTTCGCGTTCGATCCGGTTACAGAACCGCCGGTGGACCTCTCGATGCAGATCACGCTCCAGCCACAGGAGCCGATCGAGGTGGGGCTGCAGGAGCGATAGGCGAGCGCGTTCGTATCCCGCGGGCCGGGTGGTCGCGCGCTGTCCCCCTCGAAAAGTGTTTGAGTCGTCGGCGACAAGTCGACCTATGCTCCGGTACGTGGGGTTGCTGTTGCTGGTGCCGCTACTGGACTCGCTGTTCCTCGTCTTCGTCGCGACCCAGATCGGCGCCCCGCTGACGATCCTGCTCGTCGTCCTGACCGCTCTCCTCGGACTGTTGCTCGTCCGCGCGGAGAGTCGCCACACGATCCGCAAGATACAGCAGAAGCTCGCCACCGGCGAACTTCCGACCGGCGAACTGCTCGACGGCGCCTTCCTGCTGGTCGCGGGCGCGCTGACGCTCACGCCCGGGCTGGTGACGGACGCGATCGGCATCCTGCTGCTCGTCCCGTTCACCCGGGCGCCGGTCCGGTGGTTCGTCCGAGAGAAGATACTCGTCCCCTACATCGACAACAAGAGCGGCGGGTTCGCCACCGGCAACGTCTACATCGGCGGGTTCCCGTTCGGCGGGGAGGGCGGTCCCAACGTCGGCGGCCAGGGCTCCGGTCCCGCCGGCCCCTCCGGGGGCGACGCCTACGACCTCGACGAGGACGCCTACGACATCGATTTCGAGGACCGCGACGGCGACGACCGACGTGGGTTCGACTGAGCGGTGAGCCGGTCGCCCTGTGGGACGGTACCACAGAACCGCCACACGGCGGGGCTATCGAGGCCGAAGGGTAACTGTTAAAGTCCCCCATCGGGAACGTATGGATGCGTTCAGCACGGGCCAATAGCTCAGTTAGGTTGAGCGCTCGGCTGATAACCGGGAGGTCCGCGGTTCAAATCCGCGTTGGCCCACTCAGTTTCTACACGTTCGTCACCTCGTTGAGATCAATCTATCGGCGCGTCATCGACGGAATGGCGAGGCGTCGTCGACAGAATCGGGCGCCCGCGGTCAGGCGCCGGGGCTCTCGGCGGTGTAGACGATAGCGGACGATCCGTCGTGCGGTGAGCGATAGACCAGTGTCAGTTCGTAATCGCGGTCGACGGGGACGTTGATCGAGTCCTCGGTGACGACCCGGCTCTCCTCGCCGGAGGTGCGGTCGGCGGGCCAGAAGCCGGTTTCGTTGACGTGAAGCCGTATCGTCTGCCCGTCCTCGTAGAACTCGTCCTGTACGTCCAGCGAATCCGACGATTGCACGTTCCCGTGGGCGGTGTCCGAGGCGTTGAATCCCGACCCGCGGACGTACAACTGGTCGAACGCGACCGAATCGCCGCCCTGGTGGGCGATCGTCACGTACCCCGATCCGGCGTGGTCCGGGACCGGCGTGTACTGGTCCTCGAAACTGGTCGTCGGTGTCTGCGGCCCGGTCTGGTTTCCGTACCCGAGGACGAGCGACGCGATGACCGCCGCGAGGATCACCGTGATCGCGACCATCAGGATGACGCCGATGACCGGCGACACCGCGTCGTCGTCCGAGAGTAGTCCGTTGATATGCATGTGTCCACCAGCACTCGCACGGGTGCGCAGTGCTATCCACACGCTTCTCGGTTACCTACATAAGTACACCGCGCTGTTTCCGTCTCGACCGACCACCAAGGAGACATTTATCGACGTTCAAGCCGGGATTGGAACGCTGGCGCGGGCGCGATCCCGATTCTCGCCGGTGAGAGCGGCCGCTGGGCGGTAAAATAAAACGAAAAGTGAGTGACGCGGGTTAGGCGTCGGGACCGCTCTGCTCGTTGAGCGTCGAGGAGGTGTCCCCCTCCTGGGCCTGGTAGACGACGCTGATCTCGTAGTCCGAGCTCACGTAGGCGCGCGCACGGTCGCCAGAGACGATGGCGCGCGTNCT
>JGI12451J12833_1000144_pt1 | contig 22437 bp, 25 predicted proteins | sample A23E3SouthBayCA_2_FD_12833 | JGI IMG/M metagenome (IMG submission 12833) | reverse complement strand
CGCGCGACCTCTCTGCTTCGAATCCCAGCGGCCGCGCTCCGCTCACTAGCGATCGGAAAGAGGCGGTGGGACTGGGATTCGAACCCAGGAAGCCGTGAGGCTACCTGCTTTCAAGGCAGGCGCAATAGGCCGCTCTGCCATCCCACCACGACCTGTCGGTCGTAACCCTGCGCCGTCCGGCGATTATCTCAATCCATCGGTCAATCCAGCATGAAATCCGCTCAACCCATCGAACCTGAGTTGAACCGACCCCAAACCACTCACACGCCGGATCATGGCAGGTACACGGATGTCTGACCGGGAATCAATTGAAGGTGTCGTTCTTATTAGCGAGCCAGCCCTCAACGCGCTGACTGAGCGTCAACAGGTCTCTTACCGGGAACACCGCCGCAAATATGTAAAATGGCTGGTTGAAAACTACGCCGAAGATACCCGGAAGGTCTACGCCAGCATCCTCGATCAACTCCACCGTCACATCTGGGTCAACGAGGGCGGGTTCACCACCGAGATCACCCACGACCACGCTGACGATTTCCTCACCGAACGGAAGGAGAGCGACGAGGACTACTCCACCTCGTATCTCGACAACATCAAACTCGCCATCAAATCCTACTTCGAGTGGAAAGGCGATCCGTGGGATACCGACATCAAGATCGAAGGCGGAAAGTCGGGCGTCTCACAGCCGAAGGACTACCTGACCAAACCGGAGCGCCAGAAGATCAGAGACGCCGTCCTCGAATACGGAAGCGTCCCGTCCTACGCCGCCCTCACTCCAGAGAAGCGACGAGAGTGGAAGATACATCTCGCGCAACGCTTCGGGAAGGCGGTGAGAGACATCGGTCAGGACGACTGGGAGCGTGCGAACGGCTTCAAATACGTCTCTATCGTCAACGTATCCCTCGATGGAGGACTCCGCCCGGTCGAAGTCGGTCGTGCAACCGTCGATTGGGTCGATCTCGACAACTGCGTTCTCCGGATTCCCGAGGACGAATCGTCGAAGAACACCGATAACTGGCGCGTGAGCCTCACCGAGACGACGACGGAGTATCTTGCCCGGTGGCTGGAAGAACGCGAGCTATACGACAAATACGACGACACGAACGCCCTCTGGCTGACTCGTCACGGCAATCCCTATCGGTCGAAATCGCTCAATCTGCTCCTCGATAACCTGCGCGAGATAGCCGAGATCGAGCGCGATCTGACGTGGTACGCGCTTCGTCACTCCACCGGAACGTATGTGACCCAAGAGCGCGGCCTCGCCGCAACGCAGGCGCAACTCCGTCACAAGCGAAAGCAGACGACGATGCGCTACGACCAAGCGCCGCCGGAAGATCGGCAGGACGCACTTGAAGACATCGGATAATTCGGTGGTTTCGGTTCTGTTTACAACTTCAAATTGAATGAATTCGTGCACCGACAATAGAGGGCATCCAGCATGAGGCTCGTATTTAACCGGTGAGCTTTGTTTAGGTTATGTACGACCAGTCTCCAATTTAGATCAATCTTCCATGATATTTTGATTAGTCAATCTTATGAATGAACGATTATCATGCATTTTAGAGTACAATTCAATGTTATAATTCCTGCAGATAACGCATATTTCGTACAGCATTCTATCAGGAACGTCACCATCAGATTTTGGTTGGGCATCTACTCCTTCCCCAAAAATTTCGTCGCCTCCATAAAGTAATCTGCCAGAACGAGTATTCTTAACGACGACTGCGGCTTTAACGCTGTCTGGATCAATGTCTTTATCTTTGATATAAAGATGCTTAGAAACAAGTGCCTGACCCAAGACTGCATCAAAATTAGCTCCCTTGCCTCTCTTCTTTAGTTCGATAACCCAATGATTCGAATCGCCATCTTCCATCACTAAGTCAACTTCCCGAAGATGATTTTTTTGACTCGATAGGTTATTATCGTCTGGCAAGATTGAACTGGGCAACCTATGCTCCTCGTAACCGTGTATTACTGTCCAGTCTTCTTTCTCTTGTATGAAATCCTCAGCTAACTCTTTTTCTGACATAGTACAAATATAATATGAAAAATGTATAAATCCCAGGGGGATACTATCAATAAGACAGTTATTTCAATACCACTCCTGATTATCATCGAATATGCCACAGAAGTTTAAATTATCGTATCAGAATTGAATTTTAGATAGAATTTGGGGCAAGTATGGGGTATATTTGAAATCTCCACATTCCTAATTCATCCGGATATAGACAGCTGCCCGCGCCCCGACCTTCTTCTTGTGGATCTCTCCCTTCTCAACCAACTCTTCGAGCTTGTTGTACGCCGAGGGACGGGAGATGTCCAACTCCTCGGCGACTTCGCTGGCCGTGAGAACTGGCAGATCAGCCTGCTTGAAAACAGATAGCACGTCGTCGAGAGTCACCTGTTCAGTATATTTCCCACTCTCGTCGCGCTCGCGGTCCATACTTATCGTGTTCGCGTGGGCGCGTGATAGTTCCTCTGACTTCGGGGCTATTGGATAAGACTTATATCCTTTAACCTCGTAGTTACTGGTAGAAGGTCGCCCGCCCTTCGGGGTGGACTCGTCGAGAGAACGCCCGAGTGCTTGGGACACTCGGACGGGTGGCCTTCGGGACTACCAAAGACCATGTACGCCTCAACTACCGTCCGACTTGAGAGTGACGAACCGACAGCCGAGAGTATCGACAGCGTTCTGCCCCGCGTTATGGCCTGCGGGAAGGCGGGTGAGCGCGAATGAGCGACAAACACCGCAACGACGAGCGCACCGTTCGTTGTCCCATCGAAGGCTGTGACGCCGAGAAGCTCGCCCGTGGGATTCACCTGCACGTTCGGCAAAGCTCCGGAAACGGCCACGGCCCGCAGGGTGAGGTTCCCGAGGGCGTCACCTTCGACGATCTCGAAACCGTCGGTGAGGAAGAAGTCGAGATGGAGTATCCCGAGGAGCGCGACACCGAGAACGTCGCTCGTCTGTGTCCCTACTGTCTCCAGCCGTTCAAGGGAGCGAACGGCGTTCTGATCCATCTCGGGCAGGTCGCTGGCCGGAAGAACCATCCCGACGACGGAGCCGAGAAACACGCCTCGGTGGATTTCCCTGAGGTCGAGATCGACGACGAGGGAAACATCGTTCGCACGCTGAGTGACCCGTGGCGAGAGTCTGACTACGGCAATGATGCGGGGTATATCTCGTACTCTCGCGTCTACCACGTTATCGGCGAACTCCTCGCCGACGGCCAGACGCGAGCCGCTCATCGCGTTCGACGTGAGCTTCTCGGCACCGACGACGACATCGGCCCGAACAAGGACGAACCGCACTATCCGGAGCTGTACGAGAAGATCGTCGAACAGGGCCGGGCGTGGGAGCCCCAAGAACGCATTACAGCCGAACTGAGCGCCGACGGGATTACCGTCTCGTGCCGTGGCGAGTCGGCGTGTCTCACCGCGACGGAAGCACGAGATCTCGCGTCACGGATCGAACGGATTGCTCTCGAAGAGGAGTGGCGCGACGACGAGATCTTCGCGCTTTGGGAGTTCCTCAGATCGAGTGCGAATACCCTCGAACGAGAGCCACAGGATTGGATGATCGACGACTCGCTGGAGGAGTGGCGATGAGTGGGACTCCGGTTGCCCGTCGCGTCTCCGAACCGTGCCCTCGGTGTGGGGACGACAGCGACGTGTGGGTCTTCGAGAAGGTCGAGGCGACCTTGACGAAGGAACACTACTCCTGCGAGATGTGCGGCTGTGAGTGGACCGAACTGAGACAGGACTAACTCACTCCGCTCGTTATCGCGGATCACGTCGATGGACCAATTCTCAGAAGGCGACCGTGTTCGGATCGACATCCCTAATGAGACAGACCCGGATCATTCGCAGTACCACGGAAAACACGGAATCGTCGTCTCGATCATCGAGGATCACGCCGGGAAGGTCACGGGAGACGAGCAGGATTCAGCTCTCGTTAGGGTAGAACTGGAGTCGGGTAATGAGGCCGACTTCCGACGGCGCGATTTGCGCCCACCAATCGAGTAACGTCGAAGTAGTTTACTCTCTGACAAGCCTACGTTCGCAGAATCAGGTATTTTGACGGAGGTACCCTATTCCGGAATCTCGTACCAGCAGAACTCAGTTGCACCGCACTCGGGACAGGTTTCCGTCTCGGGAGTCACCGTCATCCCGCATTGACGGCACTCAACTATGATCGTCGGCCCGGCATCGCCGAGTAGTTGAGTGAGTGCTGTCCGAAGGCTCATCACCGGGAATCGGAGGGCGAGCGAATTAGTATTGGCGACAGTTCACCTGCCATACGATTTCGCACAAAGCTTACCCCCGAGTATCGTCCCACGGGCGATTGGAAGGGAAATTGTCACACGCTCCCTTCCTCTCCCCTGATGACCAGCGATGAGACATCTAATATTGGGGCCAGTAGAAGCCACCAACTTCTACACACAAAAGAATTTTACTTGGGCCAAATGAATTATTTTCTCATGGCAACCGTTAATGTTGCTTGTCCTCATTGCGGAAAAGAAGCAATTGTAACCGTTAATTCACCTGATGACACAATTCAAAAGATAGCAAACAAACGGAATGTGCCGGGTACAATGGAACGGAATGCGTACCAATCTTCGTGTATGAATTGTAATAATGCAATATATTATTGGTTGAAATAAATTGTCTATCTGAGCTTTTTCAATATAAGTCCATTCAAATGTTATAAAAAATTGATATGAGGGTCTATCTCGTATTTGAGTCAGCTATCGAGTATTTCAACAGAACTGAGTGAATCAGAGCAACAGCACGACAGCAGAATCAAGTGGTCAGCTACGCTATCCTGCTGAGAGGCCAACTAATGGAAATATCTGAAGAACTCGAATGTCTGTTTTCAGCTTCGATTACGGAACAAGACGACTCGTATATCATCGATATTCCCAAGCGCGAACTGCAATTGGGCGATCTACAGCAAGGAGAAACGTATCGCGTCGCACTCGTGTCGTCCCCGACACAGAGCGAGCCAGAAGAAACTGAGCAGGCTGAAACGGCATCACAACAGGAGCGCGAGCCACCGGAACCACCTGTTGAGGAAGGTGAGGTACGAGAAGTCGAGATTGAGGACATCGGCGAGCAAGGCGACGGGATCACTCGGGTTGAGCGTGGCTACGTCGTGATCGTCCCCGATACGAAAGAGAGTGAGCGAGTTGAGATCGAGATTACGGACGTGCGGCAGAACGTTGCTTTCGCTGAGGTCGTTGAACGGTTGAGTTACTACGAGTAGTCTCTCCATTTTCGCCTCGGGAAGGCCGGAGAGTGTCCCGTTTCAGCCCGTCGTAGCTGAGGCACGGCGGAACCACACTCTCGTCACTTCCCGAGACAGACACCGCGCCTCATGCCGGAGGGGTTGGTTCCGAGGTGGCGCGATGACTATCACTTAACGCCCCAACTCCGAGTCTTGATCGCCATCCTCCAGATCGGGCAGACCACTACTCGCCCGGAACCACTTGTGATTGCTCGCCCACGCAATAGCCGCACCCTCCAGAAGTGCTTCCGCTGGATCCTCTTTCGTCTCGTCGTAGAAGTCTCCGAGCGGCAAGTGCGCAAGCTGACTGGCGAGGTACTGCGCCCCGAGCGTAATGGGCTGATGTTCCCCAGCAGGATCGGGATCGGTGAGCGGTGGTTCGTGACGAACGGTGATCGTCCCATCTCGCCCATCGTCCGCGTACTCGTGATCCTCTGGATAGGCGTTCGGGCAATGCTTCAGATGCTTCTGGAGGACCGGATCAAAATCACTCGCCGTGATTTGATTGTCTGGATCATCGATCCAGAGGTAGATGTGCTGATGTGGCGTCGCGGCAGTACTGGTCGGGGCGCTGACTGCGGCGTACTCAAACTGGTACGCATCAAGGACCCGCGCCCACGCCCGCCGAACGGACCGGCACACCGTGCTGTCGTGTAACTGCTTATCAATTTTCAACGGCGGCATCCAATGGCTGTCCTCAATCGGCGAGAGCCGTCGGGTTATCATCACCGTCGTCACGTCGTCGTATCGCTTTCGGAGTTGCCGATCCGCGACGCAGAGATGCGGATACCGCTTGTAGCGATGCCGCCCGTATGCCGAGCCTCGGTCGTCGGAGTTACGCGACGCCTGCTGGACGCGCATATACACGTCTCGGGCCTCCGCGACGGTCGGTAGCCGATCTCCATCTGTTTCGTCAGCCAACAGGTTCGGAAGCTCATCTATGTCCAGCGACTCGGGACCGATAGGCGTCGCTCGTCGCGTCTCGTGGTTGATGAAGTCCGGGTCCGCTGGCTCTACATCGTGGCGATGGTCCGGCTCTGGGACCTGTGGCGTTGGGTGATAGTCATCCCCCGTTCCCGCACTCATGCCCCCATTAACCGCTGTAGGACAGGCCGACGAACCCTCTCAGGTAAGGACTCGTCACGAACGAGTCCGTCTTTGAGGATCGAGAGTGTTCGACAGCGGGAAGGCCGGGTGTCGTGCTGAGGTGATGGACTGGTGAGTAGCATGGTTGGTTGAGCTGGCTCTCGTCGGGAGGTGATCGCCCGAGGGAGCCTACGTAGAGACACATAGCTCCACGTCTGTAAATCTATCGGAGTATTGATACAGAGAAAACAAGAGAAGTATAGCGATTCTATCTGAAGCTACCTTAATTCATATGATACAGTAGTCACCATCTGAATTCAGGTTGTCGTGAAATCGACCCCTGAATTCTGACTAAAATCGCCCAATCTACGCGGTCGGGGTTACCAACGAGCGGCTTCGACCCTCCGACTGGTGTAACAACTCCTCCTCCCCCTTTCCTCTCCGCTCATTCGGCGTTTTACGCCGAACGGGGCCTGCATTCAGATTGGGCCACTTCATGACAACCCGTTTCAAAAATGTGATACGGTGCAGATTCGGGAGGCTGAAGCGACATATCCCGATCTGTCGATGACGAAGATCGCTTAGCGGAGATCAGCGGCGAATAGCCAAATCAAACGTTTGATTAGAAATAAAAGAGATAAGAAAAATACTTAATATAGTATTTCACCGAACTATCTCCAGCTTCGCTGACAGACGGTGGGGCCACGCCTCCCGAAGGATCAGTCAGAGCGGTAATCAGATACAGCATCCCAATTGGGTATAGGAACTGGGGGTAACTGTCGGTAGTATATATTATTATATTATACGATGTTAACTTCAACTTTTAGAACTAAGTTATTAGAATCAAATATCTGAGTTCAAATATCCACCTCGATAAGGTCGGCGAGTAGACTACATAATATCTAAAAAGAAGATATTGAAATCACTAATGATAAAATCCTCTTTACAGACGGTGTATTCCGCTTTCGTGGTGGAATAATTGAATCTCATCTTCAAGTATAGTCAATCTCCAGCTGATGTATAAATCGATAGATTGATGCTTGTACTGCCTGAGACGGCGACAATAGACGCTGACCGACTATCCCAAGTAGAGGCTTGCCGTGTCAAAAAGCAAGTAGAAGCCGTACTTTACGAGCAGGCCACGGTGAAGTAAGGACACCTGCCGCTCTAACGCCCAAAATTGGCTTGTGTCTCCGAGAGATAATCTATGAGTGGTTTCCATTATCTCAATAAAACTCGGCTCTATCACTCGCTAAGAGCTATCTGATGCACGCTGAGATCGACCGACGCCAGTCGCTCTTCCTGAAAAAGAATATTACGAATGTTTAGTTTTTATCTAATTAGGTTAAATGCACAATTTCTACATATCGGCGGATTCAACTCGCCGCCTTCCAGCTGACCACATCGGCTCCCCAGATCTCAGAGGTCGTCCTCCGAGAAGATCAGCTGGACGCTATGCTCATCAAGCCATTGGGCGTGACCCTCGTAATCGGGGTCATGCTCCGCGACGAGTGACCAGAACGCATCGGTGTGATTCGGTTCTCGAAGGTGGGCGAGTTCGTGAATGACGACGTAGTCAAGAACGTCGGGCGGAGCCATCATAAGTCGCCAATTCAGCCCGAGCGTCCCGGTGGAGGAACAACTCCCCCACTTCGTTCGCTGATTCCGGATTTCGATCTGCTCGTAGTCCACGTTCATCGTCGCCGCGAAGTGATCTGCCCGGCGTTCGAATCGCTCTCTCGCCTTTCGCCGATACAGGGTCTCCAAGGCTCTCTTCACCGAGGTCTCTTCGACGTGATGTTCCGCAAGCCGGAAGGTGTCGTCAACGACGCTGGACGACGGGCGACGTTCCACGACGATCTCGTGCGGTTCACCAAGATAGGGGAAGACTGCGCCCTTATCGAAGCTACGCTCGGGGATTTGCTCCCGATATGTGTCGTACTTGCGTTTCTTTTCAACGACCCACGCCGAGTTCTCTTGGAGTATCTGCGTCGGCGAAGTCGCGTCAGCCTCGGGCAGGACGACCGTGACACCGTGGATGTCCACGTCGATCCGGGGCTTCGTGGCGTCGGCACTCCGTCGAACGTCGTATTCCACGGTGTCGCCCAGCAGGTCGATCTTTCGACGTTGGGACTTAGCCATGGTTCTGGATCAGATACTCCCGAATCGAATCCACGAACTCGTCGTCGTTCTGAATGAGGTATCCCAGATCACGTTCGACGACCAGCACGTCGAGGAGGATGCGCTCGATTTCGGAGATAGTCTGCTGGTTCGTCTTCCAGCCGGGGTAGTTTCGATCCACTCGCTCGTGGAACTGGGAGACGATTTCTCGGGCAACGGCTTCCGACTCTTTCTCGGAGAGTCCCGCGTCCGTCTCTTCGGTGAGATGGGTGTAGACCGCGAACTCGGCGTCGTCCATCCCCTGCTCTTCAGCCTCCTTCTGCACGTCCAGAATCTCCGCTTCGACTGCTTGCAGGGCTTCGACGGCTTCGGGGTCGCTCACTTCATTCCCTTGCCATCGCTCCACGATGTCCGTGACACGCTCACTCAACCGTTTGTATCGTGGATTCTGATTCTCTCGGGGATGCAGATGCTCTTTGGTCGCGTGGGCGATCTGTGACGCTTTCACACCGGGGTTATCGAGGCCCTCGACGTCTTCGAGATACTCCTCGCCGAGCTTGTACGTCGGGAAGTCGCGCTTGATCTCGCCGATTTCCACGTGTTTGTCGATGATCTCCCGCGTCTTCTCGCGCATCTCCTCCTCGGGGTCGTCGTCCCCGGAAGTCGTTCGCTTGAACGCGACGTGGACACGACTGAGCCACTTGTACTTCCGGTCGATGTTCTCGGTGACGAGGCGTTTGTCGGGGGCGACCGCTTCGTAGAGATTCTGGAGTCGTCGGAAGCCCTGTTTGAACTCGCGCCGTTCCGGGTGTGTGCTGACCCGTTCGACGGCCTCGTAGGTCGCTTCCTGTGTATCCGTCTTCGGGATGCCGTCGAAGATCTCCAGGACCGTTTCCACGTGATCGACAAGTTCGTCGAAGAGTTCGTCCTTGTCGCGGGCGGCGTAGGCCTTCGTCTCGGCGTCGTAGTCCAGCGCCTCGTCGATGTTCTCGAAGACGCCTTGGAAGTCCACGATCTCGCCGTTCTCCTTGCCCTCGGCAGGCCGGTTCGTCCGAGCGATGGCCTGCATTAGGTTGTGATTCTTCAGATTGCGGTCGAGATACATCGTCTTCAGTACCGGCGCGTCGAAGCCCGTTAGGAGCATATTGTGAACCACGAGGAGCTTCGGCTCGTCTTCCCCTTTGAATCTCTTGACGATGCTATCGCGCTCCTCGGAATCCGTGTGGAACTGCTGGATCAGTTCGGGGTCGTCGTTGGTCGCCGTGTAGAGGACTTCGACTTCGTCCTCGCCGCGACGGTCCACCAGTCGCTCGCCATACATCGCGGCGGATCGGCGGCTCGGCGTGACCACCATCCCCTTCCAGCCGTTCGGATCGACGTGGTCGTCGTAGTGCCGGTCGATCTCTTCGACGGCGCGATCCACCCGCGGTTCGATTTCGGCCAGCGTCTTCGCCGTCACCTTCTCGCGGATCAAATCGCGTTTCTCGTCCGTACTCAGCCCCCGGAACTCCTGTTCGAACTCCTCGTCGAGTCCGGCCTCGTCGATCTCCCACTCCATCTCGTGGCGGAGCGTGAAGTAGACGGGGAGGATCAGGCCGTCCTCGATCCCCTGCTTGACCGAGTAGCGGTGGAGGTAGTCCTCTCCCTCGGGGGAGAACTCACGAAACGTGTTTCGATCCTCGTGGCGCTCGCCTTCACGCACCGGGGTTCCGGTGAATCCGAAGTGGTAGCACTCGGGAAGGGCGGCGTCGAGACGACTCCCGAGGTCGGCCTCCATGAATCGGTGGGCCTCGTCGGACATGACGATCACCTCGTCGTTGCCCTGCACATCCGGCTCCACGTCTTGGAACTTCTGGATGGTCGTCAGGACGAGCTGGCTCTGTCCCTCTTCGATGAGTCGTTGGAGGTGGTCGATACTATCGGCTTCCGTCCATTGCTCCAGCGAGAGGTTCGCCAGCTGATCCCGCATCTGGCTGTTGAGCTTGTCCGTATCGACGATGATGAAGACCTGCGGGTTCCGGGATACGTCCCGTGAGAGGAGATTCTCGGCGGCGTAGAGCATGGTGAAGGATTTCCCCGACCCCTGTGTGTGCCAGATCAGGCCGCGCTTTTCCTCGCCCTGCTCGACGCGGTCGAGGATTCTGTTGACCGCGTAGTACTGCATATACCGCGGCACGATCCTGGTCCGGCCGCAGGGGCTGTTCTCCGGGAGGTCGACCGCATGAGTACCGCCGACTCCGCCCGCCAACTCTGGGAGGCGGACGCGACGAAGATTCTCGTCGTCCTCGTCGCCATCTACGCCACCTACCTGCTGAGCGGCCTTGTCCTCGGATACAGCCTCCGGGGCCAGTTGAACTCCATCGCCTCGCTCACCTTCTACATCGGCGTCTTCGCCACGCTCGCACTCGCCTTGAACCTCCACTGGGGGTACACCGGGCTCTTCAACATCGGCGTCGTCGGGTTCATGGCCGTCGGCATCTACGTGATGGCCTTCGTCTCGAAACCCCTCTACGGCTCCGGAGGCGCGGCACAGATCGGCGGACTTGGACTGCCGATCCCCGTCGGCATCTTGGCGGGGATGGTCGCCGCCGCACTCCTCGGGTTCGTCGTTGCGCTCCCCGCGCTCCGCCTGCGCGCCGACTATCTGGCCATCGTCACCATCGCCATGTCAGAAATCGTCCGGTTTACTTTCCTCTCCTCGACGTTCCAGCAGTTCCAAGTACCCCACACGCTCGCCGGTGACTGGACCCGAGTCGGTTTTGGCGGCGGCAGTGGGCTCATCCTCGATTTCCCTGATCCACTCTTGGCGCTGATCGACGTCCTCGGTCTCTCGACCGTCTACGACGGCCTCGTCGGTCTCGTCGGCACCGTCGTCCCGAACAACCCCGATCCCATCGTCCACAGCCTCGTCTACGGCCTCGTCCTCCTCGGGGTCGTCGCCGGCTACTTCTGGCTGCTGAAGCGGACCGGCGAGTCGCCGTTCGGCCGCGTGCTGAAGGCGATCCGCGAGGACGAGGACGTGGCCCGCGCGCTCGGTAAGAACACCGGGCGATTCAAGATCGCGTCGTTCATGCTCGGCTGTGCGCTCATGGGACTGGTCGGCATCCTCTGGCTGATGGGACAGGGCGCCGTCACGCCCAACTTCTTTCGGCCGCGGCTCACCTTCTTCGTCTGGATTGCGCTCATCATCGGCGGTGCCGGGTCGAACACCGGGAGCGTCGCCGGCGGCGCCATCTTCGCGGCCGTCCTCTACCAAGGGCCGCTCTACTTCCAGAATCTCGTCACCAGCGTCTTCCAGCCCGGCGACGCCCCGGGGAGCTTCGGCCCGGCGGTGGCGCCGCTCGTCGCGAACCTCGATCCCGTCCCCTTCCTGCTCTACACGCTCGACTCCGTCCGCCAGCTCCAGCTCGTCGTCATGGGTGTGGTGCTGATCTGGTTGATGCACAACCGCCCCGAGGGGATGCTCGGCCACCGGAAGGAGACGGCTGCGGCCATCCCGCTCGTGGGACGGTCGGAGCGGAGCGAGCGGACGGACGCGGACGCCGTCGGCACCGATCCGACACCCACCGGTGACGCGAGCGGAGGTGAGCGAGATGAGTGACGCCGACACCGACGCCGACGCGCAGGGTCGGTCTCGCCCCGAGGTGACCGACACGCCGCTCCGGGTCGAAGGGGTGTCCAAGCACTTCGGCGGGATCACGGCCGTCGACGGTGCGACCTTCGAGGTGGAACGCGGGACCCTCACCGGACTCATCGGCCCGAACGGCGCCGGCAAGTCGACGACGTTCAACCTCATCACCGGAATGCTCACGCCCGACGCCGGAACCGTCTCCTTCGAGGGCGAGGATATCACCGGACTCGAACCGTACGAAATCGCCGACCGCGGCCTCGTACGAACGTTCCAGATCGCCCGCGAACTCCAAGAGATGACCGTCCTAGAGAACATGATGCTCGCCCCGAAGGGCCAGCGCGGTGAGCGGCTCTGGCGGTCGGTCCTCCCGGTCGCCCGCCGGGGCGTCGTCGACCAAGAGACCGAACTACTGGACCGGGTGTGGGAGATCCTAGAGTTCTTCGAGATCGAACACCTCGCCGAGGAGTACGCGGGCAACCTCTCCGGCGGCCAGCGCAAACTGCTGGAGATGGCGCGGGCGCTGTTGACCGATCCGGACGTCCTCCTCCTCGACGAACCCTTTGCGGGAGTCAACCCGACGCTCGAACGCCGACTCCTCGATCACGTCCACGAACTGCGGGATCGGGGCTACACGTTCCTGCTCGTCGAACACGACATGGACCTCATCATGGAGAACTGCCGTCACGTGGTCGTGATGCATCAAGGCCGGATCCTGACCGAGGGCACCCCCGAGGAAGTCAAGACGGACGAGGAGGTCATCGAGGCGTATCTGGGGGGCGACGTATGAGCGCCGACGCCGAGGACTTGCTCGTCGTCGAATCCCTCGATGCAGGCTACGGCGACCTACAGATCCTCGACGGCGTCGACCTCGCCGTCGGCGACGAGGAGTACGCCACCGTCGTCGGGCCGAACGGGGCAGGCAAGTCGACGGTGATGAAGTCCGTCTTCGGCCTCACGACGCACATGGGCGGTTCGGTTCGGTTCGACGGAGTGGACATCACCGGCCTCGATCCGGAGGAGATCATCTACGAAGGGATCGGATACGTGCCACAGTCGGACAACGTCTTCGCGTCCCTCTCGGTCCGGGAAAATCTAGAGATGGGAGGGTATATCCTCGATACGGTGCCGGAAGAGCGGTTCGACGCGGTGTTCGAGCGTTTCCCCATCCTCGCAGAACGGTCGGCCCAGACCGCGGGGACGCTCAGCGGCGGGCAACGACAGATGCTCGCGATGGGGCGGGCGCTGATGCTCGATCCGGAACTCCTCTTGCTCGACGAACCGAGCGCGGGGCTGGCGCCGGATCTGGTCGACGAGATGTTCGACCGCATCGACGAGATCAACGACGCGGGGACCGCGATCCTGATGGTCGAACAGAACGCGAAGGAGGCGCTTCGCCGCTGTGACCGGGGATACGTCCTCGCCAACGGGACCAACCGCTTCGAGGGCGACGGCCGGACGCTCCTCGACGACGAGGAGGTACGCCGGGAGTTCCTCGGCGGTTAGTCCGACAGTGCCGTTTCGATCACCGAGGAGTACGACGACTCGCCGATGTTGAACGCGACTTGGTCCGTGACCGTCCCGCCGAAGGTGTCCTCGAACTCCCCGGTGAAGCGCTCGGAGAGTTGCTGCCCGTAGTCGTTGTTGACATAGAGCGTCGCGGCCGTCGTGTTGCCGAGCCGTTCGGAGGCGACCTGTGCCATCACGCGCCCCTGCAACTGGTCGGACGGAGCCGTCCGGAAGATGAAGTCGTCGTCCTCGAGGTTGGTGACCGAAAGCGCCGTACTGGAAGGCGAGCAGCCGACGATCTGGTTGGGGATGAACACCTCCTGAGAGACGGGGACGTTCACGCCCGAGGACGCCGATCCACAGACGCTTGGCATGCCGGCGTTGACCAGTGACTCGGCCGCCGTGACGCCAGTCGACGGCGAGGTCTGCGTGTCCTCGACTTGGGCGTTGACCTCTAGGTCGAGGTCGGATTCGTTGACCTGTTGGGCCGGCAGCTGTGCCGCCTGAATCATGGGTCCGCCCACGGAGGCGAGATCACCCGTCTCCGGCAGGAGGATCCCGACGTCGATGGTCCGGCCCATCCCACCGGGGGCGCTGTCTGCGCTCTGGCCACCGCCTTCGGGGTTCTCGCCCTCGAAGCTCTGTACCTCGATCTGACTGGTGCTTTGGGAGTCGGCACCCTCGAACTCCCAGATTGAGTAGGCCGCCGAGGCGGGGTCGCCCGCCTCGTTGAAGTTGGTCGCACTGGAGGCGCCTTGGTAGTTGATGTCGTCACCGTTTGCCGCCGCCTCGACGGCTTCGAGGAAGTTTTGCGGGCCGTACTCGTCGCCGCTGGGGTTGGCGATCCGACGCATCTGATCGCGAACGGCCATCCCGTCGTTTTCGCCCGCTGCCGCGTTGGCGAGGATCTGGATCGCGACCGAGTCGTAGGACTGCGAGGTGAACACCCCGGGTGATTCGCCGTACTGCTCCTCGAAGAAGCTCGCGAACGCCTCTTGGTTCGGGCCGCCGGCGGCGGGCGCCGTCCCGACGACGTTGGCCATGTCGTTGCCGACCTGTCCGGGCATGGCGCCGTCGCGAAGGCCGTCCGGTACCAGAATGTCGTGGTCCCCGCTGGACATCGAGTAGTAGTCCCGGAACAGTTGGATACCGCTCTCGGGATAGCCGATGACGATGAGCATCTCGGGGCCACCGTCACCGCCGTCGCCGCCGCCATCTCCGCCGTTGCCGCCATCTCCGCCGTTGCCGCCGTCTCCACCGCCGCCGATACATCCCGCGAGCCCGAGCGTGCCGGCCGTTCCGGCCCCGACGAGGAACTCACGCCGTCCGATATCACGTACCATACCCACAGTAACGCTCGGATAATTTATAAAAGCTTCCGAGAACTGGGGGTCGCCGGTTGGCGTTTCGGCCCGCTCAGGCGTCGCCGACGAACTCCTCGGCGCCCTCGTAGAACCAGTAACCGCTCTCGCGCATCGTCTCGCCGAGAGCGCGGTGGAGCGTCGTGAAGTCCGCGAACTCCTCCTCGTCGACCCCCTCGAAGACATCGCGCACGGAGACGACCGTCTCGGAGTCGATCCGAACGGGGTCGTCGCCGTACTCCGCGACGAACGCCGCGACGTCGAGCGGGAAGTCCTCCTCCTCGTCTATTTTCTTCGCGATGACGGCGTGACCGTACTTGCGTCGGCCCTCGCTTCCCTCCTCGCCGTCGGGGTCGTGTGGCCAGTCCATACCCGACTCTTGGACGGGCGGCCCAAAGCCGTTACGTTCGGTCCGTGATGGGTCTCTCCAGACGGGTCACCACGGCGTGAACCGGTGCACCTCTCGGGCGTGTTCGAGAAGGGCCTCCGTCGAATCGAACGTCTCACCACACCCGCACCGATGCAACGACGCCGAGGTCGACCCTTGTGTCGACATGAAAGTCCCTACGCCCGCCAAGTATATAATTATTGTTCATGTTGTTTGGTGACGCGTATCGAGGTAGCTGGTCACACGGGCGGGACAGGTTGTGTCCTCGGCGAGCGGTTCGTCTCCAATGCTACGCCTCCCGCACTGGTCAACGTTGACTGACCACTGGCGTCGATGCGGCCGGGGAGCGACGCAGTCGCGTCGCTCGAACGCATCCAGTGGCCGCGTTTCGCTCACTAGCGTTCGCAAAACGTCGGAGGGAGTCCCGCGAGCGAAGCGAGAGGGACATTATCGAATCGACGAGACGAGCGAAGCGAGTCGAGTGGATTCGGTGGGACTGGGATTCGAACCCAGGAAGCCGTGAGGCTACCTGCTTTCAAGGCAGGCGCAATAGGCCGCTCTGCCATCCCACCGCGGATGGATGTTCGGCGTCGTCCCGCTAAGGCCTGTCGGTCCCGGCCGCCGCGTCGGCCGTCAGTCCCGGACCAGTTGCGGTTCGCCGTCGTCGTGGACGACTCGCAGTCCCGTGCGCTCGACGAAGGCGGCGGTGTTCGCGGGGGCGATCCGTTCGGCCGCGACCCGTGCGTTCAGCGCCGGCACCACGTCGATGAGGTCTGCCCCCGTTTCGACGACGGGGTGGATCGGCAGGAAGTCGACGGCGTGACCGGCCGCCCGGCTACGGTCGGTGAGCGTCTCTAGGGCGGGCGCCGCGAACGCGTCGGCGAAGTCGACCGGTTCGGTGAAGCCGGCGTAGTAGGTCCGACCGCGGGTCGACACGCCGAGGACGGCCTCGGAGCGTCGGAGCTTCATCGCCGCGTTGTCGATGAGTGACCTAGTGAGAAACGGGGTCGTCGGCTCGACGACCGCCGCCGAGACGACCCCCTCCTCGCGGAGTAGATGCGTAATCGTGTTGCCCGCGCGGGCGTCGAAGGTCGACCCCACCTGCGGTTCGAACCGCACGTCGCTGGGGTCGTCGAGCGCCGCGGCCGCGAGCGCCCGCACCTCCGCTGCGGCCGCCGTGTCGGTGACGAACTCCGCCGGCAGGAGGTCGTCGGGTCGATAGTTGACGAGCAGGTCGGCCCCCGACTCCGAGACCGCGACGAGGACGTCCCGGAGCATCGCGGCGTAACACTCCGTGGCTTCCGCCTCGGTCAGCGGACTCGTCGCCGCGAGGTCGGTGGCGACCAGTCCCTCGCGCGGGGGGGCCGCCATGACGGCGATGGTGGTCATGTCACCCGCTCGTGGCGGCGTGGCCTTGAACGCGCCGGTCCAAACCGCTCACGACGCGCGTCTCAGTCGTGGGCGCCGCTCCGGCCTTTCGTCTGCCGATAGTCGCGTCCGAGGACCGACTCGGCGAGGTGTTCGACGAAAGCCGCGGTCTGGGCGTCGGTCTGGTCGTCGAGCGCCCGCATGGGCACGAGTTCGAACCCGCGGCCGCGGATCGTCGTCGCGTGACACGTCTCCACGTCCAGCGAGTCGGCGTCCCGCGTCGTGTGTTCGACCGCCACCTCCCGGAGTGCGAGTTCGCCGATGGGGACGATGATCTCCGGGTTGATCATGCGCAGGTCCGCGGTCAGGTAGGGGTCGCAGGTGCCGACCTCCTCGCTCGTCGGGCCGCGGTCGGGATGGCGGCAACGCGTGAGATACGTGAGATACGCACCGTCGAGTTCGGGTTCGGCGGCGTCGGGCGGCGAGTGTGAGAAGCCGAGTTCGCCGAGGATTCGCTGGAGTCGGCGGCCGGCCTCGTCGCCGGTGAACGGGACGCCGGTGCGGTCCGCGCCCGGACCCGGCCGCCCGCCGACGAACATGAAATCCGCCGCGACGTCGCCGTACCCGTGGACGACGTTCGTCCGCACGTCACAGAGGCCTGAACAGTTCCGACAGTCGGTATCCATGCCGAACGGGTTGTCGGGGTGTTCCTGTGCTGGATCCACACACCAGCCTCGCGCCCCGGGCACAAAAGCGGTCGGACGTGACCGGACGGGCACGAACGGGACGGGTCGGCGCGGGTGATTCGTTCCGTCGCCGGCCGTCAGGAGTTCGAGACGCGGCGGCGGTTGACGACGCCCACGTGGTTGGCGACGTCCTCGGTGATGACTCGGAAGGCGTCGGCGGTCGGGTTGTCGGATTTCAACACCATCGGCTCGCCGCCGGTTCTGATCTCGGGGTCGAGCGGAACGCCGCCGAGGTAGGGGAGGTTGTTCGCCTCGGCGAGCCCACGGCCGCCGCCGGAGCCGAACACGTCGTGTTCGCCGCCACAGTCGGGGCAGACGAAGGAGCTCATATTCTCGATCAGGCCGAGCACGTTCGTGTCGTGGCGGCCGAACATCCGGATGCCCTTACGGGCGTCGTCGACGGCCACCTCCTCGGGTGTCGTGACGATGACCGACCCCGTGAGCGGGAGGGTCTGGAGGATGGTGAGCTGTGTATCGCCCGTCCCCGGCGGCAGGTCGAGGACGAGGTAGTCGAGTTCCCCCCACTCGACGTCCTCGACGAGTTGGGTGAGCACTTGGTGGACCATCGGGCCGCGCCAGATCACCGGGTCGTCCTCGCCGACCATGAAGGCCATACTGATGAGCTTCACGCCGTAGCGCTCCGGTGGGATGATGGTGTCGTCGTCGGTCGCCGTCGGCGGGTCCTCGGAGTCGAGCATCCGCGGCACGTTCGGTCCGTAAACGTCCGTATCGAACAGCCCGACCCGGGCGCCGAGTTTCGAGAGGCCCGCCGCAAGGTTCACCGCGACGGTCGACTTGCCCACGCCGCCCTTGCCCGAGGCGACCGCGACGACGTTTTTCACGCCAGGCAACACCTCGTCGTCCCGGAGTTCGGCCGGTCGCTTCGCGGTGAGTTCGACGTCCAGTCCGGCGTCGGCGAGCACCTCCCGGACGTCGGCAGCGATGGCACTTTCCGCCGGGGCGTAGGGCGCCCCGAGCGCCAGCGACACCTTTGCCGTGCCGTCCTCGACGGCCACCCCGTTGACCAGCCCCAGCGACACGATGTCGTCGCCGAGATCCGGATCGTCGACCCGGCCGAGCAACTCCCGTACGTCGGCTTCGTCCATGGCGTAGTCTCGGCGTGAACACCGGATAAGCGTTTTGTCGCGGGTCGCTGGCTGAAACCGTGCAGGCGAACTTGGGGGGTCGCGATGTAATCGGTAATAGTTACACTACCCCCGACAGAACGTCTCCATTTAAGCCGCTCCGGACGAACGCTCAGGTAGAATGCTGGAGGACGACTTCGGGCGCGAGGTGTCGGGCGTGCGCGTCTCGCTCACCGACCGCTGCAACTTCGACTGTGTCTACTGCCACAACGAGGGACTCGGGGACACCAGGGGACCGATGGACCCACAGGACGACGAGATGTCGACGGACGACGTCGTTCGGTTTCTGGAGGTCGCCGCGGAGTTCGACGTCGACAGCGTGAAGTTCACCGGCGGGGAGCCAATGCTCCGGGGAGACTTGGAAGAGATCATCCGACGGACCCCCGACTCGATGGAGGTGTCGATGACCACCAACGGGACCTATCTACCGGGGCGCGCGCCGGATCTGGTCGACGCCGGTCTCGAACGGGTCAACGTCTCGCAGGACGCTCTCGACCCCGACGCCTTCGCCGAGATCACGAAATCCGGCGCCTACGACAAGGTGATGGAGGGGGTCGACGCGGCGCTCGATGCAGGGCTCGACCCCGTCAAGCTGAACATGGTCGTCTTCGAGCACACCGCAAGCTACGTCGAGGACATGGTCGATCACGTCGCCGAGAACGACGGCCTCCAGCTCCAGTTGATCGAGTACATGCCCGAACTCACCGGCAAGCCCGAGTGGAACATCGACATCGGGCGCGTCCACAACTGGCTGGCCGACATCGCCGACGAAATCGAACACCGCGAGATGCACGACCGGAAGCGCTACTGGGTGAGCGGGACTGACCCCGACGGCCCGACCGCGCCGCCAGCCGAGCGGGGGATGGTCGAAATCGTCGACCCCGTCGAGAACCCGACGTTCTGTGCCAACTGTCATCGGGTCCGTGTCACCCACGAGGGCTACCTGAAGGGCTGTCTCAACCGCAACGACGACCTCCGGTCGATGGGTGAGATGACGAAAGCCGAGATCAGGGAAACCTTCCGCGAGACGGTGTCGAACCGTGTGCCCTACTACGGTGAGTACATGGTCAAAAACGACCGCGGCGAGTGGGAGATCAACGACGAGTACCTCGGCACGCCGACCGTCTGAGTCGGTCTCTCGTCTGGCCGCCGTCCGTGTAACCGAACCCCACGCCCCCTTCCTTTCGTGATGTTTAAGTACCGTCCCCGGGTTGATCCGAGTGCATACGCTGCAGGGGCGTCCGGCCCCGAGTCCGAGAGGGCGACAATACACGAACGCAGGTGTTGCGGTAGCCAAGCCTGGCCCAAGGCGCAGGGTTGCTAACTCTGTGGCGTCAAGCCTCCGGGGTTCGAATCCCCGCCGCAACGCTCGCACCCAGATATCCATGAGTGCAGAAGAACCACAGGACGGCTCCCCCGAGGACGACGAAGACCTTCGGTACTTCGTCCGAATCGGACAGACCGACCTCGACGGGACGAAAGCCGTCGAGCGGAGCCTCACCGACATGAACGGCATCGGCAAGCGCACGGCGCGCATCGTCGCCGACGCGGCCGACGTGGATCGAACCGCCACGTTCGGACGCCTCGACGACGACGAAATCGACAGCGTGATCGAGGTCGTGGAGAACTTCTCGGACGAAGTCCCCGAGTGGATGGTGAACCGCCGGAACGACTTCTACACCGGCGAGAGCAGCCATCGAGTCGGCTCCAACCTCAGTCAGACGCGCACGCAGGACATCAACCGGATGAAGATGATCGACTCCTACCGTGGCGTCCGACACAAGCGCGGACAGAAGGTGCGCGGCCAGCGGACGAAATCCACCGGCCGCACCGAAGGCACCATCGGCGTCAACGTCGAGGCCATCAAGGAAGACATGGCCGAGGACGCCGCGGAGGAAGACGAAGCATGACCACCGGCAAGAACACCAAGTTCTACGAGACGCCGAACCACCCGTATCAGGGCGAGCGCATCGCCGAGGAGGCCGACCTCCTCGGGCGCTACGGCCTGAAGAACAAACAGGAGTTTTGGCGCGCCCAGTCGGAACTGCGCGAGATGCGCCGCGAGGCGCGACGACTGCTCGGCGACGCCCAAGGCGACGTCGAGGCGGCCGCCGAGGCCGGTAGCGAGTTCGTCGCCCGACTCCAGCGACTCGGCATCCTCGACGAGCAGGACGACATCAGTGACGTCCTCTCGCTCGAAGTGACCGACCTGCTCGAACGACGACTCCAGACGGTCGTCTACCGGCAGGGGCTCGCCAACACGCCCCAGCAGGCTCGCCAGTTCGTCAGCCACGGACACGTCACCGTCGAGGGCGCCCGCGTGCGGACGCCCTCGAAGAAGGTAGAGGTCGACGAACAGCCGACCGTCGCCTTCGACGAGAACAGTCCGCTGGCCGACGACCTGCACCCCGAACGCGCGGAGGCGCAAGAATGAGCGCCGAGGAAGCACAGGACAAGTGGGGCATCGCCCACGTCCACGCGTCGTTCAACAACACGCTCATCACGATCACCGACCAGACTGGCGCGGAGACGCTCGCCAAGTCCAGCGGCGGAACGGTCGTGAAGCAGAACCGCGACGAGGCGTCGCCGTACGCCGCGATGCAGATGGCCGAAGTGGTCGCCGAGGAGGCCCTCGCGGCCGGCCTCGAAGGCGTCCACGTTCGCGTCCGCGGTCCCGGCGGCAACGGCAACAAGTCCCCCGGGCCGGGCGCGCAGGCAACGATCCGTGCGCTCGCCCGTGCCGGTCTGGAGATCGGTCGCATCGAGGACGTGACGCCGATGCCCCACGACGGGACGCGCGCGCCCAAAAACAGCCGCCTCTAACATCATGGTAGCCGACTTCGAGGTCGAGTTCATCGAACGCGACGATCGGAACGCACGCTTTCTCGTTCGGGGAGCGTCGCCGGCCTTCGCCAACGGCATCCGCCGGGCGATGATCGCCGACGTACCGACGTTCTCCATCGACACCGTCCGGTTCGTCGAGAACTCCTCTGTGATGTTCGACGAGATGATCGGCCTCCGCCTGGGGCTGGTGCCGCTGACGACCCCCCTCGACGACTTCGAGGTGGGAGAGACGGTGACGCTGGCGCTGGACGTCGAGGGTCCGGGGACGGCCTACTCGGGCGACATCGAAACGTCGGACGACCTAGTCGAACCCGCCGACGACAACATCCCGATCATCGAACTCAAAGAGCAACAGCGGATCGAACTCGAGGCGGACGCCGTCCTCGATACGGGCCGCGAACACGCCAAACACCAAGGTGGGGTGGCTGTCGGCTACCGCCACCTCCAGCGCGTCGAGGTCGTCGGCGACGCCGGCGAGTTCGACGAGGGGGAGCCGAACATCCTCCGCGGGGTCATCGAGACCGAGGACGGCGAACTCGTCGCGACCGATGAGTTCGATCACGATCTCACCGAGCGATACCCCGGCAAGGAACTAGCGGTACACGACGTGCCCGGCGCCTTCGTCTTCCACGTGGAGACGGACGGGTCGTTCAGCGTCGAGGAACTGGTCACGCGCGCCGCCGAGTCGATCGGCGCCCGCGCGGCGGAACTAGAGACGAAAGTCGCAGTCTGAGACCCCACGATGCCCCGAACACCACCATCGACGCCCGCCCCCGCGCCGACGGTCACGGCCATGAGCGCCGCGACCCGGCAGGGTACGGGAATCGAAACTGGTTTGAAGGGGCGACCGATACTGCGACATGCGTGCAGGGATAGCCAAGTCAGGCCAACGGCGCAGCGTTCAGGGCGCTGTCCCATAGGGGTCCGCAGGTTCAAATCCTGCTCCCTGCACTCCCT
>JGI12451J12833_1000127_pt1 | contig 23788 bp, 25 predicted proteins | sample A23E3SouthBayCA_2_FD_12833 | JGI IMG/M metagenome (IMG submission 12833) | reverse complement strand
AGTCGGAGTAACGACCGTTCATAGAGTAGTCTACAGAGAACATGGCTCGTCTTCGTGTTTAAATCGTAGCGTGGATCGAACGATATGCAATACAGACGGAGAAACAGTAGGCTGCGTCAGGCGACCTGTTCCTCCAACGTATCCCGGTGTGCCCGGACAGTCGCCTTCGAGGCGTTCGCCACGTCCGCGGCCTCGGATTGCGTCAGCCATCGCCCCTCTTCGCGACCGGCCTTGTAGAGACAGGCCGCTGCGAACCCGGCCGGATGGACGCCCGTCGTGAGGCCGTGCTCCTCGGCCTGTTCCGCGAGGGCTCGGGCCCGCTGTCGGATTTCGTCCGGACACTCGAGGTCCGACGCGAGGCGCGGCACGAACATGCTGGGGGAGACGGGCTCAGCGGGGAGGCCCAGCTCTTCGTTCAGCGTTTTGTACGCGTTCGTGACTCGTGACTCCGCGACGCGGGCCATCTCGCTGACGTCGTCCACTAACCGCGAGCGGCCGTTGCACCGACATGCCCCGTAGATGCTGGCCGCGGCGATGGCCTCGATGGATCTGCCACGAAGCAGATCCTCGTTCTGGGCGCTCCGGAAGAGCTGACACGCCTGGTCGCGAACCGAATCGGAGAGGTCGAGCGCACTCGCCAACCGACGCACTTCGCCCAATCCGTGGGCGAGATTCCGTTCCGCTTTCGACCGCCAGCGCCCTCGGGTCTGCTCACGGCGCATCCGTGCGAGTCGCCGTCGCTTCTGCCCGGAAATCTCGTTCCCCTTCGCGTCGGTGCCGCGACCGATTTCCGTCGACAGGCCGCGATCGTGGCGGGCCGCAGTAAGTGGGGCGCCCGTTCGTTCACACTCCTCGTCGTCGTACGCCCGCCACTCCGGCCCGTGATCGATACGCTGTTCGTTGATGACCAGGCCACAGTCCTCGCAGACCGTTTCGACCGCGTTCGTGGTGACCCGGCCGTCGCACTCAGGACACTGGTTCGCACTCGATTCCGTTCGGATGTCTTCGTCGAATCCGCTCTCGTAGATGTCTCTGGTTGCCATCGTTCTCACCGTGATTCAGGGAACCCGCCAGTACAGCGAGCCCCTCACCCATTAAGGGGCAAATAAACGCTATCGAGTACGGGATTCGGTTCTGGGGGGTTGTGGCATAGAATAAAGTGCTTGAGTTACTGTAGTGTATTCAACCTATAGAGTCAGCAGAGACCGCTGAAATTGGCGGCGTCCAGACGATTGGACATCTACACACGCGTAGACAGAGATCAGGTCCGGAAACAGTACTTAGACTGCATCAAAACCCTCCAATTCTAAACACAAAAATCACGAGGTTAACCCACGGATTAGACATGAAATCAACGAATGGGCCAACAAGAACGAAGAACTACTCGGAGCTAGCATCCTCCTCACACCCCAGGAAGTCAACGCCTCAAACACGGAGAATCTATCACTACCCAATCAGCCCCCTCCAGTCAAGAACCCACAGACAACGAATAGTCGCTACCACTTCCAGGGCTGATCCAAACCCGCCAATCAAACCTGAGGGGACCGTCCCCTACTGATTCAGACCTGAACCTCCAACCTGAGTAGATCCGTCAGGGCTGGTTCAGTACTGGTTTTTCCGACCTGCGACTCAACCAAAAACCGGGTATTGACTGGTACTGGGAAAAGGTTAGTAACAGTTTGCTTGCTAACGGTTGGTATGTCGGCTTTAGATCGTGTGATGGAAAGTGGGCTGGGCGCTTTGTTTCTTTACCTGTATTCTGCCGGGATTCTGTATTGGCTGCAGCTGGAGTCGATACTGGCCTTCGAATCAAGCCGTTTCATGATACTAATCGCAGCCGTAGTCCCGCCTGCGATTGTCGTTTTCCTGGCCACAGTCTTCAATGATGGCTTGATGGAGCTCTTAGCGGGGAATGCGATTGAAGAGGCCTTCCGCGAGATTAACAGCTCAACGGGTGAAGACGAATTTTATTGGGACGCTGAAACCGAGACACAAGATTCGATAGATGAGATGGACGAGAAGGCACACAAGCACCTTGTTACAGTGCTCAGCGGAGCTGTAATCGCACTCTCCATGCCAGTTCCGATATACGTGTTCCGAGGACTATTGGAAGCCTTGATAGCCGTGGTTGGATCTCTGCTTGTCATCTACTTATTCTGCTACCGAAGTTATCGTGACCTTCAACAAGTAGTTAAAAGTTCAGTGAAACTGTACGACACCGGGAATGAAGATTAAATCTATAGATATTGAGGAGTTCGCGGACGGCGAGCACCGCGGTAAAACAGTCAGGAATATTCGCGGCGACTCGCTGCTCTTCAGGGGCGGTAGCAGAACCGGTAAAACCCTGACTTTCAACGCTATACTATACAACCTTCTCGGCTCCCGGCACACGATCGACTTAGCCACAGGCCATCAAAACAAAGTTGAGCTCGAATTCACAGACGGCAGCAGATTCTTCAGAGGTAACCCCACAGCAGAATACGAAGACGACGAGGTAGACTTGACTGGAGCAGAAGCCTCCGAAGCCTTCCAAGACAAAATTGGGGACTCCTCCTTCATCAGATCGCACTTTGTCCACTCCCACATCGGCAAAATGCCGTTGGACAACCTAAGCCGCAGCCAACGCATCTCCCTTGTCCGAGAAGTCACCAACGCCGAGCTTAGACAGCGCCTCACCCGGTTCGAAAGAGCCGAAGAACAACTAAACCAGCTAGTAATCGAAACACAAGACGAAGATCGACGTGTATCCGAAGATACCGAGGAAGTAGAGCGGCAGATCCGGGACCTGGAATCACAGCTTGAGAAATACGAAGACCTACAGGCCAAGATCGAGTCCGGTGAGCTTGAGGAACTCAGTTCTCAACTCCAGCGAGATGAAGAACTCGACGAGAAGCTGGGCCAGCTTTTCCGAGAAATAGAAGGATTGAGAAAGCAGCTGCGGAAGCTACACCGGAAGAAACGGAAAGAGCAGAACTACGATTCCGAAGTAAAGGAGATAATCGCGGAAGCTGTCAACGACTTTGTCTGCCCGACCTGCGACCGCCGGATCAGCACTGAAAAAGCTAAAAACCGGATCCAAACCGGAAACTGTCCGTACTGCGGTCGAAGCCACTCTCTGGACGAATTGAAGGAGAACCTTGGAGAGCGGATTGAGCGTTCAGACGACATCTTGGAGGAGTTAGAATCAGAGATCGAGGAGCTTCAGGAACAGAAGGAGGAGGTAGACGAGGATATTGACAGGCTACGTGATGAACGGCCGGAGATCGGAGATCTAGATGGGTTCGTGAAGAGAAGGCTGGACCAGCACGACCACGATATCCAGCGACTCCGAGACCACGTCGAAGAAGAACTGGAAAGTATTTCTGAAAGCTTGGAGGAGGCGAAATCAGAAAGAGACGAATTAGCCGAGAGAAGCGAGAGAGTGGATGAGCGGCTTGAAGCATATACTGAGGCGCTGGGATCTGCGTCAGAGCGGGTTGAGGGTTTGACTGAAGAAAGTCTTGATGCCGGTATTCAGGAGTTCAGCGATGCGTGGGAAGAAGCGTATAACGAGATGAACTCTAACCTAGACCTGGAGATCAGCATCAATGAGGAAGGACGGGTGCAGTTCCCCGGCAGGAATAGTCTCCGAGAATACGACCGCGGCGGCAATCTCAGCGGCTCCGAACTACAACTACTGAACATATCCTTCGTCTGTACACTAAGCCGGTTTGCTATTGAAAATGATGTTACCCAGTGGGAAACGATCGTGCTGGACGAACCACTTTCGAACCTTCAGGAAGACGAAAACCGAGAAGCCGCACTAGACTACATCACTGGTCTGGACCAGCAGTTGATTGTCACAACATCTGACCAAGACTTGGATTCAGAGTTCAACAAGGTAGAAGTCTTGCAGCGTGCGCCGCTTCAAATGACTTTAGGTGACTACCTATGACCGATGAAGAAGACGAGGTATTCCATCCCCGATTGATGATGCTGGACGACTTCGACGGGGAAATCGAGGGGCGACTGAAGTTTCACAAGTCTCTCTACCAGTACCGGAACTCGGAATCAAGCTCTGAAGATTGGGCGTTCAGGAGGGAAGAACACGGCCCTCTAGACCCAGGATTCTCCAGCCGAATGCAGGCCTACGAGGATCTAGATCTGGCCGAGGTTGACGAGGACGAAGAGCCACACCGCTTCAGCATTACGTCCAAAGGCAAGCGGTTTGCACGCGGATTGAGCAACGGCCTGTCCAAGCTCCGTGACGGTTTCGACGAACAAAGAGACTCCCTGAAAGATATCGCCTCCCAAAACAAGGAACGAACCGGATCAGAAATCGAACAGGACGAAGACGTACAGGAGGCCAAAGACGAACCGTACCAGACAGACGTGTGATTCTGCGGCAGCCCAGCCTGTCCCCTGTATGAACTACTTTCCTGAATTAACTCCGCAATCTCTTCTGCCAGTTCGTCAAAGAATTCATTCAGGGAGGAAAGTAGACTGGCCGGCTTGTTCTGCTCTTTTCTCTTCCCGCCTACCCCGGTTGGCAGTCTGTCGGTAGTAACTTTTTATTAGTAGCGTCCAAATGCACGGCAGAGTGAGTTACAAGCAGTCTACATTAAAGAAGCTCTGGGCAGCGTCAGGGAATCAATGTGGGTATCCTGACTGTGAGAATGAGGTCGTAGATATTGAAACGGAGACGGTGGTCGGTGAGATTTGCCATATCCGTGCTCAAAGTGAGGGCGGGCCGCGGTACGACCCTAATCTTAGCGATGATGAGATTGATGAATATTCTAATCTCATTCTGCTTTGCCCGACTCATCATACCCACATCGACAAGAACCCGGAAGATTATCCTATTGAGGAGCTTGAGCGTTGGAAGAAGGAGCGGGAGGCGATGTCTACCTCTCCGACGGAGCTCTCTGATCAGCTCCTGACTGAGCTCCAATTAACGGATTCTAAATTTGAGACGGAAGTAGAGGTCACCATTTCGAACGCTAAAGACCGGTATAATCCAGAGCTACACGTTGATACGGGTAATTCCGATATTTTCGAACCTTTGGGGCGGACGGCTGAATTTGATGCAAGTGTTCAAAGCCGGTTGGATGACCTTGATGAAGAAGCATCCAGCCTGTTTACTGAGCGGTACAATTCTATTCTGAAGGATGTTGATAAAGATGCTTTCCAGAATTTGCGTGAGGCGGTAGACAAGATTCCGGAAGTTCTTGAGGACGTGGAAGAGGTGTCTGCGAGGATTCCATATGATGAGCTTCAACAGGCTCTTGACCAGGCTGAGGACAGTATCCAAGAGTTGGAGCCGGGTCCTAGGCAGAAAAACGAGGAAGCGACGGTAGAAGATCCTGAAAATCATGTTCTGCACCATTTCCGGCAGGTCCGAAGTGAAATATATAGTCTCCAGAATTTCGCGGAAAGCCGTGAACTACGGGTGGCCGAGGCGTCTGGGTTGAAACTGCTTGGAGAGGCGGGTATTGGAAAGACTCATACGCTTTGTAACGTGGCCCGATCTCGTGTTAAAAGAGGCTATCCTACGGTCTTTCTTCTCGGTGAGAATTTCGCGGATCAGGATATTTGGACGCAGATTATTGACCGGTTCGGGTTGAATTGTACGACAGACGATTTCTTGGGAGCTCTCAATTCACTTGGTGAATCTCGCGGTGTTCGTTCTCTGATTTTGATTGACGCACTTAATGAGAGCCCGAACCCGAGAATTTGGCCTAAGCGTCTTCCTGGCGTATTAAGGAAATTAGAGGAGTATCCGTATGTTGGGATTTGTGTGAGTTGCAGGTCTGGTTATGAGGATTTGGTTTTGCCGGACGCTATAGGAGAAGATCAGTTGGTAGAAGCCTGGCATGGTGGATTTAGGAAAGTCGAGTATGAGGCGGTCCGCACCTTCTTTGATGCTCATGGTATTGAGCACTCTTCGATTCCAGTTCTTAAGCGCGAGTTTCAGGTGCCGCTGTTTCTGAAGTTGTTCTGTGAGAATCTGGAAAGGAAAGGGAAAAGTCGGGTTTCACACGGTTCAGAGGGGTTGACTGAGATTTTTGAGGGATATATTGATGGTGTGCATGAACGACTCTGGCGAGAGTTGGACTACGATCCGGGTATGAATAAGGTTCAGCAGGCAGTTGATGACTTGGCCCGGGAGATGGCTGAGCGTGGTGATGGGACAAAGCGGTTGCCGAAGCAAGATGCCAAAGAGATTGTTGATGATCTGCTACCTGGCCGATCCTACTCTGAGAGTCTCTATCGGCATCTGTTGAGTGAAGGCGTCGTTTCTGAAGTAGCTTCATTCAACGAGGATAACGGGGAATCTGTGAGGTTTTCTTATGACAAATTTGCCGATCATAAACTTGCTCAGCAGTACCTCGATTTATATGTAGATGAAGATCTTGAACGTGATTTCTCCGAGAATGATGAATTACAGGAGTTATTCGACAACCCAAATTTGTACGCTGGCCTGATTCAGGCGTTTGCGATTCATCTGCCTGAGCAGTATGATGTAGAGCTTTTTGACTTAGTTGAGTCGAGTGAGATTCTGAAGCCTGTGATCAAGAGCTTGGGTTGGCGGGACCCAGATTCGCTAACTACTCCAGAGGGCGAATTAAAGAAGGAGGTTCACGATTATCTGTGGAGTGAGATCGAAATTCTTGATGAGGTAAATGAGCTATGGCGAGTTCTTCTTACTTTGGCGACAAGCACTGAGCATCCACTGAATGCGGAGTACCTTCATGAAGTACTGTGGGATCAGCCAATTGCTGGACGCGATAACAACTGGTCGAAGTTTCTTCATGAAGAGTTTGATGAGGAGACCTCCGAAGTCTTTCGGCTGATTAATTGGGGTTTCTCTTTGGAGCATGAGCCAGTCGAATCAGAGGAATTGAAGAGACTGATGTCGATCTCTTTATCTTGGTTTTTCTCTTGTCCGAATCGGTATGTTCGGGATCGAGCAACCAAGTCACTGGTCAATGTGGTAGGGTCTGACTTGGAGCTGTATATTGATCTGATTGAGCGATTCCAAGGAGTGAATGACCCGTATATTCTGGAGCGGGTTTATGCAGCAGCTTACGGTGGGGTTCTCAGGAACAGGCGGCAGGAATCGGCGGTCGAAGTTGCAGAGCTTGTTTATGAATCAGAGTTTGAAGACGAGGATCCGGTACCTAATGTGTTGTCTCGGGATTATGCGCGTGGAATTATTGAGGCGGTTGTTAATCTGGACGGGGATTTTGAAGTCGATATTGACAGGGGTAGACCTCCCTACAATAGTTCAATCAGTATTGACATACCGGATTCTGGGGAATTAGAGGATTTCGTCACGGAGCGGTTGGAAGATGCTGATTATGAGGTTGAGGCCAACTTCTGGTATGGCTTAGCTGGTTCAGGGTTCGAGGGAGATGGACGCAGTGACTTTGCCCGATATGTTCTGGACACTAACCACGACAGTTCCCACGTTCATGGGTATGATATTTCGGGTGAGGAGGCGTTGCGTTGGATTACAAAGCGTGTATTCGAGCTTGGTTGGGATCCTGGTCTCTTCGGGAAGTTTGACCATTACCTGAATCATTGGTCGAATCATGGTAGGGGAACGAGGAAGCCGGAGAAATTCAGTAAAAAATACCAGTGGATCGCTTATTACGAGTTGATCGCCTGGATTGTCGACAACTGCGAAGTCGCTGATTCATCCAGAGAAGAGCCGTACAACGGGCCTTGGGTTCAATGGGATAGAAATATCGATCCTTCAATATTGGACCCTGAACTTGACGCTGACCTATCTCTCGACGATGTAGTTGAGTATAACTGCCGCATTGAGGAGGAGCCGATTGAAGAGTGGATTCAAAATCACGATGAGTTCCCTCCAGTAGATTCGATGCTGGATATTTCTGTCGATGGAGACAGATGGGTCCCGCTCTACGGAATGTACAAGTGGAAAGCAGAGGAGAGTGAGGATTCGGAAATCGAACGGGACGTGTTCTGTCGAATTGACCCGGTGGTCGTCGATGAGGATGATAAACAAGAGTTGGTTGATTGGATTACAGAGGAGTGGGTGAAGAGTGACGAGATAAGAAGTACGCTGGGTTCTCTTCCAAGTTTGACGCAGGTTTTCAGAGGCGAGTATCCGTGGCATCCTATTGTCGAGGATCGATGGGAAGGAGACAGTTCAATAATAATCGGGAGTCCGGTTGATATTGAGCATACGGCAATCGACCTTTTCTGGGAGGCCGAATACGATTGCTCGATAGATGATAAGTATGGGATGTATGCTCCATCACCTTATCTCGCCGATTTACTTGAGCTTGAATGGAAGGTGGACACCAAACAGTTCACTCAATCAGGTTCCGACCCTGTTTGTGTAGCTGATATTTCTGAGGGAGAGGGAATTCACGATAGAATTGATTCAATGTCGATGATTGGTGCGAGCGAAAATATCTTGGATGAATTGGAGGCAGAGGGTTTGGAGATTGTTTGGCCTGTCCAGGGTGAAAAACGTGTTATCTCGACCGGCATGGGCGGGAATCAGATGGGTAAGTCACAGATCAGAGCAGTGTGCTATCTGGACGATGAAGGAGAATTCAGTGGGGCCGTAGAGACCGACTTCCATAGTTGGGACTAAATTCAAACTCCGTCAGAGCCGGTTGCTGAATCTGGTTGCGGAATACCTCGAATTTCTGTTCCAGTTTCTCTACTTGGTTTTCGAGTTGGTGGACTCTTTGAACGAGTTCTTGGTGATAGTCTCATCAGCAAGAAGGAAGACGAGATAGAGATGCTTCGGAACTGGCAAGAAGACTCTTCACTTCCATCTTCTGTCCGACTGTTCGCAGAAGAAGCTGAAGACCGCCTCCTAGATAGTATAGAACGTCAAGAAGAGCTGTTTTGAGAATAATAAACCACTGTCTCAGTAGCGGTCTGTGCCTTGTTTACCGCACCGATGCTGCTGAATTCGTTCCGGCAACCCGACTTTCCCACAGAACGGGCACTCCTGCAGCGGCGTTGGCGGTTGACGCTTCCACTCTTCTAACGCGGCTTTAAGATGCTGCTGGACAGCGTCTGATTCTGTACGGGTCAATGCCTGTACCAGATGCATTCGTAGTCGCTCACGGCCTGTCGTTGAATGCTGGTCGTTCATAACAAGTTCCGAAGGACGGACCAGATCGTCCTCCAGCCCTCCTGAGGGCAGAAAAACATCACCAGATGTAGTTTCGGCACAAGTCAACCGCAGATGTGAATCAATGGTCTAGGAAAGTTCTGACGTGGTTGCTGGCTATGAATGTCGAACGTCAGGTTGTAGTGGTGAAATCTGCTCCCACCGAGCGTGATGCTCGATGCAGAGGGTGACTAGATTATCGAGTGAATTTGCTTGCTCGTAATCAATATCACCGGTTTCGTCTCTGAATGACCGCAGCGGGACTATATGGTGGACGTGGAGGTCACGTCCGTATTGGTTTTGGTGGCTTGCCCGTGTGTGGTCACAGTTCGGTCGCTGACACTCGAACCCATCTCGTTGTATCGCTCGTTCACGCTGCTGACTCCATTTCGGCCCATACCACAGACGGTCTCGCTCTTTGCCACCGACCCACCGCGGATGGTCAGAGCCACGAAACGGGGTATGTGGCTCGTAACCTGCCGTCGTGATTGCTGCATCCCACCCACCGAACTCCCGAAGATAGCCCTTGATCGAGTATTGACCGTGTTCATCTAAATCAGCAATCGCTGGGACGTGACCGAGTTCCTCAGTGAGTCGATGAATTTCTGCAAGAAGGTCCTCTCGTGGGATTTCCTCGTTGTGTGGTTCGAATCCAGCACTCCGTAGGGCGTCGTTCCAGCTACCAAACCGCTTGCTGGCAGTTTTCCGCGAGTACTTTCCGTGGTTGTTCATCTCGTCGACCGTTGGTGGATGGCCGAGTTGATCAGCAAGCGCTTGAATGGCTTCGATGATCCGGTCTTTCGGGACGTTTGTGGGGCGTTTGACTTCGAGATCTGCTGCCCGTAGCGCGTCATTCCACGTTCCAAAGTGGCTCAGATACGTACTTCGCGAGTACTCTCCCTCGGTGTCCATCTCACTCATCTCCGGCGGGTGCCCTTTCTCGGTGGCAAGCCGTTGGAGTTCGGTTATCAAGTCCTCTTCTTGGCGATCATCGCGGTGATACCACGAGATATGTCCGGCTTTCTTGCTGCCTGTTTCGAAGTCTTCCCCACAGAATTCACAGACGTACTCATGCGGATCATTGGACATGGTTGATTCAAGAGCGCGATGTTGTCGCGCCCGCACCCCTCTGGGGCTCGATAAACCCGCTCGGGTCGCGCATCCCTTCCCGCGGTTTCCCGGATAAATGTTGGACTGGTGCGTAAGGTCGTGGCTGCGCGCGCAGCGAAGCGAGCACGGAGCGGAGGGTGGGGCGGTGGGGTCTGGGTCGGTCCGGCACACAGCAAAAAAAGAAGACAGCTCCGACTGGCTATGCTTCCCACCACCGGCCGCGCTCCGGGAAGTGGATGATGCTCCACCCCGTCACGGCCACCGAGATCCGGCCCTCGTACCAGTTCGTGGCCGCTTCGTGGATGCGCACCGTCTCGCCTTCCTCGATCCACGGCGCGTCCGATGCCTTCCAGACCGTCACCTTCGTTTGCCCGCTCTCGTCCGCGATCAGCCCGACTTGCTGGATGGCCGGTGAATCACTGTCCCAGAGGGTCTTCACACGGCCTTCGATCGTGACCGTGCCGCGATCGACATCCTCGAGGGCGTCGATGGGCACGGTGCCTCCCGGAGCCGTCTGCAACTCCTCGAACACCCGCACGACCGCACTCGTCATGTCTGTGCCGTCGACGACCGCTTCGGCCAGGCGTCGACTAACCGCCGCACGCGACCAGCCATCCACTCGCGTCGCGAGTCGGTCTGCCTCCGTGTTCACCGTCGCCAGTTCATCCTGGGAGAGTTCCGCTCGGGGATCATCCCGTTCGGGGTCGGCCATCGGGTCCACGCTCGCGGCCCGCTTCTGGAACTCCCGGCGCCGCTTCGTACTTCCTTGCGAGGCGACCTCTCGCGTGCGCTGCTCCCGACCGTCCTGCGTTCCCAGCTCGGCCTGGGCACTGATGCGCTCCAGTTCGGCTTTCCGCGCCCGAATGCGCTCCTCCTGTTCGAGGGTGACACCGTGAATCCGGTCCTTGCTCGTGTCCGCGATCCCGTCCGGGTGGTTCGCATCCACCTTCGCCTGCGTCTCCTGCTCGACCGCGGCCTCGAACTCCGGCGTCTCGTCGACGACCGGGAAGCCGTCTTCATCGACCGCCTGACCGCCCGCTTTCTCGAATGCCTGTTCATCGACCGAAACGACCTTTCCGCTAGCGTTGTTACTAGACATTGGAGTTCACCAACTCCGAAGGCGCTCACGCGCCGACTCCGCGATGCTCCAACATCGCGGTTTTCCGACGACAACGACCGACAGAACCATCTGCGCGCTCTCGCTCGCGCCTTCGCGAGCGCCCTACCGGGCGCGAGCGAGAGCGCGCCTGCATAAGGTGGCCCCAACCAGCACCGCGCGCCGACCCGCCCGGAGCGAGCGACCAGCGGAGAAAGCGTGGGGGGTGAGCAGCCACGCCGCGCAGCCCCCCGCGCTTTCCCGCTGGCGTCGAGGGCACATGCACTTTAGCCCGGCAGTCCGCCCGCTACTGCAGGCAGACCGCCCGGAATGGTCGGTCGCGAGCGACGCGGAGGGCGGAATGCGGCGAGCGGTGCGAGCCGTAAACGCTTGATACTGGAGAAAATCGAGACGTTAGCGCCTTATCAAAGTCTGTTCAGCAAACCCCGATCCCGATTTCCGTTACTCAGGTTGAAATCGATATCCCGCGTAAGCTACTATCACACCGAACAGTGCTGTGACGACGACTTCAGAAGTGATGATTGGGGGGCATGATTCACCAGCAGTACAGACCTGGAGGCTTGCGACAATCGTGCGTAGAATAATAAACGCACCACCAAGTAGCAGTACCCCTCGGGCAACCCTATCGAAATAGGCAAGCCAGCGAGCTGTCTCGACGGTTTTACTGCTCATAGTCTGTCTGAATCACGGGATAACCAAATGTTTTGAGGTAAAGTCTTCGGGGTCGATCAACTGCGTAGTGGTACGAAAAGCGAGCGACCAGCGGATCGACATCCACTCCGAAGTCACGGAGCGTCCGCTCGCTGGTGTCACGGTGACACCACGGCGGCACCTTGCGGGTCTGTGCGCTATTCGTTGGGCCCCACCACGTCCCCCTCGACGGGGAACCACAGGTGGTCGTCCCACTGGAACCGCACGGGCCGTGCCGTCGGCCTGACCGCGGTATTCGTCGCCTGTTCGAGCAGCGTCCGCGACGCGACGAGGTCGGCGTGCCCCTCGAAGCCACACGGACACCTTAGTGTCTCGCGATGTCGGCGCGTCCGCTCGCGTTCGCCACACTCCGGACACGTCTGGGAGGTCCACGCCTCGGAGAGTGAGGCCACCTCGATGCCGTACTCCTCGCAGACGTTCGCGAGCTGGTCGAGACACTGCCGGTGCGCCCAGAACGTGCGGGCTTTGAGGTTCGCCTCGACCGACCAGTACTCGCCAAGGACGCCGGTGAGATCGCCGTGATAGATGGTTTCGACGCCGTCGTCGTGGAGTCGCTCAACGAGGTCACGAAGGAGCGCGTTCACGGCGTGATCGCGCCGGCGAGACCGCTTCCGATAGAGCCGCTGGATCCGCGTACTGGTCTGCTGTCCATCCGGCAACTTCGCTTTGGCGTCGGCGATGCGCTGGGTCGTCTCACGGAACTGTCGGAACGGCTCCTGGCCGCTGTACCAGTACTGGTCGCCGATCGTCGTCGTACACGCCACGAGGACGTTCGCGCCGATATCGAGCGCGGCGACGTCCGTCCCCGTCGGCGTCGCCTGTTCCGCCTCGGAGACTGTTACGGGTTGGTGGGCGCGATACGTCTCGTCGATGTCGTCGTAGGTGAGGTGAAGGCGGCCCTGCTCGCCCTGCCAGTGTGGTTCACCGCGGACGGCAACACGGAGCCGCTCGAACCGACTGAAGCCGTACTCGTCTTTGAGCTGGCTGCCGATGGGCACTTCGAGCCGGGAGCGCTCGCCCCAACTGATCGTGTAGGCGTCGTTGCGGATGTAGGTCCGCAGGTCGCGCCCGTCGGCTTGATTGCCCCAGTAGCCGGGGGGACTGACCTCCTGGTCGGCCTCCTCAACCGTCTCAAAGAACGACCGCCAAGCGGCGTCGTTGACGCGGGTGACCTGCTGGGTCGTCGCCGACCCCAACACGTCGACGTACTCGTCGTAGTAGTTCTCACAGTCCCAGACGCTCTCGCCGGCGAAGAACTGCTGCCGGCGCGCATATGTCAGCTGGTTCCAGAGGCTCGCTGACGCATCGAGAAGGCGTCGAAGGACGGCCTCGTCTTGTTCCGATTGTGGAACGACTTCGAAGGTGTTGGTCCGTCTCACCGCTCTGACTCACCCCACATTCGGGGCACGTAGCCGAGCTGTTCGATGTCGTCCGCGTAATCCCGGAGGAGCCCGATCAGGACGATTTCCGGAACACCGTTCTCGGCCTGTTCGACTAACCACTCCTCAAGTTCGACTTCAGCCTCCTCGATCTCGTTCAGTTCGACCGCCATCGGTCATCGCGCCTCCGGTTGACGGGACACCTGTCGCTGGTGGTGGTGTTGCATCTCGAATCACCTGTGTTGTGCAGGCACGACCGAGTGCGCCTGCACCCTTTGCAGGCGCTCAAAAACACCTCTATTGGGCCGTGATGTCAAATCACTCCAGAATAATCATCTAGCCTATTTTTGAGGATTTTATCACAAACGACTAGACTAATGAATGTCGTGGAGATGAAAACAAGAATCTCTGGGAAAACGAGATTGTGTTCAAATTCTAAGAAGAGCCTGCGGATGCTCTCGGCATAGAGAATAAGCCAGATTACGAAAATGGCTCTGACTCCATTTGTATAGTCATCATACGTTGGGTCCTGATCAATAAGCAAATAGAGAAATGCCGAGAGGAATGTTACAATAAGTCCTCCCACGAACACTTTCGTTTCGTATTCGAGAATGAGTAGATATGTGACGTTGGCCACCGGCAGAAAGGCAAAGACCGGTGTATCGTCATTAATAATCTGAAGTGCATCTCGAAGATACGACATTATGTGTTAGAGCGTTTCCGGATCGAATTTGAATACAAGATCACGTTCTTCTTCTTCAAGGCTGTAATCGAGGTTCTCGTGATTATCCCTAAAATATCGGCAGGTTTCTCTAACAGTGGGATGTGTACTGGGCCCAGTACCTCGAATTTGCATGTACTCGAAGTCCCAAGTATACTCATCGATGTGTCGAGACTTCTGGAGGGCATCGTCGTATACTTGTTCGTACGGTTCCAGTTCGTCATCTGTGTAATAGGCTCCTTGTTGGTCGCTTTTTACAAATACGACGAAAGGGGCCGCTCGGACAGTCTGGATGAAGGCATCACGATAATCGTCTTCTGTGTCCGAACCGTTGAGAACACGCTCTCGGTATTTTTCTTGGAACAGGCCGTCAAAGTCGAAGAATCCTGCTGAGCAGAATGAAGCAGCGTTTAAAGCTTCATCACCGTATTTAGTCATCTCTGCCTTCCGCTCGCGGACGTCTAAGAGTGAGAGATTGTCGTAGGTCTCGGCATAGCGTAATAGCGCAGCGTCTTTGATCATTTCCACGAAGCGGGTAGGAACCTTTCGTTCGTAGAACTCCTCGAGCGAGTCCATATATTCTTCACCCCCTCCGTGATATGCCGCGATAAGTGGATGTGACTCCGGCGGCGATAGTCCCCCCGTCTGTTCTTTACCATCTCGGATGGCAGCTTTGGCGTCGGATTGACGCGCAGCACCTGCGTTTTTGGGATCAATGAACAAGACTTCTCGCTCGTTTACTGTATCGATTTCAAAAATTCGACCGTCGTCTAGTGCTGCGATAGCGACGACATCATACTGCGATTGATCTGGAAGATCTTCCGGCCTTTCTCGCGATTGATCCGCATCAAGTGTTTCTCCAGTTGAGTACTTGTACGGAGAGTCGTCATCGGCTATTGGGGATTGGTCCTCATCTCCATCCTCTGTGTCATTACTGTCATCACTACCTGAGAAGAGGTTCTCCAGAAAATTGTCCCAGCTGCACATTCAGATTAGTCCGATTCGTGGAGATATTCTCGAATTTGAGAGATATCGTCGCGAACGAAGTCGGTAGATCCGTGCCCGATGTATCCAATATCCTCTGCTTTGATCGGTTCTCCGTCAGTAGCTAAAACTCGTTCTCCCTCGGAATCGACGACGAACCCTTCGTCATCAACACCCCTATTGAGTGCATCAAGGACGTATTCGCGCCTTTCTTCCTCAAAGACGATTTCTTGTGGCATTTTGACCCCTTTTTCGGCTTGTGAACGCAGTGGGAACGAGATGGGAATCTGCTCCCTGATTCTCCTTGCTAAGCAATTCAACCTTCACGGCATAAAGTTATAACGATTGTATTTTGACATATCTATGGTCGCGAGCGACGCGGAGGGCGGCAGCGGCGAGAGGGGCGAGCCGTCACGTACGCACCCGTTCAGCCGGCTACGTCGCTCGGTGGGCCATCCACTGTCCTGGCGGACTCAAAAAGGGCGAGGCCGCCTCGGCCGTCCCCCGACCCCGCAAGCACCGCAGGGACGAGGCGCGCAGCGGTGGTCGCGGGACGTCGAGCGGCCGAGGGCTTTCAGGAACGATCCCTATCTCGGACCCGCACGTCGTTATTCGCCGACGGACTGCGATTCGTCCTCGACGATGACGTCCACACCGTCCGGTGATACATCGAGTGGGATCCCCTCGACAGTGAACTGAACGGTGATGTTCTCATCGGCGGAGGCGATCACCTGTTCGAGCGCATCGGGGTCGACGTAATCGTGGAGCTGGTAGGAATCGTCCTCGAGTCCACACGTCTCCAGCGTCTCAATAATCTCTACGAGAAGGTCATTCGATCCGCCCGAACTGTCCGATGGAGGGGAATGCATCTGAACGCTCGGGAGTTAGGGTGGCAGGCGTTTAAAACGTAAGGAGTCAACTGTAGAAGCGCTACGCTTCGCCACTTGACTTAGCGCGTTCGGGATAGCGTCGGCGCAACCAGAAGCGATTATGCGCTTTGACGCCGACTGGATGTCTCGCGCTGATGACCGCATTCTAGAGCATCTCTCTGAAGCCGGCCCCGACACCCCGAAGGAGATGGCGGACAGCGATCGGGTCCGCTTCTCCCGCCAACACATCAATGCCCGCTGCAAGACGCTGGTCGAATACGGACTCCTCGTCCACCTCGGCAACGGCGTCTACGATATCACGCGAACGGGAGAGCAGTATCTCGCCGGCGACCTCGACGCTCGTGACCTCGACCCCGAATAGCGTCAGCTGTCGCCGTCGACCAGGTCCTCGATAAACTGGAACCCGTTCACGAACGTCACCGAGTCACCGTACCCCTCGCTCGCGAGCACGGTTTCGGCTCCCTCGCCGGCCGCGACATCGGTCGTGTAGATATACACGTCAGTCGCCGTCCCCGCACTGAGGTGCTGGACAGCCAGGGCGGCGAGGGCGGCGTCGGCCCGCTCGACCTCGTCGGCAGGGCGGTCGTCGGCGTTCGCGATGTACCGCTGGACGCCGTCCATCACCCGCGAGACGACCGGCTCGGAGAACTCCAGTGGCGCCGCAACCGTCGCCCAATCCTCGTCGATCGCGGCGTCGATAGGTGGCGCCTCGACGTCGGGCTCGTCGACGGTCAGCTCCTCGTACACCCGTTCGGGTAGGACGAAGGTGACGTCGTTCCGGCGAGCGAACCGTCGAACGGCCTGATAGCGACTGTTCGACGGCTGCCCCATCGCAACGAACAGGCCGGTGTCGGCGATGTGGAGCCGGCTCACGCGTCGTCAGCGCCGTCGCCGTCGTCGATGTCCAACTCGTCGAGTCCCGTTCCTGACTCCTCGATGTCGTAGTGCTCGTGGACGACGGGCCGGAGCGCCTGGAGGATCATCTCCGCAGCCAACGGCGAGATGTCCAGATCCTCCGCCATCAGCCGGTGGGTCACTTCGCCGCGCTCGCGGGCGACGGCGTAGGTGAGCGCGGTCGCGAGGCCGGCGACGCCGTGGCGGTCGATGTAGGTGTCGATGTCGGCGTCCGTCTCGCGGCGGCCGACGGCGTCGATGAGCGCCGGCGTGATGGTGTACTCGCGGTCGCCGGCGGCCGTCGTCACGGTCAGGTCGATCTCCTGGGCGGCGTACCGGCGTGGTTGTTCGTCGTCGGTGACGTCGACGACGCCGGCGTCGACGAGCCGGTTGACGTAGCTGTAGGCCGTCCCCTGGGCGAGTTCGAGGTCGTCCATCACGTCCTGGACGGTCGCTTCCCCCTCCCGAGCGAGGTATGCGTACAGCTGGGCGAGCTGTGGCTCCTCAAGGAGGTCGGCGACCGAGAGGAAGTCCTGGACGATGTCGCCGTCGGCGCGGTTTGAGGTGCGTGACACGATTCGTTCTTGATTACAGTTTACAGCGAAACAGTAAAGAGTGTTTGGGTCACTCCGCCGGCGTCGCGACGAGATGCTCCTCGAGATCGCGCGTCCAGTACGTCGCGAGCCCACCCGGACTACAGCGGGCGCACAGCTGCAACGGGCCTTCCAGGTGCCCCAGTTCGACCCGGAACCGGGTGAGTGCCGCGAGCGTGTCGACGACCAGTCCACAGCCGTCACAGGCGACGTGATCGCGCTCGTCGGGATCCGGCTCCGTCTGAATCGCGCAGTCGACACAGATCGGGTGGGTGACCCGTTCGTCCTGCCCCCAGGTATGGGCCTCGCCAGTCTCGGTACCAGCCGGGGCCTCACAGAACGCACAGCCAGTGATCGTCTGCTGCATCACTTTCCCTCCGCGTCGGCGTCGCGGTTGGCCGTCCAGCCACGGTGGAAGACAGCTAACTGTGTCGATGAGTCGAACACGGTACCGCTCGGCTCGTGAACCAGAACTTGGTCCTCGGGAACCGGAGTGACTACGTCCGCGTCGACGAGGTCGCTGACCAGGCGCTGGGTAGTCGCGTCGTCGACGTCCGCCGTGTCGACGCCGGCGGCGTCACGGCCCTGGGCGAGCTGTTCCTTCTCGAACTGTTCGTAGTCGCGACTCGTGTCGTCGTGAGGATCGGGACCATGCATAGTGAGTCACGCAGCGCACACTGTCGCGTGCTCCAGCCTACCGGCGCCGATAAACAGTCAGAAGTGACAGCGTCAGTCCGGTCGCGGGTCGCGATAGCCGATGACGGCGACGTCGTCGATGAACAGGACGCCTTTCATGAAGTCGAGCTTGGTCAGGCTGTGCTGGTAGAGGTTATGCCGGCCAAGGTAGTTCACCGGCACCACCAGACAGCCGAACTCGATCTTCGGTCGGCCGTCCTTCTTGGTGCGGTACCCCTTCTGGAACTTCAGGAGATCGTCGCTGACGTTCTTCCGCTCGCTCTTCTCGACCTCGATGGCGATGCGGGCATCGCCGTCGTAGAGGTCGACGCTGTAGTTAAACCCCTGATGCGACCAGAGCTTACAGTTCGGGTTGTAACCGCCGGCGGCGTTCCCTTCGTACTCGTACTGCGAGAGCCGGTCGGCGATCGCGGCATCGAACCCACCGACCTCTGTATGCTTCGTCGAGCCGTCGAAGACACTTGCTGGGACGGCCTCGACGGCTTCCCGAATCGACGCCAACGAATCATCCGGAAATACCTCGGACGAGGTTTGGGTACGGCGCTCGCTCAGTTTTGTGACCTCCTCGACGACGACCATACTCGCTCTCGACGAACAGTGGCCCGATAAAACCCGTCGCGACGGCCGTTCGAGCCCACCGGTCGCCAGGATACACTCACTCGAGGAGTCGGGCGGTGGGTGGGGCAAGGGAGTGGATCTAACCCCTGCGTTAACCAACACTGTGCCGGTATTAGCCGGTGGTGTTGGTTAAGGATAGTTGCTACGGCGTCTAAAGGCGTCGAACTGCCTTTTAAAGAAATTTTGCGAGCCTTTATCCGATGATGGGGCTCAGTATTGAACAAGTAAGCTCTGGTAGCATGGAGAAGCCATCTGTCGTATGCGGCAGGTGGAAGATATCAAAGGTTGCAACCCATGTAGGTCGCCTAACAAGCGATCAGGCCGTCATCGCGGTTCGGGCTGTCCGCTCTAATTAGGGGGCGGACACCCGAATTCCGATCGGCTGCCAAAGGAATCTGGAGTACATGGTTCACTCGGAACCACCAACTACGAGGCTCCGAGGCGGATGCCGGCGGAGAAATTCCGTCGATAGTGAGCAACACTGTAGCTACCATCCCAGCCGTGAGGCCGCCGATTCCCCATTTTGCTGGCGACGGAAGAAATTCACAATAGGTGTTTAGTCTGCTATATTACCCACAGTCAGCAGCGAAGAGCAAGGATAAGAGCTGATGTTGGTCATGAAGTCGTTAAGAGAGATCGAGAGGGTTCGGTTCGAGACAGGTAGTTTGTAACTCCCGAGTGGGGTGAGGTGGGGTTGAAAAGGGATGTGACGGCCACGACCCAGCACGGTGTTGTCCTGGCGTGGTCGCCTCATCGTCTCTCGCCTCTGAGTCATATGCAATACCTCCTCCAGTGGCAACACACCGCCACCAAGTTGTATCAACTCCTGGCCCAACCCGTGCTGTTTCGAGGCCCACGATGACGCGGCGGACGCATCCCGAACAGGGACAGACCACGCGCGAAGCACTCGAGATGCACCTCGCACAAGCACTCACTCGCTGCGAGTCAGCCGTCGTCCATGCCCATCTGGAGGCCGCGTTGCGGCAGTGTCGTGACCTCCCGCCGACGCCGCTCGTCGAGTGTCCTGTCTGTGGGCGAGTCGGATTGCCAGAGCGAATCCAAGCACACGACTGCCCAGGGATGGCTCGCGATTAATAACGACAACAGTAGACACTCCTCGACGAAATCTCGGACGCGCTCAGTGACGAAGGCTACGGAGTTTTCCACAGGCTGGAGTTCGTCTCGCTTCGGGAGAACGGCCAGCTCGCGCCGAACTCCACGGTGTCCAAGCAGTACCTCAAAGGGAAGAAAGCAGTCATCCTGGCGTACAACGAGGACGACAACGAGATCGCAATCATCCCGCTGGAGGAAGACTACGACCGGACGAACGTCTACTCGCTCTAGTGGAACGATGACCGTGTCTCCATGTCGGTGAGCGGGTTCCTCAAGCAGCACAACATCAAGCCAGACCAAACGATTCGGTACCCGCCGGAGTGGGACGAAGACATCGGCAGCGAGAAAGTCCCCGGTGCGCTCGTCATTGACCTTGACCAAGAAGGCGAGGTCTCTCCGGCAGTGAACGACGGGGCGGACAAGGAAGCTGACGGAGCGGAAGCGTAACCAGAGTCGTTGGGCTGGCTCTACAGTTCGGCCAGCATCTGCTCGAACTCCGTGGACGCGAAGCTCAACGACACTCCACAACAGGCATTCTTTTCGGACACGCCAGGATCTCGGGTGCCGGTAGCCACCGCACCGCCATAGCCGTCACCCCGGCCTCGGCACGCGACCGCTGGTGCCTCCCACCCTCGGCGTTTTCGCAATCGTCGCAGAATCTGTACGCGAACTACTCGCAGTCTTCGCAGATTTTGTTCGCAACGGGTGGAGAACGCCTCCGCGTCGGCATACACACGACAAACCTCGGGGGTCACGTCGATACCACGTAACTGGTGGCGCGCTCCTCGCGTGAGCATGATCCTAAACCAGTACCAGCCGTCAATCGAGCTCTGAGCCTCCTCGGATAAAACCACCCGTATCACGATTCTTATACTAACGGCAGTCAGAACACGCTCTAATTACCAGACGGCGGCCGAATCATCGAAGCGCCTCATTAGACGTGTAATTACCGGACGCACCCCCAGTTTGGATGCTCTCTCATTACACCCGAAACTAGATCGACAGCTCCCCCAAGCCAAGCCGTAATTACAGGACGGCGTCCGAATTGCGCCCGTTCCTAATCAAACCCCTAATTACACCACGGGACGCGGATTACCGGGGGTTCGTGATTACCGGGATTTTCGGCGTCTACTACCACCGACAGCAACTGTAATTACAGGACGGCGGTAGGGTTGACATACCTATTCATTAGATGGCTAATTACAGGACGGCGGCGGGGTTCGGGGTGGTCGTAATGACTCATCAACCAGCGGCTCAGAACACCCCTAATTACCAGACGGCAAGCGAATCCGGCCCACACATATTATCTTATACGTTTGGGCCTACATTTACACTAATTACGGTACGGCGGCAGAATTCGCGGGGGTGAGTCATTACTCGGGAGGGCCCCGAAATCGAGCGAACACGTTCAGCCACAAACTGAGAGAGCTCGATAGCATTTCTAAAGCAATCTCTATTGCTCGAACACGACCAGCCGAATTCACACAATTAGGGTTCAGGGGAGTTGAAGTTCCAGTGGGTAGTCGCGTGGCGGACGATTCAGGCAGAGCCGAGAAGCCGGCGGCGGAGACAGGGGGAGAGGGAGCGGATAGAGAGTAGACTACCAGATTGTTGATACTGGAGGGAGCGCACTGAGTAGCAGAGGCCGAGTGCGATTCGTGGTGGGAAGGGAGTAGGGTCGTTGACGGCGAGGGGTGACGGCGAATGGATTTGGCGAGGAACGGCGAACGGATGGGTATCAAAGTGAGAGGTAAGAGGAATCAGTGGTCGAATGGCGAGGGTGGATGGTTGGCAAGCGAGTAGCGGCGTCGGGGGTGTCACTGGACTTGTGGATAATGATATCCACGCGACATCGATAGAAGCCAATACAGAAGCCTACCTCCTGGTCAGTCGCAACCCCTTCCCGTCCAGTAAATCGAGGCCACGCATCGGTCGCTTTCCAAGACTAATCCCAGGCTGGTCACTCTCCAGTTCCCGCAGCTCTCGGTGCTCTTTGTGGAGGACCTGTGGCAACGTATCCAACTCCTCAGGTTCGACTGCCATACTCATACGATCTCGTCGCGAGGCTTCCTCAAGAACAACGGCATTATGCCCGACGAGACGACACGATACGCGCCGGAGTGGGACGAAGACCTTGGCGGTGATGCTATCGACGGCGGGTTCCGAATCAATCTTGACCAAGATGAGAAATCGTCAGCATGGACTCTGGAGACGACGGAAGCATGAACGAGAGCGACGACGATACTGCTACCACAGACTAAAACCATCTCAGAAACGTTCCAGGCATCATCAACGACCACTGCCGAGACGATCAGCGCCTGGAACGTTTCTGTTCATTCGCGGAGGCAAGCACTCGTCGTCCCCTCACGAACGCCGTAACCATTCTATACGACGCACAGATGGAGAAGCCAGCTACGGCTACATCATAACAGAATCTCAATTATCGCCCGCATACGACTGTTGGGGAGCAGCAGTGACTTACTCCTCGTCCGTTCCTCAAGCTCGCATAGATCGAGAGTCACAACAGAGAGCGCAGGACTACAAACTGGAGATCTACGATTTGGAACGGGGGTTGTCTTGGGTGGCGGGACAGATTGTTGTTTCAGGGGAAATAGCGCCAGCACAACCGCCCCGGAACGAGAACGGAAGCACAAATGACGAAGAAATCACCCAGCACTGAACAACGACTGACGTGAGAAACAACGACGACTGCTCTAACCCTCAGCGATGACTAATCAGTTCGAATTACAGCAGAGCAGGAGCCGATGAGATGCAATTGACTACACCATTCGCTCCGCCGCCAACTCAATACGCCTACACCACAGCTTTGATCGGCGATGTCGCCTCGAGATACACCTCCGACTTGGCAGATGTACCAGATTCTGTATACTTCAGCCGCTATTTCCGGTAGTTAATTACCAGACGCCGCTCCGATTCTACCCCTCCGTATTTAGAACCGTAATTACCAGACGGCGGCGAGATTCCGAAGGTCGCTATTTAGAGGTCCACCAACCAGAACTCCGAGAGCCTCCAACCATCTAATTACCAGACGGCGGTCGAATCCAGGGGTGACATATTTAGAGCCGTAATTACCAGACGGCGCTGGATTTCAGCGGTGCTGTACTTAGGCGAAACCACGCCCCCGATTTGGCTACGAGACAAGGCTAATTACCAGAAGGCGCTCGGTTTAGTACCCCCCGTCATTAGACCAATAATTACCATACGGCGTCGTGATTGGGGCGTTCTGTATTTACTCGGAAAACAGCCCCTGCCACGTTGCCTAATTACCAGACGGCTACCGAATTCGAGCCATCCATATTTATTTATGTATTCCCCCCGCCATTTCCTGTAATTACCATACGGAAGCGGGTTTCACCCTCTCTATATTTAGACTACCCCACGCAAAAACGGGTACACATAATGAGTCACGGTGCGAGAGTGCTTTAGAGAATCTATCGAGACTGCTAATGCTGTCACACATACCGAACCGAAATTACACAATTAGGGTTCAGGGGAGTTGAAGTTCCAGTGGGTAGTCGCGTGGCGGATGATTCAGGCAGAGCCGAGGAGCAGGCGAGGGTGAGGGGTGGAGTGGGAGCGTAGGCGATGGAGGTACTACCAGATTGTTGATACTGGTGGGAACCCTGGGGGGGCGCAGGAGTGGGGGTGGGGCAGAGGCGCGGCGAGGCGAGGAGGACTGGAGGCGTCGACGGCGAGGTGTGGCGTGGGCGAGCTCGGGTGAGGGGGACTGGCGATGGACTGGACTGGGTCGAGGAGGCGAGGAGAGGCGAGGAGGCGACTGGCGGCTTCGGTGGGCGAC
>JGI12451J12833_1000124_pt1 | contig 24001 bp, 20 predicted proteins | sample A23E3SouthBayCA_2_FD_12833 | JGI IMG/M metagenome (IMG submission 12833) | reverse complement strand
GTCGGTGGCGGCGCCGACGCCGAGCCCGCCGTTGGCGGCGATGCCGATGACGGCGTCGGCCTCGCCGCGGGGGGCGCGGCCGAGGACGCCCGTGGCGTCGGCCGCGGAGTCGGCGAGCCCCTCGACGCCGACGGGGGTGCCGGTGGTGGCGGTGGCGTGGCCGAGCACCCCGATGCCGTCGGGGTCGTCGATCGCGCCGAGGACCTTGTACGGGACGGCGGAGTGGGCCGTGGTCAGGCGGGACTGTTCGTGGGTGCGGTCGTCGGTGTGGGGGTCGGGCATCGGTGGGTGCTCCCCCGACGCACTCGCGGCACGGGCACCCGGCCGGCCAGGTCGTCACAGCCGCGACAACCGGAGTGGCCGAGTCGGTACCCGCGCTTGTGTGTGAATCGATATCAAGATTCGGTCGGGGCCGGTGCTCACTCGACGGTGACGCTTTTCGCGAGGTTCCGGGGCTTGTCGATGGGGCGGTCGAGGTGGTCGGCGACGTGGTAGGCGAACAGTTGCAACGCGACGTTGGCGAGGACGGGTTCGAGGGTGTCGATGGCGGGGACGGGGATGGTGGCATCGACGTCCTCGAGCCGGTCGGGGTCGCTGGTGACGGCGACGACGTCGGCGCCGCGGGACTTGACCTCCTGGACGTTGTGGGCGGTCTGCTCGGGGTCGGCGCCGGCGGTGAGCACGGCGAAGCCGACGGTGTCGCCGGTGACAAGGGCGAGGGGCCCGTGTTTGAGTTCGCCGGCGGGGAAGCCTTCGGCGTGGACGTAGCTGATCTCTTTGAGTTTCAGGGCGCTCTCGAGAGCGACGGGGTAGCCGGCGGCGCGGGCGATGAAGAAGTACCAGTCGGCGTCGGCGTAGGTTTCGGCGAGGGCTTCGATCTGGGGTTCGGCGTCGAGGACCTGTTGAACGGCGCCGGGGAATCGGTGGATGTCCTCGAGGTGGGCGGCGGCTTCGGTGGGGGTGAGGGCGCCGCGTTCGCGGCCGAACCGGACCGCAAGCAAGGCGAGGGTGGCGACCTGACTGACGAAGGTCTTGGTGGCGGCGACCCCGATCTCGGGGCCGGCGCGGATGAAGACGGTGTCGTCGGCGGCGCGGGTGATCGAGCTGCCGACGGTGTTGGTGACCGCGATGACGGTGACGCCGTGGTCGGCGGCCTCCCGCACCGCGGCGAGGGTGTCGGCAGTCTCGCCGCTCTGGGTGATCGCAAGGACCAGGGTGTTCCAGGGGTCCCGGCCGCCGGTGAAGCGGTACTCGCTGGCGATGTCGACGGTGACACGGACGTCGGCGTGGGCCTCCAGGAGGTGTTTGGCATAGAGGCCGGCGTGGTAGCTGGTGCCGGCGGCGACGACCTGGATCTCCTCGAGGTCCCGGAGGAATTCGGGGTCGAGGCCCAGGTCGAGGTCGACGTCGCCGGCCAGGTCGTCGATCCGGCCGGCGAGGGCCTGGCGCAGCGCCTGTGGCTGTTCGTGGATCTCCTTGAGCATGTAGTGGGGGTACCCGCCTTTCTCGGCGGCGTCGGCGTCCCAGTCGACGGTCTGGATGGGGCGGTCGACGACGGTGCCGTCGTTGTAGATGGTCACCCCGTCGTCGGTGAGGTAGGCGAGGTCGCCGTTCTCGAGAAAGGTTACGCGACGCGTGTGTTCGATGAAGGCGGTGACGTCACTGGCGAGGAACTGTTCGCCGTCGCCGTGGCCGACGACGAGGGGGCTGTCCTGGCGGGCGGCGACGATGCCGTCGGCGTCGGCGGTGGTGGCGGCGATGGCGTAACTGCCCGCGAGGCGGTCGGTGACCGACTGCATGGCGGCCACCAAGGCGTCGCCGTTGCCGTCGACGTCGGCGAGGGCGTCCTCGAGGAGGTGGGGGATGACCTCGGTGTCGGTGTCGCTGTCGAAGAGGTGGGTGGCCTCGAGGTCGGTTTTGAGGCTGGCGTGGTTCTCGATGATGCCGTTGTGCACGACGGCGACGTCGTCCCGGCAGTCGGTGTGTGGGTGGGCGTTGCGGTCGGTGGGTTCGCCGTGGGTGCTCCACCGGGTGTGGCCGATGCCACAGTCGGTGTCGACGTCGGTGGGCAGCTCCAGGTTCGACACCTCGCCTTCGCGTTTGTGGACGCGGAGGCCGCCGTCCTGGACGGCGACGCCGGCACTGTCGTAGCCCCGGTACTCGAGGTTCTGCAACCCCTCGTGGACGATCTCGAGGCCGTCGTCGTCGCCGACGTAGCCGGTGATGCCACACATGCGTGTTACCCCCGGGAGATGACGGTGCCGGCCTCGATCTGGTCGCTGATGACGGCGCCGCCATCGACGGTGACGTCGTTGCCCAGGATGGTCCCGGGGCGGACGGTGACGTTGCCGCCGACCGCGGTGTTGTCCCCGAGGACGCCGCCGAATCGGACGTCCTCGTGGACCACCCCGGCCAGGGGGACGTCGGCGCGCCCGCCCTCGACGACGGTGCCGGGGCCGACGGTGGTGTTGGCGCCGATGATGCAGTCCCGCACGATGGTGCCACCCATCACGGTAGCGTCTGATAAAACTATCGCGTTGCTAAGGAGTGTGTTCGGGCCCACGGTGACGTTGGCTCCGACGGCGGATCCGCCGAGGACCGTGGCCTGGGGCTGGACGCGGGCGTCGGCGCCCAGGACGGTGTGGTCGGCGACGACCGCCGTGTCGTGGACGGTGGCGGTCTCGGCGTCGGGTGGTGGTGCCTCGCCGAGGAGGGTCTCGTTGACGGTGAGCAGGTCCCAGGGGTAGGAGACGTCGAGCCAGCGGCCCCCGTAGGGCACCGCATGCACCGGCCGGTCCTCGGCGATGGCGTTGATGGCGTCGGGCAACCCGAGTTCGCCGCGGTGGGCGGTCTCCTCGATCGCGGCGAAGATCGTGGGGTCGAACGCGTACACGCCGGCGTTGATCAGTTTCGAGGCAGCGAGTTCGGGAGCGGGACGTTCCTCGATGTGGGTGATGAACCCGCCCTCGAGGCTGACGACGCCGTACTCGCTCGGGGTATCGACCTCGGTGATGGCGACCGCGGGGTCCCCGGTGTCGGCATGCCGGTCGCGGACGTTTGAGATCGCCTGGGGGTCGATGATGCGGTCGCCGTTGACGACGATGAAGCTATCCTCGACGTGCGGGGCGGCCTGGAGGACGGCGTCACCGGTGCCGCGTTGCTGGGGTTGGACCGCGTAGGTGATGTCGACGCCCCAGCGGTCGCCGTCCCCACAGTAGTTCTGGATGCGGTCCCGGCGGTAGCCGACGACGAGGACGATCTCCTCGATGCCGGCGTCGGCGACGGCCTGGATGACGTGGTCGAGCAGCGGCTGGTTGGCGGCCGGCAGCATCGGTTTCGGCCGGTTCGCGGTGAGCGGTCGGAGTCGACGCCCCTCGCCACCGGCGAGGACGACGGCCTGCATCGTCCCCACCGTCTAGTCGGAGTCCCTTCTACCTTTGTCCCGCGTGAGGACCTCCCCGGGGCGGGTCCTGGTGTCGGTGCCCAGGGTGACGCCGGCGTTCAGACTGGTGTCGATCCCGGTCTTGGTGCGGTCACCGACGACGACGCCGAGTTTCCGGCGGCCGGTATCGACGGATTCGCCCTTGACCTGCATGTGGACCGTTTCGTCGTCGTGGCGGAGGTTGGCGACGGTGGTGCCGGCCCCGAAGTTCACGGCCGCGCCAAGGATGGAGTCGCCGACGTAGGAGAGGTGGCCGACGCTGGTGTCGGCCATGAGGAGGGAGTTTTTGATCTCGACGGCGTGGCCGACGCGGACGTCGGGGCCGAGGACGGTGCCGGGGCGGAGGTAGGCATTGGGGCCGACGTCGGCCCCGGCCCGGACGAGGACCGGGCCCTCGAGGTAGGCGCCGTCCCGGACCCGGGCGCCGGTCTCGACCCGGACCGGGCCCCGGAGAGTGGCCCCGGCCTCGACGGTGCCGTCGATCGATCGCTGTTGGTCGGCGAGGACGGTTTCGGTGGCGGTCAACAGGTCCCAGGGGCGGCCGACGTCGATCCACGGGCCGTCGTACTCGACGGCGGTGACGCCCCGGTCTTGGATGGCGGTGGCGATGGCGTCGGTGATCTCGTACTCGCCCCGGGCGCTTGCCTCGACGTCGTCGATGGCGTCGAAGATCGCGGGGGTGAACCGGTAGCACCCGAGGTTCGCGAGATCGGTCGGGGGGTCCTCGGGTTTCTCGACGATCGCGGTCGCGGCGGCCCCATCGGTGTCGACGACGCCGTACTCCCCGGGGTCATCGACGGGTTGGACGGCCATGGCGGGGCCGGTGGCCGCGGCAAGGGACGCGAGGAGAGGGGCGGTGACGAGGACGTCGCCGTTCACCGCGACGAACGGTCCCTCGACGTGTGGTCGGGCCTGGGCAATGGCGTGGGCGGTGCCATGGCGCTGGTCCTGGGTGACGTAGGTGACCGGTCGATCCCGGTATTCGTCGCCGATGGCCGCGCGGAGCTGGTCGCCGCGGTAGCCGACGACGATGACGAACCCCTCGACGTGGGGGTGACAGGCGTCGAGGACGTGGGCGAGTAACGGGCGGTCGCCGACGGGGAGCAGTGGCTTGGGCCGCGTGTCGGTGAGCGGGCCCATACGGGTGCCGCGGCCGGCGGCGAGAACGACGGCCTCCATCCTGGGTTGTGGTGGGTGTGAGCGCGCCAATAGTCCTACCGGTCAGACGATGGTCCGCAACCCCTCTCGCAAGGAGATGGTTGGTTCGTAGCCGAGGGCTTCGCGAGCGCGGGTGATGTCTGCACGGCTGTGCGTGATGTCGCCAGGTCGGGGGTCACCGTGCTCGATGGGGGCGTCACTGTCGGTGATCGTGGTGATGGTGGTCGCGAGGTCGTTGATCGTCGTCTCGGTGCCGGTGCCGACGTTGTAGGCTTCGCCGACGTGCTCGGTCGTGGCGGCCAGGCGGTTGGCGTCGACGACGTCGGCGACGTGGACGAAGTCCCGGGTCTGGGTGCCGTCCCCGTCGACGGTGAGTGGGTCACCGGCGAGGGCCTGATCTCGGAAGATGGTGATGACGCCGCTGTAGTCCCCGCCGCGGTGTCGGGGTCCGTAGACGTTGAAGTACCGCAGCGCCACGGTCTCGAGGCCGTAGAGGTCGTGGTACCGGCGGGTGTAGTGGTCGACGGCGAGTTTGTCGATGCCGTAGGGCGAGGCGGGGTTCGTCGGGTGGGTTTCGGGGACGGGGATGGTCTCCGGGTGGCCGTAGATGGCGGCACTGGAGGCGGTGACCACGCGGGCGTCGGCCCGGCGAGCGGCCTCGAGGACGGCGAGGGTGCCATCGACAGTGACGTCGTGGGTCCCCGGTGGATCGTCGATGGACCCCTGGACGGTGACCGCGGCGGCCTCGTGGAAGACAACGTCGACCCCGGCCATGGCGTCATCAAGGGTGTCGGCATCGCGGACGTCGCCCTCGAGGAACGTCGCCCCGGCCGGGACGTTTGCGCGGCGCCCGGTCGAGAGGTCGTCGAGGACGGTGACGTCGGCGGTGTCGACGAGGGCGGTCGCGAGGTGGCTGCCGACGAACCCGGCGCCACCGGTGATGAGGACCGACAGATCCGCGAGGCCGGACACGGTCATGATGCCCCCGTGTGGTTGGCAGCCGGCACACTGGGTGTGGGCACCGGTCACGCCCCTAACTGTTGTGGTCGATGCCCGGGGTTTGTTCGACGGGTCCACAACAGTTAATTAGCGGGACATTATCAGTTCGAGTCACGCTTCCCGAGGCCGATTCCCGCCCGGGAGCTGGCACATCCATGGGCGCTGAACCACACGACGAACTCTCGCCGGCCGACGACGACACACCGACCGTCGACACCCTCGGTGTGGGCGTGGTCGCGAGCGCGGACAACGCCGCGGCCGTCGCCCGGTGTATCCTGCGTGCCCAGGACCACGGGCACACGGTCCTCGTCACCCATCGCGGGAACCCCCACATCGAGGCCGTGGGGTTCGCCGAGCAGTTGGGCGCCCACGTCGTCCATCCGGATGCCGCCGACCCCTCGAGTTCCCAGCTCAGGGCGGCGGTGGAATCGGCCGCGGAGACCCTGGCTGTCGACGCCGTCGTCTACAATGACGAGGCCGAGCACCGCATCGACTTCGCAGCGAGTCGCCGCCACGCCGAACCCGGCGCGGTCGTCGACGCGGTCGTCGCCGACCCGGCGACGCCGGCCGATGCCACCGTCGTGGTCGGCATCCCGGCGTACAACGAGGCAGCAACCATCGCCGACGTCGTGGGGGCCGCCCGCGAGGTTGCGGATGTGGTGATCGTCGTCGACGACGGGAGCACCGACGACACGGTCGCGGCCGCCCGGGCAGCGGGTGCCGTCGTCGTCGAACACGACCACAACCAGGGGTACGGTGCTGCGTTGAAGACGATCTTCGAAGCGGGCGCCCGCCGCGTCCCAGAGCATCTGGTCATCCTCGACGGCGACGGCCAACACGACCCGGGAGACATCCCCCGTCTCGTCGAGTGTCAGCGCGCGACCGACGCCCAGATCGTGATCGGCAGCCGCTTCGCCGAGGACGCCACCACCGACGCCCCCCTGTACCGGCGGTTCGGCCTCCACGTCATCAACGCCCTGACGAATCTCAGCCTCGGCGTCGTCCGCCCCGCGACCCGGATCAGCGACACCCAAAGCGGGTTCCGCGCCTACGATCGCCGCGCAATCCGCGCCTTCGCGGCCGGGGACAGCATCGGCGACCACATGAGCGCCAGCACCGACATCCTCTACCAGGCCCACCACCACGACTTCGACATCGCCGAGGTCGGAACCGACGTCAGCTACGACCGGGACGACACCAGCACCCAGAATCCAATCGCCCACGGCGTCACCCTCGTCAGCAACATCTTACGCACCGTCGAACAGGACCGCCCCATCCCCGTGCTGGGCATCCCCGGGTTCGTCTTGACGTTGGTGGGGATCGGGTTCGGGTACTGGACGTTCTCGAACTACATCACCACCGGCGTCTTCCCCGTGGGCCTGGCGGTGACCTCGGCGTTCTTCGGGTTGGTTGGAGTGTTCGCCGCGTTCACCGCGATCATCCTCCACGCCCTCAACACCCAGCTGCCCGAATGACGACCCCAAGACCGGCCACCACCGCACCGCCGGGACGGCACCCATGATGGAGACGGTCCCCCACCAACCGCTGGAGTGGCCGGGGGAGCGACGTGTCTATCTGACACTCGACCTCGAGTGTGACTACGGGACGGCCCTCCCGACTAACCGGTACACTGGCCTGGCGCGGGCCCCAGCTCTCGTCGACCGCCTCGAGGCCCACGACGTGCCCCTGACCGTCTTCGTCCAAACCGCCGTCCTCGATGAGGCGCCCGACGCCATCGAACAGCTCCGATCTTCCGACGTCCCCGTCGAGTTCCACGCCCACTCACACACCCACGCCCCCCGCACCGAGACCGACGTCGACGCGGAGATCCGCGAGAGCACCCAGCGATACGAGGAATTCTTCGGGGCCGCCCCCAGTGGCTACCGGTTCCCCAACGGCAACGTCCGCCCGAGAGACTTCGACCGACTCGCCGCCATGGACTACACCTTCGATGCGAGCCTGCTCCCGTCGTGGCGACCCGGCCACTTCGACAACACCGGCGCACCGAGAACGCCCCTGGCACTGACCGAGGCAGACCTCCTCGAAGTCCCGTTCACCGTGGCCTCGACCCGGATTCCGATTCCGACGACGCTCTCCGCAGCCCGCGTCCTCGGCGCACCGTTCCACTGGGTGCTGGACCAGACCAGGCCACCCACCGTCGTGTTCAACCTCCACATGCACGACCTGTTCACGCCCCCGTCGGCCTCCGGACTCCCCCTGCGGTACCGACTCCTGTACGCCCGGAACCAGGACGGATTCGACCGCCTCGACCGGATGCTCCGCGCGTTCCGCGACCGGGGGTATGAGTTCTGGCGGTTCACGCCACTGGTCGACAGCCTCTCGCCCTGACCCGCGTTACTCAAGGTACCCGATATCGGCCAATCGATCCTCCACGGCGGCATCGATAGTCGGGTCGGCGTCCAGGTCCGGGAGGGGCTCGCGGGTCTCCACAGATCGCTCAGCGGGTGGGGCCCCATCGGCAAAAACGTCGGTCAAGACCTCGCCATCCATATCGGTCGGCACAGCATGGCCCATCCAGTGGAGGATCGTCGGGGCGATGTCAGAGATCTTCACCTCGCCGAGGTCCCCAGCGGCGACGTCGTCCCCGTGGAACAGCACCATGCCCTCGGGCACGTTCTCGGCCCGCCAGTCCGTCGGTGTCGAGAAGATCTCGCCGTCACCCATCGCCTCGCTGGTGTGGACGCCCGGGCGTTGATCGAAGATCAGGTCCGGGGCCTTGTCGACGTACTCGCCCTCGTAGAGGTCCTCCCGCCGGTGGATGCTGCGGGCGATCGGTTCGCCGTTCAACCCGGTCGTCGCACGGAGGTCTGCCTCGAGGGACTCGAGGATCGCCTGGCGTTCGGGCTCGGAATCGGCGACGACATACACCAACCCTTGGCCGCTGCCGATGGCGGTCGTTTCCTCCCAGTCGACCATCTTCAGCTTCTCCTCCCGGACCACGCCCTCGTCGCTCGGGAATCGTTCGATGATATGGCGTGGGATGAGTGGTCGGATGTACTTCTCTAGGCCGAGCGACCTGACCACTCCGGCGATGCGCTCCTGGGTGAGGCCGACATCATGGAGTCGGGAGGCGAGACTCGGATGGGTCTCTAGATACCCGTTGGCCGCCAGCCACCGGTTGATGTAGAACACGGTGTCGATCTCGGTGCACCCGTGGTCGGACATGATCACGAGATTGTAATCGTCCTCGACGAAAGGTTCGAGTTCCTCGTCGATGATTTCGTAGGCTCGGCGGGTCGGTTCTCCGTCCCAGAAATAGTGTTGGAGGACGTTCAGGTGAAAGAGCGTGACGTGGAGAAAATCGACATCCCGTTCCTCTAACAATACATGGGCTGTTCGCAATCGAACTCGGAGTAAGTCGTGGACCATCCGGACTTCATTATCTGCATTTTCATTAGAGGTCAATACGTTATCGGGATGGACCTGATAGTCGAATCGATCCTCAACCTCAGCTTGAAGATTGTCGGGTATTGTATAATTCTGTTCCCGGGATCTGGGGCCACCGGCTACCATTAGCTCGTCGATCTCCCGCGGTGGATATGACATCGGAAGGTTGACTACGGCAGCCGAATCGTTCTCCTCGTTGAGGTAGTCCCAAAGCTCTGGACTCCCGAAATTGGTAGCGTCGGGGAGGTCAATTGAGCGGTCGTTGGTGTCGATGCGTTCCCACCAGTAGACCCCGAGCCTGCCAGGGTTCTTGGCGGTTGAATAACATTTCCAATTTGGGCAAGTTACTGGTGGTAAATACGATCGGGAGATTCCTGAGGAACCATTCTCAAGCAACTGTTGCAGGTTCGGGAGGTCCGCTTGAGAGGAAACCTCATTTACAAGGTTGAAGTTTGCCCCATCCAAGCCAACCACAACCGTCGTGTCCATTCGAGATTCTCTGTCAAGCGTTACAAGTAAAATCTGCTGGTCTCCGATTCCGGAACCGATATATGTACAATCCATCATTAGCGGATATGCGAATCGCCTTCATAATCGATACACTGTATCCCTTCGAATTAGGAGGCGCCCATAAACGAGTGTGGGAAATTGGGAGAAGATTGTCGGACGATCATGATGTTCACGTGTTTGGAATGAAGTATTGGGAAGGGGCGGACTCAATTCGGCAAGACGGAATGGTCTACCATGGTGTGTGCCAAAAGCGGGAGTTGTATTCGAATGGTAGGCGTTCGTTCTCGCAACCGATTATATTTGCAGCTTCATTATTAAAAGAAATCCGCGGGATGGATTTTGACATAATTGATTGTCAAAAGTCTGGGTACTTTCATTTCTTTTCTGCGAAATATCTTGAACTTCGGACTAATGCGACATTAATCGGGACGTTCAACGAAGTTTGGGGCGACTACTGGGACGAGTATCTGGGAATATTTGGAAGAATTGGAAAGTTAATTGAAAATCAGACTCTCAAACTTCCATCACATATCATAACAATTTCAAATCAAAACCAATCTGAACTAATCGGTCTAGGTTATTCTAGTAATAATATTACAGTAATCCCCGATGGCATCGGATTTCAAGAGATTAACCAAGCCTCACCTTCAAATACCTCATTTGATGTCCTATACGCGGGCAGACTGGCTCGTCACAAGAACGTCGATCTGCTCCTAAAGGCCATTAAAGTGGCTTCTTCTCAACCGGATACCCCAATTTCTTGTGGAATCATCGGAAAAGGCCCGGAGATGGAAGAATTGAAACGACAATCCGAAATACTCGGATTGTCCGAGCAGGTAGAATTTTTGGGTTTTCTTGAAGATATTGATGATGTTTACTCGTATATGAAATCTGCCAAAGTGTTTGTGTTGCCATCGTCACGTGAAGGCGCAGGGCTGGTTACATTAGAAGCGAATGCTTGTGGGACACCATCAATAACACCTAGATTCGAAATGAACGCTGCAACAGAAGTTATTGATCATGGAACCAATGGGTACCTCTGTGACCCCGACCCAAAATCAATGGCCAGTTCAATCCTAGAGACTATTCAACAATCACCCAATATGCGAGAGGATTGTATTAAGTATTCAAAAGAATTCGAGTGGGGCGTCATTGCAGAGTCCACAGAACAGGTCTACGAACAATCTGTTAAAGAATAATAGGTCCAGCACCCCCTGGACAATCCCAATAGAAAGGATTTTGAAAGGGGTGTTCGAGGAAGCTATCACCATACATGGAGGTACCCTGGGCATTACCCGACATCGGATCAAACGAACTCTCTGAAGTTACTGATTGTGTGGAGTCGACCTGGGTTACAATGGGACCGCGGGTTTCAGAACTGGAAGAGAAATTGGCTGACTATATCGACGTTAATCACGCTATCGCGGTGAACTCTGGCACCGCCGCCTTAGATGTTGCATTAAAATCTCTGGAGATTGATCCACAGGATGAAGTAATTGTCCCGGCAATGACGTATATTGCAACCGCTAATGCGGTCCGTTATCAACATGCGAATCCGGTTTTTGCTGATATTAACTCAACCACGTATACACTTGATCCCGAATCGGTACGCCAGCAGTTATCTGAGGATTCCTCAGCAATATTGCCTATCGATTATGGAGGACAGTGTGCCGATTATGAACATCTACAGAGGATTGCAGAAGAGGAGGATATAGCGTTGATTGGAGATGCTGCAGAATCACTTTCTGCATCTTACGATGGAGAAATGGCCGGGTCGCTTGCGGATATCAGTGTTACCAGTTTTCACGCTGCAAAACTGATGACGTCTGTGGAAGGAGGAATGATATTCACGGACGATGCAAAACTAGCTGAACGTTGCCGAATCATTCGGAATCAAGGCGAACACCCTGAGAAGAAGTACCATCATCAGGAACTTGGACATAATTACCGATTATCCGACCTCCATGCAGCAGTCGGATTAGCTCAGTTTGATAGATTAGATGAGATTATTGACCAAAGAGAAACCATCGCCGAGTTTTATATGGAACACCTCCAGCCAATTTCCGATCAAATTGTGTTGCCAACCGTATCTCCTCAGAATGAACACGCATGGTTCCTATTCTCTATTCTTTCTGAGAGCCGGGATTTGATTCGAAAACATTTGAACGAACATGGGATTTCAACACGAGTTACTTGGCCACTCCCAGCCCACAAACAACCGGTGTATTCAGATCAGCACGGTGACGAGACGTATCCGATATCTGAATCATTTGCTAATGGGGTCCTCAGTTTGCCCATGTATCACAGTATGAACGAGGAGGAGATGAAATACGTGGTCGAACGATTGATTGAAGCTGTTGATGCCTATGTTGACGATAAATATGAACTGGAATAACATCAATACAGCAGTAACAGGCTCGGCAGGATTTTTGGGGAGCCACATGTGTGAGCGGTTGGTTTCTGAAGGAACAAATGTCATCGCTATTGACAATTACTCAGGCGGAGACCCCAAGTTGCTTGAGGATGTGGAGGATGATATCGAAGCTAAGGAATGTGACATCCGGAATCTCGACAATACGGACATTCTTGAAAATGTAGACATCCTTTTTCATTTTGCAGCAATTGCAAATCCAAGAAGTTGCCAGTCCAATTTTAATTTAGCGTTTGACGTTAATGTCTCTGGCACAAAATCAGTATTCGAAGCCGCTGTCAATGCCGGAGTAAACCAAGTACTCTTTTTTTCGAGTGCCGCAGTGTACGGCGAACCTAACGATACTCCGATCGATGAGAGCCATCCTCGGAAAGCCACAGATCCTTACTCAACTACGAAAATAATCGGAGAAGAACTCGCAAACATGTATCATAGTGAATACGAAACCGATTTTAAAATCATCCGGAATTTCAATATTTTTGGCCCCCGCCATTCAACAGAGTATCTCATTCCCACCCTGATTAAGCAAGCAATTGAGGACGACGCTATCGAGATCTGGACGGCGGAAGCGATAAGGGACTTCACCTATGTCCAAGATGCTGTGAATGCTTATATTTCAGTCGCAGAATCGGATCGCTTGATTGGGCGCGATGTTAACGTTGGGAGTAACCTGGCGATCTCATCCAGTGAATTGGCTGAAAGAATTTCAGCAGAATTTGGGGACGTCCCTGTTGAAAATTTGGATAAGGATACGGTGGGTAGTAGCCGATTGGTGTGCGATAACACATTAATTACCAATGAAACGAATTGGGTGAATACCATAGGATTTGAGGATGGTTTAGAGAGAACAATTGATTGGTATATTGATAATTTATAGGAAACTGTTTTGTGATTTCCAGAGTACGTGATTTCTACAGTAACTGTGGAATTGGACTATCAGAGATATCAATTCAACCCACATTATGATAAGGCCCCTGAAGTACCGTGATCTCCTCGAATTTATTCGGATATATATGGATCAGCCTAAAGATTCGCGACAGCAATTTTATCCATTCCCAAGGACACGGGCGTTTCTGGTCCCACTATCACTTTATCTCGCAACTGCAAATCTGATACCTCATAGTGTTCCAGGTTTTCTCCCCCGCTTCCGGTTCCAAACAATCGTTTCGGTGGAAAAGCAGACTCACGATATGAGAGGATTTGCTTACCTTAGGTGGGACACAAGTTCCGCTGCTCATTTTGGAATATTGGTTGACCAGTCATATCGCGGTCAAGGAATCGGTGAGCGTCTCTTGGCCGAAATATTTGATATAGCAGAATGCAGAGGGGTGAAGACGCTCACTTTGACTGTGGAAAAGGAAAATTACCCTGCAATCAGTCTTTACAAGAAATTTGGATTCGATATCATCGAAACAAACTCGGATGGCGCACATCAAATGAAAACATCTATCGGGCGACGATTACCCGAGAACGAGGGCCCAACATGAGTCTGGCGTATTTATGAATATCTGTATAGCATATCCTGGCGATTTAAGCGTTCCCGGTGGGGGCTTGGACCGCGTCAAACAATTTGCGTGTGGACTCCAAAGAGATGGGCATCAGGTGACAATTGTCACCTGTACCATGGAAAACGATCGGCCTAAGGCCCTGGAGGGGGTTGAGATTATCACGGCAAATACAGCTAAACGTGGTATCATTGATCAACCCGTCAGAGGAATTCAGGTTGGTTTGAAGGCGAAAAAAGTGGCAAGGGAGCGGAATGCAATACTTCAAGTTGAACACGCAACGTTTGGGGGGATAATGAGTGTTCTAGGGGAATCAGATTTCGTTTTGGACATGCATGATTTGGATTATCCGTCGCCCCAATATGCGGACCTTCCTTTATCAAATCTTGCAAAAAAGGTTGTCTATAAACTTGAACGACGTGCAGTCGACAACGCTCGACTTATTATTGTCGTGTCAACTCCTATGAAGGAGATATTGACTGACTGGGGATATCCTGAAGAACGGATTAGCGTCATTCCTAATGGGTTCCGCCCCGAACCTTTAAATGAGTACCTTAACGCGACAGAAGTTGACGGACGCGTTGGATTTATAGGAACGATCCATCCGAAATTAAATTTTGACACTTTCCTTGAAATCGCCTCACGATCCCAGGTTGAGTCGCTGGAAATTATCGGAGGAGGTAACAGGGCAAGCCAGCTTCGGAATAAAATTGCGAGTTCGGAAATTGATGCCATCAATATGTCCGGTAGAATGAATCATGAAGATGCTTTTTCCTTGCTTGCATCATGTCAAGTGGTAATTTATCCCCTAAAAGCATCATTACATACTAAAATGCTTACATCCAGAAAAATCTTCGATTATGCGTATCTTGGAAAGGCAATGGTGCTGGATGACGTTAGTGAAAGCGATATTTGGGCGCGATTCAAAAGCCGTGATGCTGCGGTATTTTCAACGCCTGAACGACCAGAACAATTCGCTGATGCTGTCTGCAACCTGATTATGGATCCCGACCGGAGGGAAACTGTATCATCCAATGCAAAACAGTTGGCGAACGATTATATTTGGTCAGAGCGCGTGGATGAATTGCTGAGTATCTATCGCCAGATATAGACTCGGCAAATTCATAAATAGCCGAGCTGCTCTAAGTGAGCGGTCCTATCCTCCGAAATGCCAGTTGACGTCTTCTGAGTAGAGAACTTTCCCAATCGGTCCAAGCATTCTTCGACTAGTTCATCTGGAGCAGAATCAACCCTCCTATCATCCCCCCCTTTTCTGGCACATATACGGTCATTAGAGGTAACAGCAATCTTCCACTCATTCTTGAATCCAATAACCAAATCTCTGGAAAATAATTCAATTGGAACACCTGGATATTGGTCCTTGAGTTGTGGAGCTCTTCCGTCCGCTGGATACTCTCCAAAGACCATCTTGGAACGAGGAAGCAGATCTTCGATGATTTGGTTCGAATTATTTAGAAGGAGACCTAAATTACTCGAAAGGACATTATATATATTTTTTGTCGGGACCCATTGATGGACTGATAGTGAATCGAGTCCGGGGTTGGCAATCAAAAGCGGAACGCGGTACAAGTGATCACTGGCAGACGACTCATGTCCAAACCACCGTTCATCCATACAATCGGATTCGAAAAACATCTCACCGTGATCTGCTGTGACCACTATCAGTGTGTTGTCCAATTGGCCAGAATCACGAAGTGCTCCAACAATCCGTTTGAGATGGGTGTCAAGCGAACGGATTTCCCCCCGATACAGATCTGTAATGGTATCAAGGTCCTCCGTTGAAAATGGGAACCCACCGGAATCAGTTCCAGCAACTTTGAAAGGATGGGTGACATTATTTACGCTTTTTATGTCCTCGAACGGTAGGACTTCCCCAAATATTTCTTCTTGGATTTGATCAGGAGGATTGTATGGTCGATGGGTCGACATATAGTTCGCGAATATGAAGAACGGACGTTCGGACTGTGCCGAAGAATTGATTATGGATTTGATTGTTTCCGTATTCTTGTTCGGATCAACGCAATATTGTCCAGGGTGGTTCAACCTCTTGAGCGGTAACTTATTGACAAGTGGATGATTAGTTGACAGCCGGGAAACGGCGGCGGCGGCGACATTGATGGTACTTTTTATGGTGTGCGGATGGGTCACGATAGATTTCAAAAGGTGTGGGAGACTTACTCTGAAGTCACCCTCATTATCATCAACCACTTCCTTATAATATTGGTGTACATCCAACCCATCCAGGAATATCATTTGCTCATGGGTACTATAAAATTCGTCAAAACAATTGGAAAATCCATAGCTTGGCGATGCAAACCCGTTGGCTGAAAGCCCATATGTATCATATCGATTTTGATTGAGTGATTGCACTAATGGTAAATTGGAAGAAGTATCGTTGATCGAATAAATTCCATGATCTGATGGGTACTCCCCACTGAACATGGACATGTGAGAGGGGAGAGACCAACCAGAGGAGGCGATGGCTCGCTCAAACCAAAGATTCTCAGCCGCAAGTGAACGTAACGTTTCGGCTTCCCGGGTTGCATAATCGAGACGACAAGCATCCCATACAAGAAAAATTACGTTTGGCCGGCCCATAGTTGTATACTTGAGAATACCACGGGTGTCTTTAGCCTTTAATCAATCGAAAGATCAGATTGGACCGGCGATTTAATAGAGAGCGAGAATCAAACGTGGGTCCATCGGAACCAATGTCCGTCTCTCTACACCAGGCGCGGTCATGTATTAAGGATAAATCATATCTTCTCTATATATTGCTCTTTCATTTTGGAGTGTTTTGGTTCTTTGTATTAAGTGCAGTGAGCGGACACCTTGGAGCGGCCCATACAGTTGTCACAATTATCTATTTGTTTACCGTCCCGGGGACATTAATATTAATTATACTAGGGGAGCCGTTAACATCACCTGAAGTGGTGTCATACATCCCAACAATTTCACTCGTTTTTCTGATGCTCATTGGAGTCAGCAGTAATGTTGCAATCAGGAACATTTCACAGGTCAACAAGTTATTCCGCCCAGATTTGCTTCCATTTATTGTGTGGATATCGCTCTCAATTCTAATCCTTATCCTAATCGTTAGAGACCAATCGCTCGATCCACCCCCAATCCAGAAGATCGTCAATGAGATGCAAATCCACTCGGCCTTGATATTCCTACTGCCGCTTGTAACGGTCATTGGGAGTATCCTTTTGACAACGTATAGGACCAATTTCGTCATTATTTTTGGGATAATCGGTGCTGCGCTGAGTGGCGTCATTCTATATCATCGACGGCATACCAGAGTCGCAGCTCTGTACGCCACCGCACTGGTATTGCTCTGGCAAAGTACGCTTGTATTGCCATACCTTTCTGGCCGAGGCGATACAAGACATGAATTCTACATCTCCCACCTCACACTCATCCGGGGCCAATGGAATCCAGCATTTAAAACGCCAAAAAATGCCCTCCCTAAATTGACGATCGCTGATCCGCTTGTGTCCCTCACAACCGGCCTACCACTAAATGCGGAATTCAAAATCATCTATCCACTACTATTTGCCTTAATTGCGCCGACTATATATTTCATTTATAGGTACCAATTCAGTGATAAAACGAGCTATTTTTCGGCACTATTATTTATCTTCCTCCCACCCTTTTTCAATTCGCTTTCTCAAAGTACGCGGACTGGCACGGCACTGTTATTTGTTTCTGTTTACATACTAGCCGTATTTGACAACGATTTGGATTTCATAACACAACGAGTTCTTAGAATCACATTTCTAATCGGCATAATCTTTTGCCATTATGCAATAGCATTTGTATTTCTTGGTATCCTAGCATTCGTAAATATTTATCAATTAATGTGGACCGCCGCCCACAGACGGCGGGGAATGATTGTCCCGACGATCGAAGTGGGATTCTACAGTGTATTTCTAATCAGTTGGTATTCGTATACTACGTCCGAAACGACGATTCAAACATTAATTGGTGCATTATATTTCAATCTCGTATCCGGTTGGAACTCACTGTTCGTGAGTAGTTCAACTGTCCGAAGCCTTTCCGTAGAGTTACACTCTATTACATACCAGTTTATTCGAGCCGAATTTATAACGCTCACATTAGTCGGGGGAATTACGTTCTCAGTAGTTGTCTTGAAACGACTCTTCCATTATCTGGGGAGGCATTACACCTTGGGCCCAGGGGAACATTTTGTTCAGCCACATAGTACCGACGGTGTATACATCGGTTTTGTATTTGCAGGATTTAGCCTTCTGTTGATATCATTTGCGCCGATAGGGAATATTGGAATCAATCGAGTGTACATGGTGGCTGGAATATTTGTCGCCCCCTATATGATCAAAGGCATCTTGAAGATGTTCTCTTTTGTACTGGATGCCCAAGTTCAAACAACACTTGTCAGTTGGATTTTGATTCTGATGTTAGTCATGAATGCAGGAATATTCGCAACAACTGTGACCCATGAAAGATCTCCAAATCCAAATCTTTCCCGAGCCTGGATTCTAGATGCGGGATCAGATCGTGAGGTATTTCATTTGTATGAAGGTGGCTACTATACTCCCCCATCCGATTATATGGCCTCGATTTGGCTTGGGAGATATCATGTGAAGAATTCATCGATATATGGACAGGGCATGCAATCACATCTCTTATCTTACTTTTTCTATTCAAAGTTTAGTATCAATAAACCTCCAGGTGAATATCGTGCTTTGAATCTGACTAACATCAATTGTTCAGATGGCTATGGATATATTCCCGAATTCTCTTCACAAAGTGGGTTGTTGATACCGAATATTTCCCCACCAGTAGCAAGTTATGATGCCGTTTCAAAGATACCGTTGTCATGGTATCAATTGGAATCACGGGCAAAACTATACGGCAACGGAGATTCCAACATTATCCAAACCGGCGGACATCCATACAATTGTTCAAATAGGGGTGAGTTGACGTAACAGTTGTTTGTCCAAATCTTGTAGTCCTCCCGAGATAATTATTGCCACGCCCTGGACCAAATAGGACACCATAGCGAGAATCAGGAAGGCAAGCCAGCTCTCAGGTTCTCCAAACGGCCAAAATATACATACAGCTGAAATCAGGATGGATCCGAAACTCAAGGGGACCAAATGGGTTTTCGAAAAGGGTTGAATGCCTTGTGTCCGATATAGAGTATAGACATAGAAAGAATTGACAACTAGATATGTAGCCATCGACGCAATTGCCGCACCAGTGATGCCGAATATTGGTATTAGTATAATATTCAATAATATGTTACATCCGAGGGCTGCCGAGTTCCCATATAAAATATAATTGGTCTGACCGGCTGCAATAATGGTCTCTTTTGTTTGTCCACTAATAACATTGGACATGAAACCTATCGATAGTACGATAAGAGCGGATTTTCCATGAGAGTACGATGGCCCAAATAGCATATGGATGAGGGAGCTGGGGAAAAATACTACAATAATAAAAACCGGAGCTGTAAGAAATGATGTCCATTTCGTTATTGTGGTGTAAATTCTGGCTGCATTGGACGACTCTGACTGGAGGACATCGGTCATAATTGGAAGAAAGAGGAACCCAACCCCCCAGCTAAACAGTAATAATACTCTGCTGATCGTGAAGGCCGAATCATAATATCCAATAAATTCGCTCGATTTGAAATACCCGATAAGAATCGTATCTGTATGTTGGAAGATTTGCCAAGAGATATTTGCAAATAGGAGCGGCAGGGAAAATACGACAAAATCTTTCATCATACCAAAATCCTGGACTGAGGGGAGAAAATCATCGTTAGAGGTAGAAACTGAATTGAGGTGATATAACATCCCGAGCCCGCATATGACTGCGACAATTAATGGGGCAATCCATAGTGATGCTAACCCGGTTAGACCAATTCCAAAGATTACTCCAAGGGAGACAAGGAGGAATGAGCCGAAATGGTAAACGACATCATTCAAAATGATTCGCGGGAGAATAGATTCGTATGAACGGAAGGCACCAAGAATTAGATACAAACTGATATACAACGGAATTGCGATCCCAAACAATTTCAAGACAGGAGTGGCCTTAGGGACGCTGAGCAGGACAGCAAACGCATCCGCCGAGAGAATGATGATGCCTGATATAACGATGCCGATGGAAACTGAAATCCACATGGACCCAATAAACAATCGTCCTGGCGAATTTTCCAATCTTAGTTGTCGAGCTAGGGCTTCTGGGAACCCCAACTGTGCTACCAACCCAACCGTCGACATAACTGTAACCCCGAGAATCAAAATCCCATAATCTCCGGGAGCAAGATGTCTAGCGGTGACGATCCGAAGAAGAAAGGTCGAGAGCATTCCGATAATATTCCCCACAAGGATCGGAAGCGTCCCACGGAATATCTGTTGTAAGATCTCTGTAGAAGTTCGTTTAGACATACTCGGTCTTGGGGTTGAATGTCGGGACCACTCTCGTTCGGCGTTTGTAGGACCAAATATTTATGCAATTCTTGCGCAACAACTGCTCGAATGGATATTCCAATAGCAGATCCAAGCCTAGATGAAGAGTGTATTGAGATTGCATCAAAAACTTTAGCAGATGAATATTACCTGAAGGGGGAGTCTGTTAGACTCTTTGAGGAGGAATTCGCTGAGTTCGTACAAACCGAGCATGCAATTAGTGTGGATAGTGGGACCCAAGCCCTTCACCTTTCGCTAAAAGCACTAGGGATCACTGAAGGAGACAAGGTATTGACAACTCCTGCCACGTTTATCGCGACAGCGAATGCAATTGTACGAACGGGTGCGGAACCTGTTTTCGTCGATATCGATCTCCGCAATTATACTATCGATATATCGAAGGTCCGAGAGGCTTTGAGGCAGAAGCCAGAAATATCCGCCATCCTCCCCGTACACCTTTACGGTCATCCGGTTGCCATGGACGAATTAGCGAAAGTTGCAGGCGATACTCCAATCGTATCGGACGCTTGTCAAGCCCATGGCGCAACATATTCTGGTCAGCCACTCGAGTATTGGAGCGACTTGACGGCGTATTCGTTTTATCCATCGAAAAATATGACTGTAGCTGGCGATGGCGGCATGATAACAACCGATGACAACGAAGTAGCAGCTACAATCCGAGGGCTCCGAGACGTAGGTCGTAAAGATGAGACGGAGAATCAAGTGCACGATATTATTGGCTATACAGCCCGACTGAATACCGTGAATGCTGCAATCGGAAAATATCAACTCCAAAAGTTAGATGAATGGAATGAGCGTCGCCGTGAACTTGCTCAGAAGTATCACAAAGAGTTGGATGGTATAGGTGATCTCGTCTTGCCGCCACGGGATAATCAACGTGAGTCTGCTTGGTATGTATACACGATTCGAACAGAATTCCGGGAATCATTAAGCCGTCATTTATCAAGTAGAGGTATTGAAACCGGGATTAATTATGACCCTCCCGTACATCTTCAACCACCGTATATAAAACGCGGCTATGGTAGTTATTCGTTCCCAAACACAGAAAAGTGGGCCGAGACTGCACTCAGCATTCCTGTCCACCAACACATGACAGACAGGGAAGTAACATATGTGATTGAACAAATTACTGAATTTTTCAAGGAGGAATTCTAATGAATATTGGAATTGTAGGGTTGGGGTACTGGGGACAAAAAGTATATGATGAATATCAATTGTTGAAAGAAACGAAGGATGTTACTGAGGTCGTAGCGATCGATAAGGATGAGTCAAAAATTAACCGTCTATCCAATCCGGATGTCACGTATTCATCACTAGAAAAAGCTCTACCCCGGGTTGATGCTCTTCATATTTGCACCGGTAATCGCTCACACTATTCACTGGGGAAAATTGGATTGGAAGCAAGCAAAGACGTTCTGATTGAGAAGCCACTTACAATGGACGTGGATGATGCATTTGATCTTGTTGAAGTGGCCAGCGAAAATGGGCAATTATTGAAGACAGGTCATATTTTTCGGTTTGCAAACGTCATAAGACAGATTAAATCAGAGTATTGCGAAGGTAATGTCGGAGAGTTGAATCATTTGCAACTTCAGTGGACTCATCATCTGTCAGATACATCTACATATGAAAATGTGCTTTGGGACTTATTACCACACCCTGTCGATATTTTGAATTTCGTAACTGACGAATGGCCAGTGGACGTTTCTGCAGAATCATATCCATCAGTTGGGTCACCCGAAGCCGCATTTGTTAATCTCAAATATTCAAGTTTTATAGCACATATTCACGTGAGCTGGGTTGATTACGTTAGACGGCGGTCCTTTAATCTAGCAGGATCAGAGGGTTCGTTAAAGGCAGAATGCGTTTCTCAGAATCTGACAATCCAGAAAAATGGTAACTCCGAAACTGTCCAATTATCAGATAATAACACAATAAAACGAGAGGCTACCAATTTCATCGACGCCATCAAAACACGGGAGAACACACATAATTCTGCAATTATTGGTGCTAGAACTGTCAGGACAATCAACCGAATACAGAGTGATTTGAATACATGAACGAGAATCCAAGTTACGCAGTGCTCCATGACGTGGTCATTGGAGAAGACGCGACCATACACGACCATGTGAATCTATTTGGTTGTAAGATTGGGGCTGGAACGAAGATCGACGCGTTCGTGTACATCGAAGAAGATGTGTCAATCGGAAAGAACTGTATTGTCAGGCCATTTACTTTCATTCCTACTGGAGTTGACATAGCTGACGAAGTGTTCATCGGTCCTGGAGTGAACTTTACGAATGACCGTTATCCGATGGTTGACGGAGATTGGGAATTAGAACCGACAATTGTCCGAACACGGGCAGCAATTGGGGCTGGCGCTGTCATTAACCCCGGTATTGAAATTGGAGAGGAATCTTTGGTAGGTGCCGGATCTGTAGTAACCAAGGACGTCCCATCACATACAACAGTAGCAGGCAATCCAGCCGATCCCATTACCAGAAAGACCTCCGAATGATATACTCTGGCCAAGAGGAATAGTCCCAATTAAATATACCTTCTAGTCAAACTCCTTCGCGTGCCGGAAGGGCTAGATAACTAGTCCGAATATATATGACGGTTCCTTCCAATTGGAATTCTGCCGATCAGACTTAGACACACATCGGGGTGCTTCAAATGACAGACACGGATGATGAAATACGAAATACTGATGGGTCAAATCGCGGAGAGCTATCTCGTCGTAGCGTTATGGCCATACTAGGGGGTCTCGGACTCCTTACAGCTACTGGTGATGCAAAAGCGGCAACTGGAAGTCATCTCGGAGAAAGCTGGGTTGGATCGCCTGGAACTGGGGTGGGGCTCGAGGTAAAACTAAAAGAAAGTGGAAAGGCTCTCAACGCAGTGGCAGGACTAGAATCGAACCAGAACCAAGACGTGGGAATTGCTGGCAAGACATTTTCGAGTAATGGGATTGGATTAGCGGGACACGCCGTCCCCAATTCGGGCCATACGAGAGGACTCGTCGGACGAGTGGACTCGCCTAATGGTACTGCCCTTCAGGGACGTGTAACCGCCTCCGGAACGGGTGATTCGAGAGCAGTCCATGGAGTAAGTAAGGCAGAGGATGGTACTGCAATACTTGGTGCCGCTGCTGGGTCTGGTACAACCAAAGCGATTGAGGGAAGGGCGAGTTCCAGTTCAGGATATGGGTTGTATACGCCAGATAATGCGAAAGTTGATGGGACTATCGAGGTTGGCGGAGACATCCAAGTGTCGGGAGTAAAGAATTTTGTTGAAACGGTCTCAACAGAAGTTGGACCCAAACAAGTCAAGTATACCTCCATCGAGTCAGGTGAGCCTCAGACTGAGCACAGTGATATTTCACAGATGAAAGCCGGGGTATCAAGAATCGAACTCCCAGATCACTTCGCCATGGTCACCAGCGAGAACAAGAGACTGATTGTCCAGGTCACTCCCTACTCCGATCAGAAGGTCCACCCGCAAGTGACAGATCGTTCTACCGACCGGATCGTGGTTAAGGACTTCTCCGATGGACCCGACGAGTATACCTTCGCGTACACGGTGAAGGGAGTCCGACAAGGCTTCGAAGATCAAGATGTAGTGAGTGCCCCGAGGCAGTAGCCCGGAGCAGGTCCGTTTCATAGCGATTGTTGGTTTACCTGTTGGTAGCCCAATTTTGGCAACGCTAGGTTATCCAATCAGACATCCGACGTTCGCCACCGCGCCCTCCCAGGTCCCGACGAACGCCGTCGTCCCGTCGACCACCGGCTCGCCCCGGGTCTTGCCGACGTTGACCCCATCCTCGAACCGGCCCGTCGCCAGGTCCAGGAGGTAGAGGTCGCCGTTGTCGTCCCCGATCAGGAGACTCGCGTCCAACAGCGTCGGCGAGGCCCCGACCGGGTCGCCGGCGTCGACGGCCCAGCTCGTCGCCCCACCGTTGGCGTCGTCGACGGCGGCGATGGTGCCGTCGCCGCTGCCGGCGACGACCAATCCGGTGTCGGGGTCGTAGGCCGGGGTCGAGCCG
>JGI12451J12833_1000118_pt1 | contig 24639 bp, 27 predicted proteins | sample A23E3SouthBayCA_2_FD_12833 | JGI IMG/M metagenome (IMG submission 12833) | reverse complement strand
CCGCCACTGTATCAAATACTTCCGCGAGTATCTCGACGACGAGCCGCTGTGCGAGGTCACCGAAAAGGAGGCACTCAGCTTCGCCGCTGAGTGGACTGGCCGGGACGGAGACACTGTCGCCACGAGTACGATGGAAACGTACCTTCGACGGGTGAAGAAGCTCTATGACTGGATGTGCGATCAAGAGTGGGGACCAGAGACGAATCAGGTAGAAGCCGCTTTGGGCACGTATAAGAGTCAGAACAGCGCCGAACTCCGTCGGAGTGGACAGCACACTGGTACCGCGCTACAGCCACACGAATACACTGCACTCCTGAAGTGGAATCGAACACCGCGAATATACGCCCTCCTGATGCTGGCGGCAAAGACCGGACTTCGCCGCAAGGAGCTCGCGCTACTGAAGACAGAAGATGTCGATCTGGACGCGAAAAAGCTGTACAACCGCTCGCCGAAGGGGATGGGGGAGACTCGGCTCGCAAAGATGGACGCCGATCACAAGCTGTTGGACGACGAAACGGTGACAGCGGTTCGGGACTGGTTAAAGACGCGTGATGATGACTCCGACTGGCTCTTCCCGAATAAGCAAGGAGACCACGTTACCCCGATGACTGTTTCTCGATGGATCGGAAAGGCGACTGATCGCGTGGTCGAGGCAACTGACGACGACGAACTTGCGGAGACTATCGACGAGTTCACCCCCCATGATGCCCGCCGGTGTTTCACGACTTGGCTGAACCGGGGCGGATGCTCTCGTGATGTTATCAAGGCGCTTCGTGGCGATGCTGATGGGGACATGGTAGCGTTGTACACGCAACTCGGAGAGGACGAGATTCGGGGGGAATACGAATCTGCAATGCCCGTGATCGGCGTCTAATTGCCTTCTCTTAGATTTCGACGACTGCGAGGCGGCCAACTACAATACTGCGAGCAAGTGCCCGTCGAGCGTTTCACCTCACGCTGTGCGGCGAGGCGCTATTACGGCTCACCGGAACGCGAACGTCCCTAAGGAGGTCGCGTCGGATCGGATGGACGTAAGCCCCGACGTGTTGGACAAGCATTACGACCAAGCAACGGAGAGTGAACGACGAAAACGCAGAAATGATTTCCTAGATGGTATTTAGGACAGACTGAGACTGTTACTCTTGAACCGGACCACCCGGTACTATTTGATGCCGGGTACTGTATCTGAATCTGAATCTGAAATGTCCAGCGGGATTCATTCATCCAGCGACTTGCCATCTGACATCCAAGCCGAAACTACAAACACCTTTGATTTCGCGATGATCAGGGACCTTCTCCACGACACCTATTATATGGGGCCTATTCCGGAGGGCAGTAGTGGCTCCGGTTTACGTCAGCGCCATGGAGCTTTAGCTGGGAAACCTGAATCACATAGAACACATGTGTTGGATAAGGCGATGAATGCCAATCTGGTCTTTGAAACGCAGGATGGCTATGTTACGACATCCAGAGGTGCGAATCTCGCCGAGGAGATTGCAGTGTGTGATCAGTGTGGAGGTGAAGAAGTCCCTGCTAAAGTAATACCTGGCCGGATTAGGGGTAGAAGGACTGTCTCAACCTCCCTGACAACCTTATGCCCGAGTTGTGATGACCATTTAGACGACCCCGACCAAGACCGCGTATGGAGATTCGAGAGGGATGATGATTCACTTGAAAAAGCCGTAGAAGCAGTAGAAAACACGAACGCAGTATTATATCTAAATGATATGACGCTCTCTCAAGCAAATTCCTATCTAAGCTAACAACGCTGGCCTATCTGATTTCTGAATGGCTCACTTGGGTTCACTATGATCAAATAGCCACGTATTGGAACCCGACCTCATCTCGTAGTTCTTTCTGATAGCCTGTACGAAGACGCGGCTGACAGCAGGGTCGCGCTATCCTTCGATTTTGCTCGATAAACCAAAGTTTTCATTACTCTAAAGATAAATTAATATCTAATAACTTAGGAAAAAGTTAGCCCCTGAGAGTGGCAACGCTATCTGACCAACACCGGAGACCACGAACCATGAGCAACAGCGAACGCGACGACGGCAAGTACAGAGACGATCACGAAACCCGCGCTGGCTACAATCGCTTCAACCTGACCAGTCTCCTCCAGAAGTGTGCGAGACGGAGTCCCCACGACGACGAAGATCGGGAGGTGATGATGTGGTGTAGCTGGGAACTCGCTCGCTCAGGCTTCGCCTGGAACTACTGGGATCGAGTCCAGAAAATTGCCATCGAAGACTTACGACTCGATGTCGACGAAGCGAACATCCTGCTCGTTCTGGATCGGCTGGAGGAACTGGCCAACGAGAAATTCGAACCTGATGAGGGATTCGGCTTGGCCTGCGCGATGAGGGGGGCCAGCCTCCTCTACGAGGCTACGTCCAGCCACGAACTCCTCACGATCAAGGACGTTTGGAGTACTGCGGTCGAGGAGAGGGAGGACATCAGAGAGATCCAAGCGGCGTTCCCTGTTCCATCACCGAACGCAGATTTCGGGAAGCGTGGCCAGCAAGTCTTGGACATGCACACGTACAAGGGGAAGCAGTTCGGCCGGTCCTACGACCACTACCTCGCTTCGGCGTCACGTACTGAATCGATGACGGACCTGGAGCGTGAGTATCGTCGTCGCCAGATGGAGTTGACCTCGTACGACTTCGATGAGGAGCAGATCGAAGCGGCGACGACACCCGTCTCCGAGCAAGACGATCCGTGGGAGTAGGATAACCCAACCCCTGATCGCTCCCCACTACCCTTCGTTCGAGCCAGCGGATCTCTGTCCGAGCCTCTTTCACCCGGAGCCAGGTTGCGGCGATCACTACCGGAATACTGCCCGCAACCCGTCTGGCGTAGGTGGTAGCCGAATCAGACGGGGCCTGAATCGGGAGGTGGCGTTGGAAGTTCTGTTGTTTATATTAGGATAAAATCGTGTTTCACTGCATCTCATCAGTAACGAAAACTACGTACTGACTGAGGCTTGGGAGCTCGTCTTAGAATCAATTAAGAAAGCGAATTTTCAGCGTTAGCTGTCCCTCCGCAGTAACGGATTTAGGAGCTGATACACAGGTGCATTTTTATATTTCGACGGATTATAATTTCTTGCGACGGTGTACTGGAAAAAACATATGTGTGTGGAAATCGTAGCTATGGGTATGTCGAGAAGCAATAATAGTAATCGACACAGTTCGATCCCGGTCTCCAGGGAAGTTCGACAATTAATCAAGAGCCAGAAACGTGGTGGCGAATCATACGATTCGCTTCTGAAAAAAATGGTTAATCAGTACGACCCAGAGGAGGCTACCCACTAACTCATCACTGAGCGTGCGACCAACCGACAATTCCGGGCCGTACAATTGGGACCTGGACAGCCCGGTTGTCGGTGGCTGGTTCGCTCGCTCGGTGGGATTAGAAAACCCATGACCAAGTTAGACCCTCAAGCTGTTAGATTTTTCGGATTTTGGACTCTTTGTCGAGTCCGGAGAGGTATCGCTCAGAGACTGTTACAGGACGGATCGGAGGTGAACAACTGATGGCGACTCCTCACTACCGGTCGCAGTACAGCAACTGTCCCATGTGCGCGTGTGAGGAGTTCGGTCCCGGATTTATCGATTCTCGGTTGAAGACTGCATACTGGCCCAGAGGCCGACCCGATCCGGATTTTCGGGCCATGAAGCAAGAACTCCACGACCAATATGGGCTTGTTGTTACTGAAGACGAAATCGAGGAGCACTGGGAGTTGCACGTCGCCGGCCAACTTGAGGAGTATCGCGAGTGGGCTCACGAGAAGATGGAGCACAGTATAGCTGAAGATCCGTATGAAGCGGGGATGACATACGATGAGTGAGACACTTGACTATCTCCCAGAGGACCCCGAAGAGGTCAAACTGGAGCATATTAAACAGGTCAAGCAGGATGATCCACTCACTATTCCTTATGACGACCGGATCCTCACTCAAGCGGTGAACTGGCGGCGATCCGATACGGACAGTCAAGAGAGAAAGTGGTACGAACTTGTCGATCTCGTAAAAGGGAATGATTTCCCTATGGGTGTAGATAAGTTCGTAGAGAAAGTGGACAGTAAGGAAGCCGACCTCTCCGATGATGAGGTTCGTCCGAATCTCAACGAGTTAGAGCCACACGAGCAGGCGGCCTATGTCTGGGACAAGATCCGGAAGAGCGATGAGTACTATGTACTGGCTGTCGGAGTGAACCGCGATCTGTGGGCGTATAATCCTGATCGAGGTATCTGGGAAGATGGTACCGGTGTGAATCTACTTGGGGACGTGACTCTCGACGTTCTCGGAAACACTGTTAAAAACAAAACGATCCGAGAACTCGAAGGGATAGCACAGCACCGCAACGTCACTAAGAGAGAGAAGCTCGGAACTCCGGATGGGACCGTAGCGATAGATGGTGAACTGGTACCCTTAGCGGATCGAGAGGATCGGCGTTCGCTCACGCCAGAAGACAGGGCGATCATCGGTATCCCGACCGAGTACGACCCAACTGCTGAAGCCCCCGAGTTCAAAGAGTTCGTAGCCGAGGTTATTGAAGAGGACAAAATTGGACCAGTACAAAAGTACCTTGGCTACTGTTGTTTAGCGGAGGAGCATCCCGTAGCTAAGGCACTGGTGCTCGTAGGAGATGGTGCCAACGGAAAATCGACGTTTCTACGGATTATCCGTGCCGCACTGGGTCGAGAGAACATCTCGTCACAGTCGCTCACAGCGTTGAACGACCAACGGTTTGCGGCGGCAGAACTCCAAGGGAAGCTGGCGAATATTCGAAACGAGATGGGTGCAAAGAGTCTGGATTCCGACGGGAATTTCATGTCGATGTCGGCTGGAGAAACGATTACCGTTGAGCGGAAGCATCAAGATCCGTTCCAGCTTGAAGTTACGGCGAAACTCATCTACGCGACGAACCAACTTCCATCAGTTGATCTCAGCTACAACGAGCAGAAAGCGTTCTTCCGGCGGTGGCTGATCGCTGAGTTCCCGAACAGCTACAGTCCTGAAGAGCAAGACGAGGAGTTGGCGGATCGTATTATTGAGAACGAACTCCCGGGAGTCCTCAACTGGATGCTCGAAGGCTACGACAAGCTCATTGAAGACGAGCTTGAGTTCGACGACGAGACCTGGGCCGAAACTCAAACCAAGTGGAACACCTACGGAGACGATGTTGCAAAGTTCATCGCGTACCACATTGAGCGATCTGTAGGGAGTAATGAACTCACCCCAGCGAATCAAGTGTATAACCGGTACCGGAAGTTCGCCGAACAACAAAATGAGGGCCGGGAGCCCGAAGAAGAACAGCCGCTCGTGAGTCAGCGGAAACTGTCCGAACGTATCGGAAAAGCAACTGGGTTCAAATCAACTAACAATACCAGTAACAAGCGGGGGTGGGTTAACTTGAATCTGGTTACGGATCCTGAGAAGCTCCCCAACTTCACTCCTGACGGATGATCATGATCGGGTGATCTCAGAATTACGCAATTACGACCACACGGAAGGTTTTCACATATAATAGAACGTCACCACTTCTCCATTCTCTGACTCATATTATATACGCTAAGTTGGGAACTGGTCGTAATTGCGTAATTGATCTGCAATCACATGTCGGTTATTCCCGTCTTCGCCCGAATGGGCTACCTGTTGTGAGATATCAGCTTTTCCACATGTCTGCATTGTGAGGAAGAAGTATGATTTCGAAAAGAAGAGCTCACTGCTGTCAGAAACGACTGCCCGGCAAACACGGTACCAAGTGACTGTCGCTGACAGCGGGTGCTCTCTCGCTTAATCCGCCAGCACCTCCGGTATCCACTGGATGACAGTCTCGTCCTCAACTATGTCCTCTGAGGTGAGATGAGTAATTCGATCACGGGGTGATACGTGTGTCTCGGTCTCAACCCCATCGGTGATGATAACCCCACGAATCTCGGTTCCCTGTTCATCGAGATACGTCGCATCCTCCTCCCCAGAGGAGCTACTGGACTGAGCGAACTCAATGTACTCGATTAGTTCCTTCAGGCCTGTTGAAAATGTTCGTTGGCTGTCTGTATATTTGACCTCACCAAGTACAACATCACTGAGTTTCTCGCTACCTTCCGTTTTCTCATAAATCTCGACTACGAGGTCAGGGCGACCACTGTAGAGTGATGGCCTGGACTCTATGTTGAGGAACTCGTCAACCAGCCGCTTGTGACGCTTCAGCGTGTTTCGATACCGCTTGAAATATTCCTCTTCGACCTCACCAATACGCTCTAACGGGACGTAGAAGCTAAGATTTCCGCCACGGTCATGATAGACGTTAACTCGGTGAGTTTCTGTTTCGAGTGTCGCTAACTGGTCGGCCCCCGGTTCGATCATCTGAAATCGAAGTCCTTCCACGTTGAGTACCTGAAGCAACCGGAACACACAGAAGAGTTCAAACAGCCGAGGAAGCCGTTCAGGAATGATGAGCGTGTCTTTGAGCAACTCTTTGACGTCTTCGTCGGGTTCGTTTGAGAGAAGGCGCTGGTAGCGGTCATAGAGTTCGTAAGCTCGGGTGTAGAGTGTCTGTCTGGCTGATCGTGTGTCGTTCAACATCCGAGGCGTTACAGTAATGTCCTCACCGTCAGCGATGCGATTCAGATGGACGTTGCGCTTGTAGATACGCTGGAACTCAGAAATACGTTCCTCAGTCCATTGCTCTGTGCGCCACTCGTAATCGATGGCCGAGAGATCCGACTCAGCAGTTGTATAGATCGTCCAGAGAAGCTTTTTGAGAACGAGATTTTCGGCGATATTGTATTCTGTGTAGGGCGTTTCACAAGTGAAGTGTGACCGGTCACCAATCGAATCACTATACCTGTGCTTGAGAGTCTCTTCCCAATCGATCTTGCCCCGAACCTCGCCACGTGTTGCGATTCGTTGGCGCTGGTTGGCTGTTTTAATTCGTCTGAGACGCTCCTGAAGCTTGTCGATATACTCAACAACTGGGTCTGAGAGACAGAAATGAATCCGCTTGAGACGGTCTATATTCTCGATCTGGAGATCGGTAATGTCCAGTGCCTCAGTGACCCGCTGTTCGTTGATAGTCCCGTTTCGGAGGAACGTGACTAATTCGTCGCGGACATAGGTCGCTAATTCTGTCTCACCAAGTCTACTCATCGTCATCAAACTCGATATTAAAGAAGTCCTCCGCTTTGTGTCGAAGTCTTTCTGGCTCTAACTCAACAGTCACATCGCCTGTTTCCGTCTCCACGTCCTCGGCGCTCAGCGAGTCAATGAGTTGCTTCTGATCTTGTGGACGCATCCCTTCCAGTTGTGGGTAGACCAACGCGATGATTGCGTCGGTAAGCAAGGCCTCAGTATCGTGTTCAGCATTGCTGGCCGCGATATAGCTAAGAATATCCTGAATGATCGACGGACCGATACTGCGGGCTTCGTTGATTTGCTCCCAAATAACGGCTAACTCTTCATACGTCGTCTGTAGGGCCTCTTCGATTTGCTCGCTTTCTTCGGCCCACTTGGTCGCATAGTTCTCGGTACTGCTCTCTGGATTCAGTAATGAGGTCCTAATTTCATCGTTGTTGTTGCGTAGGTCAGGCACGCCTACGTGTATGAAATTGAACCGTCGCATAAACGCATAGGACAGTTCGTAGAGAGATGCTTTATCGTAGGTGTTCATAGTGGCCAGCAGACGCCACGAGGGAGTAACCGGGAACAGATCGTGATTCTCGACAATCTCCTCTAACCGGCAATCGGGTGTCTCTGATCCGAGAGAGACGATTTCGACTGGTTCATCGCGTTCGTAAGGGAGTTCAACTGTGTCGCCAGAAAGCACAGAAAAGAGTTGTCCGAACGCTTTGTCAATGTCCGACCGGTTGATTTCGTCAATGACCAGCCAATCATTACGGATCTCCTCCTCGCGGAAGCAGTTTAGGAAAATCCTCGGCTGAAACACTAATTCGTCACCTTCAGCGGCAGTCCGAGGTACATATCCGCCAATTGTATCGAACGTAGTCCACGCGGAGGTCGCTGTCGTGAATCGATGATCATCAATGTGTTCCGGATATTCATCCGCACAGTGTTTCGCAATCTCTTTTGCGAGTTTCGTCTTGCCGGTGCCCGGAGGACCAGTGAAGATGATGTGCTTGCCGGAGTTCAAGGTCGCTTCAATTTGACGCCTGAGCTCATCTGAGTCGTCGAAATAGAGCTGATCGGGAAGTGGAGTAGAAAGGTCTGGGAGATCCAGTTTTTCACGGAGGACCTCCGCCTTATTGAGTTCCAATAAGCCTCCACCAGTTCTCAATTCGTCGCTTCTCGTTCGTATCTGTTCGAACTTAGACCGATAGTCCGAATCAAGTTCGAGGACACCTTCTATGAGGTTTTGGTACCGACTGGTGCTGAAATCAGCAAGAGTCGGCCGATAAAATTCTCCATCAAGGTTCGGGATCTCCACCGGTTCAGGTGATCCGTTTGCTAAGTCAATTATCCATTCGACCCCGATGAAGTTGTTGTGTCCTGGTTCATCTGGGAAGAGTTCTTCTGCTAATTCCGGATCATAGAAGTGTTCTTCATCGACGATCCCAACACCATAGCACTCCTTGGATCGCCCTTTCTTAGCAACAATTACGTCTCCTTCTGAGATCCTATGTCCAAAGGCCTTCGCGGCGAATATCCGCCGATCTCCATCTAACTCGTTTTCTATCTCCGATTCCGTTTTCTCACCTAAATCACCCTTACCCCAACCCAACGCTATGACAGCGCCTTCAACACAGCCGGGCCACAGTTCGTATTCGACGTCACCAGGCGAGACTTGCCAGATCTGACCCGATACATCACTCAGAGATTCAACGTCTACCGACTCAGGCTCGTCAGCACTATCGAGAATAGTTTGGTAGTCTGACTGGGTGACCTTGATAATCCCGTACTGCACAGAGAGAGATTGCTCCAATTCTGATCGGACCGTGGACACAGAAAGAGGGCCGACCTCCTCGTAGTTGGTGATCTGAGCAAAGTAGTGCGTCTCATCATCCCGTTTTTCTGAAGTTATTTCTTTTATAGTCGCGGTAGCATAGAACGCTCCATCTTCCAGATATACAATGCGGGCTTGGTCAGCTTCGCGAAGTTGTTTCGACCCCGGAATACCTTTGCGGAAATGGTACTCTTGATCAGGTGTGTCCGCCCACTCATCACTCCCTGTTCTTAGGATGAAATACTCAGTCTCTTCTTCGCGGCTGTCGATCCAAATGAAGAACCAGTCCAGATGGCGGAAATGCTCTTTGAACCCATATTCATCTCGAACTGTTTCAAATTCGCCAACGGCGGAGAGATAATCCTCAAACTGGCTGGGAACATCTTTGTCAAAGTACGTTTCTATTCCCTCACGAGAGCGCCCATTGACGATCGGATATTTTGTCGGATGGAGATAGTGAATAATAGGCGAGAGGCGGCCTGACTGAAGACCTGAGATATTGAGGGACGCGAAGTCCTCGATTGCCGTATCCAATGTTTTTCGGTCAGATTCAGTAACCAGGGTCCGCAGAAATTCAAGAGTATCCTCTTCATGTTCCCCAGGCACCTGGAGCTGGAACAGGGGGCCACCTACGGATCCGACAGACTCCGTAATGACGGATTCAAGTTCTCTCTTCACTTGGTCAGGAATATCGAGATTCTGTACGTCACTGATTTTTGAATTTGCTGGATACCGTGTGTCATGCTTACAGAGACGCTGAAGTGCTGTCATCGAATCCGTATTGACCTGTTCTTCCTGGACGAGAGTTTCCGCGAGTAGACGGACCGCCTCTGATGTTTGTTGAGCAGCTGAGAGAAGAGAATCCCAATCTTGTTCTTCCTGGTATATTCGAACAATCTCTCGCAACTCTTCCTCACGGGACGGAGATTCCGTCATAGGGCGTAATGCAAATCCTGGGTTAGTAATAGTATGCGACGAACATCACTTCTCTCGAATCGTCCAGCTGATCTCAATGATCAAGAACAAGGAGGAATACAACTGTGAGAGAAGCGCAACCCTGCTGTCAGCAACGTTAGAGTACGCTACGAAATATACGTACATAACAGCCTCAAGTAATATCATCCGGCTTAGATACTACTACCTTCCTACCCCTCTTACTATCTAACACAGGGGACTCAGAGCCACAGCTATCGGGAATCGGTTCCCGCGTCCCGGTGGTGGTAGCACCGGGAGGGGTTCTGGGCTCCCTAATGGAGGCAGGAAGCCAAATGGAACCAAAGAACTCGATAGAGGAATCGCTGTCGCATCGCTCGCTCAGTACCGGAGGCGGACGCCGATGAGGATCCTCGACTGCCAAGTGGACTGGCGCGAGGATGTCGCCAACGATCCTCGGCTGGAGGTGCTCGTCGACGAAATCCCTGATCGGTCGGAACTGCGCTTCGAGCACGAGGATCGGATCTGGTGCGGTATCAAGGACGGTTTCGTGTCCTACTTCGCCTGGTCCGGTGACGGAAACGGCGGCGGCTACTGCGGGCAGTGCTTCGAGGTCACGACCACCGACGGCGAGGAAGTCACGCTCAAGGGACCGTGGAGTTCCCGCGCTGGCTGTGTGAACCAGCGGAGTTTCGGACCCGTCGTCGACGTTCGACTCACCGACGATCCGACCGTCCTCGAACGCGGCTACACGTTCCGAGGAGGGGCACTCACGCTCTCGGCGGCGAAGCAGGCCATCGACCTCGCCGACGAGGATGTTCATCTGGAGCGACGGCTCAAGTACTCCTCCGATGAACCGGTGTGGCTCCCTGCTCGCGACGGAGGTGAGGCGTGATGGCGACGTGTCGAAACATCGGGTGCAACCGCGAGGCAACTCATACGGTCATCGTCAACGCACCGGGACGCGGGTATGCGGAGGACGCCTGCTGTACCGAGCACGCCGAGAAGGCACGCGGTCGCGTCTACGTCAGAGACGTTCAGCGTCGAGGAGGTGATGAGGCGTGAGTTCCGACGGTGTCCAACCCTCCGTCGAGCCGCGAACGATCCGGGCCGCCACGGAGTACATGTACTGTGAGGAGATCGCGGATGCGCTCTTCGAGGTGACCAGCCAGTCGGGGAAGGTCTACACCGTCGATCTCCGCGAACCAGCGTGCGAGTGCAAGGATTTCGAGTACCGAGACGAGGTCGAGGAATGTAAGCACATCCGGCGGGTCCGGATGGAGGTCGGCCAGATCGACGTTGAGGCGCTGGAGACCGAACTCGAACGGACTGCCAGCGAACTGGCGATGAGCGCCGAGCAACTCGAACAGCAAGCCAACGACCTCCACGCGGAGGCCTCGAACTTGGAGGACGCTATCGACCGACTTCAGGAGGTGGTTCGGTGAGCCGTAATCCCAAGGGTGCGACCGGTGAGGAAGCCAATGACCGACCCTCAATCGCGGTCGATTCCCACGTCTACCACGGGCATCGTGACCCGATGGCCCCAGTCGGCGAGGAGGTAACGGTCACTGTCGACGGCGATCCACTGGACCGGAGGTACGACCTGCTCTCGGCCAGTCCCTCGGGCTTCGAGTACGGATACGGAGGTTCAGGTCCAGCGCAACTGGCGGTCGCCATCCTCGCCCATGCCTACGACGACGAGTTCGCTGTCGAGTACCATCAGCAGTTCAAGCTGGAGATCGTGGCGAATCTCTCCGACGGGTGGACACTGACGAAGGGTGATCTCGATGAGTGGCGTGCGGAGGTGATCGGGGATGCTTGAGTACCTCGTTCGCTTCCTCCGATGGAATATGCGGCTCTGGTACCCGGTCCTCCGGATACTGGGTCGAGTCACAGGACAGCGGGATCGCGTCGAGACGTGGATTGAGGTGACCGAGGAGAACATTCAGAACACGCTGGACGCGCTGGGGGACGGATGACGCGCCCCGATCCAGCCGAGGCGCTCAACGGTGTCCAGACCGGGCACATCTGCGATAAGTGCAATCGGCGAATAGAAAACGGCGACAAGGCCGGGATGTACGTGACGTGGTACGACCGAGGAGGATGGACACCGCGGAGGACGTGGTGTCTCGACTGCTGTCCCGAAGAGATTAATTCCAACACAGAGGGCACCGATGAAGCAGTACTCCTCGGAGTATTCTTCGGGCACTATTTAATGTCGGTCACGGTTCGAGATCGAACATGATCGACTTGGTACTACTTTCGAATTAGAGACAGTATAAGTATGGTTGATGGAGACAGTGAATGGTATTGATATTTCGCACACTCAGTTAGCGAGACACAAGCACCGATAGTGAACCGGTACCGGTAACAGAAATCACGCAGTAGATGGACAGAAAATTCTCAAGTCAGTCAGCATTTGTTTTCCTGTTCATTTTTTCAATTTTCGATTGTAGTTCAGATATCTTCTGCCGGTACTCTTCTTGTTCCGTGACGATCAGGTCGTCAATGCGGCCTAGTCTAATCCCCCATGCGGCTTTCCAGCCTTTTGAGTAGGTTTCTGAGTATTCTCTTGTAACTGGGTACACTACTTGCACATCCTGATGTTGCCGCCTGAACAAGGTACAACCTACTGTCTGAAGCTTACTTCCCGTCGGAGAAAGCACCATGCGATAATTGTCCGTGTATTCCTCGTAGAGATCATTCAGTAGGCTCGCGGTATTTTCGTAATCAAAAGTACTCGTTTCTCGCCAGTCAACGTGAATGTGTGACTCCACACCTTCGTTAAGCTCGCGGATCCTCTCTTTTCGCCAATAGTCTGTATCAAGTCGGGGTATTCCTTCGATGGAAACTAATTGAGTGGGAGATAATTCACTCGCTAGGGCCATCAATTCCTGATGATTGAATGTTGGGAAAGCAACGACAACCATCGGCTGACCACTACCGAGAGCAGAAGACAATCCTCGGCTGGTCACAATATCGTAGATACCAGAGGTGAGGAACGCTGGAGTTCTATCTGGATCTTCCTTTGATTGTACAGTTTCTATGTATTCTTCCTTAGTAGGACTATATTGGTCTGCTTCGGCATAGAATATTGTTACAGAGTAATCTTTCTCCGCGAGAATGTGAAGTGTGATCATGATCAGCAATTTCGACATTCCGGAGATGTCCAAGAGAATGTGCTTCTGAGAAATGGAGTTTAAGAAGTCTCGAAAAATAGGCTCAAATGAATCTGGATCATACCGATTAAAATGGAGGGTTTCAACCGAATCATCCGATAATCCAAGAGAGTCGAATCCTTCCTCAAGTGCTTCTACATCGTTTCTACTGTTGTATGGTTGGTAGTGGATACCAGCCCCGCTCTGGACGGAGTCTATTCCCCTATGAGTAGCAAATTCCTCAAAGACGGCTCTAGCTCTATCCTCAAATCCCGCGACAGCAACTACAGATGTCGGCTTGTCAATTTCTACAGCCTCAAACCTCGTGATTTCGGGAAATTCCATCTGTATATTACTCACTCTGATCCGTCGTCTGGATCATCGTAATACTTGGAAAGACTTTCATTTTCCGGTCGCTCAAAGTCTGAAGCGTCGTATCCTTCTGGATTGAGCAATAAGTAAATGAATTGCGCTGGTTCCATCGAAATGTTATCTCTCTGACTCGGAGTTAGATTGAATTTTGGTAACAACAACCTCCGAAGGTACAACCGAGGAACTGCTCCCCCCCGTATACTTTTTCCTCGAGTATCGAGAAGGAATATACCGTATTGCAGTAGGTCGTTGTAGATAGATTCCGACATTTCTGCTATCTCTTGTTTCTCTGGACGTCGTCCAGTGTCTCTGCGTAGGACAGTAGCGACTTCATTTAGATGATCCCCTGATTCGAATGAGAACGAGTCACGGATTTCAATACGGAAGGCTTGGAATGGCGGAGATCCAGTTTGGTTCTTGCTATCTTTAGTTTTAAGTAGTTGGTTCGAATGCCTGCCAAAGGATTCCGCAATTTTTCGTAGTTTTTCACCGCTTTCAGGGATTGATTCTACCTTATTAAGAAAGCTACCACCGTATCTTCTGATGACCTCGTTCTGCTCCTTTGCAGAGATTGGAAGCGTTACATGTCCTTTTTCCCAGTCAGTATTTGACCCTGCTTCAAAGAACATACCCCGTACTAGACGGAGCATTTCAGAAATATCTCCGGAGAACATATCTCTTAGAGTTTCGAAGCCCCCGTAGACAACTTCAGAATCACTTCGGATTTGTCTCGCCAATTCGTTATAAGAATCATAGGGCCTCTCCCCGAGGATTTCATAGATGTCATTGTACTCTGAGTGGATTCCACTGGTAGTCTCCAGACGTGTGTTGAGCACCTGCTTTAGGAATTTGTCTCGCTTGTCCGTGTCACTAATGAAGTGGTTAGCGAGATCAACAACCTCAAACTCTCTTGATTCTTCAAGGAGTTTTCCCGATCGGTCGTATGGATAAAAGGAGGTGATACTTTCTGTCGATATTTTGAAATATATCTGATCCCAGCGCTCCATAATTTGATCGTTCAGCGTACTCTGCATGCCCTCCGATATTTTCGGGAGGGAGTAATCATCAATCAAAAAGAAGACTGGAATATCATTCAGCCAATCAATTGAACGTATGAAATCTTTACATGTCTTTGGAAGACTGTCAATTCCCATAAGACGGGTATTGTTACTAAAACCGGACCCGCCACGTCTCAGGGTATCGTCCACCCTTCCCTTCTCCTTCTCAAGAACAGAGGTAATGTGATCAAGGACATTAGTGCCCGCAGGAGGACTAGAGTAATCTTGGAGATTCCTTGAGATTCTGTCCTCCAATAGTCTCAAAGACTCTTCAGAGATACTGCTCCCAAATTCATCACGGAGCATCTGTATCCGGTTAATGAATTTCTTCAGCAAAGATAACGAAAAGTAGTGGATTAATAGATCTTGATTATATGCTTGTGGATCCTGGTCATCCATATAGTGAAATGCGAAATACAAATCCCGGCAAGGATAGAAGACACCCAAGTAGTCAAGATCGCTCGCAGTGATTATTTGCCCAGTCTCAACTTTTGTTTCAAGGCACATATTTCTTAGAATAGTGGTTTTTCCGCACCCCCTTGGTCCGGTGAGAATCGTATTTGACCGGCTATGAAGTTGACTATAGCCTGGGAAATCTCGGGAATAAAGTTGCTCAATAAGTTTGAATGAATCCCCCATCTGCTCACAACTCAAGTAATCAAACGGGCTATTCAATTCAATTGCCGGTTCACCACCCATTCGTTCTCTTGCCTTTGATTTATTCTCCTGTAGTAGAGTTTGTAATTCCCGAGGAGAACGAACATAATCTCCCTTTGTTGGATCTTCTTCAATAATATATTTCCCAACAAACTCATCAACTAAAAATTCATAGCGGTACTCATCAAGAGTGTCCAACTCCGTCTTGTCCACTACCGATAATAAATTCAGGATAATGTCTCCTAACTGGGCGTAGTCGCTTTTTGGCTGTAAAGAATTGTGAGATCCTCCGATACCGAAGTCAGTTATTTTGATTTGTGGCTCGCTACTGATTGTAATATCAGAATCTGACAAAAGAACGTTCCCAGTATGGAGGTCATTATGGCTGATCCCTCTCTGTTCCATTCCGTGCAGCACATCAAGGATTGCTTCCGCTACAGAACAAATAAATGAGAGAGTTATCTGGTCGGGTTTTTGATCGATGTATGTCTGAAGACTCGGCCCATCGACAAATTCCGAGATTATGCATGCAAAGTCATTTGAGCCGATTTCCACCTTTGTGTAGCCTTTTATACTAACTACATTAGGATGGCTATCCATCAGGGTGGATTTTTCTACTTCTTTTTCCCAACCATCCCTCATTTCACTTATTGGCATAAACTTGCATGCCGCGTCCATGTCTACCTCGTCAGCTATATGCGTAGCGCGGTAGACAACCCCGTTATTTCCAGAGTCAATTTTCTCTACTACAACCCAATTATCGAGCAGTACTCTATTGACTATCTCTGATTCAGGAGGCTCCCCTCGCATACTATTTTTCCAGAACTAGGATGGTCTCCGAGTTCGTCGACATCGAGTTGATCTCTCTTTGTGGAACCTTATCCAAGATTGCCTCTTCAATATCCAGATTGTATTCTTCTTTATTGATCATTTCAGTGAGTACTTCCGAAGTATCTACTGCCGCCCCCGACCGCTGAGACTCTCCCATAACGAAAATCAACGTCCCGTTAGGTCGAAGTACCCGTGTAGCTTCAGTGAGGAATCTGTCCAAGAAGTCCCGGTACTGTTGTCTGCTTTCGGGGCTTCCATCTAGTTCTTGATAGTCTTCAATACCTAAAAAGTACAAACGAAGGCGGTTGTCCCTTCCATAGTCCAGTTTGTTCATGTATGGCGGACTAGTGATAATAGTATCAATCACTTCATCTGCGATCTCCTGTTGCATTACATCAGCAGAGTCGCCTTCAAGCACAGACCGTCGAAGCGACTCGTCAAATTCCGGAAACCGACGGTAAGCTCGCTCTATCTTGGAAATCAAACGAGGTTCGATCTTTCGATATTCATATTTCTCAGGATATTCTTCCCGTGGGAATTTCTCATCTCTCAGGTATGGACGTAGGTTACTGGCGGGATAGGATAGGAATCCGGGCCTCTGGTGGTGAAGGATTCCCAGTAGGCAGGTAACAAGAAAGTGTTCATCGTTTTCATGGAGTAATGGACATAATTGGGCGATACCGGACAATGTTTTTGGATGGAAAAATTCCGCAACCCACTCTGGGATTGAGTCGGTTCCTACCCCCGGCTCCGGGTCAATTTGTTCAAGATATTTCTCTGCTGCCTGCTTTGCCGCCTCTTCAGTAGCTGGTGGGTGTAGTTTAGCCTTCGAGAGTAATATCGAATAGGGATTTCTGTCAATACCAATTGCATTTCTCTGTTCAATAGCAGCCTCTAAAGGAACTGTTCCTGAACCAGAAAATGGGTCCAGGACGGTATCTCCTGGTGATGAGTAGGTCTGGACCAACTCTTTCGCCATAGTTGACTTCATTTTACCTAAGAAAGGAGACAACTGGTGCAAGGTAGATTCACTATGCACGCTTTTGCCTTCCCATGCATCCGGATTTAGACTAGAAGCCATCGTAAGGAGTTGACTAATTGGTCTAAACCCATCGTCTTAAATTTGTCTCGTGCGGATAGCGATATTAGCTCCGCGCAGAAATCCGCTGACGACACTTTGTTACGGGTCATTTGGTTATCGTCAGCGCTTGCGTTGCTATCCAAATTGCTCAGTCGGTGGCTGGTCGCGAGCAATATAATGTGCGCCTATGAGTTCCGTCTCGATTTCGAGGCGCTTGTGTTGAGCGTCAAGGTCGGAGCGAGCGGCAAACGATGCGAGTGCATCTCCCCCGAAGTTTTGCTCGTGGTTGTAGAGACGGCGAGGGATTCTACTGCTCTCGCCGACGTAGGCTAATGGCGGTGCTTGGTCGTCGTGCCAGATGCGGTAGAGGCCAGTATCCGGTGGTGAGACATCGAGGCGGTCACGGAGTCGAAACGGTTCAGACCAATCGAGACCCATCCAGTCCGAGGAGGTAACAGCGTTCACCTGCTCCCACGGTAGAGGTCCAACACCAGGTTCCGCGTTCGGTTCCGTCTCGTTGGGATCGAGCGGGCCACCGCGAATATCGTCTCGACTGTAGCTCGACTGTTCGTAGCCAGCTATAATGCGTCCGAAGTTAGCCGTTGGACTCTCACCGGTTTCTCGTCGATGCAGAGCGATGAGAGCGGCTTCGAGACCCTTCCGACGTTGGGCGTTTTCAGTCCAGTCGGGTGTAACAATCGAAATCTCCAGGCCAGGGCCGGTCGCGTCACGCACAGCCCAGAGACAGGGCGCGGCAGTGTGAGGGTCGCGGTAGGGCATCACGTCGCAGTGGGACTCCCGAGCCAGTGCTCGGACACGGCCACGAGTGCGTCCTGTCTCACCGATGTACTCCAGGCCGTCTTTGTCACGGTGGCGGACACGGTAGAGCCCCGCTGATGATGGAACATTCGAAAGACGGTCGTTAGCGGGATTGAGACGAATCCAGTCGGTCCAGTCTAATCCGAACCAGTCCTCGGCTTCGTAATCGGTCAAGGTCATAGTGTAGCCAGTCCGTCCTCAAGGTAGTCGAAATACGAATCTCGAAGCAAGCTGTGGTAGACTCGGCCGCTGAAGTGAACGAGTGGAATGACTGTCGTCTCGACGGGCGTCGTTATCTTGAACGGATGGCCGTGTGCTTCGGTCACTTTCGAGGAGTCGATGTCAAGCGTCTCTACCGGGGTGACATCCAGCTGTGAGCGGAGGTGCGACCACGCATCGCCTCCGAAGACGAACACCGATTCAGGGTCGACATACTGGAGTTCGTCACGCAGGTAGCCGCGATACGAGGCGATGCGCTGGTTATGAGAGTGAGAGTCAGTTCGATATTTCACCACGTCGGCGAGATAGAAATCGTCGAAGAAACGCCCCTCCTTGATGTACTCGCGCCAGTCGTCTGCTGGGGTGGCAATACCATGCTCAGCACACGTTTCGATGAATTTCTCAGCGAAGTCCGCGTTACGCTGTACCAGCCACGAGATGGCGAACCTGCGATGGAGGGAAACGAGGTCTAACGGGTCAGGGTCTGTTCCGAGGTTGCGGATGGCTTGGACCTCGTCTCGATGTCGGTCGTACAGCGGTCCGGGGTCCTGTATCACGAGGAGACAATCCGGGTCATCATGTTCCCAGTCGTGGTAGTAGGTGAACGAGAGATTACGAACGACGCTCGGAGAGACGTTTTCCAGCCCCCAATCCGTAAGCGTGTTCTCGACACCAGTTCGGGCTTGGTCAGCAAGGTCACGAAGCGCGGGGTGTTCGGCCTGAGTAATGCGATTGTAAAACTCGGCGTTCATAGGTGTTCGTTGTACCACGCAAGCGTTTCCCCGAACTGGAGTCCATCAGTCGGTGTCTCCGAGTCTACGGGCGTATCCTCGAGGAGTGGGAGGAGTTCGTCGTAGTAGTCGCGGCCAGCGTGGAATACCAGTCTGTTACCGTCAGCGAGCAGTCCTTCCTCCTGTAGCTGGTCGTAGACAGTCCGCGACCACTCGCGCTTCCTGTCGACGGGCGCGCCGCTTAGTGTCTCATCGTAGGGTTCGATCGGCGGCCCGTGTGGATCGAGTAGGTGGTGTTTCGCGGAGAGAATGTACCAGCGGTCGTGATTCGTCTCAACGTACTCTCGCGCCTTTCTGAAGAAAGCTGACTCCATATAGAGGTTGCATGGTTCTGCTACCTGATCGCGTTTGCTTTTGGTGCAGCTCACGAGCCCGACTTCCATAGATACTTACACAGGCTCAGAGCGTAAGTGGCCTCCGCGAAACTCTTTCGTATGAGCCTCCCGCAACCTCATCGCCTCGAATCAAAATGTGTTGGACAGCTTGGTTTCTCTCTTACCCGTATCCTTATTTCAGTGGTTTATATTTTCTATCGGCTAAGCAAAATGCCTCTACCATTTTCGTGTTGGGACAAACTCTGAACTAAGAGCATCGAGTGCTGTCACCCATGCAGAAATATATAAATATTAATATAGTCTAATAGCTTAGAATGAAAGCAATTTTTATTCACAAATATAAGGAATTATATACTACTATCGTGCAACCCATCGAAATTATCTTTCGCAAACTCTAACGCCTCGTCCTTCCTTTCTTTTGGAATGTAGACAATATCGTGGCCACTAACAGTCTCAACTTTAACTGGGAAGTCAGGGCTCCCCGATTGACTTTGTAAGATGTCCTCAATCTTGTCTTTTTCATCGTCGGCAAACCAGTCGAGTACATCTCCGATGCGCAAACCATTATCATCAATCACTTGGTTGTTGAGGAGTTTTTCGACGATTTTTCCCTCTAACTCGTCTTGGCTATTGGTACCGGACCCCGACATTGTATTATGTTAACTTCAAATGAATTGACAATCTTATAAAATTTATTCTCTATCGCTGTTCTGTACCGCCAAATACACACATGTGTTGCCGAGGGGATACAACTAAGTGGGATGAAGATATACACGTGATGCAGAGCCCAATTGAGGCGGACACTTATTATGTCACGACCAGAGCGAGATTACGATGACGATACCGCTCCTCCAGTTGAGGGAGATCATTATGCAGAAGACACTCCTTTGCTGTGGATCCTTGGCGACAAGCCAAAGATCAAAATCCTTGCTGCATTACTCAGTGAACGAAATCATGATCTCAATATCTCGGATTTAGCCCGAATTGCGGGAGTGAGCCGATCTACGATTTATGATCACATCGATCCACTCATTGAGTACGGATTGGTTGAGAAAACACGCGAAACTGGGGGATCACAGATGTACCAGATTGATGTAGAATCAGATGGGGTGAAATTCTTGGCTGGGTTGGAACGCTGGCTTCTCAATCAGGAACTCGAAATAGACGACTAAGATTGGCTCATTCATTCTAACGTGACTGTTGCTTCGGTGATTAGAAGCCCAGAATCCGAGAAAGGATTTTCAGGAGATTACTTGAAACAACTAAAGAAATACTTGAAACGACCAGCGAAGCTAGCGCAATGAACGCACTTAGGATCACCGCTCTTGTAGCCCACGGCTGAAGCTGTTCAACGCGAGAGTTTACGTGCACTTGGATTTGCCTATTGTTCTGCTTAATTTCTCCGTTTGTTTCGTATGTGAACACAATTGGAAATTCATAATTGCCGGACGATGCGTCAGACGCAGTTCGCAGTTTCAGTTGTAGCGGTGGATATCCATCTTTTGACTGTCCCAACTTCGAGATCGGGAATCCGGTCGAACTGCCTTGTTCCTTCGCATCGATTATTCCCTGTGGGAATGAGAATCTTCTCCCGTTCTCAAGATCGTCTGAGGAAAGTTTATACTCAGTTTTGAGCGGTTCGTATTCAATTGCATCTTCGCCAGTACGAATTCTTCCGTCAGCATCAATCCCAATCGCGGCTATGATCGAACCGGGGGAGGTGATATCAACCAATTCTGGAAAATTGTAGATAATATCTAATTGGTGTCTTGCCATTTTTCCGGCTCCAATAATATAAAAATCGACTAAGATACAATCTCCTGGGTCAACCCGAGGTGTATGAACGACTGGGATCAACCCGTACTTACCTGCCGTATCAGCGGATGGTGATGCTTCAGACATGGATCGGCGATAGACTCAATCCTACCGCGACTATTGCATACTAGCTGAATATTTCTTTTGTACCGTTCTCCCGCCGTCGAGTTCAGTCTCGGGCTTTTATCCACACAGCAGGTAAATAAAGCAGTTACGCGCCCCTCCGAAGCATCTGTCTGAGAGTTCTCTGTTCGATATGGTACAAATCTTTGATCGTTTCGTGGTCGGTATTCACTTGATATCGAGCCACGTCTTCGGACTCCTGTTCCGTTTCAACTAGGTCATAGTCACAGAGCGTCGTGAGATGATGATCTACCTCGGGTTCGGTTAAACCCGCAATCTTGGCAATTTCAGCCGGGGTGACCAAGTGGTTCCGTTCGCTAAGGAGCGCTGCAAAGATTTTCACCTCTGGATGGTCGCCAAGTAGCTCGGTGAGTGGCGTCCCATCGGCGTACGACTCGCTATCCTTTGCCGGCGTGCGGCCACCATATTTACACTCGGCTGGCAGTTTTTCCCGCAGCTGAGATTCCGCAAGATGACGGATTCGTTTCTCATCGGAGAGAAACCGCTCTATCTGCTGCTGAAATCCCGTATGTACCGTCTCAAGTGCGGCACCTGCTACGGACAAGGAATGCCGTGCGCCCGCATCAACCGTCGGTTTGAGTGATTTGGTGACGGACATTATCCTGTGCACCTGCCTCTTGATTGGAGACCATACTTTATAAATCTGTTGTTGTATTACAACACTAGTGTAGCTGTTCAGCAACAGATTTATAAACTATCGTGTCATGGTACAACATACCTAACAGAGGTGAACGACCATCTCGAAACAAGAACAGAGCCCATTTGATTCCGAAGAGGCTCGCGATCTTGCGGGACGAATAGTCTACAAGCTCACACGAAAACAGGTGGTCGGCAAGCATAAGAAACAAATCAGTACCGTTGCGGGCTGGTTCGCCACACATGAACAAGGCCGCGTCAAAGATCTCATAGAAAGGATGATCGCCGATCCTGCGTGTCCGATTGAGAACTACGGGTGTAGAGAGGTTATCCGACTATCCTCATATGAAGACGCTAAAGAGTTTGCGGAGATTCACGGGATGGATACCACTTGGCTCTAAGCAGAATCAAACCACCCTGCAATTCGTACGATACTCAAATGGAGACGGATGATCAGTGCCCTATATTTGACTCTCATTCAGCATATGGTAGAACAGGCAAATATTATTCCATCCTCTCAGTAGTAAGTCTCGCGCGGACCAGCCGAGGAAGATACAGAAGACAATATATTAGATATCCATAATTACCCAAGAACAGAGTATTTGATCACAGTCAGTCCAATTAGCATTTTCTCATTTCGTGGGCGATTATACATCTAGAGCATCTATGCAGCCCCAAAACAGCATTTGACTATTATATATAATATCGAAGTGTTCCGGGCGTACATCCTTTCGACAATATCGGTTAGAGACCGAACAGATGTGCAGCACCCTTTCGAGAGTCGTTCATTCGTAGAGAGAAAACCATAGGTTAGTCGAATGTGAACTCCCGATAATGACCGACTCGTTTTGGTATCCGTCGGTCGAAGACATCCTCGACATCCACGAGGACATTGTCTCGGAGTCCCCGAACACCGGCCCAGGGGTTCGGAGTCGCGGAGATGTCGAATTCGCACTGGAGTACGTCAGCGAAGGGAGCTTCGGGTCAGTTCCGGAGACAATTCACGAGAAGGCGTTTCATCTGCTTCGGCTCCTCGTCGCCAACCACCCGTTCGTGGACGGAAACAAGCGCACCGCACTCAACACGACGACGGTGTTCTATCTGCTCAACGGCTACCAGTTCGAATACGACGACGAAATCAGAGAGATACTGACGAAGTTCGGCACCGACGAGAAGGCTGTCGATGAGGACGACGTGCTCGAATATCTTCGAGCACACACGACCGAAGTCGCTTTGAACGAAGTGGTCGAACGATGGCGAGGCGACCTCGTCGAGTATGGACTTGATCAGCTGTCCGATGAATCGTCGGACCCGAACGATTAACGGGACTCGTGGTCAAGAGATAGATATGGCGACGGGAGAGAAGACGGGCGAACGAACGCCACTCGACGACGTGATGGAAGACATTCGCCGAGAGCTTGTATTGCGAGTCGCTAGGGCTGACCGAGACGAACACCGCGATATCTACGACGCCCTGGAAAACGAATAGCGTTCTCACGCCCGTCTGTTTTCGATTCGCAGAAGCGCGAGTTACACTTCCGCCAGGCCTACTAGTAGATTTTCGTCCGGTAGTGTTCCGGGCGTACATCCTTTCGAATCACCGGAGATGCGTCTCTATTTGATCGACGACGGCATCGACGAATTCGTCGGTAACTCGGTCCTGCCACGCTACCGGGACCTCGATCCGTGGGGCGTGGACAGTCCACGGCGAGACGAACGATGTGCGCGGGCCAGCGCGCCCGTGGCAGTTCACTCGCTGGTGGCCTCCTCGCCGGCGCCGTCTCCCCAGCGCTGTTCGCCGCCGCCGGAGGTGCCGCCGGTGCCACACTCGTCACCCGCGAACGGGCGGCGTCGGGCTAGTCCGACGCGACTCCGGTCGACCGGCACGGATTCGTTCCGGGCGTCCGTTTTAATAGACCGACCCTCTTGCATCCGGTATGGTCGCTTGGCGTTCGAACGGGCGCGTCGGTCGAGGACGGCAATGGTAAACGTCGCGTTCTCCGCGGCACGGGTTCTCGCTGCGCTGTTTCTCGTCGCACTGAACGGCTTTTTCGTCGCCTCGGAGTTCGCCTTCGTCCGGGTGCGTTCCACGTCGGTCGAACAGCTGGCCGAGGAGGGCCGTGCCGGATCCGCTGCCCTCCAGGACGTGATGGCGAATCTCGACGACTACCTCGCCGCGACGCAACTGGGCATCACCATCGCCTCCTTGGGCCTCGGGTGGATCGGCGAACCGGCGGTGGCCGCGCTCATCGAACCGGTTCTCGACCCGTTGCTCCCGGCGAATCTCATTCACCTCGTGGCGTTCGCGCTCGGGTTCAGTATCATCACCTTCCTCCACGTGGTCTTCGGCGAACTCGCGCCGAAGACGATAGCCATCGCCGACGCCGAGCGGATCTCGCTGCTGCTCGCGCCACCGATGAAAGTCTCGTATTACCTGTTCGCTCCCGGTATCGTCGTGTTCAACGGCACCGCCAACGCCTTCACGCGCCTGCTGGGGGTCCCGCCCGCGTCCGAGACCGACGAGACGCTCGAAGAGCGCGAGATCCGCCGCGTGTTGGCCCGCTCGGGGGAGGAGGGCCACGTCGAGATGGCCGAAGTCGAGATGATCGAGCGCGTCTTCGACCTCGACGACACCGTGGTCCGGGAGGTGATGGTGCCGCGGCCGGACGTGGTGAGCGTCCCTGCCGACGCGTCGCTGTCCGAACTCCGGGAGACGATCCTCGACGCCGAACACACGCGCTATCCGGTCGTCGCGGCCGACGACCCCGACCGTGCCGTCGGGTTCGTCGACGTGAAGGACGTGCTGCGCTCGGCGGAATC
>JGI12451J12833_1000105_pt1 | contig 25494 bp, 19 predicted proteins | sample A23E3SouthBayCA_2_FD_12833 | JGI IMG/M metagenome (IMG submission 12833) | reverse complement strand
CTCTCCTCGGTGCAATGGGTCCCCTTCCCCAGGATGTGTTCCCGCTCGTCGTCGCCGTAGGCGGCCTCGTAGCCAATGTCTTCGAGTGTGACCGAATTGCCGCTCCTCTCGCTGTACACCGTTCCGTCGCCGGTTTCCAGAACATCGACTGGCTCCTCAAGCAGTTTCGCCCCCCAGTCGAGAATCCTTTCTTTTGCGTCCTCGGCGGCCTTCTTGACGGCCATCCCACTGATGTACGTCGTCGAGGAGGCGTACGCGCCGTAGTCGAACGGCGTCACGTCTGTATCGGATGATTTGACGATAATATCGTCCTCGTCACAGCCCAGTACTTCTGCGGCAATCTGGAGGAACGCTGTGTCAGCGCCCGTCCCGATGTCGACGCCGCCGACCTGCAGGTGGAAGCTCCCGTCCTCGTTCATCATTATCTGAGCGGCCCCGAGCTCGTCGCCGGCGACGCCGGTCCCCTGCGCCGACAGCGCCATCCCGATGCCGCGATGCAGATGGTCCGCGTCGGGCTGTTCGAGGTCGTCGTAGCCGATAGCGTCTTTTCCGCGCTCGATACACTCATCGAGGCCACACGAGCGGATACGGCGGTTCGCTCCCTCTCCGCCCATCATCCCTGCGATCTCGTCGAGGTCGCCGACTTCCATGTGGTGTCGCCGCCGGAATTCGATGGGGTCGAGACCGAGGTCGCGAGCAACCTCGTCGAGATGGCCTTCCAAGGCAAGCGTGCCCTGTGGTGCGCCGTAGCCACGCATTGCGCCGGTCTGTGGCGTGTTCGTGTGGACGATATCGGCCTCGAACCGGGCGTTCGGGACCTTCGAGTACAGCGGCATCGGCTTGCTTCCGACGTTGCCCGCGACGGTCATCCCGTGGCTGCCGTACGCGCCGGTGTTCGACAGGGCGTAGATGTCGATAGCTTCGATATCGCCGTCGTCGGTCACGGCCGTCTTCGCTTTGACTTTCATTGGGTGCCGGGAGCGCATCGCGTAGAACTCCTCCTCGCGACTGGCCTCGTACAGGACCGGGCGGTCGGTGGCGAGCGATAGCGCCAGCGGAATCGGTTCGACGACCATCGCCTGTTTCCCGCCGAACCCGCCGCCGACCCGCGGCTTCGTCACCCGGATGTCACGGATCGGGATGTCGAATAGGTGGGCGAGCTGTCTCCGGGTGTGGTTTGGCACCTGCGTACTGGTGATGAGGACGTGGCGGTCGTCTTCGTCTGTGTACGCCAACGAGGTGTGTTTCTCGACGTTCGCGTGGGACTGGCGGATCGTCTCCCACTCGGTTTCGTGGACGTGGGTGTCGTCGTCGAGCGCCCCGTCCACGTCGCCCAGTTCGCCCCCGATGTGAGCCATTCGGTTGCGGTCGTAGTCGTGGCCGACGATCTCGTTTTCGACCTCGCCGTCCTCGAACAACTGTGGCGCGTCTTCGTTGAAGGCGTCCTCCGGATCGGTGACGTAGTCGTACTCCTCGTACGACACCTCGATAGCCTCGACGGCGGCAGTCGCGGTCGCCCGGTCTTCTGCCGCGACAGCGGCAATCGGGTCGCCGATGTAACGGACGTGCTCGTTCAGCACGCGCATGTCCCATGGGCTCGGCTCGGGGTAGGACTGTCCAGCACTGGTGTATTTGGCGTCCGGCACTGTGTCGGATTCGGGTGTCAAGACCGCCTCGACACCGTCCATCGCCTCGGCCGCACTCGTGTCGATGCCAGTCACGCGGCCGTGTGGAATTTCGCTTCGGACGACCGCTGCGTACGCGAGGTCGGGATACCGCTCCTCGTAGTCGGCGGTGTACTTCGCCTGTCCAGTGACGAGCTTTCGGTCGTCGTACTTCTCCGTCCGGTGGGAGACGCTGTCGCGCTCGCCGGGGGCCTTATGATTGTTCTCGGGTTCGTCCCATTCGAGTGGGTGCTCCTCGAACCGTTCGTCTTCGACAGTCTCTGACTGTGAGGCCGTTCCGCCGTCGGCCTTGGCTGTCTCGTCGTCGTTACTCATCGCAGCCACCTCCACAGCAACTGGTCGACTCGTCTCTATGCTGTGCCACAGTGACCGGGTGGCCGCCGTCTGCGGCGACAGACTGCTCCCCCTGCATTCGCTGTGCTGCGTCCAGCACGGCTTCGACCGGTTTCTGATAGCCAGTGCAGCGACAGACGTTGTCGTCTAAGGCCTCCCGAACCTCCCGCTCGGTTGGGTCGGGATTCGAATCCAGCAGCGCGACCGCCTCGATCACCATGCCCGGAATACAGAATCCGCACTGGACGGCGAAGTTGTCGACGAACGCCTGCTGGACCGGGTGCAGGTCGGCCTGTGTCCCGAGCGCCGCGACGGTCTGTATCTCACTCCCGTCGGCGTCTGTCGCCTCCATCCCGCAGGCCATTCGCACGTCCCCATCGACGAATACCTTCGATGCACCGCAGGTCCCGCCGTCGCAGCCACATTTTATGTCGATGTAGCCGCGCTGTCTCAAAACCGTCGCCAGGTCGTCCCCTGACCCGGCTTCGACTATCGTCCGCTCGCCGTTGATTGTGAGTTCAATATCCACAGAGTACCCTCCAGTTTTCGGCATGCATTACGGATACACGCCTGTTAGTGAACAGGTGTGCAACACCATCTCATATATGTATGGTTCACAGGTGTTTGATCGCAGTGTTGCCAGACGAAGCCGCGGGTCACCAGCAGACAACAGGCTGACACAGCTGCGACAGACAAGACAGTCGCTGTGTGACGTGTGCCAGATGTGTGATATTCACACGCTTGGAACGGAACGGCTCACTCGGCGGCCTTCGTCTGCACAGCGTTCAGCAGTACCTCTGTCCCGGTGACGATGTCATCCCATTCGGTGAATTCGCTCTCGCGATGGCTGATTCCGTCGACGCTTGGAACGAAAATCATGCTCGTCGGAGCTATCTTGTTGAGGTAGTTCGCATCGTGGCCCGCGCCGCTGACCAGTCGCGTGTACTCACAGCCGNCCGTCTCGGCGGCCTCNACGACTGTGTCAATGCAGCCCTGATCGAACGGGTCCGCGTCGACCCGCATTATTTCCTCTATCTCGTATTCAAGGCCTTCGCGCTCGGCCGCGTGGGCAACCTCTTCCCTGATCTGTTCGACGGCCGCGTCGACCACGGCATCGTCGTACGAGCGGAAATCGAGCGTGAATTCCACCGTCTCGGGGATGACGTTGATAGCGTTTGGCCACACGTCGACACTGCCAACTGTCCCGACGAGGTCCGTTCCTTCAGTCGCTGTGATCCGCCGGACTGCGCGGGTTACGTCCGCCGTCGCCACGAACGCGTCGTGGCGCATATCCATCGGTGTCGGCCCGGCGTGGTTCGCTTGGCCCTCGAAAGTGACGTTCAGCCAGGAAAAGCCGAACACGCCTTCGACAGCGGCGACTGGGATGTCCTGCTGCTCGAGAAACGGCCCCTGCTCGACGTGCATCTCGAAGTAGCAGTGGATGTCATCCGCTTCACAGGGTGTTTCGCCCTTGTAGCCGATGCGTTCGAGTTCATCGCCGAACCGCCTGCTCTCCTTGTCCTCGCGCTCGTACGCGTAGTCGAGGTCGAAGATATCACAGTAGACACCGCTGCCGAGCATATCCGGCTGAAAACGGACGCCCTCCTCGTTGCTCCAGGCAACGACCTCCAGTGGACGTTCGGTCGTCACGCCGGCGTCGTTGAACGCCTCGATGACTTCCAATCCACCGAGGACGCCGATAACGCCGTCGTACCGCCCGCCGTTGTACTGGCTGTCGATGTGTGACCCGAACAGAACCGGCGCGGCGTCGCTGTCAGTTCCGTCTCGCCGACCGAAGATGTTGCCCATCGTATCGATACGGACCTCCAGCCCGGCCTCCCGGAACCACTCGACCAGTGTGTCGCGGGCCGCCTTGTTCTCGTCGGACAGGCTCGGCCTGTTCACGCCGCCCCGTTCTGTCGCGCCGATCTTGTTGAACGTATCGAAGCGCCGTCTGAACCGCTCGCTATCGAGACTGACGGATGGCATTGGGTAGCTGTTCCGCGGTGTCGTCTTGAAGATTGTGTCGGGGTGGCCCCACACAGATCGACAGACACGGTGTGGCACGCGCTCGCCCCCTGTCACACACGGTTGAGACCACCGAAAGAGCCAAACGACCGTTCCGCGAGTCAGCAGACATGACCGAGCTGAGTGCCGCGTCCATCGCGTTCAGAGACGCGCGGGTGCTGGACGGGAGCGGTCGCCCTCCGTTCACTGCGAGCGTGCGTGTCGCCGACGGTCGAATCGACGCTATCAGCGAAGCCCCGCTTGCGGCCGACCGCGTTGTCGACCTCGACGGGTCGTATCTCGCACCGGGGTTCATCGATATGCACGCACATTCGGAGCTGCGGCTTTTCGAGAATCCCGGTGCCAGGGAGAAACTGACGCAGGGTATCACGACGGAAGTCCTCGGACAGGACGGGGTCAGCGTCGCTCCGGTGCCGCCGAACCTCACCGACGAGTGGGCGGAACGGGTCAAATCACTCGACGGCACGCTCGGCGAAACGTGGCCCTGGCACACCGTCTCTGGCTATCTCGCAGCGCTCGAATCCGTCGAGCCTGCTGTCAACTGTGCGTACTACGCCCCACACGGCAACATCAGGTCGATGCTGGCCGGATTCGAGGACCGCCCACTCAGCGGTGAACACGTCGTCGCCGCCGGACCAGTCACCGGTCAACGGCTGGACAGACCGAAGTCAGACCACGACACAGCCCCCGGTGAGCTCGATGCGATTCGACAGGAGCTTGAAGTAGCGCTTGAAGAAGGCGCGTTCGGCATGTCCAAAGGGATGATATACCCCCCGAGTTCGTACGCCCGCGACGACGAACTGGTGGCGCTTGCGGATACCCTCGCCAAGCGTGACTCGTTTATGATCTCTCACGTCTGGAACGAGACGGACCGTGTGGTCGAATCTATCGACCGGTATCTCGATATCTGTCGCCGCGGCGGTTGTCACGCCCACGTCTCACATCTCAAGGTCGGCGGCCAGCAGAACTGGGGGGACTCCGAGGCTGTGCTCGACCTGTTCGACGACGCCGTCGACCGTGGTCAGCGGGTCACCTTCGACCAGTATCCGTACACCGCCGGGTCGACGATGCTTACCGCGCTGTTGCCGCCGTGGGCACGGCAGGGCGATTCAGAGGCCATCCGGCACCGCCTCAACTCCGCGGCTGTTCGCGACCGCATCGCCGCTGATATTTCCCAGCCGGGTGACTGGGAGAATCTCGCGTACGCCGCCGGGTCGTGGGACAATATCCTCATCACACGGACCGGGAGCGGCCGCTATCAGGGTGATACCATCGCGGACATCGCCGCCGAGATGGGCCGCGAGCCGGTCGACGCGATGTGTGAACTACTCGTCGCGGAGGAGTTGGACGTGACGATGGCCGACTTCGTGATGGCCGAAACTGATATCGAGCGGTTTCTCGCGGACGACCGTGGTACGTTCTGCACGGACGGCATCTTCGGCGGAAAGCCCCACCCGCGGGCTATCGGGGCGTTCAGCCGCATCCTCGAACGGTACGTCCGTGAACGGAACGTGCTCTCGCCGGAACTGCTGGCGTACAAAGCCGCAGGCAACCCGGCTGATATCCTCGGCCTCAGGGACCGCGGTTACGTCCGTGAGGGGTACATCGCGGACCTCGTGGCTTTTGATCTCGACTCGGTGTCGGCGAACGCGACCTACGAGAACCCGTTCCAGTTCTCCGACGGGATGGAGTACGTCCTCGTCGGCGGCGAGATTGCCGTTCGGGACGGCGAACTGACCGGCGAGCGAAACGGCGACGTGCTCCGCTCCTACGAGGAATGGGGTGGTGCGACTCGCCCCGAACTTGACCGCGCTGCTGATGACTGATTGATCGGGCTGACGGCTCTGACCGACCGTATAGCGACTTGCCAATCCGACCGCTTGCTACCGGCAGGACGGTGTTGAGGGAACCGGAATCGTCGAACCGGGGCTTCCTTACTCCGGTACTTCGCCTTCGACAGCGTCGACGAAACTGTTCATCTCCTGGAACAGGAACTCGTCGCTCTCGCCCTCGAACGGCGAACCGGCCCAGACATCGAGTTCGCCGTTGACGATTTGTTCTTCCGTCTCGGCGACGGTGTCTTTGACCTCTTGGGGGACCTCCGGTCCCCACTCGTCGAGCGTGGGCAGGTTCGTCTCCATGCCGCCCCAGAAGGCATCGGCTTCCCAGGTTCCGTCCCGGACTGCGGAGACGGCCGGGCCGTACACCTCTTCCCAGTTCCACACTGGTGAGATGAGGTAGTTGTCGCCGCCGAACTCGCCCATCGGCGCGTTGTAGCCGGAGGCCCACACATCCGCCTCGTTTGCGGCCCTGACCGGTGCAGGGGAGTCCTGCTCTTGCGAGATGACGTCACACCCTTCATCGATAAGCGAGTTGGCCGCCTGCTTTGAGGTCTGGGGGTCGAACCACGCGTTGACCCACCGGATTTTGAATGTCGCGTCCGGGTTCACCGACCGCGCGCCGAGCGCCATCGCGTTGATGGAGCGAATGACTTCGGGGATCGGGAACGCGGCGACGTAGCCGATGGTGTTGTTCTCGGTTACCATCCCGGCCGCCTGCCCGGCGAGATACCGGGGCTGGTAGATCCGGCCCATGTACCGTCCCATGTTCTCCCGGGTGCGATAGCCGGTCGCGTGTTCGAAGTACGTGTCGGGGTACTGTTCCGCAATGTTGAACATCGGGTCCTGGTAGCCAAACGTCGTCCCGAAGACGATGTCAGCATCACCCTGCGCGTACTGCTCGAAAACGCGTTCCGAGTCCTCTGGCGCGACAGCTTCCGTGTACTCGGTTTCCAGCCAGTCGTACTCCTCGTCGACCGTCTTTCGCCCCTCGTCGTGAGCCCAAGACCATCCGAGGTCGCCCACCTCTGAGATGTACACCCAGGCAGCCGTGACGGAGTCCGACCCGGAGCCCCCATCGCCGCTGGTCGTCGTGCCGTCAGCCGTGTCTGTGTCGTCGCTTCCACCACTACAGCCGGCTAGTGCGGTTACTCCTGTCGCCCCGAGGGCACCCAGCATCTCCCGCCGCGATATCGTTCGGTTGGTATTCACCATTACTGAACTGGGTAGAGGTAGCGGAAACTCCTACTTAAGCGATACCATTCTTGACCGTACAGCGAACGAACATATCCGGAAAAAATTGACCGAAAATCCCATTCAAGCTTGAATAATGTTACGAACGTTGTTATATTCGCCCGAGAGCCACAGCAACACCCAGGCGATTACTGTCGTCGGAGACCGGTGGCGGGGTCAGTTGGGGACCTCGCCCTCGACGGCGTCGACGTAGCTACTCATCTCCTGGAAGAGGAACTCGTCATTCTCGCCCTCGAACGCCGAACCGGCCCAGACATCCAGTTCTCCGTCAAGTATCGCCGACCGCGACTCCGAAACGGTGTCTTTCGCTTCCTGTGGCACCTCTGGCCCCCAGTCGTCTAAACTACAGATACCCGACTCGATGCCTTCCCAGTATGCATCGGATTCCCAGCTGCCGTCCCTGACAGATTCGATGGTTGGACCGTAGAACTCCTCCCAGTGCCAGATCGGGGACGTGAGATAGTTCTCACCGGCGATGTCGCCCATCGGGGCGTCGTAGCCGGTCGCCCAGATACCCGCATCGGAGGCTGCACGGAGTGCAGCGGGGGAGTCCTGGTGCTGGGCCATCACGTCGACATCCTCGTCCAGCAAGGCGTTTGCCGCCTCGCTCTCGGTCGGGGGGTCGAACCAGGAGTTCGTCCATCTGACCTTCAGCGTCGCGCTGTCGTTGACAGACGCGGCTCCGAGCGCGTAGGCGTTGATACCGCGGATGACCTCCGGAATCGGGAACGCCGCCACGTATCCCAGCGTGTCTGTCTCCGTCACGGTCCCGGCCGCCTGCCCGGCGAGATACCGGGGCTGGTAGATCCGGCCCATGTACCGCCCCATGTTCTCCATCGTCAGGTAGCCCGTGTTGTGCTCGAAGTACGTGTCGGAGTACTGCTCCGCCACGGACGCCATCGGGTCCTGATACTCGAACGTACAGCCGAAGATGATATCGGCATCACCCTGTGCGTACTGTTCGAACACCCGCTCGGAATCGGCTGGGGCGACAGCCTCGGTGTACTCGGTCTCTAGCCAGTCGTACTCTTCTGCGACTGCCTTCCGCCCTTCGTTGTGGGCCCACGACCAGCCGAGGTCACCGACCTCCGAGTTGTACACCCATGCGGCGGTAATCGAATCCATGCCGTCACTGCTGGTCGCAGTACCGTCACCAGCCCCGCCGTCGCCGGTGTCGGTGGTTGCTTCGCCATCGCCCCCGTCACCACCACCGCTACAACCGGCTAACCCGGTTATCCCTGCCGCGCCAAGTGCTGTCAGTAACTCCCGTCTCGATCTGGTATGTTTCTTGTCAACCATTAACTAACCGAATAGCCATTTCGGAAACAATCACTTAAATTGTTCCGTTCACGCAGCTTTCTCCCTCCTATTTTCCAAATATGTGCCACAAAAGTACCCCTATCAAATGGTAATTGAATACAATATAAAGCATATGTTCATCCTACTGGGTATCGCGACAGACTGAGTGACCGTTAACAACGGACACCAGCACACAACAACTGATACTTGGCAAATGTCCGGCATTTCCCGTGCTGGACGGCGAATATGGCTACCTTTGGAAACAATTATGCCACTACATTGTTGATACCCGGCCAAGACCACAGAGCATGTCCGAACACACCACGCTCAGGATGGAGGGGATTCTGAAGGAGTTCCCTGGGGTCGTCGCCAACGACCACGTCAACCTCTCCGTCGAGCGCGGGGAAATCCACGGCCTCCTCGGCGAAAACGGCGCGGGAAAGAGTACGCTGATGAAGATTCTGTACGGGCTTTACTCGCAGGACGCCGGCGATATCTATCTCGACGGCGAGCGACTCGATCTGGGGTCCCCACAGGACGCCATCGACGCCGGCATCGGGATGGTCCACCAGCACTTCATGCTGATTCCACGCCTCACAGTCGCCGAGAACGTCGTACTCGGTGAACGTGAGCCGGCCACAGCGTTCCGCGGCGATGCGGAGGACAGCTGGCTCCCGGCGGCAGTCCGGAACAACAGTCTCGTCCAATCGCTCGCCGGACAGTTTTCGCTAGGTCTCGATGTGCCCGAGCAACGGATTCAGGATTTAGCCGACCAGTACGGGTTCGACATCGACGTGAGCGCGAAGATCTGGGAGCTTGATGTCGGCCAGCAACAGCGCGTCGAGATACTCAAGGCGCTGTACCGGGATGTCGACCTCCTGATTCTCGACGAACCCACGGCAGTCCTCACGCCGACCGAGGCTGAGCGGCTCTTCGACTCGCTCGAACGGCTGACTGACGAAGGACTCTCGATAATCTTCATTACGCACAAGCTCACTGAGGTCGACGCCATCGTCGACCGGGTGACGGTGCTCCGGGAGGGAGAAAACGTTGGCACCGCCGAGGTGTCGTCAGTCTCCCGGGCGGACCTCGCGGAGATGATGGTCGGTCGCGAAGTCCTGTTCGAAATAGACAGGGAAGCGATCGACTTGGGCGACCCAGTTTTGCGCGCACGCGGGGTCGAAGCCACCGACAATCGAGATATCGAAGCGCTCTCGGGTATTGACCTGACGGTTCGGCAGGGCGAAATCGTCGGGATTGCGGGCGTCAGCGGTAACGGCCAGAAGGAGCTCGCGGAGGTCATGGCCGGCATTCGGGACGTGACGGCCGGCGAGCTAGTGGTCAACGGTGAAGACATTACCGGCGCGAAACCGAAAACGTTCGTCGACAGCGGTGTCTCGTTCGTCCCTGAGGACCGACTCCAGTACGGCTGTGCCGAGGACCTCTCGGTGATGCACAACGCCACGATGAAAGACTTCAGGGACAGCCGGTTTGGCGACCGGCCGTTTCTGGACTACGGGGAACTCCGCGACTACGCCGAAACACTGGTCGATGAGTTCGATGTCCGCGGCGTCAGCGACGTGACTGAGACACAGGCCGGCGACCTTTCCGGGGGGAACCTCCAGAAACTCATTCTGGCGCGGGAAATCTACCGCGACCCGGACCTCCTCATTGCGAACCAACCGACCCGCGGCGTCGACGTCGGGGCAATCGAGTTCATCAGGGAGACGCTGCTCGAACAGCGCAAGGCAGGAACGGGTATCATCCTCCTCTCGGAGGACTTAGACGAGATATTCGACCTGAGCGACAGGATTCTCGTCGTGTACGAGGGTGAGTTCGTCTACGAGACGACACCGGCCGAAGCCGACCGGGAACGGATCGGTCTGGAGATGACCGGTGGTGGTGGAGACGACGGCAAGACGGTTGCGCCGTCCCAGCACGGAGCCACACAGGAGAGTGAGAGCTGATGAACGTCGCAGTAACCGTCGATGCGCGCGAGGACATTCCGGCCTGGCTCTCCTACGGGACGCCCGTGTTCACCGTGCTGGCTGCACTGGCGGTGAGCGCTATCGCGCTGGTCGTCCTCGACGTGAACCCTGTCGCGGCGTACACGACGATGTTCGTTGACACGCTCGTGACCGAGTTCGGTCTCAGTGAGACGCTAACAAAGGCAGTTCCGCTGATTCTCACGGGTCTGGCGGTGTATCTCCCGTTGAAAGCAGGCCTGTTCAATATCGGTGCCGAAGGACAACTCGTCGCCGGCGCGCTTGCAGGGACGTGGATCGGGCTGAACGTCTCGCTCCCGGGCCTCGCACTGATTCCGCTGATGTTCGTCGCTGCAGCCGTAGCCGGCGGTATCTGGGCTGGTATTCCGGCGTACCTGCGTGCGAAGTGGGATGTCAACGAGATCATCACGTCGCTACTGCTGACGTTCGTCGCGCTCGAAATCCAGAGCTACCTGCTCCGGGGACCGATGCAGGGCGGGACCGGGAACTTCCCGCAATCAGACCGGTTTTCCGAGGCCGCGACGATTCCGGAACTGTTCGGCGGTGTCCACGCTGGGCTGCTCGCCGCCCTCTGCATGGTCGTCGTGACGTATGTCCTGATGACGAGAACGCGACTCGGGTTCGAAATCACGTTCGTCGGCTCGAACGACGAGGCTGCCCAGCAGGCCGGGATGAGCAAGTTCTACGTGTATCTGCTCGTGTTTGTCGTCGGGGGTGCGTTCGCGGCCATGGGCGGCATCAGCGAGATCGCCGGCGCACAGGGTCGATACCGTGCCGGGTTCGAACCCGGATACGGCTTTACAGCCATTCCCATCGCGCTGCTCGGTCGCAACAGCGCGTTCAAGGTGATGCTCGCTGGCCTGTTTTTCGCCGTGCTGTTCGTCGGCGGGTCAAGTATGGAAGTGGCATTCGGTGTGCCCGCGGCGCTGGTCGAGATCATCCAGGCGCTGGTCATTCTCTTCCTGATCACGGCGGAGTTTTTCAAGAGCTACCGTGTCGGTATCGACCTAAAACGCGGGCCAGCGGAGACGCCAGCCCAGCCACAGCGGGGTGACGACTGATGGTGAGCTTCATCGCCGGCCTGCTCGATGCGACTGTTCAGGCGGCGACGGTGCTTCTCCTCGCTGGGATGGGCGAACTCATCAGCGAGCGGGCGGGCGTCCTCAACCTCGGCGTCGAGGGCATGATGCTCGTCGGCGCACTCGGGGGATTCATCACGACCGTCCTCACGGGGAGCCACTGGCTCGGATTCGGCGTCGGCATCCTCCTCGGGATGGTGCTGGCGCTGGTCCACGCGTTCCTCTGTATCACGCTGAAGTCGAACCAGGTCATCAGCGGCGTCATGCTGACACTGCTTGGGACCGGGCTGACAACCTTTTTTGGCTCCGGCTGGGTCGAAGAATCGATCAGCGGCTTCCCGCAGATAACGTTCCCGCTCGTCGGTCAGTACCTTGTCGGTATCCCGGTCATCGGCGAGGCCCTCTTCCGGAGCACGGCAACGGACTACCTCGCGCTCGGTTTGCTGGTCGTGGTCTGGTACTTCCTGCACCACTCGAATCTCGGGCTGGAGATGATTGCTGTCGGTGAGGACCCGGAGATGGCGGACACGATGGGCGTGTCTGTGTTCAGACTGCGGTACCTCGCGGTGCTCATCGGCGGCGGGTTCGCTGGCGCGGCCGGCGCTCACCTCTCGCTGGCCTTCTCACAGCTCTGGGTCCCCGGCATGACCGCGGGCCGGGGCTGGATCGCTGTCGCGCTGGTTATCTTCGCGCAGTGGCGGCCCCGCCGGATGCTCGTGGGGGCGTATCTGTTCGGGCTGCTCGATGCGCTCCGCATTCGCTCCCAGTCGATCTCGTTGACGCTTGGCCCCGATGCGCCCCTCGCGGGCGTCATCAATCCCATCGTCGAGTTCCTCATGACGCCACAGATAATGGGGACGTACCCGTATCTGGCGACGATTATCGTGCTGGCGTACGCCGTCATCCGGACCAAGAGCGACCAGCTTGCGGTCCCCTCGGCGCTGTTGCAGTCCTACAGTCGCGAGACGGACTGAGCGGTCCGCGACGCGGGCCAATACCGGCGGCCACACCTCCCACAGACCGTGTGTGTGGCCAAATCTATTTATCGGTATTCGGAGAATCCAGCATGTCTCATGAGCGCCAATCAGGTCTTCGAGAGAGGCGACCGTGTCGGTATCTACTTGCAGGACAAACACTCGCTAGAAGAGAACGTCGAACTCGTGCAGTACGCGGAAGAGCAGGGCATCGACGAGATATGGCAGGCTGAATCGCGACTCGCACGCGACGCCGTCTCCCCGCTCGGCGCGTACGCCGCGGTCACCGATGACATCAAACTCGGGACGGGCGTCATCAACAACTGGACGCGCAACGCGGCGCTGATCGCACAGTCGATGAGCACGCTTGAGGAACTCGCCGGCCCGGACCGCATCATGTGTGGTATCGGGGCCTGGTGGGACCCGCTGGCCGAGAAGGTCGGTATTGACCGTAGCGGCGCGCTCCGGGCGATGCGCGAATGTGTCGAGGTGACACAGGACCTGCTGGACATGGAAAACGTCACCTATGACGGGGAGTTCGTCCAGATGCGGGACGTGGAACTGGACGTGGTCCACGGCGACGACGGGCCGCGAACCGTCCCCGTCTACGTTGGCGGGACCGGCTTCAAGATGCTGGAACTCACCGGCCACTTCGCCGATGGGGCCCTGTTGAACTACCTTGTCAGCCCGGAGTACAACGAGAAGGCCCTTGACGCACTGGAGACCGGGGCGGAGCGCGGTGGTCGCTCTCTTGACGACATCGACCGGCCCCAGCTCGTCGTCTGCTCGATGGACCACGACGAAGAGAAAGCCCTGGACAACGCCCGCGAACTCATCACGCAGTACCTCGGGCAACAGCCACACATCATGAAAGCCAGCGGCGTCAGCCAGGACCTCATCGACGAGGTGGGTGAGACCATCGGCGGGTGGCCGGCCGACAAGGACGACATCAAAGAGGGCATGCACCTCATTCCGGACGACGTGGTGCACAAACTCACCGCCAGCGGCACGCCCGAACAGTGTCGGGAGAAAGTCCGGGAGTACGCAGAGACGGGCTGTCAGTGCCCGATTCTCTATCCGCTTGGCGACGACCGGCGGCTGATGATCGACGAGTTTGCGGACGGCTACCTGTAACCAGGGACGGCGCGCAGCCACGCGGCACAGACCCCCCTTCCTGTTGTTAATTGTGGTTGAGACGGGATACTCGTTCCCTCGTGGTGGCGCAGACGTACTGCCGACAGTATCAGTCGTCGTCGACCGGCGGCGCGCCCGCTCCCGTCTCGACAGGATCGGGTTCCAGTCCTGCGGTGTACTCAGTTGGCCCGGTTCCGACACTCCCGCCGGGGAACACAATATTGAGAATGAGGGCGGCCATCCCACCGGTGACAAGTGCGGACCCGAACAGCGTCTGTACCTCAGACGGGAAGTTCTGGAGGATTTCAGGGCGGAACGCGACGCCGAGGCCGAGCGCCATCGACATCGCGAGGATGGTCGAATTGCGGTGGTCTAACTCGACGTTTTGCGTGATGAGGCGTGCGCCCGAGGAGAATATCATCGCGAACAGGATGAGCGCGCCGCCGCCCAGCACGGCGTCGGGCATCGCCGAGACGACTGCGCCGACTTTCGGGATAAATCCGAGTGCAAGCAGCACGACGCCCCCGATGCCGGCGACGTACCGGCTGGCGACGCCGGTGAAGTTCACGAGGCCGACGTTCTGCGAGAACGACGTGTTCGGGAGCGCGTTGAACACCGCACCGAAAACGCTCATGACGCCGTCAGCGACGAGGCCGCCACGGATTTCCTCGCGCGTGGCGTTCCGACCGGTTGCGGATACCGTCCCCGAGATGTCCCCGATAGTCTCCATGCCGGTAATGATGTAGAGGAAGGCCACGGTGACGACGGCGCTTGGCTCGAAGGCGAGGCCGTACTTGAGCGGAACGGGAACCGTCACCCAGCCGGCAGCGGCGACTGCCGAGAGGTCAACCACACCTAGCGCAAGCGCGGCGAGGTAGCCGACGATGATGCCCACGAATACGCTGATGACGCGGAGAAAGCCCTCGAAGAACTGGTTCAGCCCGACCGTGACTATCAGCACGAGCCCCGCGAGGCCGAGATTCACGAAGGAGCCGTATCCCTCCGCTGATGGGCCGGCCGAGGCCCCCGCGGCGTAGTTCATGCCCGTGGGGATGAGCGTCAATCCGATGAGCATTACGACGATACCGGTGACCAGCGGGGGGAAGAATCGCCGGAACCGGTCGAACGAGACGCCCATGATGACCTCGACCGGCGCGGCAAGCAGTGACGCGCCGAAGACGGCGGCGATACCGAACTGGTTGCCGATGCCGATAAGCGGCCCGAGAAACGCGAAACTGGTCCCCATGACGACCGGGAGCCGCGCGCCGACGGGGCCGACCGGGTACGCCTGAACGATGGTCGCAATGCCGGCGACGATGAGTGCCATCTGGACGAGAAACGTCGTCTCCCCTGTGACGGAGCCGACAGCCCCGGCAAGGATGAGCGGGGGCGCGACGTTGCCCAGAAACATCGCGAGCACGTGCTGGATGCCGAGTGGAATCGCCTTCCCCAGCGGCGGTTTGTCTTCGATATCGTACAGTACGACTGACTGCTGTTCTGCCTCTGGACCGCTCATGGGACGCCATCCAGCCCCCTATCTTTTCAATCCACCTACTAGAATCCTTATATCAATATATGTGTTTAACTCTGTCCGAGATACCTATTCGAATGTCTCACTAATTTGTGATACTCGTTGGATATGCGTCCTGCTACACTTTGCAACTGCAACTCCATCGACTCGGAAGTGTATTGAAACTGATCGCAAAATGGCAGTGTGCGGGCCCGTGTCGGGGCAACTGTCCGGTCGTCAGTCGTCGGCTGCGGCTTCTTCGGCCGTGCCGTACAGACCTTCGACCTCTGCGATTTCGGGGTTGATTCGATCCACCCCGCCGGTCGCCTTCTCGGCGCTTTTCGTGTCTTTCAGGCCGAAGCCGGTGGACACCACGACGACCGTTTCGTCCTGTTCGATGATTCCCCGGTCGAGCGCCGTCTGAACGCCCGCGATAGGCGCTGCTCCCGCCGGCTCGGAGTAGATTCCTTCGGTGCTGCCAAGTAGCGTTTCGGCTTCCAGAATCTCTTCATCGGAGACCAGCACGCTGGTGCCACCGCTCTGTTCCAGCGCGCGGCAAGCTTTAACCGTGTTCCGCGGCCGTCCGACTGCGATTGAATCGGCCAGCGTTTCGGCGATGTCGTCGATATCCTCGTGGTTGTGGAAGGCGTCGTGGATCGCCGACGCCCCCTCAGCCTGAACCCCCAGCATTTTCGGGTGGGCGTCGACGTAGCCGAGGTCGTAGAACTCCTTGAACCCCTTCCAGGCCCCGGCAATCGTACAGCCGTCGCCCATCGAGAAGACGACCCAGTCCGGGACGTGTCCGCGGGCGATAGACTGGTCTGCGAGTTCGTGGCCGACGGTGCGCTTGCCCTCGACCTGGAACGGATTGATCGCCGCGTTGCGGTTGTACCAGCCGTACTTCTCGGTGACCTCGACGCTGAGGTCGTAGGCTTCGTCGTAGTTGCCGTTGACAGCAAGGACATCCGCGCCGTAGACGAGCGGCTGTGCGAGTTTCCCTGTCGGGGCGTCACCGGGGACGAAAATACGGCAGTCCATCCCCCCGCGGGCGGCATAGCCCGACAGTGACGCGGCGGCGTTCCCGGTTGAGGCGCAGGTGATGATATCGCGCCCGGCGTAGCCCGACAGTGACGCGGCGGCGTTCCCGGTGGAGGCGCAGGTGATGATATCGCGCCCGGCGTGTTTGGCTTTCGTGACCGCGATAGCGCTGGCGCGGTCCTTGAAGCAGCCGGTCGGGTTCCGTCCGTCGTCTTTGACCAGTGTCTCGACGCCCAGCGCAGCGCTGAGATTCCGCGCGTCGAAGAGGTCCGTCCCGCCCTCGTTGAGCGTCACGATATCGGCGTCCGCTGCGACTGGCAGAAACGCCTCGTACTTCCATTGACTTGCGATCGGCCCGCCGAGGTCGCCGTCAAACGCATCATCGATAGCATCGTAGTCGTACGTTACCTCGAGAATTCCCTTCACGCCCTCGTGTTCGGGACAGGTGTAGATGATCCGGTTCGGGTCGTACTCCGCCCCACAGAGTGTACACTCGAGGGTTGTGACTTGCGTCATGCCCATACTACTTCCTCAGTACAACTGGGTATAAAACCGTACTGTGGCTTCAGCCCGATTGTCAGGCGATCCCCCTCTGTTGTGGCTGACACACCCTCACACACTGGTCGCACACGCCACACATCTATTTGTGAACTGGCTATCAGGTCAATGGACGGCAAAACGCTACAACGGGCGGTTCAGGAACTGGCCGCGGCCCGCCGTTGACCGAACCCTGTGGTCCTTTGCGACAATCTCACCGCCAGCGATGACTGTGTCCACGCGCGCGCTCCAGTGCTGTCCCTCGTATGGCGTCCAGCCACCGACGAACGTGTGGTCGTCGGCGGTAACTTCGTACTCCTCGTCCCGGATGAGAATCACGTCCGCATCTGTGCCCTGCTGCAGTGAACCTTTTCGGGGGTAGATGCCAGCACTTCGGGCCGGAGCCGCGCATACGAGTTCACGGAGCCGTGGCCACGAAAGCCGACTCTTGTGGACGCCCTCACTGACGAGGAATTCGACCATTGTTTCGACGCCCGGGAGGCCGGCGTATGGCTCCCAGATGTCATCCCAGCCGACATCCCGAGTTTCGCGGTACGTCGGGAAGTGGTCCGTGCCGATGAGGTCGATCGTCCCGTCCTGAACCGCATCCCAGAGCCGCTCCCGCTCGGCATCGGACTTGAGGCTTGGATTGACCTTCAGGAACGGTCCCTTGTCGGCAACGTCCTCCTTCGAGAAGGCCAGATACTGCGGACAGGTTTCGAGCGTGACTGGGACGTTCGCTCGCGATTTGAAGCGGCCGGCCTCGCGTGCGCCGCTCCCGCTTGAGATGTGGACGACGTGCAGCGGGCAGTCGGCGTATTCCGCGAAATAGCCCGCCCGAGAGATCGCGTCAAGTTCGGCTTCGAGCGGTCGTGAACCCATGTACACCTCAGGGTCATCGCTGACGATAGTCGACCGCGCGTCGTCAAGGAGTCCCTGCGTCTCGCAGTGGACGCGAACTGTTCCGCCGGCATCGCCGACGTGCCGCATGAGTGCTGCGATGGACGCGTCACTCGCCAGATACGGGTCAGCGGTAAACGTTTTGAAATCCGCTACTCCGGCGCTCATGATGCCAGACACGTCGATATCGGGGTCCTGAATATTGCCCGCAACGAGGCCGAAATCGATGTGGGCCAGCGTCGAACACGTCTCCGCTTTCCTCTGTATTGCCTCCGGCGTCGTGACGGGTGTCTGCGTCGGTAGCTCGATGACTGTCGTCACTCCACCGGCAACCGCACTCGCGGTCTGGGACGCGAAATCGATACCATCAGGAAACAGTTCGTCGTCGTGCATGTGTGTGTGCACGTCGGTAGCGCCCGGGAGCGCGACCATGCCGTCCGCGTTGATGACGGTGTCCGGATTACTGGGGGTTGGGACCGCCGACGCCGGACCAGCAGCGTCTATCGCTCCGTCCGACATCGTGATTTCACCGTGCTGGACACCCGATGCCGTCACCACCTGTGCGTCTTTAATGTGAATGTCTGTCATGATAGAACAGCCCGGGCGAATGACGAAAACAGTTGGTGTGTGAGACGCCACATCCGTCGCACACGGTGGTTGTGAGAGAGTGGCTGCTAAGGCTGTTCTGGGGCGGAGTAGCTTTTAGTCAGTTGCTGATATCCCCCAACCTGTGATACTGAACGCAGGGACGCTCATCACGATGGACGATGAGCGCACGGTCCGGTCAGAGGTACATGTCGTTGTCGAGGACGGTGAAATCGTCGCTATCGAGGACGGGTACGCCTCGGGCGACGAGGTTGTTGACGCCACCGAGGAAGTTGTCATCCCGGGGTTGGTGAACTGTCATACCCACATGTACGCACTCCCGATTCGCGGGACATCTGGTGGAACGTCGACGAGGCGTTTACCGAACGTGACGCTCGCCTGTCCGCACTGGGTTCCTCTGTCGAGATGCTTCAGAGCGGCGTCACCACCTTCTGTGACAACTACTCCGGGCCAAACACGCTGCCGGGCGGTCTCGACGCCGTCGCAGAGGGTGTCGCACAGACACCGATCCGCGGGATGATTACGTTCGAGACGACAGCCCGAAACTCCGAAGCCCAGGCCAGAGATGGCATCGCGGAGAATCAGCGGTTCATCGACGAAGCGGAGGACCAGTACGACACCGTGTCCGGCCACTACTGCCTCCACACGCTGTTTACCAACACCGAAGACATCGTTGCGGAGTGTGTCGACCGGGCTACCGATGACAACCGTCCCATCCAGATCCATCTTGAAGAGGGACTGGTCGACGTTCACGAATCCATCGCCGACTACGGGGAACGACCGGTGTTCGCGCTCGAAGACATGGGTTTTTTCGATGCTGAGGTCATCGCTGCCCACTGCGTCCATTCCACCGAGTCCGAAATCGAAGTACTTGCAGAACACGACGTTAACGTCGCTCACAACCCCTATTCCAATATCAACAACGCCGTCGGTATCGCCGATGTCGAAACGATGCAAGCCCACGGAATGACAATCGGGCTCGGTGACGACGGGTGGGATCCGGATATGTTCGAGACCATGCGTTCAGCCGTCGGTATCCACAAACTCAAGCAGCGCAACCCGAGCGGCTTCGACATGGCCACCGCCCTCGAATGGGCGACAATCGGCAGTGCGGCGGTGCTGGGGATGGATGACGCTGTCGGCAGTATCGAGGTCGGCAAACGCGGTGATTTTGTCACGCTGGATCTGGGGCCGAACCCGGTGCTGGACGGGAGTGCACCCTACTACGTCGTCAGCGCTGCAAGCCGTGCGGACGTTACCCGGACGATAATCGACGGAGAGTCTGTCTACGACCAGCAATCAGGCGTCACTGGCGTCGATGATTCGGACATGACTGCTGTCGGCGATGCCAGTGCCGAACTCTGGGAACGACTGTAGGGCGGTCACCAAACGGAGATGGTTTCAATTCGCTGTTACTGGGGGTCCTACTGATATACACCCTAAGGGTGTAAATATAATCTGCTGATACATTCTGGAAAGTGCAGTCTATGAACGCAATTTTATTTACACTCTTAGGGTGTAAAATGGCAGGCAATATTTCGCTATCGCAGTCAATGTGCACATTCTGTACACACGGTATTTTGACTGTAGCGTGGTCGAGGGACCAAATCTGTCTCTTTCGTCTATTGTGGCAAATTTCTCTTCTTCCCGTATGTAATAGTGGGACTGTGAGCGTGGATGACATATGGTAGTTAGTGACGCCTTTGAGACGTTCACGCAGGTACTCGAATGCCTAGATTCGTCTGACACTGAGGTCAAATCGGTTTCAGTCAGGGGCCAGACAACCGCGGATAACGACGAGATCAGTGCCGACCTGACGCTCGCGACGCCGGTATTCGGTGGCGTATCGATACATGATGACGTCTCCGTCGACGCTGAGGAGTTTGATGTGATTGATAAACGGATCGAGATTGACGTGACGGTTACCGTCCCTGTTGGAACCAACATACCGGTCCCATCAGGCGATCAGGGGGACACGTCCAACGAACTGGCGGAAACCCTCTCGCAGTCGGATTCCGTGCCAGCGTACAAGGACCCTGAGGCACTCCAGGCAGCATACGATGCCTGCGATACGTTCCCGGAGATGACCGAGGCGCTTGATGCCGACGTGACTTCCGAAACTGTGCGCCGGTATATGGTGGAGTACGATATCCACGACCCGACGGACACGACGCCACAGGCAGGCGGACTCAGTCTTGCAGACGTGCAGGCAGAGTCCGATACTGACACCGATGCAGGTCCCGATGCCGGGTCAGACCCTTCTGACGACAGGGTGAGCGACAACAGTCAACCCGAAGAACCGGACGGACTGGGTGCCAGATCTGTCGCTGACCTGCTTGCCGAGGCTGACTCGCAGGACAGCGACGACAACCTTGTTGCGGATGGACTCGGTATCTCTCAGGACGTGACCGTGGCCCAGCTCGCTCAGACTGTTACCCAGTCCAACTCTCTGGACGAGGTGACCCAGCGTCTCGATCTGAGCCAGACACATGCACGGAGACTACTGTCAGAACTGGACCTCCTCGACCTCGTCACTCATCGACTGGCAGCCAACCAGATACGTGTCTCGAACGCCGAAATCAAGCGGCGTATCTCTGCTGCCAGTCATTAACCGCCCTCTACGTGGTGATTGTGCGCGAAGGTTAACCATCATTATAAAAGGAAACTGTTTTTGCAGCTTGGTTTGAATGTGTGACAAATGGCAACTATCCGCGTACGTGATTGGACAAAAGAACAGATAGAGAAGATACGTGACACGGAGTCGCACTCCTCGCATGATTCGGTTATCAAGTCACTACTGAAAGACCGAAAGTTGGCCAAATACGCGGATGATGCCGCAGAGGCCGCTCCGGAGTCGATATCCGAGTCTCGGACGAACGAACCTGACACTGCGTTTGATGACCTGACTGTGCTCGGTGAACTGTCCGGTGCAGACAACGGGGTGTTGTTTCTCTGGTGTCCCAATTGCGGAAACGAACTGGCGCACTTGACTGCGGATAACCCACTTGGCCTGTCCGTGTTCGAGATCGAATGCCAGCGCTGTCTCACCCATCTTGACCGACACGCTATCGTTGCCATCGAAATCGGTTATCCGATCGAGCAGAAACTGGTTGAGGACTGTCTTCAAGACGATCTTAAAGAGTGTGTCGTGGACTACTGGGACCGGACACTCGATTCCGCCGCTGTGGGAGCGCTTGACGACGATCTTGACCCGGCACATCTCGTCTGGCAGTTCGACCAATATCTTCGGCAGTTCTCATGGCAGTGGCCTGCGGATGTCCCCGTTGTCGGCTTTGCCACGGGCGAAACCTATCGCAACACCACCACCGGTGAGTACCTCGAAGTTATCGAACCAGTCTCAGAGAACCGAAACGCAATGGATTCGTTCAAGATACGACGGTACACCGGCGACCCAGAAACCCACGACAGTGAGACGGAAATTCTCGATAGCACTACCGTTGTCGATCACATTGTTAATCGGCGACTTCTAATCGAAGCCCGTACCGACTCGGAGTCACTACCCGAGTCGACTGAACCGACAACGTGACCAGCGCAATTGGTCTGCATAGATATCTTTCGACTTCAGTTCTTCACAGTCTGAGTAAGCTCACACTCGTCTAAGATAGACGCAGTGATGTTAAAATAGGAGGGAAATAGCCAAAATAGTCTTCTACAAGTCATATTTGTAGCCGTATTGTCGAAATATAGTCCCACAGTGCTAATATCTTACCCTACTTTGAAAACAGATACTGCGTATTAGCTGGTCTCGTCTGTTGGACGGGAACATCGAAGGCACACAACGCTCTCTGCGACCCAGTTCACATCTGTCGAGCCACAGTGTGGGCAGCGGTGGTGGTCGGTGTCGTACTCCGTCGTCCCCCGAGGGGTCGCAAGGAAGCCGTCGTTGATGACCTGCTGAATAAGACTTGGGAACCGCTGGCGTTTGACGACGGCTCGCTGTGCGAGGAACCTGCCGGGGTCGCCCGGGTCTGTGCCATGGAGGTCTTCCCAGGGAAGAGCGATTTCGCCGTTGGCGGGGCCACGGGCGACCTGCTGGATGAGCGTTGCAGCGGACTCGAACAGCGGCGTCGTCCCCCACGCCTGCGGTTTTGTAGGCTGATTCCGCCTCGCGGTACGCCGCCTCGACACCGTCGAGCCCTGCAACGGTTCGGAAATCCGCGACGAACTCATCGAGACAAGCGTGCTGAACCGGATGCTCGAGCCCGTTGGTCAAATCCTTGGCCACGGCGACGCCCTCGACGCCACGACGGGTGGCGCGTGTGTCGTTTCCGGCGACACGGTAACAGACCGCGCTTGTTGCGAGGTACTGAAGCCCGTCACCGACCCAGCCCTTCTCGTCAGCACCGAACGGCTCAATGCCTTCTCGCGGGTCCGAGAGAACACGCCACCCAGCCCGCGTGTATTCATCTCCAGCCCGCCGATAATCGCGGTCAGCGATAGCAGCGACTGCTGCCGCTCGGTGTCCTGCATCCTGTGTGCGCATGAAGCCCTTACGGGGTACGCCCTCACAGGCTTTCGCACCCAACAAATCGGTATCACAGTCGGCCTGAACCGTCAGACAGAATACAGCCCCGCCCTCTCAGTGGTACATGGAGTCGGTACCTCTTGTTACGGCGCTTACGGTGTCATTTCGGTTTGTTATCGGGGTGGTTGCCGCTGTCGCCGCGACGGTTGTGATGGATCTGGTAATGGCCAGACTGCCGGAAGGCGAAACACCGCCGTTCATTGCCTCCGGTGTGTTAACAAACAGTGTCCCAGCCGACGCGCCGGGTCGGCTTGCGAACGTCGTCCATTACATCGCTGGCTGGTTTACTGGGCCGTTGTTCGTCTGGATGCTTCTCACCAGCGAAGGCCTTCTCGGTGGCCAGTCAATACTCGCGACAGTAGTCGCTGCTGCGGTCCTCTATTCGCTGATGGTCGGCTTCTTTGTCTTTGTCGTGCTCCCACGTTCCCGACTGCCGTCGGCTCGGATGGCGGACATCCGACGGGACTGGGCGATTTCGGCGGCTGCGTATCTACTCGTCCTCGTGCCACTCGTCGCACTCGGGTCTCGGATCGTCTGACCTGAGTTGAAGCGCAATCCTCTTTGGCTGAACGGTAACCGGGGTGTTTACTGCCCGCCTGACGGCGCTCACTCGCCGACCGACAGCGTGCCGTCCGGCCCCACCTCACCGACTTCGCCGGTGTGATACCAGTCGTCCCGAAGCGTTTGTGAGCCAGTCTGGCCGTCGTCGAGGAACCCACCGAGGACGGTTGGCCCACGGATCAGTAGTTCTCTGTTTTCGGAGACAGCGATTTCAACGCCCGGCATTGGGTCGCCAATCGACCCCTGGACGAAGGATTCTGCCGGGTTCAGTGCGCCGACACCGGTTGTTCCGACCGAACCGTATAGCTCGCATACCGGAACGCCAAGCCCCCGGAAGAAGTACAGCAGATGGTCGTCGAGTCGGCCAGTCCCGGAGAGAGCGTAGGTGAGGTTTGATAACCCCGCTTCTTGCCGCAGCGGCTTGTACACGAGCCGGTTGGCGGCTCTGTATTTCAGCGGCGTTCCCTGGCCTTCGACGATACCCTCCCCGTAGGACGCCACTCGACCGCCGACCTTCCGTTTCATCCAGCCCATGTCACCCAGACGGTCCTGTATCGTCCCGTAGAGCTGCTGGTACATCTTTGGGACACCGACGAGCACCTCCGGCTCAACAGCCGCGAGTTGGTCGATAAACTCCTCGGCCCCGAGGTATGCGACGGCACTCCCGGTCGCCCAGAGGTAGTATGTCGAAACACGCTGATAGATGTGTGCCAGCGGAAGCGAACAGGTCCCGGTCGCTCCGGGACCAGTAGGAAGCGCCTCGCGGAGGCTCTCTGCTGCCGCCAGAAGATTTCGATGTGTCAGCGCACAGCCGGCCTTCTCTGCGGGGGAAGCCACGTCGAACGCGACTGTCGCAACCTCGTCACCGTCCGTCTGCAGACCGGGCAGCACTCTCGCCTCAGCAGTCGGTAAGTCCTCGAAATCAAGCACGGTTTCGACGGCCATCGCGAGGTCGTCGGCCACGTCTCCCGCTGCCACGAGTCCGGTTGCGCCGGTCCGCTCGATAATCTGGGCTGCCCGGTCGTCGCTCGCGGACGGGTAGAGTGCAACCGGGACCAGCCCGGCGAAGTGACAGGCCAGGTCGAGCACGGACCACTCGTATTGGGACTGTGCTCTGATTGCCAGTCGGTCCCCGGGGCGCAGTTCCGTCGATAGGAGGCCGCCCGCAACTGCCTTCGCCCGCTCGGCCAGCTCTTCGAAACTCCGTTCGACGAACTCGCCGTCATCTCGGACGAGCGCCGCGGTCCGGTCCCCGTGGTCCGAAACGATGTCTTCGAACCAGGACGCTACTGACCCGTCCGGGACCGAAAGCGAGGCTCCGTCGTAGATGTCGCTGTCGAGGCGCACGCCGGCGTCCTCGCTCTGGCGATCAACTGGGACGGGGTCTTCTGATGCCGTCCGGTCATGATAGAGCTGCCCGGGTTCGTACTCGTAGTCGTCGCTGACCTCTGTCTGGAAGTAGTCAGCGTAGTTCTGGTCCTCGTCGCCGGCGGCGATGTGCGCATCGAGCCAGTCCCGGGCAACTGTCAGGACCTCCATCGTGACGTACTCCCCGTTTTCGTGTTTCTCGCGGAGTTCTCGCACTTTGTCGGCGAACTCTTCGTGCATCTCACGGTGGTTGTAAAAACAGTCGCTGCAGTCCATGGCGTAGCCACAGTTCTGCATGAACTCTTCCTCGTCACCGAAATGGTACTCCGTGTAGCGTTCGAGTTCCCGGAGAATGTCACCAACCTCCTCCTCGGAATGGCCCTCGTTCATCGCCGTGTGGAGGTCGTTCAGCAGCCCGAACAGGCGCTTGTGCTGTTCATCGAACCGCTCGATATTCGTGCTGTACCGTTCGTCATCCCACTCGGCGAACTCCCCTGTCGAATCTGTGCCCATACCTGTTCTGTTACCCATTATTTGAAAAGCAACTCTCACGTTCTCACCGAATGAAAATGCGGTCTGCTCTCCAAGTAGTTGCCAGATAACGTTGCATCCGGGATGCGAGAATTACGTGACGAAGCGGTCGTTGATGTCCTCACTGACAACGGAATCGGCGTGCTGGCGCTGTCCGGCCCGACGGGGGCGGCCCCGTATCCGTTCCCGGTCGCGTTCGGGTACGACCCGGCGACGGATAGCCTTGCGTTTCACCTGTCAGAGAGCGACGATAGCCAGAAACACCGG
>JGI12451J12833_1000103_pt1 | contig 25632 bp, 10 predicted proteins | sample A23E3SouthBayCA_2_FD_12833 | JGI IMG/M metagenome (IMG submission 12833) | reverse complement strand
CCCGCCGACGCGCGGGCGCGCCGGCAGTGGGGCGTCGAGCCGGCCGACGAGCTCCCCGACGAGCGAGCGGCCGCCGACCGCGTAACCGGCGACCGACGGGGAGGACGGTCGACGCGGTCCGCGAGCGGTCGCGGAGCCGACCCGGGAGGCGAATCGGACCGCCGTCCCCCGGGGCGACTCGAAGACGAGGTCGTCCGGCGCGTCGCCCGCCGACGGACGCGAGCGGGGGCGTCGCGCGGGACTTCGGGGGCCTCGCCGCTCGAACGGGAGGCGCGGCAGTTGCTCGGGATCGTCGACGACGACGCGACGGACCTCGAAGAGGTGGTCGTCGTCGACCCCGTCGAGGAGGCGGACACGGATCGCTGGACCGCTGCCGTCGAGCGGTCGCGCAAACTCCAGCAGGACCTGGCCACGCAGCTCAGACGGGAGCGGCGACCCCGGGACACGGGGGGCCACCGCGCCGGCCGCCTCGACGGCCGACGGCTGGTCGCGGCCAATCGCGGGACTCAGCGGGTGTTCACCCGCAGGGAGTCCGGGACGACGAAGGACTACTCCTGTCTCGTCGTCCTCGACCGGTCGGGGTCGATGGACGGTGACCCGGTCCGGACGGCCGAGACGGCGACCGCACAGCTCGCCCACGCGCTGTTCGAGGTTGGCGTCGACGTCTCCGTGCTGTCGGTCTGGGAAGGTCACCCGTGTCTCGAACTCCCGTTCGGCGGACGACCTTCGAATCACGTCGACCGACTGATGTCCGAACGCGCGAACTGGGGGACGCCGCTGTCGACAGTGGTAGCGTTGAGTCGAGAGCGGGTCGACCGCGGGGACGGGTCGTACCCGTTCGTCGTGGTCGTCACCGACGGCGAACCGAACGACCCGGAGCGGTACCGGTCGGAGCTGGAAAAATGCACGTTTCCGGTGTTCGGCGTCTACGTCGGGTCGGATCGTGCGTCGCACGCCGAGTTCTTCGACCGGATCGTCCACGCGGAGGCGGACACGCTCGAACGGACGCTCCAGCGCCTCGTCAGGACGCTGTTCTCGGCGGAGGCCTGAGATGACGGCCGAACCCCCGAAGCGGCTCCATGCGGCGCTGGTCGCCGGGCGCCTGTCTCCCGACGACTGTATCGACCGAGCGCTCGACCACCTCGAGGCGGACCCGGACCCGGTGCGCGAGCGGGCGCTCCGGGTCCTCCTCGCGGCGACGGCGTCCGCCCCGGACCGCGTCACGGAGGTCGCCGACGCGGTCGAGGCGTCGCTCCGGCCGGGGCGCGCGGTGACGCCGGCGGAACTCGCCGCGCTGCGCGATCTGGCCCGGCGCCGACCGCGCGCACTCTCGCCGCTCGTCGAGGCCTTCGGGGCTGCGCTCTCGGCCCCCGACGACTCCGAGGTCCCGACCGCGCTCGTCGCCAGGTTCCTCGGCGACCTCGGCGCGGAGACGCCGGGCGTCGCGAAACCGACGCTGGGGCCGCTGGCGGACCTGGCCGAGGAGGGGACGGGCGACACGTCGACGGAGGCCGCGTGGGCGGTTGCCCGGACCGCGACGAGCGAACCCGCGATGCTTCGCCCGGTCGTCGCCGGCCGAGTGTGGGACCTCGACGGCGACGACCCCGCGACCGTCGCGAGCGCGCTGGAGACGCTCGGGCGGATCGGGTGGTTCCTCCCGGACCACCTCGCCGGCCTCGACCGCGTCGGGGCGCTCGTCGACCACCCGGTGTCCGAGGTCCGCGCGGCGGCGATCCGGGCGCTGGGCCGAGTCGCGGGCCTCGATTCGGGGTCGGCGATCGGCGTTCCCGGTCCCGACCGCGTCGAGCCATCCCGCGACCGAGTCGCCGACCGGCTGACGGACCCGGACTCGGACGTTCGGCTGGCGACGGCGTCGGCGCTGAAACAGTTCGCCCGCCGGGAGCCCGAGTGGGTCCACGCGTCCCTCGACGACCTCCTCGCGGCGACGGGCGACGGCCGCTGGGAGGTCCGGGTCGCCGCGCTGGAGGCGCTCGAAGCCGCGTTCGACCCCGCCGTCGTCGACCTGGACCGGTTTCAGGAGGTCGTGCTCCCCCGTCTCGCCGACGACGACAGCGACGTCCGGGGTGCGACGGTGAGCCTGCTCGCGACCGTCCTCGAAGCGATCGAGGGGGAGCATCCCGAGGTCGCGAGCCACGTCGTCGACATGCTCGTCTGGTTCCAGTTCACGTCCGCCGGCCCGTTCGGCGTCCCGGAGCCACTCGCCGAACTCGAAGGCCGCTCCGTCTCGCTCCCCGACCCCGCACGATACCTCCGGCTGGGGCGGGCGCTGTACGAAGCCGGTGACGCCGCCGGAGGGACGGTCGCCATACTCTGTGGCGTCGTCGCCCGGCAGTCCCCTCCGGACCGGCTCCGGGCGGTCGGCGTCCTGCAGTCGATGCTCTCGGACCCCGACGAGGCCTGTCGCGGGCAGGTACTCGCCGAGTTGGCGGCGCTCGTCGAGGCCGACCGAACCGTCGCACCCGTGGTCTGGCCTATCGCCCGGAGCGTCTTCGCGTACGACCCCGAACTGCGCGACGAGGCCGTCGCGGTGCTGACGGCCTGCGAGTCGATGCGCCCCGCGTTCATGCCCGAGGTCGTCGATCTCGGGTGTCGGTTCCTCGCGAGCTCGCTGGAGCGCGCGGACGACTCCGACGGCGACGACGACTCCGATGGCGACGAGCAGGGGCTCGGCGACCTGTTCGGGGCCGGGTCCGACGCGTATCCCTTCGAGACGCTCGCACGCACCTCGCCGCGCCTCGTCGCGGACGCCGCGCCGACGCTGCTCGACTCGCTGAATCCCGACACCGAGGGCACCGAGTCGGTGGCCGAATCGCTCGCCGCGGCCGTCGCGAACGGCGGGAACCTCGACCCGGGGGTCGTCGGTCGCATTGAGGACGCGATCCGGAGCGACGACGCCTCGCAGCCCCTCGTCGGATGGCTGTCGACGGCGCTCGTCCTCGGGACCGACGACGCGGCGGTCCGCGAGCGCGCGGTCGACCGCCTCCACTCGCTGGCCGAACGCCCCGGCGAGACGCCCCTGCCGTCCTGCCTCCAACTGCTCGCCGACGCCGAACCGGGGCTCGTCTCGCGGGTGCTGATCAACTACCCGTCGCTGGCGACGCTCTCGACGGGGCGGGCCCGGACGCTGGCCGAAACCGTGACGACCCACCCGCGCCTGGCGCTGCGCTGTCGGGGCCGTCGAATACCGCCGTCCGCCCGGTCGGTCCCGCGTGGATACGCCGACTACCGCGACCGGCTCTCGGAAGTGGCCGCGGCGGTCCCACAGACCGTCCCCGCGGCGCGGCTGCTCCGCGACGGGTTCTGGAGCGACGACGGCGAACTGACGGCGACCCTCGTCGAAGCGGTCGGCCGGCCCGACGCGCTCCCGGGGGGTCCGGACGTCTGGACTGCCCATCCCGACCCCGACGTGCGCGCCGCCGCTCGTTCCCTCGACGGCGGGGCGCCGGCGGGCGGGGAATCCCCTCCGGACCCCGAGGCGTTCGAGCCGTCGACCGCGACGACCGACGCGGTGGACGACCTCGCGGCGCGCATCGCGGCGGCCGACCCCGAACGCTGTCGGCGCGCCGTCGAGTCGCTCGTCGCCGTCGCCGTACACGCTCCGACACTCCGCTCGTACGTCCGTCAGCACCTCCTCGCGAGCACGGTCGCGGTCGAGGAGACTGCGGCACCCGCGGCGCTCGTCGGCGCCCTCGCGACGCTCTTCCCCGAGTCCGGCGAGGATCCGTCGTCGACTCCCGGGTCGACCCCGACGGATTCACCCGATGCCACCGACCCGTACCCGTTCGTCCTGCAGTACGCGCGCCTCGGATCGCCACCCGTCCGGGAGGTCGCACTCACGGCGCTCCGTTCGTTCGCCACCGAGGCGGACGACCCGTCGCTCGCCGGAGTGCTCGCCGACCGACTGGAAGACCCCGCCGACATCGTCCGCGCACAGGCCGCCCAGACGGTCGGCCGGTGCGTCGAAGCTGGAACCGATCCCACGGCCCCGGTCGTCGACGGTCTCGTCGGCGCGCTCGACGGCCCGCGTCACGTGACGACCGCCTGCTGCGTGGCGCTCGGTCAGTGCGTGACTGCGGACCCGTCGCTCGCCGACCGCGTCGTGTCGGCGCTCGAACCGCGACTCAAGGCGCGCCAACGAGGCGTCCGACGGGCCGCCGCCGGCGCGCTCGCCCGCATCGGCGACGCCGCCCCCGAGTCGCTCGAAGCGGTCGCGGACACCCTCGCCGAACGACTCCGCTGTGACGGCGTCGCCCGCCCCGAACTCGTTCGAGCGATGGCCTCACTCCCGGTCGAGGCGATCCCAAAGCACGACCGCGTCGCGGAGACGACACTCACCGTGCTCGTCGACGCGGAGAACCCAGCGGTCGGCCTGGCAGCCGGTCGGCTCCTGGACGGGATCGCCGACGCCTCCCCCGGGTCGGTCCGCCCCCACCTCGAACCCGTTTCCGACCGACTGCGGGACGAGTACGACGAGTCGTTCATGGCCGGGCTCAGCGACGTGGACCTCACCCCGCTGTCGATGTACTGGCTCCTGCGAGTCGTCTGTACGTGCTCCCGAGAGAACCGGCTCGTCGCGGGGCAGTTCGAGTGGTTGCTCGAAGCGGCGGTCGACCACCTGACCGACGGCGCGTCGTCGGGGTTCGAGATGTCCCGACCGGCCCGCGAGGGACACGTCACGGGCCGCGGGCTGGCCCGGGTTTCGGCACGGGCGGCCGCCTTCGCCGGCGGAGAACCCTACGAATCCGTCCTCCAACGGTGGCCGTCCGACCCGACGAACCCCTCGCCGGACCCGGGAGCGACCGCGCACTTCCTCCTCGTCGCGGAGTCGGAGCGGCGGACGACGGCCCTCGACGCGATCGGCAAACACACCTCGCTGGACCACGCCGAGGCCGTCGCCGCGTCGCTCATCGACGTCGACCCGACGATGCATCGCTACGACGCCGTCTTCGAGTCGCTCGCCGAGTTGCTGCCGCTGACGGACGACAAGCGGCTCCACCGGGACGGCGTGGCGCTTCTGGTCGACGCCAGTCGGGAGCGCAACTGGCAGATCCGAACGGCCGCCATCGAGACGGTCGCCGAACTCGCCGAGACGGACGTCCTCCCGGCGGACGAGGCCGTCGCGCACCTCTTCGAGTCGTTCGGCGACGAGACGTCCGCACGCACGACGGCGGCCGACGCGGTGGTCGACCTGCTGAAGCACGCGCGACTCGATCACCGCTCGGTCTTCTCGATGGTACTCGCGAGCTACGACCGCTCGTCCACGGCGCCGAACCGACGGCTGACGTCGATCCACCTCGTCGGGACGCTCGGGAAACGCCACCCCGGCGTCCGTGATCGGGCAGTCGAGACGCTGGTCGCTGCCGTCTCGGACGACGACCGCCGCGTCCGCCGGCGTGCGGCCGACGCCCTCGCCGAGCTGGCGTCGGTGGCACCGGACGCGCTGTGCCCTCACGCGGGACGGATCGGAGCGCTCAGGGAGTCTGGGGAGGAAGCGATCGCGGAGTCGCTCGCGTCGTGTCTCGAGCACGTAGAACGGGGGGGGTGACGTGCGCCACACTCGTCGGGCCGCAGGGACGCCTCACTCGGACTTCGTATCGAACTTCTCTCGAAGCCGTTCGATCGCGGGGTAGAACGTCTGCCTCGGTTCGTCTAACTCGACGACGAAGACGCGGTCGACTCGCATCGGGACGAGTCGGTCTGACACCTTCTCGCGAAAGTCCTCCGCGTCGAGGTCGAAATCGTCCGGGTCGGAGCTGGTCGTGGCGGGGTTGACCGCGGAGCTCTCGTACATCTGCTCCAGTTCCTCGTTGCCGAACAGCAGGAAGTACGTCCGCGTCTCCGGGCCGAGCGACCGGTCGATATCGCTCATGTCGTCGAGGTACGACGGGTGTTCGAGGTCTCGCAACAGCGTCCGCCCGCTGGTACTCGACGGGGCCGCACCGTCGGCTGTCTCCGTCTCGGCGAGATAGTCCACGAACGACGCCGTGAAGACCACGATGTCCGCGTCGTCCAGCGACGCAGTCAGCCGCGCTCGGTCGCTCCCGAACAGTTCGGTCTGCAGCTCCGCGTACGGACCGAGGACCAAGTCGACGGCCGTACGGATACCGAGGGCGTCGAGCACGCCGCCCCGGGCGCCCGTCCGGATGTCCGACGACGAGACCTTGGTCGCGGTGATCGGGTGCGCCGAGAGCTTGACGTACCGGGAAAGCATCTGCGGCGTCGTGTACTCCAGCACGACGGGCTCTGTTATCGCACCTTCCTGCGGGAGTTCGCCGGTGTTGATGTATCCGATGTCGTTCATCACCTCCCCGCGCCCGGACGTCAGATTGTATCTATCGGCGTCGAACTCGTCGCGGACGTGTTTGACGAGCCCGGTCCCGAGGGCGCGCTCGGTGCCGTCGTTCGCGCTTACGATCGCGATCCTGCGCTGGTCGCGAGACTGGACGAGAAACGCGATCAGGAGCACGAAAGCGACCGAAGCGACCAGTGTCGCCACCGCCAGACCCACAGTGAACACACCCAGCGTCTCCCCGTCCGAGAAGAACCCGTTGAGGAGATACACGTCGAAGAGACTGACTGAGACGAACGCGACGACGAACGTGTGGACACCCACCGATGCGACCGGGAACTCGCGACGACCGGACCTGAAGTAGGTCACCGAACCGACGAGGCCGGCGAGAAGCGTCCCCAGAAGCAGAAAGGGAGCACCCGCTACCCAATCGACGTCGTCTAACCGCCCGGTCGCGAGCAGGAAGGCGACTTCGACGAGCAGGACGACACCCAGTGTCGGTCCCTGGATCCGCTTCGAGACGTCGATCGCGACCAACAGCACGAATCCGAGGAAGACGCCGAACAGGAGCGTCCCGAGGGACGTGAGCGTGAACGGCGTGGCGTCGAAGATCGCCTCGATGATGGATTTCCCGATACCGCTCCCCTGATCGCTCCACGCCCGGTCGAACAGCTCCGCGACGAACCAGCTGGTGATCAGGACGCTCGCGGCCACGGTCAGATTCCGCTTGATCTCCGACTTGCGCTCCGACGTGAACTCGTCCAACATCTGGCGATCGATCACTCGACGTCGCGAGTAGTCGTGTACCCGTGGCGTTCGACGAAATTGTCGAGCAGGTTCTGACGGACGTTGTCCCAGTATTGGCTGCTTCCTCCGTCGGCGTCGCCCGTTCCATCACTGCTACTCTCGTCGTCCCCTTGCTCCAGCAGGTGTTTCATGCTCTCCTGGTCGTCGAAGTCGATGAACTCGTTGCGGGAGTAGTACACGCCGTCGCTCCCCGCGGGCACGTCCTCGGTCTTCCCGTCCAGCCCGAGCGTGTGTCGGATAGCTGCGGAGCTGATGGTCGTGTCCTTGTTCGCGACGGAGATCTGCTTGCCGGTGATAGACCGATACTCCGACCGGTACTGGTTCCGAACGGGATGGATGTTGTCGAGGAAGACGCCGCTGATGAACGTGGTCGCGGCGAAGTCCCAGTCGCCCGCGTACACGCAGCGCGAGGCCGTGTTCTGGTCGTTCGCCGGAACCATATCGATGTCTTCAGTGATGCCGATCTCGTCTCTGGCCAGTCGCCCGGAGTCCTTATCTCGCTCGACGTCGTCGATGCCTTCCTCGAAGACTCTGGAGAGGAACGTCGTGTGGATCCTGTGGAGGGAGTAGTCGGCCCTGTCGACGTTCCAGTTGCCGTCGGCGGCGATCCGGTTGGTCTCGACCAGCGGGACGTACGACTCGTCGGACAGCGCCTGTGTCAACATCCGCTCGACTTCCCCGAGGAGATGCTCCCGCTCGATCCCGTTCCAGATGTTCGCGTCCACGATGGAGTCCTGATTCAGCCGGGCCAGGTTCTGCGGCGTCGTCGTCGTCACGTACGCTCCTTCGGTTTCGATGTGCTCCCCCTGCTGGTTCTCGAAGATACCGTCCGGATCGATCGGAGCGCTCCATTCTCGCCAGAAATCGTCTCCCTTCGACGCGATGTCACTGATATCGCCCCACACCTCGATCCCGTCGGAGACGCTGGATGCGAACGATTCGAGCTGTTCTTTGACGCTCTCGGCGGGGATGACGAACGCTTCGGTCAGGTACTCCTCGACGCCGTCGTCCTCGTCGATGAGATGGCTCGGCCCTCTGATCTCCCCGTCGTCCGAGGACATAGAGATACGGATGTCGTCGACTTTCTGGTCTGTGTCCTGGGCGAACTCCGTCGAGTCGATGGCGAACTCCTCCGCGTCGAGGGGATCGAACGACCCCTGATCGGAGACGCCGATCGCGTCGAACGGGTCGCTGTGTTCGTCGCTGGGGTCCGGGAGGTTGTCCCGGACGTCGGTTACGTACCCGGAGACTATCGAGTCGATCCCGTCCACCTCTTCGTTGACCGCTCGGATCTTCGCCTTCTGGGTCCCGGAGATCTCGTCGATAGACGGGATCCCGTTCTCCAGCTTGTTTATCATCTCGTTGCGGCGGTGTTCGACGATGCTGCCCGAGTCGGTTATCCGGAACTCCTGCTCGAAGCTGGTGACCTCGAACACGTCGTCCTCGATCCGCTCGACGTGGCCCGTGTAATCGTCTCTGTCCGCCGAGCTACCGATCCCGAGAATCCCACCGTCGTCCAGTTTCTCCCTCGCGGCGTCTTTTACCTTCTCGATGGAGTTGGTGATGCGGTTTATCCGGCCTTCGACTGGGTCCAACCCGAGTCGCTTCAGATTCGAGTCCAGTTCCTTGAGGTCGGACTCGTCCATCGGGAAGTCGACGCTGTCGATGTCCTCGCTGCTATCCCACATCTCCGAGCTCTCTTCGAACCGCTCGAAGGCCGTTTCCAGCTGTCGAAGCTGTTTGGCCGTCTTCTTCCACTCCCGGTTCAGACGGGAGACGGAATCGATGTCGGTCCCAAACTCGTCGAGCCAGGCGTCGATGTGTTCGTCACGTTCCGCCTGAGCATCGCTTAGGGTTTCCTCGACATCGCTCTTGGCGGACTCCAGTTCGGACTCCAGATCCTGAAGGTTCGTCTCGATATCGCTGGCGTTGGAGACGACCTCACCCTGGTTGTACGCGAGGGCGGTTTTCAACTCCGTTCGGACGGCCGGGTCCGGAATGTCGTTGATCGCTTTCAGAACGCCGGCACGGCGGGCGATGTTCTCCAGTTCCTGGACGATGTACTCGTTGAACTCGAACTGTGTGGATTCGTTGCCCGCCCCTCGCGGGTTCCAGTCGTGATCGCCCAGGTTCTCTATCACTTCCGTCATCCCCTCGTTGGTCTCGTTCCCGAAGTTCTCGCGCAACTGGTCCCACGTTATCAACACGTCGTCGATGAACGTCTTGTTGCTGTCGCCCTCCGTTCGGTATCCCGAGTGTTTGAAGAAGTCCGATTCGAGCAGTTCCCGCAGCGGCTTCAACCGCGCGTCGTAGAGGCCGTTCGATCCGACTAACTCCTTGTCGAGCGTCGTGTCCGCGGTGCCTCCGGCGTACAGGAGTCCGGACTCGTACTCCTCGTATTCGTCGTGGATGAACGACTCGATCCCGTCCAGCAGCGTTTCCTCCGCCGAGAGAACGTCGGTGCGGTCGCTGATGAAGTCGTCGAGTTGCCGACGCCGTTCGTCCAACTGTCCACCGGGATAGGTGATGATCTGCGGAACCGCGATGGTGAACGGGGCGAAGGGCGGATTCCCGTCCGACGTTTCGTCGTAGACCTCCATGAGGTTGTCCAGCGCTGGATCCGAGTTGTAATACCCGGCGATCGTGTAGGCGATCGCCTCGTCCATCTCGGCATGGTTCCGATACGCGTCCTCGGAGATCAGGACGACCGCCTGAAACGGGTTCTCGTCCTCCAGTGTCAGCTTTTCGAGTTCGACCAGCGCGCCGTAGGCGTTCGCCATCTCCTCGGACGTCGCCTCGGCTCCCGTGTGCGGCAGGACACCGAAAAGGACCTTCTTGGAATCGTCGTCCATCTGCCGTGCGACATCGATCATGAGGCCGGATCCGGTCCCACCCCCGAGTCCAGCAATTATCGCGATGCTGTTCCCCGCGAGCCCCTCCAGCGAGCCGAGTGGATTGTAATCGTCGGCTCGACTGTAATGATAGAGCGCCTTCGTCAGTCCTCGCCGTCGGGCCACCCCATCGGAGTATCCCTCCGACTTAACGAGCGACGAGTCCTCCTCTAACCACCACGACCGGAGGTTCTGATCCTGCGCGATGCGTTTCACGTCGGCATTGGCCAGCAATCGCCCCTTGGTGGGTTCGTCCTTCGAATCGTTGATGAGGTGCAGACCGTGCGCATCGACATTCGCATATCCGACCTCGTCGTCGACGGCGTCTCGCTTGTCCTCGACCTCGGAAACGTCGTCCGCCGGATCGTTGTCGGACGCCGTGTCCGTGTCCACGAAGTACGCGTCCACCCCGTCGTCCTGCTCGACGGCCCGCTCCATCACCCAGTCCTGCGTTAGAAACGTCTTACTGATAGCCCGACCCGCGCCACCCAACCCGACAATCTTGTCAGGAAGATTCATCGACATGAGTCCGACATTCTCGTCAAGGGTAAAAAATATACCGCCGCGCGATAGGAAAACCGTCCGTCATTCCCGTGATCGCGGACCGAATCGTCGGGCTCGGCTCCTTCGGACGGGCCCACTGGTCAACCGATTATGTACACGAGATTTGATTTCTGAAATCTGACGTGTTCCGGTGAACGCGGGGACGGGTGTGTCGTTTCGAGCCGCGAACGATCGAGAGCCCCTCCCGGAGTCGTTGTACCGGTAATCCGCGCCTACGCGGCTATCGACCTTGCATGGCGATCCCCGGGACGGATCCGAGTCCGACACGGCGGGGTCGCACTGCTCACTCGTCGTCAGAGATTGCGCGAGTCGAGTCGAATCCGTGCGTCGACCCGAACTCTTCCAGTATCGCCTCGGCTACGGCCTCCCAATACCGAGTGTGGGCGCCCGGGTCGGCGTTCAACAACACGTTGTGCGGGTCGTCGAAGTCGACGAATCCGTCCCGTCCGTAGTACACACCGTCGGAACCGGCTGGCACATCGTCTCTCTGCCCGCCGAGGCCCAGCGCGTGTCTCGTCACCGCCGCGTCGACCGACCGACTCGAACCGTCGTCCCCGACGAGCTCCCGGTAGGCGTCCCGATATCCGTTCCGGACCGGTTCGATGTTGTCGAGGAAGACGCCGCTGATGAACGTGGTCGCCGCGAAGTCCCAGTCGGCCGCGTACACGCAGCGCGACGCCGTGTTCTGGTTATTCGCTGGAACCCTCTCGAGGCTTTCGGAGATGCCGATCTCGTCTCTGGCCAGTCGCCCGGAGTCCAGATCACGCTCGACGTCGTCGATGCTCTCTTCGAAGACTCTGGAGAGGAACGTCGTGTGGACCCGATGTCGGGAGTAGTCGGCCCTGTCCACGTCCCAGTTACCGTCGGCGGCGATCCGGTTTGTCTCGACCAGCGGGACGTACGCCTCGTCGGACAGCGCCTGGGTCATCGCCCGCTCGACCTCGCCGAGGAGATGCTCTTTCTCGATCCCGTTCCAGATGTTCGCGTCCACGATGGAGTCCTGATTCAACCGAGCCAGGTTATACGGTGTCGTCGTCGTCACGTGGGGGCCGGACTGCTGGGTACGATCGTTCAGATCGGCTATCGCCTGATTCGGATGGTCCGCCCACTCGGCATAGAGATCGTCCCCGGCGGCAACGACCTCCTGCAGATCGCTCCACAGCTCGGTGGCTTCGGAGACGCTCGACCGCAACGTCTCGACCCGCTCCGCGAAGGTATCGACGGGGGCGACGAACGTCTCGTCCAGAAACTCCTCGACGCCGTCGTCACCTCTCAGCAGGTGCGTCGGTGGCGCGACATCCTCGCCGGTTTCCAGTGTAGACCCAACCTCGGCCAAGTTCTCGTCGAGGGATGCGACGTAGGCCTCGGACCGGAACTCCGTCTCCGACGGGTCGAACGACCGCGCCGGCTCCTGTCCGGTGACTCCCACCGCCCGGTACCGGTCCGAGTGCCCGAGCTCGGCGTGGGGCAGGGAATCGACTGATTCTTCGAAGTCGACCAGCGCGTCGACGAGGCGGTCGGCCTCGCTGGATAGCTCGCTCTGGATGGTAGCCCACCGAGTTGCGATCCTGTCGGTACTGGAGGCGGTGTCGACCAATCGGTCGAACATCTCGGCCCGCGGGTCTGCGACGATGTCTCCAGGCGCTTCGACCGAGAACTCGGCTTCGAAGGGCGGCAGTTCGAACACGCGATCGTCGACTTTCTGCGTGTGTTCGACGTAGGAATCGGGGTCCTGCCTCCGTAGGACCGATAGTATCGACCCGGGCCGAAGTGCCTTCGCGGCCAGTTTCGTGTGCCGTACCGACCGGGTGATTCGACTGTGCGGTCCTCCCACAGGGTCGACCCCGAGGCGCTCGAGGTTCCGGTCGAGGTCGCCCAGCAGCGACTGGTCGACGGCCAGTTCCGTCTCCGCTATCGCGTCGACGCTCGTCCAGTCGTCCGACGCGGCTGCGAATCGGTCGAGCGCCCGATCGAGGCGTGCGAGCTGGTCCGCCGTGGCCAACCAGACCTCGTCCAGTCGCTCGAACGACTCGATATCGTCGCCCCACTCGTCGAGCCCCGCACTGACGAGCCACCGTCGCTCGTCCTTCGAGGCCGCTTCGATATCAGCTACGTTCGTCCGAACGGAGTCGATCTCCGACCGCAGGTCGTGAAGCGCGGCTTCGATCGCTTCGGCGTCTGAGACGACCGCTCCGTTCTGGGGAGAGAGCGCACGGTGCAGTTCGTCCCGGACGGCTGGGTTCGGAACCTCGGAGATCGCCTGAAGTAGCTCGGCACGGCGCCCGACGTTGTTCAGGGCCGACCGCACGTACTCCCGGATGTGCTGTTCGACCAGCCCCCCCCTCACCCAGATCGGCTGCCCAGTGGTCGTTGTTCACCGCTTCTCGCAGTGCATCCAGTCCGTCGACTGTCAGCACGTCTCGATCACCCTGACCCTCGTTCCACGCTTCCAGCACACCGCCGACGAACGTTCGAACTTCTTCGTCCTGGGTCCGGAGACCGGTGTACCGGACGAAATCGGACTCCAGTAGTTCCTTCAGCGGCCGCAACCGCTCGGTATGGAGGTCCTGATCGACGGCCGTCTCGCTTGGGCGAGGAGTATCCGGACTCGTTCCGTCGTCCGCCGCAGAGTCGAATCGCTCCGGATAGTGATTCGCGAGGAACGCTTCGATCTCGTTCAGGAGCGTCGCCTCTCGGTCGAGCGCCTCCAAGCGTCGTTCGATAGCATCTACCCGCTCATCAAACGCTATCTCCCCGGCGGCGTAGTTGATGACCTGCGGAACGGCGACGGTAAACGGCGCGAAGTCGGGATTCCCGTCGAATTTTTCGCTAAACCACACATTCGGGATGCGATTCTCGCTGTTGTAATAGGCGGCGAGGGTGTACGCCAGCGCCTCGTCGAACTCCTCGTAGTCGTCAGATGGACCCTCTGGGACGAGGACGATCGCGGAGAACGGGTTCTCGTCTTCGAGTACCAGCCGTTCGAGTTCGACCAGCGTGGCGTACGCGTTGGCCGACTCGGCCGCCGTCGCGTCGTCTCCGGGAAGGACCGCAAAGAGCGTTATGTGCGCGTGTGTATCCATCTCCTGGCCAATATCGATAGCCAGCCCCGAACCGGTCCCCCCGCCGAGCCCGACCACCATCGCGGTGCTGTCGCTCGACAGACCGTCGAGTGGCTCCAGCGGGTCGGCCTCGTCCGCTCGACAGTAGTGGTACAGCGCCTTCGCGAGCCCCCGCCGTCTCATCGTCCCGTGCTCGAACCCATCCGGCGACAGGAACGCGCGGTCGTCCTCCAGCCACCACGCATCGAGCGCTTCCGACTCCAGAACCCGTTGCACCTCGGTGTTCGCCAACAGCCGCTCTCTGGTCGGTTCCCGCTCGGTGTCGGCGACGAGATGCAATCCGTTGGCACTCACGGACGGAAATCCCACACCTTCCAAGATCTGATCCCGAAAGTGTTCCACCGCTCGAACGTCTGCAGACAGGTCGCTCTCGGTCGCCGTGTCGACGAAGTACGCTTCGAGTCGACGGTCGTGCTGGAGGGCCTGTTCCATGACCCACTCCTGCGTGAGAAACGTCCGAACGATGGCACGTCCAGCACCGCCCAGGCCGACGACGTGGTCCGGTATGTTCATCGCCCTATTCTTTCACGAATGCTGATATAAATGCATGGCGGTCGCTCCCACTCCCTATCGGGGAACGACGGTACGAGGAGAGCGAATGCGGTAGACCGACACCGCACGGGTGGCGGTATCACCGCTTTCGAGAACGGACTCCGTCTTCGAGGGCGTTCACCGGACTCTAGACAGGATCCGCTCGAAGACACCGACTTCGTAATGTTTGTCGTACCTGTTCCACTGAGGGAGATTGCCCCTCCCGTTCTCAGCGCGTCGTTTGTACCACTCCAGTTCGGTCTGTTCAATCTTGTCGAGCACGGTTCCCCCGGTCAACGTGTACGACGGGGGACGGCTGATCTCGTCTCTGCGTCGAAAGTACTGATCTACCGTCTGGTACCGGAACTTGTTCGGGTTCCTGTCACTGTACTCGAGGAGCCGTCGCCGCAGATCGGTAGACTGGCCGATCCGGACTAGCTCCCCGAACGACCACAGCCAGTACACCCCCGGCGCTTCGGGAACTGCCTCCCGGACGGCCGAGCGACTGTACGAGTAGGTCCCACCTTTCGGCGGCATCTTCGGCTACATATCAGTACGGACGGGTGTATATATCTGTCCCACTCGGCATCGTGTGCCACACGAAGTCGGAACGCCCGATGTCGTTCGACGACGGTGGAATCCGTCCACCTGCCGTCCACCCACGTAGCCTCAGATCCGGGTAACGAAGATTTAAATATCTGTTTACATAATGGCATCTATATTCGGTTCGTAACGGTGGGCGTATCGGACGGTTCGGGCGATCACGCTACGGGTTCGAAGATTAAATCCATCCATAAATGATCGAAAAAATACGGGAACGGTATCGCTGGTTCAGGCGGAAGTTCGTCGACGATTTGAGCTATCGAGAGCAGTTGCTGTTCGGGGCGTATCTGGCCGTAGTTCTGATCCTGTCTCCGGTCGTGGCGGCGTACTCCATTCAGGCGTGGGACTTACTGTACGACAACATGTCGATCCGTTCGATGCCGACCGGCGAGGTCGGCATGTTCGTCTTCGGTCTGGTATCCGTGTGGCTGTTCCTGCTGGCCCACGACATCAGAAAACATCTGCAGGCGCTGCTGATATCGCTTCTCGCGGGCGCGAGCGTCGTCGTGATGACGCTCGGTGGCGAACTGTTCGCCGATATCCCGCTCACGCTGAACTCGCTGACGTGGGCGGTATTCGGCGTCCTCGTCGCCCTCGCGAGTGAGTACGTTCCGAAACGCGATCAGATTTCCTGGGAGGACTACGAGCCCTGGCACGTGGTCCTCGACGGCGAGAAGGACGCGGAGTTCAACATCGCCCGACTGGGGCTGTTGTCGCTGGTTTCGGTGCTCGTCGTTCTCATGAACGTGGTCTTGCTCACCTTCGGCACCGGGAACGTACTCCTGCCGATGATCTGTAGCGTCGTGCTCCTGTTCGGGCTGTTCAAGTTCATGGAAGTCGATACCGGTGGCGACGACACCGACGACAATGAAGTCGACTTCCAGGCAATCGGCCCGGGAGAGAGCGGCAAGTCGCTGTTCATCCTCGGACTCGGCTTGAGCGCCCTTGAGAAGGCCAAGAACAACAGCGGCTATCAGTACGAGTTCTCACCGCACGGAAAGTTCAACCAGATGATACAGGCGAAGGACGACTTACCTGCGACCTTAGCCCGTGTCCGCGAGGAAGTGAGGCGGCTGCAGGAGGACGAGGGGAAAGATCCGGAGGATATCGAACTGACGCAACTGGCCGACTCCGACGAGAATATCTGGGTGCAGGAGTCCGACAGGCGCGACGAGTTCACCGATATCGGATTCACCGTCGAGTACGGGGATCTTCACAGCAAGAAGGCCACGATATCGATGATGGACCACGGTGGACAGCTGATCCACGATCTACTCGACAACGTCGTGAACGCGGACGAGTCCGAGGAGGCAGAAAAGAACCCTGTGACCGATGGAGGAACCGAAGATGACGACTCGTTCGCCGAATCATCGATGGATGACGACGAAGACTTCGAAGCCGTGGATGACGGGGATGACTTCGAGATCCTGAACGACGAAGATCCGTACGAAGTCGGCGAGATGGCCGACGCCGACAGATCGGACACAGACGACAGCTTCGGGTCGTCCTCGTCCGGGGACATGGGAGCCGATCGAAGCAACGAGCCCAGGGACGGCTCGTTCGACAGTGACTTTTCGAACGATCCGATGGACGTTTCGAGTACCGAACCGTCTCCGGACTCCACGGACGATCGGGACCTCGAAACGGACTCTGGCACCGATACCGACAGCACAACCGAGGATGGGACCGGTCGGAGCTGGGAGTTGGACGAGGAAGCAACCGGCGACGAACAAGCCGACGACTTCGACGACGAAACCCGAAGTCTCGACGAGGACGATTTCATAGACGACGAGGAACTGTTGGGAAATCAACTCGAAGGGGCGAACAAGATCGCTGTCTTGCTCGACTGCGAAACGAATCTCAAGAACAAGCAACAGTACCAAGACGACATCACCGTGGAGGTCAGCTACTCCGGGTACGAGGGACTGTTCGCGACTAGTTACAGAGATATCGTCGATCACTACGACTTCGAGGAGGTGATCATGGTCGCGACCAAGGCCGACGTGTACAGGGAGGAATTCGAAGCCGAGTACGAAGACGAGGAGTGGGGCTGGGACGACCTCGAAGAGAACGACGAAGCGTGGAACGCGTTCCGCGATTTCGTCAACGATCAGTTCGATAAAAGCGGGGTGAGCGTACTCCGCGGCCAGGAGTCGGTGCAGTCCAGGATCAAGCCTGTCTTCTACAGGACTACGACGCTGCTCGGCGAACGAATCCCGGAACTCGACGAACACGGGGACCTCCAGCCGGTCGGATTCGACAGGATACTCGACAACATCATCCGCTGATCACTATGGCCACGCTGAAGATCTACGACGCCGCCAAGTCCGTCGAAGTACCAGCCGGGCCCGCAGAGGGGAACCCGCTCGTCGAGCGACTGATCGAAGACATCGTCGAGCTGTACGTCGACACGGGGGACAACCGTATTGTCGCGTACGTGAACGCGAAAGCGTCGATTCAGAGCTCTCCCAGGCCGGCGTACTACCACGTCGAGTTCGTCTCAGACAGCAGAGAGGAGCTGTTCGACGGGCTCGAAACACACCTGGAGCTACTCGAACAGCATCCGGACTCCCGTAGGGACTCCCTGGACGCATACTCGGAGTCGATCGACGAGCGCGCGTTGGACACCGGAACGTGGACGTTCAACAAGAAGGAGGTCAACTGTTCGTATCCGTGGGTCCTCGCCGAGTCGAACCCGGTGTTGCCCGTACAGGACAACGTCGAGGAGATGACGATCAAGTCGCTGCTGGAGGACGGCCGCGAACTCTCGCTCGGGTTGGACTCCCCCGAAGCAGCGGCCGGGTTCGTGAGATACGTCGTCGACGACACCGACATCGAGACGACGCTCGCGATCAGTACCGACGGACGTGGTGCGGGAGATTCGATCGCCGATGTGCAAGTGGTGCTCGACCCCACCGAGTCGTCGTTCAAACCCGCTGATCAGGATACCGCGCAACTGCTCAACCAACGGGCCGAAAACATCGAGCAACACCTCGGGAAGCGGATCAGAGAAGACATTCTCAGGTGTATCGACGAACTCGTCGCCTCCGACGAACTGGACGTCCACCAGAAGTACAGTCTCTTGGGCGATCTCTCTCGGTTACTGGACGGCGAGGTCGACCCAGCGGAGCTCGATACGTCCGCGCCACCGTTTTCCCGAGCCGTCGAAAGCGTCGTCGACGCCAGGGAGAACCCGGAGATCTCGCTCTCGAAAGTGCAGGAGAACGACGAGATCGTGGAGCAGATCGCCGAGGAACGGAAGCGAATCGAACGGGAAGCGAAAGAAGGGTCGGTCGGTGACATCACCGCTGCTATCGACGACCTGACGGGCGACAGAACGCTCTCCGACGAGGCGAAAGCAGCCGAGCTCGACCGGCTTCGGACGAACGCCACGCTGCTGACCGAATCGTATCAGGTCGACATCCCCAGTGAGGCGCAGACTCGACACGGCGCTCGGGTGAATGGAACGCTGAAAAAGTGCGAGGACCGCGAGCTTCTCGGCCCCTCGGACCAGGCCGCGGTCGGCGAGGAGGTTCAGGAGTACATCGATCAGCGGTCCGAGGAGATCAACGGCCAGTTGCTTCGGGGGTACCGCGATGACATCGAAAGCCGAGCACAGTCGCTCGTGGCGAACGACTCACTCTCCGACGAGGAGACGGGCGAGGTGCTGCATCAGCTGATCTCGCTCGTCGAGTCGGGCGACCGTTTCGTGAGCGGGGCCGTCAACGAGCCTCCGGCTGACGAGCTCAAGAACGCCATCGTTTCACACATCGACGCTGTAGCGGAGGAACGGTACTTCTCCGAGGAGGACGCGAAGACGTTCGAAGACGACGTCGCCGAGATACTGAAAAAAAAACGTAATCCGTTAGTCGACAGCACCCTCGGATCGCGCGTCGAGGCGATCGAGACCTCGATCGAGAGACTGATCGAGAACAGCGAATCGGGAGTGTACAAGGATGTCGGCGAGTCGTTGGAACGATACCGCTCGCTGGTCGCAGGGGACGACCCCACACGGGTGAATCCGAACACGGAGGTCGGGACGAAGATCCGCGAGGCGTTCTCCGACGGATTACTCGAGGACCGGCGAGACGAACTTCAAGAGCGTGTCGTCGGGGTTATCGACGACGGGCTCGAACGGGTACGGGAGCGGACGAAACAGAACCTGCAACAGCAGATCAGGAGCGAGCTCTCTTCGATAGGGGAGTACGGCCCGGAATCGAGTGTCTCGGACCTGCGAGCCCGCGCTCGCTATTTATCGGCCGTCGAACGGGCGGCCGACGACGGATCGAGGTCGATCGATTTCGATCCGGAGGAACACACCGACTTCGAGGTGGCGACCTTGGAGCGGTGCTGGACGTACCTGACATCGCTCGATCACCTCGACACGCCGCGCGCGGCCGAGGTCAAGTCGACGCTGTTCTCGCGGATCGCGACACAGGCCGTCAGTTTCCGAGACGATGTCAACGACGGATTGTACGATAGATTCTTGGACGAACTGTCCGAGGAGATGACGGCCGTCGAGAGACAGGCTGAGAACGACTTCCAATATTGCGAGTGGCTGCACAATGCCAGGGTTCAACTGCAGGACGAGCAGATACCGCTATCGACGCGCGAAGGTGAGCGGATCATCGACCTCGTCGAGCAGTTCGAAGATATCGAGGGGTTCGGCGAGGACAGATACGACGTTCGAGCGATCGCTATCAAGAACATCGACTCCGCGATCGAAGACACCCGTGACGACGCGCTGGAGTTCATCCCCCGTGAGTTCAGCAGGACACTCGAACAGCTCCGAACGGACGACCGGATCGATATCGCTACGAAGGGCAACACCTGCAACGCCGCGAAACGGGCGCTCGAGGAGGGGGCGACGACCATATCGCGGTTCGGCGCGAACGAAACCGAGCACCGAACCGCTCTCAACGAGATCGTAAACACCGTCTATACCGCCGATTTTCTCCGAGACTCGGACATCTCAAGGATCGAAAACAACTGTAAGGAGCTGTGTGAGAAACTGATTCCGGAGTATCGAGAACAGCTCGCAGACAACGTTCGGAACGCGGTCGACTACTGGATCGAGACGCAGTACGCCGGCGGGGACCACTCGATCGAGGCGCTTCGAGAGCTCTACTCGATCGAACAGCGGATCGACGACCGTTCGCCAGACCGAACGACGCACGGCGCGTCGATCCCCAGCGAGGTCCAACAAGCGCTCTCCGAACTCGAAAAGGCGAACTTTCTCTCCGAGAAGGAGGCGGTCTACGAGGACATCCGGTCGAGGATTCAGGGAGAGATCCGACCGAAACAGGAAACAATCCTGAAAGAGCGGAGAGCGAGCGCGCTCGAGACGGTACAGGCCGTCGCCGATTCGGAGCGAACGGCGGCATTCAAATACGAATTCCTGAATGAGGCCGGTTCGGTTATCGACGACGGCGGCTCGATCAACGAGTACGACTCGCACAAGTACAGCGAACGGGTGTCTCAGTTGATCACTGGCTTCGAGGACACGGTCGCACCCGTATACGACAATCGAGACCTCTTCGGCGACGCAGTCGGAGAGTTCACCGACGATATCGCGTCGACGGTCACGAGGCTCAGGACCCAGCAACTGGGTCAGATCGAAGACGAACTCGAGCAACGGGTCGAGCAAGCGCTCCCCACCATCGACGGGTTCGAGACGCTGAGCTCGTCGGAGAAGCTATCTGCATCCAGAAACGTTCACGCCCTCTTGGACCTGTTGAGGGCCTTCCCAGAGACATCGCACGAACACCGGGACCTGTCGAACGACGTCGAGAACGTCGCCTCGTACCTGTCACACCTCGAGGACACCGTCACCAACCCGGGCGAGATCGAGACGTTCGTCGACGACGAGCTAGTGGGGTCGATCGCGGAGCGGAAACGGCGCGTTCGGGAGCTAACGACGCAGTCGGTTAGAGACGAGGTGGCCGACGTGGTTTCGACCATCAGGTCGGACGACGATACGGTCCGCGCCTACGCGGCGCTGCACATCGTCGAGCGGATTTCGGCGCCTGAAAAGGACGTCGGCAAGATGAAGTCGAAGAACACCCTGGGGGAGCGCCACTTACCGACTCCCGAGGAGATCGCGAGCGACTATCCCGAGGCGGGGTACATTCTGGAGGAGCTGGACAACCTGCGGAAGAATCCCCTGTTCTCCGACGAGGAGAGATACGACATCGAGGCGGACCTGCACGACAACACAGTTTTGGAGGCGGTCGAGTGGGCAGAGTCGGCGGTCGTGGACTCGTACGCGGGATACATCTGCGACGAGATCGACGCCCTCGTCGACAACCCGGAGGTGAACGACGGCGCGAAGACGAGTGGGATCCTTGGTATCCGAACCTGTGTGGCGGGTAGTGAGGACGGAAAAGTCGAATCAGATGCGCTCGGACGGAGAGACACGCTCCTGGTCGACGCGATCGATGTCGACAGCGAACACTCCAAGGAGGTCGATATGATCCGGAAGCGACTGCACGACCTCGCCACCGAAGGCCGGATCCGGAGCGCGGAACTCCGCGAGATCAGGGAGAGTATCTACGAGAAGGCAAACAGAGAGTACCAGTTGCGGGACGAGGATCGCAACCTACTGAGTGGCACGTGGCACAAGCTCAAGTATAAACTCGGAGACACCGCTCCGAGCGGTTCGGGTGGGCGCCTCCGGAACAGCGTCGCCGCGGCGAAACCGAACGGGACTCAGGTCTTCCTCCTTTTGGCCGTCCTCGCGGCTGTCGTCGTCGGTTTTCAGGTCGCAGGCCCGCTGATGAGTGGGGGTGATACCGGCGGACCGCCCCCCTTCGAGATCGGCATCGATTCGAGCCAACCGGGGACGATCACCGTCGCCGGGAACGTGGGTGCGCCGTACGTCCATATCAACGTCACCCGGGACGAGAGCGGGACTCCCACGGCTCACAGCGAGACGTTCGAAGTCAGCAGTAACGGCTTCTCGAAGTCGCTGTCTGGCTTCGAGCCGGGAATGTACAACGTCACTGTCTTCGGATTGAACGGGTCGAAAACCAGAATGGGGTATCGGCTGTCTTCGACGGTTATGATGGAGGGGGCCTCGTCACCGGAAACGACGGGGACCGAATCGCAAACGCAATCGGAACCAGAAGCACCGTCGAACACGGCGTCGGGGACGCCGTCACCGACTGCCTCACCTGAGCGAGCCGATATCGAGGCGAGAGACGATCGGTACGAAACGACCGCAGGTCGGACGCTCTCCGTCGGTGAAACGAAGGGGGTGCTGGCGAACGACACGAACCCTAACGGGAATCTGACCGCAGCGGTCATCGACGAAACCGCGAACGGGACGCTCCAGTTCTACGAAAACGGATCGTTCGTCTACAACGCCGAAGACGCATTCACCGGAACCGATTCGTTCGCCTATAGGGTCTCCGAAGAGACGGGAGCGACTGCGGCGGCGAACGTGACCATCTCTGTCACGTCTTCGTCCGGTTCGGCGTAGACGGCGCGAGCCCGCCGGTGGAACTGTCGGCCGCGACGCTGGGCAACCTCACGAACGGAGAGTCCGCAGGAGAGAACGGATCCGAGCGACGATCGACCGCAGGCCCTCGTCGTCTGTAGTCGTCTCCGTTTCGTCGGCGTCGGGTTCTCTCGAGGGGGCCGAGACGGCCCGTTTGGTGTCGCCGACGGGCACCCCAAGCTCCTCGGACTCGTACGGGAGGATGGCTACGTTCGTTTTCGGCATCGCCTCGGTGGGACCGCTACGACTGATCAGAACTCGTTGTGACTGCTCTATCACCGAGCGGTACAGTGCGAGCGCCGACCGCTCGTCCGGTGCGCCGTACTGGTAGGGGGGAGAGGCGGACCGGAGCGCGTCGAGTCCGACTTTCGGCTCCCGTGGGCTAATGTCGTCGAGGGCCCAGTAGATACTGCCCACGCCGTCGTCGTACTGCTGGACGGTCAGTTCTGTCTCGGATTCGACGGCTTCGACGGCACTCCGAAATCCCGAGTAGATGTCGCCGTCGCTCGAACGGTACTCGGCGACGAACTGCTGTTCCACGTCCAGGGTCGCCTTGAGCGGGCAGAGGAGGTATCCCAGCGACCGGTCGTGATACAGGTACAGGCCAGATTTCAACTGCTGTCGCATGCGGTCGCCCGCTCGTTCGGTCGGTAGCTCCCAACTCCCGTCAGTCGCCGCGGTGGAGTCGTGAAAGCACTCGCCGCTCGAGAGGAACAGTCGAAGGTCACCCATCGCTATCGCAACCGCCGGAGGAAGTCCCGCAGCCCGAACAGCGGGTACGTTCCCTGTTTGAAATCGGGTTCGAGTTTCGGGACCATCTCGTCGCTGTCGGCATCGGTGTCGGGTTCGATGTACACCGGCACGAACGGCTTCGGGCCGGTGACGGTCTCTCTCAGTTTCGTCCAAACCTTCACCTCACCGGCCGTCGGCGTCCAGTACTGGACATTGAGATACGACGCCGGCGCGAAGTCTCGATTCTGTCGCATGAAGGTGTTTGTGACGTACTCCCGGAACGTCCGTTTGTGATTTCGCGGATCGATCTGTTCTCTGCTCGACACATCTTCGTCGTGCCATTCCCCGAATGCCGTCCGCAGCCAGTCCGACATCGTCATGAGGAAAAACGTATTCTTACTCTCGAACTCGTCGATCATCTGTTCGTAGACTTGCTCGTATCGCGACTGCTTGATGCGGTCTTTCTTCTCCAGCGGCCGGTCCGGGGCGTCCGGGTCGAATTCGTCGATCGCGTCCTCGTCCACCGTGTCGTCCATCGGGAGGACGAAGGCGATGGTGTCCGCCTTCGAGAGGTAGACGTTCAAGATATCCACCAGAGTCGAGTACTGCAGACTCTCGTTGGCGTTGACGTACGCTTCGATCTCGTCCATCACGTCGTCGCTCTGCGGATCGGGGTCGTTTCCGACCCAGTCGATATCTGGGAGGTGGGACTCGTCAAGATCGTCCTCTGGGATGGGCTCGACGCCCTGTGTGTCGGGCTCGGTCGAGTAGAGGTCCGAATACACATCTTCGACGTCGCCGTAGGTCTCTACATCGTCGTTCAAGTCCACCTCGTCAGCACTCGCGTCGAACTCACCGTCCGCCGACTCGTCGGTCGTGGCGATGTGTTCCCCGCCGAAGTCGATGAACCGAAGCACGGTTCGCTTCTGGAACAACAACCCGTGCGGGAACTCGATCCGGTAGAGATGACACTTATCCAGCTCGGTGCTCCCGATGTTCTCGAAATCGCCGTCGCTGAACTTGTCGAGGAGATTGTCGTCCCCGTTCGACAGGGCGGTGTTCGTCACGACCGGCTTCGCCGGACCCCTCTTCGCCTTGTCGAGGTCGAGCGAGTACGCCAGTGCAGCGATGAAATAGGTCTTTCCGGACCGGCTCGGGCCGAACAGAGCCACGTCTTTCGAGTTCGTGTACACCAGCAACTCCTCGGAAAACAGGTGGTAAATTACCCAGGTTCCGACGAATCCCATAGCCGGGACGAGGAACCCCGACTCGGTCAACTCCCACTCCAGCGTTCCGCCGCGACCGAGCGATCCCTGGTACACCACCAGAGCGTCGATTGCGCCGACAGCGGAGAGGACGATCAGTACGCCACCCAGTCGCCGGAGGGTTTTCTCGAAGGTCTGTCCGCCCTCCCCCACCCGTTTCTCTCCGAGATCGGTAAACTGGAATCCGACGACGAAGCCGACAGCCACGCCGGCGAGCGCACTGGGCCAGCTGGCAACGAGCGGCCCCCATCCGGCGAGCGACACGAACACGACCGTTCCGGAGAAGACACCCGCCGGGACGTACAGGATTTCGCTCCGCTTGTACGTGTCCCACAGAACGACCGTCGCGAGCGCGCAGACGAGCCCGAGGACCGCTGCGACACTGAACGCTGGCACGTCGCCCAGGGTCACAACCTCGTTTCCGCGCTCCACGAGCTGCCGGGGATAGCCGACCGGCACTTTCGTCCACGCCTGGAACCACGTGAGAGCGACGACCGCTCCCGCGAACGAACTCGCTGCTAGATACTTCAGGAAAACCCAGATCTCACCACCGTGCGAATGTATCAAATCAAAGGCGTTCGATATGTTCGAGTCGTTGACGTACGTGTTGTAGTTGATATCCGATGTGTCTTCGGTTCCACCCGTGTCACGGTCGGTCTCGCCGCCGGGCTGCGTCGGAGTCGACCCGTTGACACCCGTCTGTTCCCGATCACCACTCCCGTCCTCTTTCGGCTTGGACACAGTTGTCACTCCGATATCCCTACAGAATAGAAAGTGTTTTGCTCGGATTCAGTGCGTGAACAACAGCGGTCTGTCCAGAAAGCGACACGGTCCGAGTCCGGGGCACACTGTCCGCGCTCGCTCTTTCTAGATATTGCAGCCGAGCGGCTTTCAGGTAGGGAAAACCGCCACCAGATGCTTTCAGGTTGGGAGAACTGTGAAACGCCACCAGAGGTGGACAAGTGATTCAGTGGTATCGGCCTAACGGGGGCGCGCAACGTCCGCGGGGCCCCTGACCGACGGCTCGATCACGCTGGAACAGACTGGTCAATCATGCAAGTTACTGTCCCTAAGCGGTGTCGGGAGGAAAGATGCTCCGTCAGGGATTCGAACCCTGGTCCTTGCCGTGAGAGGGTTAGAACAGAGGTCGGCGCTTTCTGGCGGTTCTAACCCTCTCGAACCCCACTGTTCCTGGATTAGCTACCGTGACAACCGGCACTGTCTAGTTGAGCCAGTTTGAGAAGTGAGCAGGTCGTTGAGTTAATCGACCAAGATGCTCGCAGACCTGCTCAGCGGCTACGAGGATTTA
>JGI12451J12833_1000097_pt1 | contig 26188 bp, 35 predicted proteins | sample A23E3SouthBayCA_2_FD_12833 | JGI IMG/M metagenome (IMG submission 12833) | reverse complement strand
AGCTGGTGGAGTGCCAGCCCTGTCACTTCCTTGCGGTCGAGTTCCAGCCGAAGGTCCTCGACTTCGCCGACGAACACGCCGTTTTTCGAATACACCTCGCGACCCACGAGGGCTGTAATCTCTTGTGGTAGATTCTCCATTCCCATACGACGGTGGTTGGTCGGATGGCTTATAAAGCTTCTTTGCGACTGAAACGTCCGCGGCGCGGGGAGTCAGTACCATGCAGCACTTCCGAAACCGATTGTCGGGCTAATTCTGTCTTCCTAGTAGCACTACCGCCACACGGGTACCAGTCGTCTGTTCGGGCCGCGGGACTTTTACCCTGCTTTCCCGTTCGCTCGGTATGCTCTCCCCTGGTGACCCTGCCCCGGATTTCGACCTGCAAGGGACCGCGGACGGAGGTGCTGGTGCCTATCGGTTGTCGGCTGCGACGAACCGCGCGCCGGCGGTCGTGGCGTTCGTTCCCGGCGACGACCCCGAGTCGCGGACCGTCCTCAGTGCGCTGGCCGATGCAGACTGGGCGAGCGTATCGGATGCCGTGGCTGTCTTTGGCGTTCTCCCAGCAGGTATCGACGACTGCCGGTCGCTCGCGGCGGCGTTGTCGCTTCCCTACCCGCTGCTGGCTGACACTCACGGCGTCGCTACGCAGTTCGGCGTCCGAAAACAGGGCGGGAGTGTCCAGCGAGCGGCGTTCGTCGTCGACCAGCGATGTCGTGTTCAGGTGGCAACTGTGTTCGACGACACCGACGGGACCACGCCGGCCCTCGACACGGTTCTGCGTGGCCTTGCTGAGTTGTAGCTACTCACCGTGGTCCAGTTCGCCCTCTAACAGACCGTAGATGTACACGTCTTCGTAGCGGCCATCNCGGAACCAGTGGTCCCGCAGCGTNCCCTCTCGCTGGAACCCCGTCTTTTCAAGCACGCGCTGNGAGCCCTCGTTGCCGACGAAGACCTTCGCGTACACTCGATGGAATCGACGCTCCTGAAAGGCGTACTCGGTGAGCCTCCGGGCGGCGTCGGTCGCGTAGCCGTTGCCCCACGCATCCGGCGTGAGCCAGTAGCCAAGTTCGGCCATTCCGATCCGGTCTGTGACATCGTTCAGACCGATTATACCGACCGCCTCGCCGTCGACGCAGATGAGCAGATGCACGTCATCAGTCTCGCCGCTGGTGACGGATTCGACCCACTCACGCTCAGCCTGTTCGGAGATCGGCTCTGTGGCCGAGAGACCGTGCCTGACATCCGGATTGTTGACTGTCTCTTGCAGGAACTCGACATCTTCGCCTTCGACCGTTCGGAGCGTTACTGTTTCGCCCCGGAGGAATGCTGGTCCGGGCATATGTAACCCGACGAAGGGGTGCTGAAAGAAGCTTCGGAAGGTGTGTGAGTGAGCTTCATGGAGCCCAGTTATCGGCGAGCAGGCCGTACTCCAGCAGATCGACGTAGTCGCCGTTGACGAAGGCGTGGTCGCGCCGTCGTCCCTCCTGCTGGAATCCCACTTTTTCCAGCACACGTGCGGAGGCCGGGTTGGTGGCGTAGCAGTCCGCACCGAGTTTGTTCAGTCGCAGTTCCTGAAACGCATACTGTGCGAGACAGTCCACAGCATCGGTCGCGTAGCCGTTGCCCCAGTGGTCCGGACAGATAGAGTACCCGAGCACACCGAATCCCCACGGGTGGTGGTCTTCGTGCAACATACACGTTCCCACCGGATCATCGTCCACACAGACGACGAAGTGCGTGTCAGCATCACGGGCGTTGAGGTCTTCGGCGGCTGGCTCGGAGAGTGGCTCGTTGAACCCGATGTTGTGCCGGACCTGCGGCTCGTTTAATAGCTGCTGTAGCAGGTCGCTATCGGTTGCTTGCTGCGGATGGAGCGTCACGCGCTCACCGTGGATGAACGCTGGTCCTGACACGCGTGAAACCACTCGCAAATGATACAAGGGTGTTGTCGTGGTATGTGAAGTGACACCATTCACATACTAGGCAGTTGAGAACGACACGCCAAAGGGAACCCAGCACTGCCCTGCGGTATGGGAACGCCGCTGGAGTCACGCGAGGAACAGGCAACAGAGGTCGTCGACCGACTACATGAGGAATACCCCGACTCGACGATTTCACTGAACTACAGTAGCCGCCTGGAACTGCTAATTGCCGTCGTCCTTTCGGCGCAGTGTACCGATGAGCGAGTCAATGAGGTCACAGCAGACCTATTCGAGAAGTACCAGGGTGCCGAGGACTACGCTGCGGCCTCCGAGGAGCAACTCGCTGAGGACATCTACGGCATCACGTTCCACAACAACAAGGGCGGCTATCTCCAGGGAATCGGTGAGATTCTGACCGAAGAACACGACGGCGAGGTCCCGGACACGATGTCCGCCCTCACTGACCTCCCGGGTGTCGGCCGTAAAACGGCGAACGTCGTCCTCCAGCATGGCCACGACATCGTCGAGGGCATCGTGGTCGACACGCACGTCCAGCGGGGGGGCTGGAGCTCACCGAAGAAGAGCGCCCGGAAGCCATCGAGCAGGACCTGCTCGACGTGGTGCCGGAAAGCGAGTGGCAACAGTTTACGCACCTGCTCATCGACCACGGGCGAGCCGTGTGTGGTGCGCGCTCGGCCGACTGCGAGGCGTGCGTGCTCGCGGACATCTGTCCCTCGGAGAAGGGCGACAGCGAGGTCGACCTCGCCAGCGGCGAGGCATGGTAGCCCCGCGCCGAGCGACTCAGCTTTCGTCGTCACTGAAACGCGCAGTGAGCACTGGCACGTCGGACGTGCGAACGACTTTTTCGGCGACGCTACCGAGCAAATACCGTTCAATGCCCGTCCGGCCGTGGGTCCCCATGACGATGAGGTCGATGGCGTTCTCGTCGGCGTAGTCGAGGATTGCTCTGTGCGGGGGACCGCGCTCAATGGCGGTGACGGTGTCGACTGTGTCGACCTCGTCCGCCGCTGCCTCGACGATGGCCTGTGACCGCTCCTGTAGCGACGATTCGATGTTGTGGTCTTCACCGACCATGCCCGGCTCCGACTCGTCGTGTTCCTCCGCAATCATGCCAGTCGTCGCTCCCTCCGGGCCTGCGGAGGTCATCCCAATGTGCGGCGACGACGTATCGAGCACCGTCATGATGTGTAACGTCGCGTCGTGCGTCTCGGCGAGATTGCGTGCATGTGCGAGTGCGGCTGCTGCTCCGTCACTACCGTCGGTTGGAAAGAGGATGTGTTCGTACATTGGAACCACAACTAGAGATGGACATGCAAGGCTAATGAAACATCTAGCCTGTTCGCAGAAACCGAGAATCAGACCCGCTGTCGGCACTCACGCCACGTACCGGAGGGCGTACCGGGCGATACCGACCAGATACGCCAGCAGCCAGAAGATGACGTAGCCGAACACCCCGATGCGGAGCCGAGAACGCCAGTGGCTGAACGTCTCGTCGCCGATTTCGTCCAGCAACAGGTCCTCGTCGTACTCGTTGTAGAGGTCGTGCTCTCGCTTCGCGCGGAAGATGCGGACGATTCCCGTGCCACCGAAGGCAAGCAGCGCGTAGGCTTGCAGGCCGAGCATCGCGTGGACAGCAGACAGGCCACCAAGCTGGTCCGGCAGGCGCGGGATCATCCAGAACACCATTGGGACGGTGGTCAACACCAGCCCTGTTGTGACGAACTTCAGGTGATGTATCAGCACGTCCCAGGTGACTGGCTCCGTCTCGATGATGTAGTACGCACCATACAGGAAACAGGGGAGGCTGAGGCTCACCGACAGTAACACGACTGTGGCCACGAGGCCGTCCGACACCATGGGTCGACCTAGGGACAGTGCTCGCTAAAGACTGCCGGATGCCGAAGGTCAGAACTTGTAAGCCGTCGCGGTCCCTACACCCGAGCAATGGCCGACCCGGACTCGACGTCTCCCACGGAGGACGAGCGCGGGAACACCCCTGCGGATGCGGTAGCTGCCGAAACCGAGCCTGGCGAACCCGGAGCTACGGGCGACAGCGCTGAGACGGCCGGTGCTGGCGAGTCGGGCGATGATGGCGAGTCGGGCGAGGCACTTGATACGGAGGCGCTCCGGAAGCAGGTCGAAGAAAAGTACGACTTCGACAACTTTGGCCCGGCGGACATGGCCGATATGACCGCCGAGGAGTGGGACGTTGCCTTCGACGAGGAATCCTGGATCATTGGCGACGAACTCCTCGACCGAGTTGCGCGGGACCTGCGAAACCGCGTGGCGAACCGTGATGTGTTCGCTCGCATCGAGCGGCATCAGGACCCGCCCCGGGTGCTCGCGTACTCCGACGAGGGCTACGCAATCGTCTATCCCGATGGGAGCCTCGAAGGTGAGGGGACCGTCATGCGTGACGTAAAGCCCACGGTCGCGCTGTGTTCCATGGATTCCTACGACGTACCTGAGAACGTCCCTGACAGGCCCCTCCCCCAGCCGGAAGAGGTCCCCGAGGGCGGTGGCGAACTCGGAAACTGGATGTTACAGGCGATTGCCGGGGCACAGTTCCTTGCTGGGGTTGCCCTGCTCGGGGGTGCAGCACTGGCGACCGGTGGCGTCATCGGCAACAGGGGGACTAGCATCGCGCTGCTAGTCGTGGCTGGTGTTGCCTTCATCGGTGTGTCGCTTGTCCTCTTTTTCACCGTCGCAAACGCGCGGCTCTCGGACACGTTCCGCTCTGAGGAGTACCGGGACAGACTGCGGGCAATCGGACTCGAGGATGGCGAACGACCGGAGTTCGTTCCGGAGCTGAGCCCGCAGAATTCGGGGTCTGAAGAGGGGGCTGGCGAAACTGACGAAGCCGGGTAATGACGGTTCCTGCGGGTGGTATTCGGTGGGTTTATACAAACTCAGTCCTGATTCCAGAGTGTATATGAATAGACGGGAGTTCGTCCGGACAGCAGGGGGGGCCGCCGGTGCTGCGGCGACCCTCAGCGCCACCGGCGCGGCCGCCGCACAGGAGGAAGGCGGTGACGGTGCCAAAACCGTCCCGGACTACGGCGGTTTCCTGGATTCGGTCGGGAACTTCGACGGGTCGACCGTCGACGCGACCGGGCAGGACACAGTAACTGTCGAGGTCGGCGTGCAGGCCAACGGCGGCGCGTACGGATTCGGTCCGCCAGCCGTCCACGTGGACAACGGCGCGACCGTCCAGTTCGAATGGACGGGTAACGGTGGCGGCCACAACGTCGTCTCTGACGGCGACGGTCCGCTGGACTCCGGCAGCACGGCCTCCAGTGCCGGCGTCAACTACGAGCACACCTTCGAGGAGGACGGCATTTACCCGTACCTCTGTGTCCCCCACGAGGGACTCAACATGAAAGGGGCNATTGTTGTCGGCGAGGAGTACCCGACACAGACAATCGGCGGCGGCGGCCCGGTTGAGGTCGACCCACACTACGCCGGCGTCCCGATTCAGCCCCACTTCGTTGGGTTCGGCGCTGGACTTGCAGTCATCATCCCGCTGATCTTCACCTTCTTCCAGCTGAAGTACGGCGAGTCGCCCCACACTAGCGGAGGGAACAACTGATGGCATCCGAAGGCTCCACCTACGGCGATATTCACCGGTACGAACCGCCACGCGAGAGCACGGCAGCGGCTGTCGGCATCGTGCTCCTGACGATCATTCAGGTCGGCCTTGTCGGGCTCTTCACCTACGGCATGATTGCCGGGTGGGCGTCCGGTATCGGGACGACGTTGACGGTCCGCCTCATCGAGGCCAATATGTTCATGGGCGGCGTGTTGACGGCGATATTCATCGACCTGTCGTTCATCATGCTGCTGTACCGCAAGGAGTTCCTTCCCGACGTGATGATCGTCAAGAAGCGCCGTCGCAAGTGGGAAGACCTCTACATCCGTCAGGAAGACGTCGACGGCACGACGATGGCGGACGGCGACAAGCTCGCAGAGACATTCAAACGCGCAGTGTACCCATACTACAAGAAATAATATGCCACTTGATGAAGACAAATATCCGGCTGAAACAGGCCGTCGTCGCTTTGTAAAGGGCGTCGTCGGGAGTGCAGCACTCTCAGGCGTTGGCGTCGGTGGCGCAGCAGCCGTTGACGCGACAACAGACGCCGCCGGCGAAGGTGGCGGGACAACCCCGTTCGTCGCTGTCGAAAATACCTCCGGACCGGCACCGGCGAGATCAGTGGGCTTTGGCCAGAGTACGACGAGAACGCCGGGGCGGCCGTTGCACCTGACTTCGGCGGGAGCGGTATCGACTACTCCTCGCAGTGGTTCCAGTACTGTGGTATCCAGAGCACTGCCGCTATCTACCCTCAGTCAGACCGGAACAGCACGTTTCTCAACGACACCGGGACCTTCTCCTGGCAGGGAGAGTATGAATCCGGCAAACCACTCACGGTCGATATGTTTGAGGACTACAAGGAGTGGGGCAACGGCATCGGCGACCCCGGCGTCGGGAAGCCTGCAAGCGTCGTCTGGCGGACCAACAGCGACGGAAAGAACGGCGCTCCGGTGCAGATAATCCGATCAGTCGAAGTCGAGAAGATGGCCAACGGCGAGGGCGAGTACGGAGACCTTCCCGGAAACGTCCAGTCATTCATTTCAGAGGCGACTGATCAAGGCTTCATCGCCTGGCTNAACAAATGTACACACTTCTGCTGTGTGCCGGGATTCAAGACGCAGGAAGGGAGTGCAAACTTCGGCGGCGCAAACTCTATTTACTGTCAGTGCCACCAATCAGTGTACGACCCGTTCAGTCCCGTGCAATCGACGTTCGTGGCGCTGCCACGCCCACCACAGACGGATTAACCAATGAGTCTCGAACGCAAAGACGAACACGATCACAAAGGCTGGATGGAATCGCGCGAGCTGACACCGATCGAATCGGTGTACCTGACCGTGCTCATCTGGCTCGACAAACGGCTGCGCGTTGTTGACTATCTGGAGATCCTCGAGGATCTCTACTACAAGGTCAACATGCAGATGCCGAAGAGCCACACGGAACAGTACAACCTCGACAACAAATTCTGGTACTGGTACCCACTGTATGCACTCGGGTCGTTCTCGACAGTTGCGTACATCGTTGCCGCGATATCAGGCGCGCTGCTGGGCTTCTACTACGCTCCGGCCGCCGCGGCTGCTGACGGGTCGCCGACGGTCGCGTACGACTCAGTGATGCTTATCATGGGCCAGCTCAACCTCGGCTACTTCCTGCGCTCGGTCCACCGCTGGGCCGCGCAGATTATGGTTGCCGCGGTGTTCCTCCACATGCTCCGTGTGTACTTCACCGGGGCATACAAGGAACCGCGCGAGCTGAACTGGCTCATCGGCATCGTCCTGATCTCGCTGACGCTGGTGTTCGGATACACCGGCTACCTGCTGCCGTGGAGCCAGCTATCGTTCTGGGCCGGCCAGATCGGTGTCGAGATGTCCCTCTCCATCCCGCTTATCGGTGAGTGGGTTGCACAGCTGATGTTCGGCGGGTTCACGCTTTCGCAGGCCACGCTACAGCGGATGTACATCCTGCACGTGTTCTTCCTGCCGTTCATCACGACTGCCATCATCGCGGTCCACATCGGCATCGTCTGGATGCAGGGGATCGCTGAACCACACTAATACTATGAGCGACAACGACACAGACGACGTTCGCACGGACGGTTCCGGCACCGGTATCGTCTCGCCGGACGACGAGACCCCCGCATGGTCCGAACGCAAAGAGCGGACCCAGGGGCTCTCCCGGCTGACCTACGAGTACTTCGAGCGGGCGCGCCGCGAGGACCAGGACCTTCGCCAGCAGTCGGACTACGTCGAGCGTGACGTGCTCGCGTTCCCGGCTTGGCCCCACGAGATGATGCGCAACATTGCGCTGACTTCCTTCTTTGTGGGCATGATTCTGTTCGTCTCGGCGACACTGCCACCGGAAATGCCGAACCCCGCCAACTCCAGCGTGACGCCGGCGATCATTCTGCCGGACTGGTATCTCTACTGGTCCTTTGGCCTGCTCAAGCTCGGTCCGTTGAACCCGGACCTGAGCATCCTCGGCGGCTCGAAGCTCATGGCTGACCGAACCTACGGTGTGCTGGCAAACGTCGTGGTCGTCGGCTTCGTCGCGATCGTCCCCTTCCTGAACAAGGGGTCTGCACGCCGTCCCGTCGAGCAGCCGTTCTGGGCTGCGGTCGGGATGTCCGGCGTCATCTTCAGCCTGACTATCGCTGCACTGTCCATCAAGAACCTCGTTCCGATGGACTCCCACCTGCTGTTCGACCTGACGTTCCTCGTCCCCATCATCAGCGCGACGATCACCTACGCGGTGCTCAAGACGATGCGCGAGGGCTACATGTTCGACCTCAACCGTCGGTACTACCGGCTGCGACCGCCGAAGTAACCGACTCGGCCAGTTTCTCCGTCGTTTCTTTGCATCCGCCGCTCCGTTCCACCGCAAGCGTAGTGACTTCGTCTCGCCGCAGTAAAGTGGCTCCCGTCCGTAGTAGTAGCGATGACAGAGGACCAGTCAGCGGGGACTGAAGACGGGTCGGAGCGGCGGGACGTTGTGGTGCCGCTTCGCGTGTACAAGGCCGTGACAGTGTTTTCAACGCTGTTTGCGGTCGCCAGCGTCGTCGCCGGCTTCATTCTCGTCGACGTGGCAACACAGCGGGCGTCAGCGCCCGCCTCGGAGATCGATGTTCCGGTCGGCATCGCCGGAATCGCGTGCATCCTCGCTGGCACAGTCGTCTATGCGTTTTCGACACGGTTCCGTACCGAGGAAATGGGAAAGTCTAAAGACGACGCTACCTAACGTTCGGATAATGGCTGACGAGTTCATGAAGGGGTTCGCGTGCCTCATGGTCGGCGGACTGGGCTGGATGACCATCAAGGGCTGGTACAACACGCCGAGTTTCGAGGGGGCACAGCTCACCGGCGAACTTACTATCGAGGAACCGACCACGTTCGACCAGATCGCTCTGTTCATGGGCGATGCGTTCTTCTGGTTCGCGGTCCTGGGCGCACTGACCTTCTGGGTCGTGCTCCCGCTGATCAGTGAATTCCAGGCGTACCTCAACGAACGGTCGGCATAATAGTACGCAGTAACCGTGTCTTTCTAGCTGGGACCGACGCTAGTCTCAGTTCGCAGTCTGATCGATCGGTGCGCTGTCCTCGTCACGTACCTGAATTCCGCGAGAACGAAGTGCCGTAGCAAATTTTGTTGGCGACACCCCGCTGTAGGTCGCCGCTTCTTTGAGTGTGAGTGTTTCCCCGCGATACAGTGTCAGCGCCGTAGTGAGGGACCTGTGTGACATTTTCGTCTACACTGAAACAGATACAGTGCGGGTATTAAACTATTTCGGCTAATTCCAGTCCAATTAGTCGCTGAGTTTGTTTCGAATTGGTCATTTGCAGGCTATAGTGGCATAGAAGCACACGAACGCCCGATACTGTCTAGGAAGTAGCTGCTGACCGTATCCGTGCATCTTCCGATAGGCACGGCTAGCAAATTACAGGGACTCGACGCCGGTAGAATGAGAGGACGTGTTTAGACGATGGCGCTCCAGGGACCCTTGATGACCCAGAACAGGCTCTGGTAGCCCGCGTACATGAACACCACGAGAGCGGCGACGATAGCTCCTTTCGGTCGTTCCAGTGGAATGTCACGGCGTGCTTCGACTTTCCGGGACTCGAACTCGAAGAAGTCAGTGATGACTGCGCCGAGCACGAGCACGGACAGGACCATCCCACCGTGATGGTGGAGCGTCATGTAGAAAAACGATAGCACGACCAGTGCGATGTTGGAGAACGTGTGTGCCGGGTGTCGGCTAACCGCCTCCGCGCCATCGTTTTTGTACTGTTTGACGTGGCTTCTATGGGCGAGCTGCCGTGTGAGGAAGTTTACAATTACCACTCCGAAGATGATGTATTCGATGAGGAGCGCGCCGCCGACTGTGGGGCTCCCCAGAATGGTATCCAGTGGCCCAAAGAACGTTACGGATGGCTGCATATGCAAAGCTCTGTCCACCGTCCATTAGTGTCTTTCCAATCTCACTCGAACCTGGACTGGCTCTCGTCGACGACAGCAGTCCGAACGGATGACCCGAGCGAGATCGTGATACTTTCCTGATAGCTGACGTGGCGCGAAACCCGGTTATCGACAAGTAACTCGACAGTCGCCTCGTCGCGCTCAATCGAGGCACTGAGTCCGTCGACAGGCAACACCCAGTGGTCCGGGTCGGTCGCAAACGGTGCGATCGGTGCCACTACTGCCTGATTCGACGGCGCCAGAATCGGGCCGTCGACACGGTGGGCGTAGCCCGGTGAGCCAGCGGCCGTCGCGATGACGACACCGTCGGCCCGAAACTGTCCGATGCGGTCGGCTGTCGACGCGATAGTGAACTCGGAGATGCGGGCGGCGTCAGCAGTGACGAGGGTCACGTCCCAGAATGCCTGCTCGACCGTCCCATCAGGCATCGTCACATGGAGAACGGGATGCGTTTCAATCCGGGCGTCAGCAAGCCCCGACACGGCGGCGACAGCGGCGTCCCGTGGTACTGACCGGACGCCGCGACCAGCCGCGACCGGCAACACAAGCGGGTCACCCTCGGCCCGTGCCACGGTAGCGACGGCGTCCTCGCCAACAGCGACGACTCGGTCGGCCTTCGGAACAGCGCCGTCACTACCCCGTTCAACTGCCACGCCGGCGTCTCGAAGCACATCTGCCAGGGCGTCGTCACCGACTACACCAACGGGGGTTCCCATCGTCTGAAACTCTGGGCCGGCGGAAAAAAACCTGCCGCACTTCGCGCGGTCGCCTCAAATATCGAGGCGGCGGCGCGCGTATTCGACGAGAATCGGCATATCCGAGAGGTGGGTTAGCTTCGCAATCGCCCGACGGTCGCCGCCGTTGATCTGCCGAAGGGTGTCCTGTCCGGTGCTCCGGAGGTCGTCCATCAGCTGGTCGTACCGCTCGTTCGGGGCGAGATACAGCAGTTCCGTCATCATCAGGCGGGCGTTGTGTTTCGGGGCCACCTCGCTGTGCCAGAGTTGGTCGTAGACAGAGAGGTTCTCCGCCGAGGTGTCGGGTTCGTCTGGTTTGAGCGCCGAATCAGCCGTTGCGGCGGCGGCGCGGGCCGACTTCATCCCTTTATGAATCCCCTCGCCCCACAGCGGGTCGACGGTCGGAACAGTATCGCCGATAGCCATGAAGTTGTCCGTGCTCATCGAGTCAGGGGGCTGGATGTGGGCCGACCCGCGGTGGGCCTGTGTGCCCTCGATTCGCTCGGCGTCGTCGAACCGGGGGTCCGAATCGAGCCAGTACTCGAGATAGTCGTCGATGCCCATCCCGTCTTTCGCGTACTTCTGGTGGGAGCCGTTCTGGATGTAACAGAGGCCGACTTTCGCCGTGTCTTCGCCGGTGTGGAAAATCCAGGAGTAGCCACCCGGGGCGAGGTCGTGATCTAGGCGGAGCATCATCGCATCTCGGAGGTCAGCGTAGTCGTCGTGGTCGACTTCGACGCCCTCAAACTCGTACTCGACGCCGATAGCCTGATGGTTCCGCTGGAGGTTACACACGTCAAGTTCCTTCGCCAGCGGCGCGGCAGGGCCGGTGGCGTCGATGACGATGTCCGCATACACCTCTTCGTCGCCGTCATAGCGGACACCGACGATCTCACCGTTTTCCATGATGGGGGCCGAGACGCGGGAGTCAAAGCGGTAGGTCGCGCCCTTGTCTCGTCCCTCCGAGACAAGCCACTGTTTGAACTCCGCAAACTCCAGAACGGCTCCGGTCTGATTGCGGACGTAGTGGTCGTTAGGGGACTCAAGGACGACGTTGTCCGTGTAGTTCATCACCACGTCATCGGGAATGGCAAAGCCCGTCATCGCCGACATGAATGTCCCGGCGGTGGACTTGTTGCTCTGACGCGGGAACCCGTCTTCGGGCTCGCTTTCGAGAACGAGCACCTCGTAGTTTCGCTCCGCTAGATCACGGGCACACTGCGCCCCGGCAGGCCCGGCTCCGGCTATTACCACGTCAAAGCGCTCGCGCATGGTTGTGAGTATTTCCTGTCGGTAATCAGTCTTTCCGAATCCACCGAGGGCGCTCTCGAAAGGGTAAAGACGACCCCACTACCATGACGGGAACACCCGGGGCGACATACAATGGTTCTCAAGACAGGCGCGGGCGTGCTCGCGGACAGGCGGCGGCTTCCCACGGCACTACGGGCAGTGCTGGGATACTACGCGGACACCGGCGTGTTCGACGCCGGCAGTCTCTCGCTGAAATCCGAGATCGACGAGCGCACAGAGGCGATGGTCAACGACGTAACCGACCGCATCGAGGACGCCCTCGAAGACGAGTTCGGCCGGCCAGTCGAGTTCTCCTATGACACGAAACTTATTCTGCCCGCACAGCTAACGCTGGGCTACGTCTACCGCAACGCTCGTCAGCAAGCACCCGGTGACCCTGTCATTGACGCTATCGCCGACACGGGGTTCCAACAGTCGACGAGACGGCGCTGGAACAGGGGCCGGCACAGGACCTCGCCCCCCGCGAGATGGTCGTCCGCGCCGAGCAGATGACCCGCCTCTCTATCGAGGCGCTCATCGACGGCGACATGCGCGACGCCATCAACGATAGCGAGTTCGAGGATTTCGAGGTTGACTTCGACGCGAGCGAGGCCGACCGCCGCCGCGTCGCCGAGGTCGCCCAATCCGCGCTACAGTCCCATCTTGACGGTCTGTTGGAAGACATGCCACCTGTTGTCGAGAACGCATACCAGTGGGCCGTCGACTACAGCGAAGCCCATCAGGACCGTGACGACTACTTCCGGGAGCTGATGACCGCGGCCGAGGACGGTGACGCCGATGCCCTGACCGATATCCGCGAGGCGTACAAGTTCGCCGAGTACGACGAGGAGCCAGCGACACTCACGGAGACGGAGAAGGAACTCCCCTACAGCAAGACCCAGTACGCCCGTGTCGGCGTCCTTTACGACGGGATGCTTGACCTCTACCGACTCGCTGGCCTCGATATCGACGACGAGTTCGCCAAGGCCATCGTCCTCGCCATCATCGGCGCACAGGTGTGGCTCGACGACGTCGACGACTACGACGACGACCGCGCGGAGGGGCAACTGACACCCGTTACCGCCGAGTACCTGCTCGCGCCCGACGACGAAGCCGCCTATCGGCGCGTCGTCGACGTGACCGAACAGTACCTCGACCTCGCGAAGTCCTATTAGCAACGGCCGCCGACTCGCCGTTGACCGGCGTCGCTGTCGAGTACATCTACCGCTCCGGCGACCCGGACGTCCTGCCCGGCAAGCCTGAGTAGGCGCACGAGCGATATCGATTCGACCCAAGCGCCAGAGTTTATATCCCGCCGCCCGCACCGAGATTTGAATGCTTCACTCGTGGGTGGGCAGGGCCGCAGCTATCTGCGGATTGCTGGCCGTGCTGTTCGCACTCATGGTCGGATTCGGCACCGCCACGCCGGCCTCCGAACTGGGCGATTATCCCGCAGAGGACGCACTAGCTGCGGACTACGACAGGTACGTCGGCGAGTCTGTTCAGGTGACTGGCACGGTCACCGGAACTGAGCCGGTCGAAATCGCCGTCGAGTACGAGTACGCTGCCAACGGCAAACGCTACAGCGGCACACTCGTGATCGTGGTCCGGAACGTCGACAGAGCCGTCGACGAAGGCGAATCGCTGCAGGTGTACGGGACGCTCGGCCCGGATTGGACCATCACCGCGGAGAACAGCGTGAGTGTGCCCGCGACAAACTACGTTGCGATGTACCTCGTTTCTGCCCTCGCCGGCCTGTGGACCCTCGGACGGCTAGTCTGTGGTTGGCGGCTGAACTGGCAGACAGGGGCACTATGCCGGCGTGAGGAGCCACTCCGGCCGATACGGGCTCTCCGCACACAGGTGCAGGAGGTGCGTGCCTGATGCCGGACCTGCTCTCGCACGCTTTCATCGCGTTCACCATCTGTACCCTCCTGTCACTGCGGTACGACTGGCTCACTGGCGAGTATGTGACTGTGGGTATGGCGGGCGCGTTTATTCCGGATATGGCGAAAATCAAGCTCCTAGTGGACTCCGCGACCGTCGAGGCGGCGCTGGACATCCCCTTTGACTGGCTGGGCGTCCACACGCTCGGCGGCGCGTTCGTCGCCGTTCTCGTAGGGGCGGTCGTCGTGAACCGCTCCGACCGACGGCGCGTGGTCGGGTTGCTGTCGCTCGGGGCGGCCAGTCACCTGTTTGCCGATGCGCTCCTGCTGAAGGCCTCTGGACGGTCGTACGAAGTGCTGTGGCCCCTGACACAGTACCACCCGCCAACGCCGGGGCTGTATCTGAGTACGGACATCTGGCTCACGGGCGTCACCGGAGCTATCGCGGTGTCGGCATGGCTGTTCACGGCCGAATCATGACCATACCGGCTGTCTGCCTGCCAGCCCCGCGGCCATACTTCCCGGGATGACAACTGTATTACTGTTACCTACCTAACTAATTCGTATGGCACTCAGTGCCCGGAACAATCTCAGCGGAACGATTCGCTCGGTGACGACGGACGAAGTGATGGCGGAGATCGTCATCGAACTGGACGGCGGCGAGACGGTCACGTCGACGATCACACGCGGGTCCGCCGACCGACTCGACCTTGCCGAAGGCGACGAGGTGTCGGCGGTAATCAAGGCCAGTGAAGTGATGGTCGACAAGGACTGAAAACGGCGTCAGCAACGCGCTCGAACCGACTACCGCTTCCCCAGCGCTGTCTCGAACACGCGCTGTGCGCGCTCGTAGGCGGCGTTCCGGTCAACGATTGGGTGGTAGTAGTCCGGGGCCAGTTCCTCGCGTTCGCCGTCCGAGAGCGTCGGCCAGTCGACGATCTTGGTCGACGGAACGCCACGAAGTTCCGGAACGTACTCGGTGACGTAGTCCGCCCCACTGTCGTACTTGCTCATCTGTGCGACCGGGTCGAAGATTCGCACGTCCACGGAGTCGGTCCCGGTCGAGGCCGTCCACTGCCAGCTGGCGGCGTTGTTAGCCGGGTCGTGGTCGACCAGTCGCTTCCGGAAGTGTCGCGCCCCCTCGCGCCAGTCGACGAGGAGATGCTTTGTGAGGAAGGACGCGACGTTCTGGCGCGGCCGGTTGTGGATGTACCCCTCCTGTTCGAGCTGGCGCATCCCGGCGTCGATGAATGGATACCCCGTCTCGCCGTGCTTCCAAGCCTCGAAGTTGTCCTCGTCGTTTTCCCACTCGATACGGTTCGGGAACGTCTTGTAGTTCTCCGACAGCAGCGTTGGGTTGTAGTACAGCAGGTGGTAGCTCTGTTCGCGCCACGAGAGTTCGTAGCGGTACTTCTGGATGTTCCGCTGGGCGTCGCCAGTGGCTTCTGTATGTCGGTCAGAGGCATCGCGCCACATCTCGCGGATGCCGATCATCCCCGCTGCGAGGTACGGCGACATCCGCGAGACAGCGCTGGTCGGCCGCTCGACGGCGGCCTGCATATCATCTCGGGTATCGTTGTACGTCTCGATGCCGCCGGTGAGGAAGTCGTCGTACCGCTGCCGTGCGCCCTCGTAGCCGGGCGTCGGCAGGTCCATCTCCGTCTCAATGGTCGGCGCTGTCGTCGGGTCCGACACGTCGACGAGTGAGTCCGAGTCCGGACTGCCGACCGGCGGTAGCTTGTGGTGGGCCTGCCAGTCGTCGTAAAAGCGACTGTGGTTCTCGTACTGGCTATCGAGCCCCGCCGGGTCGACGAGCGAGCACGAGGTCGGTCAGCGATTTCGTCGGGAGCGCTTCGTCGACTCGCCGCTGGCGGTTCCGCCGCGCGGGCCGGTAATGCTCGTTGTAGTACACTCGGTCGGCATCGTACTCATCGACAACATTCGAAAGCACATCAACGGCGGTCCCCTTCTTGACGAGTAACTCCCCGCCGTGGTCCCGATACGCCTGTTTCAGCGCCCGGACACCAGCCAGCATAAACGCTTTTTGCCGCTTCCCGATGTTTGCCAGCAGGTCCGTGTCGAGAACGTACACCGGCAGTACTTCGTCGTCCGCGGCGGCGGCAGTCAACCCTCGATTGTCCGGTATTCGGAGGTCCCGCTGATGCCAGAAAACGTGCATGCATTTTGTTAGGGATACCAGCATATGGGTCCGAACCCGATTCTATTGTGTGTGGGCCCGGAGGACATGGTGTCTGGCGCTTCGCCTCCACCATATCGCCGACCTACCGCGACGCAGGTTTGCGAACGAGATAGCAGTACTGTGTGAAACTGAAAAACGTTTCCCCGGCAACCTCCTGCTCCCGGAGGTCGTTCGCCCAGGCCTGTGCCGCCATCCGCCCGATAGCTCCATGGTCGGCCGCATAGTCCTCAATGAACTGCATGAGATGATACGCGAACGTCTCTTCTTCGAGTCGGGTGTTGACAATAGTGTTCGGTTCGACCCGGTCGACCGTCAGCCCAGCCTCACGGAGAACAGGGGCCAGACGGGAGCCGAGCCGTGGCTGGGGGCAGTGGTCGTCGAACGCCCTGGTCGTCGAACGCCTTGAGGACGCGGGCCATTCGCTCTGGATTGGGACTGCGCCAGACAAGCGACGCGAAATCAGCGTCACAGACGACAGCGGACCCGCCGGGCCGCAGGACTCGGGCCAGTTCTGCAACCGCCGAAGAAACTGTTTCGAGGTACTCGAACACCTGCACCGCAACGGCCGCGTCGACCGATTCGTCGGCCACTGGAAGGTCACCGGCGTCTCCCTGTAACACGGTCACCTGCGGGAGCGAGGCACAGCGTTCTCGGGCGAGTTCAAGCATCGCCTGGCTCCGGTCGATACCGTGAACGTGTCCCTCGTTGCCGACCGCCCAGCCGATCTCCGCCGGCTCGAAGCCCGGCCCACAGCCAATAGAAAGAACGGTGTCTCCTGGTTCGGGTGCGAGCAGGCCCCGGACTCGCTCCCGACGCGCCGCTGCGGCCGGTGTTCTGTATATCGCTTCCTCCTGCCGGGCTTCCGCTTCGTCGTAGTCGAGCGTGCCACCCATCTCTGTACAGTCCTCAGCCGGTTGTCATAAATGAAACCATTCGGCAGCGTTACACTCGCCACAACTCGCTGCCAGGGTCCATTAGTAAAAACGGCCCCCTCGGTAAGCCAATAGAAACAGCAGGTAGCATACGGCGGCCGCAGGCCGCCGTTTCACTGGAATCGAGGCTGTGGCCTCGATTCCGGCCTTTTTAGCGTAGATTTTTACGCCGAGTGGTGCGCGAAGCGCACCCGAGGCACAAAAAGGTACTTAGTAGAACTCGCGGACGAGATCCATCGCGCCCTCAGGCGCGCCGTCCGGAATCTCAGCCATCGAGCCCTCGACGCCCTCGCGTTCCTCGAAGGGAACGGAGTCTTCGTCCTGATACAGGACGCCCATGTACTCCTTCTCGCTTTCGAGGATCTTGTCCTTGGCCTGGTCGCGGTCCGCCGGGTCGTGGTCGGTCTCGTCGAGGTCCACGATGGCGTCGCGGAAGTAGTCGTAGGTGTCCACGTCGTTGAACGTCACACACGGTGAGTAGACGTTCACGAAGCCGAAGCCGTCGTGTTCGACGGCTTTCTGGACAATCTCGGCGTGTCGCTGTGCGTTCGAGGAGAACGACTGCGCGATGAACGTCGCACCGGAAGCCAGCGCCAGCGCCTTCGGATTGACCGGCGGCTGGTTCGGCCCGTCAGGTGAGGTCGAGGTCTCGAAGTCCTCACGCGAGGTCGGCGAGGCCTGCCCCTTGGTCAGCCCGTAAATCCGGTTGTCCATCACGACGTAGCTCATGTCGACGTTGCGCCGCACCGCGTGGATGAAGTGGCCGGCACCGATGGAGTACCCGTCACCGTCACCGCCCGAGACCATCACTTCGAGGTCCGGGTTGGCCATCTTCACGCCGATGCCCACCGGCAGCGCGCGGCCGTGGACGCCGTGGAGCGCGTAGCTGTGCATGTACGTCCCGATCTTACCGGAACAGCCGATACCGGCGACGATGAAGGTGTTGTCGGGGTCGTTGCCCGTCTCTGCCAGTGCCTTCATCATGCCGTTCATCGTCCCGAAGTCACCGCAGCCGGGACACCAGGTCGGTTGCTTGTCGGATTTGAAGTCTGTGAAGCGAACGTCGGAACTCATTGTGTTGCCTCCGGGGGTGTGTCAAGCGTTTGCTTGATCTCGGTTGCCAGTTCGTCTGCTTTGAACCGCACGCCGTTGTACTTGTTGATGCGCTGTACCCGTTCGAGGACGTCGTGCTCAATGACATCCGCAAACTGGCCAGTGGCGTTACACTCGACGACAATGACATCCTCTGCGGCTTCGATCTCTTCGGAGAGGTCCGGCCGCGGGAAGATGTACGGCACCGAGAGGAACCGCACGTCGTAGCCGTCTTCCTCCAGCAGCGTCAGCCCCTCGCGCAGGGCTCCTTCGTTGGAGCCCCAGGAGATGACGAGCGTATCGGCGTCGGAGTCGCCGAACTCGCGGTAGTCGAAGTCCTCCTGCTCGCGGGCGGTCTCGACTTTCCGCTGGCGCTTGTCGACCTGCTCGATACGCACGTCCGTGTCTTCGGTCCGCCGGCCGAGTTCGTCGTGTTCGAGGCCGGTCGTCATGTGCGCGCCGTCGGTCGTGCCGGGGAACGCACGCGGCGAGACCCCGTCTGCGGCCGCGAAGTGGGCCTGGAAGCGCCCCTTCTCGTCCATGTCGAAGGTCTCGGGGGAGAAGGTCTGTTCCGTCACGGCCATTGCGAGGTCCGAGACGAGGAAGACCGGCGTCTGGTATTTTTCGGCGAGGTTGAACGCCTCGACGGTCTTCCAGAAGCACTCCGAGACAGTCGTCGGAGCGACGACGAACCGCGGAATTTCGCCGTGGCCGCCGTACAGTGTCATGTTGAGGTCGCCCTGCTCCTGCTTGGTCGGCATCCCGGTCGACGGACCGGAACGCATCACGTCACAGATGACCAGCGGCGTCTCGCTGGTGGCGACCAGCCCGAACGTCTCGGTCATCAGGTCGATACCCGGACCGGACGTGGCGGTCATGGCTCGGGCACCGGCACGTGCCGCGCCAAGCGCCATGTTGATCGCGGAGAGTTCGTCTTCGGCCTGAACGACCTTGCCACCGAACTGGTCGACACGGCCGGTCATGTATTCCATCACGTCCGTCGCTGGCGTGATTGGGTAGCCGGAGTAGAAGCGACAGCCGGCGGCGATGGCACCCATGCCGATGGCCTCGTCGCCGTTGAGAAGCACGTAGTCCTCGTCGGTCGTCTCCATGTCGTAGTCGAACTCGCCGTACTCCTCCTGGACGTAGTGCTGTCCCTTCCGGGCGGCTTCCTTGTTGTTCTCGACGATGGCCTCGCCCTTGTCGCCGAAGCGCTTTTCGAGGCTTTCGTCGAGGTTCTCGATGGGGAAGCCAGTGACTTCACACGCCGCGCCGAGGGCGACGACGTTGAGCATGATGGCCCCACCCGCGTCCTCGGCGAGTCGTTTCAGCGGTACTTCGAGTGCCGTCGCGTCGCCGGGGACTTCCACGTCCTGCATCGTCGAGCGCTCACCGTCGTAGATGATGACGGAATCCTCGTGGAGTTCGTCCTCGTTCTCGTGGATGGTGCGCTCTGTGAGTGCAATCAGGATGTCTAGGCGGTCAACGACACTCTCGACGCGGTCGACTGACGTCCGTACCTTGTAGGCAGTGTACCCGCCACGGATGCGGGAGGCGAAGTCCTTTGAGGTGAAGACGTGTCGACCAGCCCGGGAGAGTGCCTGCGCGAAAATCTTCCCGGTGGAGTCGATTCCATCGCCGGCTTCGCCGCCGATGGCCCAGTTCAGGTCCTCTGGCATTATATCCCTCGGGTAGCCAGCGTGGTAGGAAAAGCCTTCCGTAACCGCCCGCGCGCGCACTACTCGCTTTCGAGTGAATTCCGGGGTAGTTTCGAGTGAAAACCGGCATAATCACCCGTATGTTAGAAAATGCCGGCAACTGATGCCGGTAGGCGTGAAACTCCGCGACCGTAACCCCCTTGCCCAGTCACGGCAACTCTCAGGTATGGATGAACAAGTCCTCGACGTGGTTGCCGTCCGAGATGTCGGACCGGACACCGTGGCGATCGACTTCGAGACACCGGAGGCCTTCGACGCACAGCCGGGGCAGTTCGTCAAGCTGACGCTGGGCGTCGACGGGGAAGACATCTCACGGTTCTACACAATCTCCTCGCCGACAGTCGACGAGGCGTTCGAGATTACCGTCGGCATCGACCCCGACGGCGAGCTAGCCCCCCAGCTCGGCGCGCTTGAAGCGGGCGACGGTGTCCGCATCGCCGGGCCGTTCGGGTCGGATTACTACGAAGGCGAGAGTCGCGCTGTCGTCCTCGCCGGTGGGCCCGGCGTCGGTCCAGCCGTGGGTATCGCTGAGCGCGCACTGGACGACGGCAACGAGGCCGCAGTCGTGTATCAGGACGATGCGCCGGTCCACGAGGACCGACTGGACGCGCTCGCCGAGGCCGGGGCGCTCGTCTCGGTCATCGACAGCGAGGAATCCCTGACTGAGCCAGTCGCCGACGCCATCGAAGACGGCGGCCAGGTGTTCATTTACGGCTTCGCGGACTTCCTCGACGCCGCCACGGAAGCGCTCGAAGCTGCCGGCGTCAGCACTGACGACGCGAAAGTCGAGAACTTCGGATAGGCGGTCGAGTGCCGTCCGAGCGTCGTCTCGCCGGCTGGCTATAATTCCACGATACACCGCTGGGAGCGGTGTTAGCTTTCCTCGCCGACGTCCGACGCTCGAACGGTCATCACCGGAACCGGCGAGGTTCGGACCAGTTTTTCGGCAACGCTGCCCAGCAGGTAGCGGTCGACACCCGTGCGACCGTGGGTCCCGATGACGACGAGGTCGGCATCAGTGTCCTCAATGGCGTCGAGGATGGCCTGATACGGGATACCGTGAGTGATTGCTGTCTCAACGGCTTTGACTCCCATCTTAGTGAGTTGATCGGAGCCATCCTCGACGGCATCCGTCGCGACCGACTCCAGTTCGTCAACGATGACGGTGGACCCCACATCGATACCGAGCGACCGCGTGTCCACCACCGAAACGAGATGGACTGTCGCGTCGGTTTCGCTTGCGAGTGTGCCCGTCGGCTCGATAGCTGCCTCCGCGCCGCTACTGCCATCAGTCGGGAGCAGAATGTCGTCGAATGAGATGGTTCCCGGCTCCGCGTCGGCTTTGACAGAAAGGACGGGCACGTCGGCGAGGCGGACGACTTTCTCGGTGACGCTCCCGAGGAGGAACCGCCGGACGCCGGTTCGCCCGTGCGTTCCCATAATGATGAGGTCGATACCGGTCTCGTCGGCGTAGTCGAGGACCGCGTCGTGGACGACTCCCTCGCGGACCGCGGCGGTGATGGACAGGCCCTCGGTGTCGACGTGGTCGGCCTGGGACTCGATGAAGGCTTCCGCCGGAGAGTCGCCGTCGTAGTCCCAGTCGTCCGTGGGTCCGTGCTCGTCAACGACCGAGAGGACGTGGACGGTGGCGTCGTGAGTGCGTGCAAGCGTCGCGGCAGCCTCGAACGCACGCTCGGAACCGGGACTTCCGTCTGTCGGCACAAGGATACTATCGAACATCGATTGGTCTCGCTGTTCACCGCCGTCGGTGATAAAGTACCGTGACGGAGCGAGGAACTGTCCGGGAGACGGCAACGGTGGCGCCACGAGAACAGAACAAAGCCTATAACAGTCGGATGCCAATTTTTCCCATGCGCGAGGCAAGTCGGACGACGCGCCAGCGCATCGCTGACCAACTACGCGACAAAGCGATGGCCGCCGGGACAATCGCAAACGAGTTCGAAATACAGACCAGCGACGCGCTCACACACGTAGAGCATATCTCGAAATCTCTGGAATCGACCGACGAACAGCTCCTTGTTGCGCCACCCGAGTGCGAGGAGTGCGGCTTCACGGACTTCGACGACCTGACGAACCGACCGAGCCGGTGCCCGGAGTGTAAATGCGAGGCCGTCTCGGAGCCGGCGTACCGAATCAGCTGATAGGAGGGCGATTCCCAGCGGCATCGATTCTGTGCGCTCAGTTCCCGGAGAAGCCGATGCGACCGCGTGAGGAAAGGTCATGATTGCCGGAGGGCCCCTGATTTTCGAACTCGTAGCGCTCGTCGGTCAGGTAGACATCACCGTCCTCAGTAGTGATCGCGACTTCCTCCAGCACTGCCCCCTCGCAGGGACCGTAGTTACACAGCCCCGACTCGGATTCGAACGTCGCCCCGTGTTTCTCACACACCAGTTCCCCGTTACGAACCGTCGCCCCACTGCCTTTGTCAAGCCGGACATCTGTCCAGTGTGGACAGTAGTTCTCGAACGCGACGACGGCGTCGGACAACTCAACGATAATCGCTTCTTTTGTGTCGAACCCGTCACGAACAGTGAACAGAAAGGTTCCATCGTCGGGCACTTCATCCAGCGCAACGATACGGCTGTCCTCGTCCATACTACGCATCCGTAAGGATGTGAGCCGTTTCAAACCGCCGGTCCCGGCCCTATTCTCGTCTTGAGGAGACGACCACCAGAACTGAATCGGCCTCAGTAATGGCGCTCCTCGATACGCTCGTCGAACAGTCGCTGCAGGAGCTTCGTCATCGGCCCGCTCCCGACGGAGATGCCGTCGACGGTCGCAATGGGGCGGATCTCCCACGTCGAGTTGGTGAGAAACGCCTCGTCGGCGTCACGCAGGGCATCGAGCGAATAGTGGCCGGTTTCGACGGGGAAGTCCTCGCCGCGGGCGATGTCCATCACCACGTCGCGGGTGACCCCCGGCAACAGGTCGAGGTCCGTACTCGGCGTCCGGAGGCCGTTGTCCGTGACGAAAAAGAGGTTGCTCGTCGCCCCTTCGGCCAGATTCCCGTCCGTGTCCCGAATGAGACACTCGTCGGCGGGTTCGCCGCCAGCAGCGGCCTTCCGGAGTTCGAGCCGGCCGAGAATCCCGTTGAGGTAGTTGTGGGTCTTCGCGTCCGCCGGAACGGCCTCGCCCGGAATCCGCCGAGTCCGAACCGTCTGGACTGACGCCGGCTCATCCCAGATGCGTTCGCCGTCAAGGCCGCCCCGTGGGAGTTCCTTGGAGATGACGACGACCGTCGGGTCGACGTCGGCCCCCGGCGTGAGCTTCCCGGGCTGGACGCCCCGCGTGACAGACAGCCGGACGTACGCCTCCTCGAGGTCGTTAGCCGCGAGCGTCTCGTCGACGCGCTCCCCGAGGTCCTCGGGCACGGCGTCAGCGAAGCCCAGCGTCTCGGCCGTCCGCTGCAGGCGCTCGTGGTGGGCGTCCCACCGGAACGGCTCGCCGCCGTAGGCCCGGAGCGTTTCGAACGCCGCGTCGCCGTACATGAACCCGCGGTCGCGCACCGACACCGTTGCCTCGTTCTCGGGGACGAGCGTCCCGTTTACGTGGTATTGCATAGTAGGCAGAAGTTCTCGATCATGGTCTTGCCGTGGTCTGTCAGGATGCTCTCGGGGTGGAACTGCACGCCGATATGCGGGCGGTCGCTGTGGCGGACGCCCATGACGACCTGCGACTCGTCCGTGCCGTCGGCGGTGGCAGCGTCGGCTGACTCCGGTACCGCAGCGGCCTCAGCGTCGTCGCTGACAGTGTATGCCGTCTCGGTCAGTACGTCGGGGAGGTTCTCGCGGTCGACCGCCAGCGAGTGGTAGCGCCCGACCTCGAACGGGTCCGAGATGTCTTCGAACACACCTGTGCCGTCGTGGGTAACCGACGAAGACTTGCCGTGGACAACCGCCTCGGCGTGGCCGACTGGCGCGCCGTTGGCCGCACACAGTGCCTGGTGGCCGAGACAAACCCCTAGCGTCGGGTATTCCAATTCCTCGAATATCGGCATCGAGACGCCGGCATCCTCGGGCGTCCCTGGCCCCGGCGAGACGACGATGCCATCGGGGTCCATCTCCCGGATACCTTCGACAGCAATGGCGTCGTTGCGCCGAACGACCACATCGTCCTCGGTCCCGCCCAGTCGGAGAACCACCTCGCCGACGTACTGGACAAGGTTGTACGCGAAGGAATCGTAGTTGTCGATGACCAGTACGGTCGGAGCCAGCGAGTCCGTCGCCGGGCCGCCCGCAGTGTTGTTGCCGCTATCGTCGCCGCCACGGTGGCCGCTCATTGCTGGTCCTCCATGGCAAGGTCGACACGCCGGCCCAGCGCCTCGTCGACGGCGTTAACGAGCGCGCGGCCCTTGTCCAGCGTCTCCTGATACTCGCGGTCCGGGTCCGAATCGTGAACCACCCCGGCACCGACGCGGAGGTGGTACTCCTCGGCGTACCGGACCAGCGTTCTGATGACGATGTTCAGCGTCGCCCGGCCATCGAAGCCGAACAGGCCGATGGAGCCGGTGTACGGTCCTCGTCGCGTGGCCTCGACCTCGTCGATAATCTCCATCGTCCGGGGTTTCGGCGCGCCGGTAATGGTGCCGCCCGGGAACACCGCAGCGATGGCGTCCTGCAGAGACGCGCCGTCGCGGAGTCGGCCCTCGACAACCGAGACGAGGTGCATTACCTCGGAGTAGCGGTCGACGCGGCGGTAGTCAGACACTTCCACGCTCCCGAATTTGCTCACTTTCCCCAGGTCGTTGCGCTCCAAGTCGACGAGCATCGCGTGTTCGGCGCGCTCCTTCGCGTCGTCGAGCAGGTCCGTTTCCAGTCGGTCGTCAGCGTCGGGCGTCTCGCCCCGCGGGCGGGTGCCAGCGATGGGTTCGGTCTCGATACGGTCGCCATCGCGGTGCAAGAGGAGTTCCGGGCTGGCGCTGACGAGGTCAACGCCAGGGAACTCAAGCAGGGCAGAGTACGGTGCGGGGTTCACAGTTCGAAGCGCGTCGAAAGCCTCGACGGGATGGACTGCGGCGGGTGCGCGGAGACGCTGTGAGACGTTCGCCTGAAACGTGTCGCCGTCGCGGATGTACTGCTTGACCGTTTGGACTCGGTCAGCAAATGACTCGCGCGTGCAGTCACTCTCGAAGGTTGCTTCATCGGTCTCGACCGGCGGATCCTCGACACTGGGGTCGCCCTGTGCCGCTGCCCGCGCCAAGTCCAGCGCGTGCTGCTTGCCGAACTCGTAGGCCAGTTCGGGCGTCTCAAAGTCGTCGACCCGCGGGCAGGCTGTCACGCGCAGCGTCACCGACTCACCGCGGGGTTCCTCCCAAGCGGCGAAGCGGTCGTAGCGGGCCACCTGCAGGTTTGGGAGTGCGCGGTCGGCATCGGCGCTGTCGGGCAGTGACTCCAGTTCCCGCGCCACGTCGTAGGAGAGCCATCCAACGGCTCCGCAGGGATACGGCACGTCGCAGTCACCACGGACCAGCCGCTCGCCGTCGAGAAACTCAGTCAGTGTGGCGAGGGTCCCGCCAGCTCGGGGGTCGACCTCGCGGAAGTCCGCCGGAGCGGTCCCGAAGTAACCCCACCCCGACTGGCCGCCGGTCGTCGCCAGATACACGCCGCCAGTTTCGTCGCGCGCCCGGCGATAGGCGAGAAACGGGTCATCGACGTCCACTCGAACCTCGACAGGGACGCGCGCCGCTGGATGCGCGTCGGCCGCAAGGTCGGTGAACGTGGTCCGGTCGGTTTCGACCGATTGCATTACCGAACGAAAACAGTGCGGCGACTAATTCCCTTGCGGTTCGGCGCAAAAAGACGGAACGTCAACGGTTTCAGAAGTCTTCGGCCCGCTCGATCCAGCCCGAAACGCGGCTCTCTGAGAGGTCGGTGTCTGCGGCGATGTCCGCTGCATCCGCAGCGGCCAGTTCGCCCACCGTCTCGATACTGATATCGGCGAGTCGGTCGGCGTAGGCGGGACCGATACCCTTTATTTCCGTGACTGGGGCAGTACTTTCCTCGTCCTCAGTCTCGGCATCAGCCTCGGCCGGTTCTTCGTCAGCGGTGGCTTCCGAGTCGCTGGCTTCGTCGTCGACCACTGGTTCTTGCTCGGACCCTGCTGGAGAAGCATCGGTCGCAGATGTCGATTCGTCGTCGGTAGTCGGTGACTCAGTAGTCTCCGACTCGTCTGTCTGAGCAGATGTTGCACTCCCATCCCCTGATTCAGTCCCGGCCCCGTCCGCGGTATCGGATGTGTGGGTCTCGGTAGTCGTCGCGGTGTTCGTCCCCTTCACAGCGTCTTCGTCTTCAGTAGAGGGCTCTCGCTCGAC
>JGI12451J12833_1000091_pt1 | contig 27100 bp, 28 predicted proteins | sample A23E3SouthBayCA_2_FD_12833 | JGI IMG/M metagenome (IMG submission 12833) | reverse complement strand
CTGGCGAGCCGGCTCGGCGGCACGCTCGGACGGGTCCCGAGAGTCGGCGACCGCCTCGCGGCTGTCGCGGGCGCGCTGCCGTCGTTCACGGCCGATTCGGCGGACGTGTTCCGGCGGCTCTCGGCCAGCCCGTCCGTCGTCGGCCCGTACGCGCTCGGGTGGGCGGGGACGCTGATGGTGTTTCCGGGCCTGCGCGTCTGGGTGTTGCTCACCGCGCTGGGCGGGGAGTTCTCGCCCGCCCTGGCGCTGCCGGTCGTGCTCGTCACGGCCTACAGCGTGACCGTCCTGCCGCTGACGCCCGGCGGCGTCGGCGTCGCGGAGGCCTCGGCGACCGCCGCGCTCGTCGGGCTCGGCGTCGCGCCCGAACTCGCCCCGGTCGTCGTCCTCCTCGACCGGACGTTCGGCGTCTACCTCCCTGCCGTGCTGGGCTGGCTCCCCGCCGCGAACCTCGACGTGGGCGACCTGTTCGCCCGCGGCGAGGAAGGGAGCGGGTAGGCGATAGCGGCCTCCGCCGGCGCGACCGGTTGGTGCGTGAGGGGTGCGTATCCGTGCTATGGAGGGGCTACCGTCCGGACGAACGAAATGTATTTCCGGCCGCCTCGCGGGGTTTCGACAATGACGCGGACCTTCGTCGTCGGGCTCGACGGCGCCAGTTGGCTGCTGACCGAGCCCTGGATCGAAGACGGCCTCCTCCCGAACCTCGCGGCCCTCCGCCAGTCGGGCACCTACGCCACCAGCCGCAGCTGTCTGCCGCCGGTCACCTACCCCAACTGGAAGTGCTACGCCTCCGGCAAGAACCCCGGCAAGCACAGCGTCTACTGGTGGGAACGCATCGACCTTGCCGACGAGCGAATCGACGTCATGAGCGGGAGCGACTACAAGACCGCCGAACTCTGGGACTACCTCAACGCCGACGGCCAGCGCGCGGGCGTCGTCAACATGCCCTCGATGTATCCGCCCCGCGAGATCGACGGCTACGTCGTCTCGGGCGGCCCCGACGCCGTCGAAGGCGAGTACCGCTCGCTCGACACCGGCTACACCTATCCACCGGAGTTCGAAGACGAACTCGTGGACCGCTACGACTACCGGGTCCACCCGGACCCGCTGCTGTCCTCGAACGAGGAGCGCGGCGCCGAGGTCGAGGAGATCCTCGACCTGCTCGACCTGCGCCTCGAGGTCGCCCGCGACCTGTTCGTCGAGGAGGACCTTGCGTTCACCCACGTCACCCTCTTTTACCTGAACGTCCTGCATCACTTCTTCTGGGACGAGGAGCCGACGAAACGGGCCTGGCAGCTCGTCGACGAGTGGCTCGGCGATCTCGTGGCCCTCGACGACACGAACGTCGTGATCGTCTCCGACCACGGAGCGGCCGCGACGACGACGGAGTTCTACGTCAACGAGTGGCTGGCCGAGAACGGCTATCTCACCCGCGCGAGCGGCGTCGAAGACTACTTCCAACGGGTGGGGCTCACCCGCGAAAACGCGCTCGCGCTCGCCAAGCGACTGGGGGTCGTCGACGTGCTCGCCGAGACCGTCCCACAGTGCGTCCAGGAACTCGTCCCCCAGAGCGCCGGCGCCAAACGCGAACGCAAGATGGAGTTGATCGTCCCCGTGGAGACGAAGGCGCTCGCCAGTGGCCAGGGCCCCATCTACCTCAACCCCCGCTTCGACGTGGACTCGGTTCGCGAGGCGCTCATCGCCGATCTGGAGGGAGTGACCGACGAGCACGGCGAGCCGCTGTTCACCGGCGTCTACCGCGCCGAGGAGGTGTACGACGGGCCGTACGTCGACATCGGGCCCGACGTGGTCGTCGACCAGCGGCCGGGTGTCCACGTCAACGATGGAATGGGCGGCGACGCCGTCCAGACGAAGCCCGACCGCTGGGCCGCAGAGAACACGCCGAACGGGATCTTCGTCGCCGCGGGCCCCGACTTCCAGTCGCGCGGCGAGATCCCGGAGATAGATATCCGCGACATCGCACCGACGCTCCTCGCCGCCCACGGCGTCGACACGCCGACCGACGTGGACGGCGAGGTACTCGACATCTTCGTCGACGACCCAGACGTGGGCACCCAAGCGCCGATCGACCACGAAGACACCCGCGCGGGCGGCCCGTCCGAGGAGGTGGCCGACCGGCTGACCGAACTCGGCTACATGGAGTGAGCGCGGCGAGACGCTCCAGCGGCGTCCCTGGAGTAATGGGCACCCAGTCCGTAGGTTCGGGTATCGATGTCTCTCCGTTCACTGCTCGACCTCCCGGTCGACATGGGCTGGCGCCACGTCCTGTTCGCCAACTGGCCGGTCGATCCCGCAGTCGTCGAGGCGCACCTCCCCGAATCGCTGACCGTCGACACGCACGACGGGCAGGCGTGGCTCTCTGTCGTCCCGTTCACCAACGTCGGGGTCCGACCGCACGGGGTCCCCGAGTGGACCGGCTTCACGCTCCCCGAGTTGAACCTTCGGACCTACGTCACTCACGACGGCGAACGCGAGCGAGCCGAGGGCGATACCGGCGCGGCAGACGACGGCCCCGCCGCCGACCGCGGGGTGTACTTCTTCAGCCTCGACGCCGACGGCATCCTGGGGGTGTCCGGCGCCCGCGTTTTCCACCACCTGCCGTACTACTTTGCGAGCATCTCGATGCGCGCCGAGGAGTCGCAAATCGCCTTCGAGAGCGAGCGCTGGCACCCCGGCGCGCGGCCCTGCGACTTCGACGCCCGGTACGGACCGACGGGCGAGCGGTTCACCTTCGAACCGGGCTCGCTCGACGACTTTCTCACCGAGCGCTACCGCTACTACACGGAGACGCCCAGCGGCGACCTGCGCTACGCACAGATCAGCCACCGCCCGTGGCCCCTATACGAGGCGTCGGTCGAGTTCCGCGACAACGAGGTATTCGAGACGAACGGCTTCGCGACACCCGATAGCGACCCGGTCTTCCGCTACAGTCCCGGCGTCGACGTGACCGCCTCGGGGAGCCGGCGGGCGGAGTAGACATCGCGCTCGGTACCGGTGACCGGATGTACCGACCGGACGGCTCCGGTCACTTCCGGACAGGCCTCGCCACGTCGCTACCGACGGCGCCGCCGAGTCACACGCTGTAGGATATCGCGATAGCGCTCCTGTGCGGCCTCGAAACTGTACTCGGATTCGATCAGCTCGCGCCCGTTGCGGCTGATCGCGGGCAGGTCCTCGCGGTCGAGGACGGCGAGTAGCTCCCGGCGGATGGCCGCGGGGTCGGTGCTGTCCATCAGGAACCCCGTCTCGCCGTCGCGGACCACGTCCGGGACGCCCGAGACTGGGGTCGCGTAGACGGGTGTGCCGCAGGCCAGCGCTTCGAGGATCGTCGTCGGCAGTCCCTCGGTGGGCTCGGAGGGGAGGACGACCAGCCGCAACCGATCGAGTTCCGCGGGCACGTCGTCGTGGTCGACCCACCCGCGCATCTCGACCTGTCCCGACTCGATCCCCGCCGCGAGCTCCGTCTCCAGCCACTCGCGCAGGTCGCCGTCACCGATGAAGGTGAACGTCACGTCGTCGGGCAGGCCCTTCGCCGCGGCGGCGAGTTCGCGGACGTTCTTCTCCTCGTCGAGCCGACCGAGGAAACCCACTCGACGGCCCCGACCCTCCAGCGGGGTGTGCACGTCGAAGTCGTCGGTCCGGACGTACCGGGCGCCGGTCGGGTACACGTCGGCCGCTCCGGGGTCGAGATCGAGTTGCTCGGCCATCGACGGCGTGTAGGTCACGACGCCGTGTGCGGCCGCGAAGCCCGCGCGTTCGAGCGCGCGGACGAGCCCCGCGAGCGTCCGCGCGACGGGCGACGGCAGCGACTCCTCCCAGGCGATGCGCAGCGTCAGCGGCACGTCGCCGCGCGGTTCGACGAGGACCGTCTTCCCGATAGCGCGGGCGAACAGGATCGGCAGGAGATACGAGGTCGCGCCGTAGAAGAGGACGACCTCCTCCTCGCGGCCGGCGATCACCCGACACATCCGGAGCTGGTTCAGGAGAAAGCGGGCGGCAGCGACGGGAACGGAGTCGCCGGCGCCCTTCCGGGTGAGTTCGACGAGCTCGTGTCGGTCGCGGATCTCCGAGTCGGCGGGCAGGTCAGCGGTGACGAGCGCCACCCCGGTCACCGCCGAGAGGATGTCGAGCAGGCTCCGGGTGGCGTTCTCGCCGGCCGCGGCCAGCGGGTGCGTGACGACGCACACGTCGGGCAGGTCCGCCATTACCGACGGGGTGGTCCCGGCAGTCGCTTAACGCTGGTCATCCGTCGCGGTGGCCGCGTCCCAGCGGGTGTCGACGGCGACGCCCGCCCGCCGGTCTGTCAGCCCCACTTGACGATCCCGTAGCAGTAGCCCAGGCCGACGACTCCGGTCAACAGGACGAGCCAGACGAGCTGTTTCGCGGCCGTGAGGTCCGGGTCGCGGACGAGGGCCCGCAACCGTCCCGGGACGAACTCGCCGAGGATCTTCCCGAGGAAGTCGCCCTCCTCCTCCGCGGAGCCGGGGACGAACTGCTGCATGCCGCGCTTGGAGTACCCCTGCCAGAACGCCCGGTCGAGCAGCCACGTCGGCTCGGTCCGGTAGGCGAACACCTTGTGACCGACCGTCGCGTCGGGGACGTAGCGAACGCCCCGGCCGTACTCCTCGCGCATGCGGGCACAGACCTCCGTCTCGCCGCCCTGGAGGTTCTTGTCGCCCTTGCGGCCGCCGATCTCGTCGTCGAACCCGTCCAGATCGAGAAAGACCTCGCGCCGGAAGGAGATGTTCGAGCCGTTGGTGTTGCGGACCTCGGCGGGGGTGTCGCGGCCATCGCCGAACCCGCGGTAGGTGGCGCCGACGAGGAAGTAAAACTCCTCGGGGAGAAAGCGAGCCTCGCCGTCGACCCAGATCGGGTCCATCCGGCCGCCGGCGGCGATGGCGTCGTGCTCCTCGTAGGCTGCGACGAGCCGCTCGATCCACGCTGGGTGGGCGAGGGCGTCGTCGTCGATGAACGCGACCACCTCGCCGCTGGCGGCCTCGGCGCCGTTGTTCCGGCTGACCAGCAGCCCGCGGTTCTCGTCGTTACAGCGAGTGACGACGCGCTCGCTGTCACCGAACTCCGCCTCGAAGCGCTCGTAGACCTCGGCGTTGCCGTCGCTGACGAAGACGAGCTCCACGTCGTCGTACGTCTGGTCGAGGACGCTGCGAGCGGCCTCGGCGACCGCGTCGTAGCGGTCCATCGTGTGCTCGCAGAGGACGACGGAGACGCGCATGTCACCCCATGGACTGGGACCCGGGATATGCTTTCCGTCTGGCGACACCGACCGAGAGACGCGAGGCGGACCGACGACGCAGATAGAGCGGCGCCCGCCGGTCCGCCGGCGCGTGCCGACTGGGACTGCCGCGCGGGCTGCTGTGAGAAAACCGCACGACAGCGGACGGATCGGTGGCGGGCGCCTGCGACGCATTTACCGTGAGATGACAAGGCTTATGCGCGCCATGGAACTGGTTCCGTCAATGAGTCAGTGGCGTGGTCAGATCGAAAACATCGACGAGCCCGGTGATCTCGCCGATGTGGTGGGTGAGTACTACCACATCCCGGCGATGGTCGCCCTCCTCGGGTTCATGCTGTGGAGTCGCGTTCGCGATTGGAAACAGTTCCTCATAGACGGAACGGTGTTCTTCAGTGGAAACGACCCGTGGTATCACTACCGGATGGTCAAGTACACGGTCCGACACTGGCCCCAGACCAGTCCGTTCGACCCCTGGACGTACTTCCCGTACGGGACCCACTCCAGCCAGTTCGGCACCGTGATGGACCAGCTGGTCGCGACCGCCGCCCTGGTGGTCGGTCTCGGGAATCCGAGCGACCACACGATCAGGCTGGTCGCCCTGTTCGCCCCCGCCGTCATCGGGACGGCCGCCGCGATCCCCGCGTATTTCATCGGCAAGCGCCTCGCCGGGAAGGTCGCCGGCGTCACCGCCGTCGGTGTCCTCGCGTTCGCCGGCACCACGTTCGCACAGCGCGGGACGGTCGGTTTCTACGATCACCAGATCGCGGAGGTGTTTCTCATGTCCACCGCCGTCCTCGCGACGATGGTCGCCGTCTCCGTGGCCGAAACGGAGAAGCCGGTCTGGGAGCTGTTCAAGGCGCGTGACATCGCCGCCCTGCGCCGCCCGGTCGGCTGGTCGCTGGTCGCCGGCAGCGCCATCGCGGTCTATCTCTGGACCTGGGCCCCGGGCGTCTTCCTCGTGGGTATCCTCGGCGCGTTCTTCCTCGTCGAGATCGTTTCGGAGTACGCCCACGGCGAGAGCCCCGAACACGTCGCCATCGCCGGCGCACTGACGCTCTCGACGGCCGGCGTGTTGAGTTTCGCTGTCCTGGAGAACACCGGCATCAGCGCGACGAGCTACAGCCTGGTCCAGCCGATGCTCGCGTTCGCCGTCGCGGCCGGCTGTATCTTCCTCGCCTGGCTCGCCCGCGAGTGGGAGTCCCGCGACCTCCCCAACTACCAGTACCCGGTCGCGATCGCCGGCATCCTGGTCGTCCTGGCTGGCCTAGTCATGGTGTTGCTCCCCGACCTCTGGGATTTCTTCGTCACGCAGACGACCCGCGTCGTCGGCCTCTCCAATTCGGACAACGCACAGACCATCGGCGAGGCCCAGTCGCTGCCGTTCGGCCAGCTGTTCTCGCGCTACAAGTTCACGGTCTTCATCGCGCTGCTCGGCGTCGCCTACGTCGCGGCTCGGCAGTTCTACGACCGACCGCGAGCGGAGCTTACGCTCGTCTCCGTCTGGACGGTGTTCCTCCTGTTCGCGACGCTGACCCAGCGCCGCTTCGACTACTACTTCGCCGTCGCCGTCGCGACGATGGCGGCGATGGTCATCGGTGAGCTCGCGCGGTACTCCGGCCTCTCGACCCCCGACACGGACATCGAGACGTATCAGGTGCTGACGATTGTCGCTCTCGTCCTGGTGGTGTTCGCACCGCTCGTCTACCCGACGCCGCTCGCGATGCAGATGACCTCCGCCCCGGACGGACCCGGTCAGGCCCAGCCGGCCTGGAACCAGACGCTCGGGTGGATGCAGGGCAACGCGCCCGCACAGGGGACCTACGGTGGCGCAGACAACGCCGATGCGGTGCCCTACTACGGCACCTTCGAACGCACGGACGACTTCGATTACCCCGATGGGTATTACGGGACCCTCTCCTGGTGGGACTACGGGCACTGGATCACCGTGATGGGCGAACAGATACCCACCGCCAACCCGTTCCAGCAGGGGGCTAACCAGGCGGCGAACTTCCTGCTGTCGACCAACGAGTCCCACGCCGACGAGGTGATGGCCGACCTCGGCGAAGAGGGGGCCAACACCAACTACGCGATGGTCGACTGGAAGATGGTCGAGACGTCGCAGTTCTACCAGCGCGCCGGCGCCCAGTCGCTTCGACTCGGCGGGAAGTACTTCGCGCCGTTCGCGTTCTACTCCGACGGCAACGTCTCCCAGTCCGACTACTACCGCGGGCTCTACTACCGTACCAACCAGCAGTCGGGGACCCAGTTCCGGTTCTTCCGGCGGCACATGCAGCCGTACTACAACTCCACGTCGGTCCGCCTCTATCGGTACCACGGGAGCGCCACCGAACCGAGCCCGGTCGTCCTCGACTGGACGATCGAAGACGTGCAGGGACAGCAGATCCCCGTGAGCAACGGGACTCGCCGCTTCGACTCGATGGAGGCGGCCCGTGAGTACGTCGAGAACGACCCGACTTCACAGGTCGGTGGGTTCGGGAACTTCCCCGAGGAGCGGGTTCCCGCGCTCGAACACTACCGGATGGTCCAGGGCAGCGAGAACCGCTCGACCGAAGCGTTCCGCTATCGGCTCGGCCTGCAGAAGACGGCACGCGGCGCCCTCAGGACCTCGCTCCGACAGCCCGGCGTGCTCGGCGCGCTCCAGCCGCCCAGTTCGAACTGGGTGAAGGCCTTCGAGCGCGTCACCGGCGGCACCATCGAAGGCGAGGGGCCTGCCAACGCGACGGTCAGCGCGGCCGTCCAGATGGAAGTGCCCTCGACGAACTCCACGTTCGTCTACCGGCAGCAGGCCAAGACCGGCGATGACGGGACCTTCACGATGACGGTCCCCTACTCCACGACCGGGTACGACGAGTGGGGCACGGAGGAGGGGTACACGGAGCCGAGCGTCCGCGCGAACACCTCCTACCGGCTCAGCACCGGCGAAACCTCCAACGGGACTCACAGGTTCCGCTACGGCGGGACGGTCGACGTGACCGAGGGACAGGTCATCGGCGAGAACGAGTCCGCCTCGACGATCACCCTCGAGAAGGGCGGGGCGCGGCCGATAAACGCCAACCAGCCCGACGCCAACGGCACGGCCGCGAACGAAACTACCGCCGACGACACCGCTGACAACGGGACGACGACGGACGGCACGAACGGCGACTCGTCCACGAGCGACGGGACGACGGCGACGCCGGCCGGGACCGCCACGACCACCGACTCCGGCGGCGCCGCGAACGGTTCGGCGCTGATCGACCCGGCGACGGCGGGCCCCGCGACGCTGCTCGCCCTGGTGGGCGGCGGCCTGCTCTCGCTCGTCGGACTGACGAGACGCGGCTGACGCGTCGAACGGAACGCCTCGCGATTTTTCCGCCCGGTCCACGCCGGCTATCCGTCACTACTAACTGCCGGCTCCGACTCCCGTCTCCTATGACACGACAGCGGGGCCGACCGAGCCAGCGGCGTCGGCCGAGCGAGCCGGTGGGTGAGATCGATGGCAGTTGACGGCGGCCTGCTCGCGGTCGACGTGTTGCTCGTGGCGTTCGCCGGCGGCGCCGTGGGCGCGGCCATCGGCGGGTACGCGGCCTACGGCCTCGCCGGCCTCGTCGTCACAGTCGGCGAGATCGCGCGCGTCACGAGCGGCGGGGGCGGCTCTCCCCTTATCACCGACTCGGCCGACCTCGCGACCGCGGGCGTCACCGGTCTGATCGGATACGGACCGGTCCTCGGTCCGCACGTCGCGTTCGCCGGCGCCGCCGCGGCCGCGGCCTACGCCGGCCGCAAGGGCCACCTCGACACCGACTTCCCGTACCACGAGGCCAAACACGTCGGAGCGGCACTCGGCCCGCGTCCCGGCGCGCTGGCCGTCGGCGGCGTCTTCGGCGTCCTCGGCTACTGGCTCGCCCAGCTGTCGCTCCGGCTGGGGCTGCCCTGGGACCCGGTCGCCGCCAGCGTCGTCGTCTCCGCGCTGTTGCACCGCGCGGTTTTCGGATATCCGCTCCTCGGCCGCTTGGACACCGAAATGCTCGACATGTCGCCGTACGACGACGGTGACCGACGGATGGCCGCCGACGGCGACGGTGCCCGGTCGCTGGCCGGTCGCTACGTCGTCGAGCCGTGGCTCCCCTACCAGTCCGAGTGGCTGTCCGTCGCCCTGGTGGGTCTGGTCGTCGGCATCGTCGGCGGTTTCGTCGCCGTCGCGACGGGGAGCTACTTCCTCGCGTTCGGCATCGCCGCGACGGGGCTGTGCTGCCTGGCCGCCGGCGTCGAGCGCTTCCCCGTCACCCATCACATGGCCCTGCCCGCCAGTATCGCCGCGCTCGCGCTCCCGAACGCCGACCCGACCGCGGCGATCCTCGTCGGCGGCGCCTTCGGGCTTCTCGCCGGCCTAGTTGGCGAACTCGCCCAGCGCGTCCTGTACGCCCACGCCGATACCCACCTCGACCCACCCTCCGTGGCGATCGTCGTCACGACCCTGCTCATCGCGCTGCTGGACCTCGCCGGCGTCTTCCAGCAGGCCGCCGTCCCGACCGTCGGGATCGCCTGAGAACCGCGCTTACGTCCGCGATACGCGGACCGAAAACACGCGTATTCACAGCGTTTTTATACCGACCTCGGCATGTTACGATAGATGCAGCAGTGGTTGGTCGGCGACGCTGTCGGGGGAGTACTGACGGTCGGGGACGGGTCAGCGTGGACGCTAGTCGCGCGAGATGCCTCGATTCCGGTCGTCGGAGAGCCGTCGGTCAGCGCCCTACAGTCGTCCTCCGGCGACATCGGCGGCATGATGGTCGCCGCCGTCGTTCTGGTCGTCCTCGGCCTCGGCGGCGTCGCCGCCTGGCACTCGGGGCTCCCGTCGCTTCGCTCGACCAGGGGCGCTTCGGAGAGTGAGCCGACGACCGAACCGGACCGACCGGCGACCACGGAGAGTCCGCCCGAGCCCGACCAGCCGGCGACCGAACCCGACGAGCCCGCGGGCAAGACCGACAGCGAACTCATCGTCGACATCCTCGAGGCCAACGAGGGGCGGATGAAACAGGCCCGGATCGTCGACGAAACCGGCTGGTCGAAGTCGAAGGTCAGCATGCTGCTCTCCGAGATGGAGGAAGACGAGGAGATCAGCAAACTCCGGGTCGGTCGGGAGAACATCATCAGCCTCAGCGGCAACGAGCCCGAAGCGGCGGGTTCACCGTTCGACGACGAGTGAGTGTGCGACGGCGTGTCGATACGGGCACGAAGCGCAACCGTTAAACCCGTATCCTCGCTACGATTTGGTACACACGGGACGTGTGGGCTCCGTTGGTGTAGTCCGGCCAATCATCTTGCCCTCTCACGGCAAGGACCAGGGTTCGAATCCCTGACGGAGCATCCGATTCCCTTTCCTTCCGGCGGTTTTGCCTGTGACCGACATGGATATCGACCAATGTCACAGGGCATTTCGATTCGAACGAACTTAGGAATCGGCTGCCGTCTTGCGATTAGCGTTATTGCTAGACCATGCCGATTCGAACGACTCGCACGTGAACTGAACCGCGCACGAACGGAGGGCCACCAGTGACGATTCCCGACGAGGTCACCGTCGTGACGGAGACAGCGGAACCGTACCTGAATCCCAAGCAACTCGTTGACTACCGGTCGGAACGCGAGGCGTGTCTCTCGTGGCTCCTGGCACTCGGGAAGAAACCAGGGAAAGGACAGGGCTACGCCGTCGGGACAGTCAAACCGCGCGCGTACCGGATGGACCAGTTCTACCGATGGGTGTGGGAGCAGGAAGGCGGATACACGGCGAACATCTCCCACGAGCACGCGGACGCGTGGATGACGCACCTGGCGAAAGCGGACTACAGCAGCACGCACAAGACGAATTGCCAGAAGTCGGTCAAAATGCTGTTCAAGTGGCGGAAACACGAACGTGGGGACGGCAAATGGGACCCTGATATCACGTTCTCAGAAACTACGGGGTCGAACCCGAAAGACTACTTGACGCGTGAGGAACGCACGGCGATTCGTAACGCTGCGCTTGAGTACGGGAGCCTTCCCAGTTACTCGAACGTGACGCCCGCCGAACGTGACCGGTGGAAGCGGTACCTCGCGCAGCGGCTCGAGAAGCAAAAATCAGCGATCACTCCAGCGGACTGGGAGAAAGCTAACAGTTGGAAAGTCCCGTCACTGGTCTGGACGAGTCTCGATGCTGGGCTGCGGCCGGTAGAAGTTCAGCGCGCGACACCTGAATGGGTCGATACGGCCAATTCCGTCCTCCGGATCCCGGAGCAAGACAGCGCGAAGTCCCGTGACAACTGGATCGTTAGTATCCGCGACCGGACTGCCACGTTCCTTGACCACTGGTGTTCCCAGCGCGAGAACTACGAGAAGTACGAAGACACGGATGCGCTCTGGTTGACGCGCGAAGCGAATCCGTACTCGTCGACGGCGCTTCGGTACGTGCTTCACCAGTTGTGCGACATCGCCGAGATCGAGACCGACAATCGGCAGATGAGCTGGTACGCGATCCGGCACAGCGTCGGGACGTACATGACCCGTGAGGAAGACCTCGCCGCTGCGCAAGCACAGCTCCGTCACAAGTCTCCAGAGACGACGATGAAGTACGACCAGACGCCGGCAGAAGATCGGCAGGACGCACTCGACAGAATGGGTTAAGAGAGAGTTTCAATCTCTATTTGGAATATTGGATTCCCCAGGGGGTAAGGAGGTTAGTGGTAGAATTTGCTCTGTAGGTTCGCCGCGTTCATGTGATTTAGACTTCCAGGTGGTGCGTCGGACAACTTACTGGACTGAAGTTCCTCGTTTGAATCGAAGAGACGTGCTTTGGCTCTCCGCTCGATCTCGTCCAACTCTTCTTCGGAAAATCGGTCCGAGTTCAGCGTGTATTTTCTGTACTTCCTCGTCAGCGCCCTCTCAAAAATACCTTCCTCGATACCCGGAATCAGAATTCTCTCGATTCGCTCATCATGCGGGTCTTTATACGGAATCTCTTCTTTCAATTCATCTCGCCGTAATTCTGTGTCTGTAAGGATCGCCGCAATCTCATATCCGAAAGTGCGTTCTAAGTGCTCCTCAACGATGTTTGCGAGCATCTCACGGTTAATTTTGAATCTGCTGAATTTAAATCCTAGCCTCAAATTGAACATTTGTCTGTAGTCCTCTGCTGAAGGCACTGTGATGACCACCGTAGAACGCTGCACAGATTCTGATTGGTAATCTTTGCGGAGTGTGAGTCCACTCACACTGAGTTTCGGTTACTTCTGAACCCTCTCAATGGTTGAGTATGCATGAAGAATCGGAGATAGAGTTTGAGTTTTTCTCAGAGGAAAGCGTCTCCTCGCTGAATTTCCAGCAAAAAGTACTGTACAGTGAACACTGGGAACAGTTGCTCGAATGGCTCCGGACTGAAGGGAAAGAACCAGAGAACAATGTCGGCTACAAGGAATCGAACGTTCGTCCTGTCGCACGACGAATCCACCAATCATTCAAATATGCGTGGGAACGCGACCACCTCGTGCTAGATTTGACTCCCGAGCTGGCAGACAAGTTCGTCAATGGGCTTCAAGAAGACGACGTAACCACGAAAGACGGGAAACCGTACGAGGAGAACAGTAAGCGAAAGTTCGTGAACGCGCTTCAGGCTTATTTCCGATTTACCGAGCAAGACTGGGACCCCACTACCTCGTTTTCCGACGAACCGCCATCCTTCAACTCGGACCCGTTCAATCGGCGGGAACGAGAGCTCTTGTTGAACACCTCGTTGGAATATCGATCACCGCCGACCTACAGCAACTTATCCCCGGAAGAGCGTGACCGTTGGAAAGCTTATATCGCTCAATTCTTGGGGAAGCCGAAAGCAGAGGTGACTCGTGTTGATTGGAAAGAACTGCGGCAAAGCTGGAAAATTCCGGCCCTCATCTCCACGGCACTTGACGCGGGCTGGCGGGCCGAGATGGTTGGCCGGTTAGAGACGGGGCATTTAGACCTCGCAAATGACCAAATCATCGTACCGGCAGAGGTCGCCGTCAAGAATGATAAGAAATGGGAAGTCGCACTCTCGAACCGGTCTGCGAAATTATTGGAGAAATGGCTCGACCAACGTTCAAACAAGATGAAGTACGATGACAGCGATAACATTTGGTTAAACCGGCGTGGGAACACGTACGACTCGGGGAATCTCAACACACTCCTCAGCAACCTAATCGAGGAGGCAGGGATCGAAGCGAATGGTCGGAAACTGACTTGGCATAGCATTCGACACAGCACGGGGATGTACGTGTACGAACGAGAGCGTGATCTCGGATTGGTAGCGAATATTCTGCGTCACAAAAGCCTCGAGTCCGCTCGAAAGTACGCTCACCCGACGCCAGAAACAAAGCAGGAAGTCATCGAAGGGATCCAAGGCGGCGCGCCGGTGTGAAGGCCTACATTCTTCGACGAGTAGTAGAGCAGTTACCTACACTGAGTTCCTGTAGCGGCTGATATCGTTGGACTTGCGACTAGGGCACTCGTCTGTGTCTAGCGTGAGATGTACCCCACATTGGCGACACTCGGCGACTACATCCATCTCGTCACCGGAAAATAGCGAGCGAGTACCGTACCGAAGCGCATCAGCGGTGTTGTTTCAGTGGTTCTGATATTCATGATGATTGCCTTCACCAACGATCTGGTGTGTCAGACCCGGAACTCCGCCAAAAGATCATTTTCGAGGACATACGAACTTGGAATAGAAGGACCACTGCCACACGTTCCTTCCACCGCTGTTCCATCCACGACGACACCGACCTGCTCGGTCGATCTCCAGACTGCAACGAACGCACCCTCCTGCATGGGTCAATTTGGAGTACGAGAAAGCTGACGGCACGAAGGGCATCTGGGCTCAATGTCCGGCGTGTGAGGCCACTGTTGCGCCTGAATAGCTTCGCCCAGCAGACTCAAGTGCTCGCTATGAGACATCCGGCCTAAGAGACTACTGATGGAACTTCCTGATCAACTCCACTGTCTGTTCTCTAGTACTGTCGAACAGCAAGATGACTCCTACGTGATTAAAGTACCAAAGCAAGAGATCAAATTTGGTACTCTTCAAGACGGTGAGACACACCGCGTCGCGATCCTTCCCTCACCCACAAGCCAAGGGACTGAACAATCCACCACAGGACTACACCGTGAACCTGATCCACCGAAGCCACCAGTTGAACAAGGTGACCAACGCACGGTCGAAATTGAAGATATCGGCGACCAAGGTGACGGAATCACCCGTGTTGAACGCGGGTTTGTTGTCATTATTCCAGACACGGAAAGAGGGGAGCGCCTCACCGTCGAGATCACCGATGTGAGTGAGAACGTCGCCTTCGCAGAAGTGGTTGAACGCCTGGATTCCAACAAGTAGGTGATCTGGTTCTTTCCGCCCCATCTTTCTCCACCCACCTCTCCGTCACTCGTAACCCAATACCCTCCTAGACGTATTGAACAGTCCAAAAATGAACAGAGGGACTATTCGAAACCAGAACAGCAAGTAATTCGCGAACCCAAATCAAAACAAGCGCTGCAACCAGTTCTATAACACCTGTAACGTATCCAGGGAACAACAGGAATTTATGTTACCAGTCCTGCGGACCTAACGGCTGGTTCTCCCAGCCTGTGATGCTTGCCCCGGGGTCGATGTGCCCCCCCCCCTATCCCCCAGAACCCCCAACCACATCGATTGCCACCACATTCCGTTTCACCCCTTCCCGGGGCGAGCGTTTTGAGAATACCCTAAGCGGGCCATCCAAGCTAAATAGCGCAACGCTCTTGCGAAGCGATTTGTTGACATCGTAGTTCGGTTCTCGTAGACTACGTGCGGGCCTCACCTGTACCCCGATTCAAACGAAAATTAGCTGAATTACGGCTGATGGAACCCTCGAAGAGAAGCCGGCCAGGAGACAGAATTAGCGGACTAATTCTTCCAGTGCTCGGCGGACTTCTTCTCGAACGATCTCGCGGATATGGTCGTAGTCGATCTCAGTCTCCTCAAACTGCTCGCGGGCAGCATCGGCTTGAGCTGTCTCCTGAGAGGTTTCTTGAACGATTGCTCGAATCTGATTGAGGTCCTCTTCTGAGAGATCGGGTTCTGTCGGTTCCTGCTCGCTGTTTTCTGCCTGAAGCCGTTGAAGATACTCGTTCCATGTTTCTCCCTCCTGCATACCGTCAGAGAGCTGGTTCTTGACGTCTTTCGTGAGGGTGACAGTAGTGTACTCGGACATGGCCCCAATTAGGATTCAATTGGTCATAGAGATTTCTTTGTCCGCAGCTTCCTTCGTAGAATTAGTCAAATCCCTAGTATGGCTGGTCGTGGAGTGCAGGGCCGGACGAGTTCTAACTGCCCTTGGATATCATCCAGCGGAATAGTTCCGATCCACGGCTCCGGATCCGATTGGAAGATCAACGATGTGATGATCTCCAACGTACGGTCTGTCAACAGCCAATTCGGCCATGCGCTCAGAATTCCCGACCGAGCATCATGCGGGGAGCGCTTCAGTATCGACGTATTGGTTTTCCCATTCACGGCGGGCTTCGATCTCGCGGCGGCCACGCCGAGTCAAATTATAGAAATTGGTCCGTCGGTCGCGTTCCCCTTTTTCCACGAGTCCCTTGTCGACAAGCGTGTCTAAGTTGGGATATAGCCGACCGTGGTGTATCTCCTTCTCGTAGTATTTCTCTAGTTCTTCCTTGATTGCGAGGCCGTGCGGATCTTCTTTGCCGGCAATCGTGTATAGGAGGTCACGCTGGAAACCAGTAAGATCGTACATTGTTCCGTGTACTGATAGTCTCTTGAAACGGTTAATTCTGTCGTGGTTTTACATACGACTTCGATAACAGCCAAGAGTCGTCTTCTCTCGAGTCACGCCGTGGACTTTTCCAAGAATACTGATTTAGATCAATTTCGGAGTAGACAATAGATTCTCTCTTAGGCTATGATGCTCAACGGAACTCTTGAGCGTCCACACCTAGAACGTACGCCATTGTAGCATCTTTCTCGATCCGGCCCCAGTTCTCTTCACCCGTACCTTCCAGCTCCTCTGGATCATCAAAGTAGGAAAGGGACTCCTGAGTCTCTGCGATCAACTCGTCAAGGATGTCTTCATCAACTGACTTCCCCGCCATGATTTACCACAAAACCCAGTACTGCAAAATGCTTACTGCGTGATCTCCAAGATTTCCTCTCACAGTTCACTCTCCAATCTATTTTATTTCTGCCATGTCGCGTTGCGCGTGGTCCATCCTATCATTGTTTTCAAGAGCGAGCTATCTCCCTTCGATCAGTGGGTCAGGTATTCAACGCTAACCACCAGTACAGTAAAAGTGGGTTCAGTTTCACTACGGCCGGTTCGTGGACTGTCTTCTCGTGGATAGCAAGTCAACGAAAGCGCGTTGTCTTATGTAACAATTATCGCCATGTATTCCACCAATCGTTACATAAGAATGGTTGTAACCAACCGAGATCGCCCGCAGACAGCGTGTGTCGCACATCTCGAAATTCGTGAGAGTCATGGCAGCAGATTTATTTATTGGTTGTCCTCCATTCCTTCTCGGGATGGATGGGTTGAGTCAGGAGCGCGTCGCGGTCCGACGCACCTACGACAGCACAGCTACGAATCCAAGTATCGCTATCCTCGAAGCCCTGGCCGATATCAAGAACAAACGGCCCGAAGAACTATCGGGGCCAAACCAGCCGAGACTGTACGACAAAGTCGACACCGATGCACTCGACCAACTGCTCACCGACAGTGAGGACCTTACTGTTTCATTCCAATTCGAGCAATATCGGATCCGGGTTACCGGACGTGAACTTACTGTCACCCTCGAGTGACCGCTTTGGCCGAGACGCGACCTAGGTAGTGTAGAACCGTCACTGTGGCTTCAGAACCCAGTCCACGTTCGCTGCTCACGTTTACACAGGCAGTGGACCGGGCACCCGGAATTTGATTGTGTGGAGAGTGCCGTAGAATCCTTCTCACACCCCTTCCAGGAGATGAGACAAGATGTTATCTAACCCACATATTATTCTCGGTACAAGTCTTTCAGTTTCTCGGTGAAGTAGATGTACTGGCGATCCACTTTTTTGAAACCGGTGTCCTCCCACCTGATTGGCTGGACTTCCCCATCTTGAATTGCTCTACCGTTGTAGTGCATCACTTCCTCCTGATACTCAGTGTACGCCAAATTCTTCTCCTCCAAACTTTCTAAGACCTCTCCCATGGTGAAGTCGTAGTAATCGTATACGAAGATATCTGCAGCAACCCCTTCGTCAATCATGAAATCGAAAGTATCCTGTTCCAAGGCTTTGCCGCCAACCTCCAAGACAAGATCTATGAACTCTTCCTCGTCCTCATCCAGCATTGGTTAGATCCCTGCCTCCGCTACCCTCTCTTTGATTAGTTCCTGTCTTTCCTCTACAGGTCCCTGATTTTCCGGTAATTCGAACTCATTCAACAGGGTATCTACCGTCCCATGGCTGCCCTTTTCCCGGTAGAAGTCGGCGGCGTCTTCGACAGATTCCTGAAGACCGTTGTACGTCCGATCGGCCTTGGAATACGATTCTACAAGAGCAATCCGGGTATCCGCTTCAACCAACCGCATACAATTCCAGCAGTGAAAATTAGCCGTCCCCTCAAGGATATCGTCCTCAATACATGGATTGTTGCTAAAAACTCCGTACACCGTATCGTCAACACTGACCGTTTTCTGCTCACCACATCCCGGACACTGCATCGTCTGAGATTCCAAATCCTCAGTCAAGCCTTCTCCACCTGTTCGAACCGGCTATACCACTCTTCCAAGCTGTTAACACCGGAGGGAAACAGTTTCGCATACTGGTCATCTAAATTCCTATAATCTTGAACTTCTTCCTCAGTTAACTCCTCGACAAACTCGGGTGAAACCGCTCTCTCCCTCATCTCCATCATATAGTCCCTTACACTGGAATCCCCCTCGTTGATTCGGTCAAGAAGGGCAACCACTGACTCACCTCGCACCGTCTTCATACAGGTCTTGCACTTGAACTCGATCTCGGCTTTGAGCACATTCTCCTCAACTCCGTCCCCCGTATCATACATTTCATACATCTTCTCGTGGACTGGAGCGGTTCCACTCCTGAAGCACTCCGGGCACTCAATAATATGTCTCTCCAACTCGTCGCTCATTTCCTCAAACAGCTCCACCTTCTTCTTATTCAATAGAGTTTGAAGAAGAGCCGCCTCGTCTTCGCTACGAACCTCTAATTCAAACGGTTCGTGAAGACGCTTACGAAGCACTCTGGACTCTAGGTCCTTGACTAACTCCAATTGCTCCTCTAGACTCATACTTGACAAAACGATATCTCCGTATTTACTATTGCTGCGGATGCAGCTTCTCAACCTCTTCTCTTCCCCGGTACTCCTTTTCGTACAGTTCCTGCCAGGGGTCCTCGTCGAAACCATCCAGCTTGACTGCTTTGAACTGGTTTAAATCGGTCTGCATCTTGCAGCTGCTGCACTGAGCAATACCGTCTACTTTGACCACTTCAACGCCGACCTCTGGATGCTTTGCCTCTTTGGAGACTTGAGCGTCCTGAGCTCGGAACTTCTCCGTGCTGCCGCATCCGGGGCAAACGTACTCTGTCCGGATCAGGATATCACCAGAACTGGGATCCACGACCTCCCGATAATACTCCAAAGCCGACACCAATTCCTCTATTTCACTCTCGCCTAAGCTGAGTTCAGCTGGGTCGTCACCCTGCTGCTCCAGTACCTTGTTCATCAACCTACAAGCCCGTTCAAAACGCTCCTCAGCATCCATCTCTGCATGAATGTGTGTCATCCCGTCTTTATGACTACTCTGCTCTGTTGAATTCGGTGACGGCGAGCGGATAGCTTCGCTCTGAAGGATAGGGTGAAGTGGAGAACTTGAATGTACCAATGCCACTGCTCTGATTCGGAAAATAAGCCGCATAGCTGGCTCAAAAACGCTGTGCCGCCAGCCCCACAGCGGAATAAACCATCGCCGTAGCCGTCAGAAGCGCTCCGCACACCCTTCGTTCACCCATAACGATTACTGCGAATAGTTCTCTCGGGGGTGTTAAAAGACGCCAGTGCAGCGGTTCACATCACTGACACGGATCCTCGCGGCGGTAAAGACTCGCAGAAATCAGTATCAATGGGTACGTCAGAGACCGTTAAGGAATTGTCAACTGGTTCTCTGAGCCAACATCCAATCCACGAAAAAAACCTAGTTCCACAGCGCCTGTACGTGTTCATCCAATTCAGTTAGTACCTGTGTGAGTACATCCCGCCAATCCACGGCGTATGAGGCATCTTCACCCGGCTTCGTTGCATCGGGTGGTGGGTGATAATGACTCCGCGTATTGTGGTCGTTTGGATGCCTGTCCCACCGGCATTCCCAGTTCGTCGCGTCTCGATACTGTTCTGAATAGTGGATGGAGAAGTCGTCTGTTTCGAACCACTGGATCTGGAGGGATGCGCGCTCTATCGCCGCCGGGAAATACGCCGTGTCGTACTCCGCGACGACCGCATTCGATGCAGCCTCCGGGCGGTACAACACCTCCACGAACCGATCACTCGTATCTAACCGGCGGGCAATCCGCCGCAACACGTCCGTATCAATCGGTCCTGTCTCCCCAGCGAACTCGTCATCAGGCATCGATACGCTTGGCACTCCCACCCGACGTGCCTTCACCTCGCCGCGCCGCATCCAACAACTCCGCACGCCGTTCCAGCGTGGCCCACTCGCTCAACGTCTCCCATCTTTCCTCAACTGCAGTCCCAGAGTCGGCGTCCGTCAACGACACATCTGCAGGTGAGTCAGCGTCGAACCGGTCTCGATAGTCCGCGATCGCGTCCATCGTCTCACTGAGCGCATCTACGAGTTCTTCATCAGAGTACTGCTCACGGATTTGCTCGACTCTCCGCCATTGCCAGTACGACTCGTTCCGCTCGTACCGGACCGGCCGCCCCTCGATTTCACGGACCATCCCCATCTCGGCGAACCACTCCAAGTAATCCCGCGCCGTTTCAGTATCGCAGTCAACACGGTCGGCAATTGCTGCGACCTTTGTCGGCTCACGCACTTGGAGCATCACATCCAGCATTCGCTCTCTGATAGGCCCACCTTTTAACACCGCTTCCGGGTCATCCCACTCCCCGAAGTCAGGCGGTTCCTCATCCTCATCACGAATATCGTTCGGCGTGTCAGTTACATCCATAGGTATCCTGCTTAGCGTGCCATACGTGCTGTGCGGTAATATATCTGTGGAGGTCTGAATTAATTCAGCGACAAAGCAGTTTTTGAATTAGCTCAATTGGAACAACAACCGCCGGCCGAACGCTCTCTCTCTCGACAGTAAGTTCAGAGTGAATCTTTCAAAGTTAGCTATTCAAATATCCGTTCGATATACATTTCACCGCCCGCGACTGCACCAGCAGGGATCGTTGCAAAACCATTTGTTCGACTCTCCGAGCCGAGGCCGCCCAACGCAGCACCTGGGTGGTTCTCTTCATTTAGAATGATCTCATCCACGATTCGCGTCTCATGCAGCCAGTCCTTGGACTCGATTCCGGGTGTCACAAATAACCGGATGACGTACTGATACCCGGCAGAGACGAATGCCTGGGCTTGCCGGAGTTGGTTCATCGAAAACCGGAAACTAACAGATTCAGATTCCGACGACAGGCCTGCAGCTTTCACCTCGACTGGAACGATATCTAGCGTCGGGGCAGCGTCTTGATCTTGCGTTACTGCGGTCCAAACGGGTCGATGAAATCGAACCCGAGCCCATACTCTTGGATCGCGTTGAGGATCTGCACGAACGGGTCGGCCCACAGGTCACTGCCATCATGGGTGAACCGATCCAGAGACCGGTAGTCCTCCGCGGAAAATTTGTGCTTGAAATTCCGTTATAGAGATCCGTTCCAGCGGTTCTTCGTATGCCACTTGTACCCCGCACCGTCTTGGTCAGCTTCGAGTTCCGCAAGCTCGGTCAGCAACCAATCGAAGTCATTTCTCTCTTCGTCCAACCATTGACCGAGTCGCTGCAGCATATGGATGACTGCAGCTGCTTCATATCGCGATATCACACACGCTAAACCCTATTAGCGAAAGAGAACAAGGGTTCGTGTCTGATTCTATGACCCGCTGCTACTACTCTAAATCGAACTCTCTTCCCAGAATCCGGAGTGTAGGTAGATGTTTAAACCTGCACTTTGTTCCTCGGTAGGAAAACATATCTCGTGAACTATCCCAAATCGCAGCCTCATTTGGCTTTGTATCTATCCAATCCACATCAGCTAGGTATTCACATTTAGTATCATCGTCTACATTTTCTGCTATGTCCTCGGCGTGAAGATCGGGAACATCAAGTATCGGTACCTGCTCCCCTTTATGTTCCACCTCGAATTCTCGTACTGGAACCGCTTCGTCTTGGACAATCCCAACTCCGACATAGCCATGCCCTGGGATATCAGCCGATTTAGGAATATATACGAAAACTCGGTCACCAGGCGCTAGCGCTTTAATTTTATCTCTAAATCGCTCACCCTGCCCAGCTTGGACATATCCAAATCGTCTAGCATCTCTCCACGAACGTTCGCTTCCCTTTATTGTGAAATAATAATCAGTTCCGTCCCACTCATATTGTTCATGAGTCCCTCTCGTTTCAGTAGGTTCTTGCCACCATCTACGCATGAGATATTCCCGATTTTCATCGGTGATCTTACTATACGTGACTGCATTGATCGGGACATCATACTGTTCTTGTAGATACTCGAAAGTTTCAACAGTAGGGTCGTCAAGGGAGGACGTGACTATTGTGATGGTGTGCTCCTCACCGAACTGATCCGGGATATCTGGCGTGTTTTCCCGAGGAATAGGACCGAATTTGTCTACAAATGCCTCATCAAAACTCTCCTGATTTTCTTCCCTATGGATACTGCGAATATCGTCAGCATCTAATTGATTGATTCGTGCTGCATATTCAAGACCCTGCGAAAAGGCCTTTCGAGAGTCCGCCCCTCTTTTTAATTCGATGATCTCAATATTTCCGTAGATGTCCACGCCAAGGATGTCGATTTCAGTACCGTGGATGGTTTCTATTTGATTACCCACAATAAGAAGATCTTCATTCAATAACCCTGGATTATTAAGAATTCTCTTTTCTAAATCCTCCTCATAGTCAACAGTACTAGTTTCGACCTCTCTTGATTTCCCCTCTTCTAACCTCCAGATACTTGTACTATCAAGCACACTAAGGAATCAAGCTATAGATAGTTAATATATTTGCTCGTTATATACTGTTGCTCCCTCATCAAGAAACCCGTCCTCAGTGTCCTACCAAGAATAACTACTGTATGAAACCCAACACCTATCAGCGAGAGCAAGAAATATACTGGCTATCGATTCTGAATGTCCTCTTCTCAGATCCCGCCGAACGAATTAGCCGATCTGTATGAGTCGTTGTATACGATGTTGGAGGCGCTTCCAGCCGATACCCATCCAGCATGGGAGTTAGCGATCGAATCTGTCCTGTTCGGTGGTGAAGGAATCGCGCCCAATGCAACGAATTACGGTGAGCAGCAAGCCGAGCGGAACGATTTCAAAATCTCAGAGTACAGAGCACAGTACGGTGACGGAAACCGAGTTCTCGACTTCCCCACGCTCACGACCCGCCGACCAACCGGTCAAGACCAACAGTACGCGGACGAGGAAATCCAACTTCCAGTCACACCAAAGTCAGGAACCGTACTCCCACTCTTTGTCGATGCGGAGACGCTTCCGGACGCACTCTCATTACTGAACGAATTCCCGACTGCACCAGCTGCCGAGACGAATGGTGAATCAGCGGCGATGCTCCTGAACCCGAACCGGTTCCCCGGTCTCACATCCTCATCAGCAAACCAGTCCAAGATAGACGAAAAAGACGATACAGGACACTCAACCGCCGACCAGGACGGCCTGCCACCAAACAAGCTAGCGGACATTTACGACGCGCTGTATACTGTTCTTGAATCGATACCGGACGACGCCCACCCTCGCTGGAAAGAAGCCGTCGAATCAGCCGTGTTTGGTGGCGAGTACCTACTTCGAGACGCCAATGCGTACGGCGAGCAGCAAGGCGATCGAAACGGGTTCGGAATGCCGGACTACAGGGACCAGTACGGCAATGGTGACCGCGTCACCGAATTCCCAGCGATAGCAACAGCTCCTCCCCGAGAAGAAGACACCCAGTATGTGGACGCAAACGTGCAACTCCCCATCGCCCCCGAGTCAGAAACCGTGCTCCCACTCGCACCCACAGAAAACTCTCTTCCCGACGCAGTCTCGCTCCTCACAGAACTTCCAGCAGAACCCGCTGCGGACCTCAAACCACAGGGCAATGAGTCCTTGCTCGATACGGATGCACTCCTCGCTGACATCAGCGAAACGACATCTACGACCACAATAGAGACTCCACCCCCTACGCAACCATCATCTACCAGCACGACTGATCCGGACCAACTGGCTTCCCAATCCAACCCCAGAACTGACAGCAACGCACACGGAGACTCAATAGAGGAGAACGATTCGGACTCAGGCGCAGACAGCGAGGAATCAACGACTACAGAGTCAACGATTCTCCGTCAGGAAGCCGCTGGTGAGAGCACCACCCCGTTAGAAGACCAAGACACGTCCACGTCTAGTGACTCCGGAAAATACGAAGATTCAGACGCTGAACGCGCACATCGCCGCGCTCAACAACGCGACCCGTCTGATGTAGTTGAATTAGGCGAGGAGATCACGCTAACACTCAAGCAAGTGGATTACAGTTCCCGCCCCCCGACGATCATGGGGACAAAAAACCGTCTTGTGATATTCGTTATTGACGCGCCACAAGACCTCTCCGAATACGAAACGATTCGAGCGACAGTCGTCGATTACGGCGGGAAAAACAACAGTGCTGAAGCTGCATTCGCAGGGTACATTGACTAACAAGCCTACACCGTGTTACGATATGCTACTCCGCCCGTATTTCTGATTTCTCGTCATCGGTATCTTGAAACAACCTGCCTGAATACCAATTGTAATGCCACGCTTCTGGCGGCGAAAATCGGAACCCACTGAGCTGCAGTCGCCGTGGTTTGTGAAACTCAAAAATACGTCACCGCCGCCGCCAGCCTACACGTTCCAACTTGACCCCATCGGGATACAGATTCTCAAAGAGTTAGGTCTAGAGTCTGGAGACGCGTTCCCAGCCGAACAATTCTGGACACTCTGGGACCTCGGTCTCACCTACACACTCACTGAATCCGACGACGACCCGGATATCAACACACTCCTCTCGGATGACAACGGGGACAAACCCGACCTGCAACAACTCACGCCAGAACAACAAGTGACATTCATCACAGCGATATTGGACGACCGCGAAATCGCTAGTATCGAGGCCTCCGGCTTCTACCGACTCCTCCAATCAATCGAACACGGCCCGAGAGAACCGCGATTCACCCTACTCGAACACATGACAGAGGCCACACCAGTCTCGCCAGGTCCTGTCGATGGTATGGTCGGCTCGGGCTACACCTCATCCGTATTCGGCGCACTCGTGTGCCAAGCGTTTAATACGTATCTTGACGGCCTCACTGGAACACTGACCGGAGACTACGAGGTACTGGGTCACAACAACGGGTACTCGTATATTATACTCACTCGTGCTGCATGGGGTACCATCCAAGCGCTCAATGATTTCTCACTGGATGTTCCCCAGCCCTATCTGAATGACGTACTCCCAGAAGACACTCCTACAAATTGGGAAAGACCGATTTTAGAAGCAATCCACGAATCACAGTTCCTCGGACACTCCGCTGGGAAAGCAGACAGCACGGTTGGACACTTGATATTCGAGGGTCTGGAACAGTCAAAAACGAACGACGATCACGGAATCTCCACATCACCAAAGACACTGCTCATTGTACCACAAGACGCTCTTGCAAATACAGAGATTGATCGGATCGTGTAAAATAAAGTCAGTCGCTGTTACATGGCAGCATCCAGCGCTTGCAGCGCTGCAATCGCTTCCTGTAACTGCTTTCGGAGATCACCAGTCTCCCTAATTGCTGCTTGTTCATCACGACGTTCATCATGGTCTCCGCTCGCAGGACTCCCTTCATCACCATCTTCGGAACCAGTCTCCAGTTCACCAGCCCCGTCAGTAACCGCATCCAACTGTTGCTGTGCAGCACCCGCTGTACTCTCATCACCGACAGCCCCCGCGTCACCAACTTCGTCTGTAGCTTCATCTGTCGGCGGCCGCCCGCCCCGCCGGTCCACAGCGTCAAGCGGGAACTCGTACGCTCGCGCTCTCTTCTCTTTATAATGAGTGCCGCGACGTGACAAGTCCAGCACGTCCATGACGGCGTCGCGGTCACACCCGCGGTCGAGTGCTCGCCGCACGAATTCATCCTCAATACGCTGCAACAGGACTTGCGGGTCGTTCGGGATGCGACCGCGAGCGGAATGCTCGATTTGCCCGACTAACCCCCAGTTCCCGGAGTCTGCGTCCTGGTCGAGGACTTGCCGGTCACGGGCATCGACAATCGTGTCGAGCCCCATCAACACCCACAGTCGCTCTCTGACTGCCATCACGGTCAAGTCCGTCGACAGTGCCGCGGCGATCTCACTCGTTGTGAGCGGCCCGCGGTCAGTAAGGACCCGTAAGATCTCGATGTCTTGCGGGAGCAGCACCGATAGGTCCTCGTCACTGATTTCGACCGGGACTTCCTCTTCGGTCGTTTGTTGATGCAGCCACGAGTGACACGCCCGGCAGAACAACGTCAGGTTCTCCGGGTCGTGCATCTCCACGTCGTCAGGCTCCCGCGTCTGGTGGTGGACGTGCAGTGTCGCTAACCCGCCGTTCTCCGGGCCGCACCGCCCGCACCCTTGACAGCGATGATTGTACTCGCGCAACACCGCCGCTCGCGTGTCCGGGTCAACTGTCTCGTGACACGCCGCTGCATCCGTCATGCAGCCCCGCCTCCACTCCGCGCCCTGGCCCGCGTATTGTTCGTCACGACACTGTCTAGTTCTGTACCTCCTCGATCGGCGTCTTTCCATCGAGAGCTTGATGCGGTCTCTGGCGGTTGTAGTAGTGCATAAATTGTTCAAACCATTCGCGTGCGCTCGACCGACTGCCCACCCACGAGTTGTGGAAGCGGTCGATCCGCATTTTGAGGGTGTGAAACCACTTTTCGATGAGGTTTCGCTCGGTGTAGTTGACCCGACCGCTCAGTCCTAATCGAGCAAGTGCAGTCCGATACCCGAACTGATCGACGAGAAATTCGGTGTCGGAGAGGTCGTATTTCTCGTCGAGTCGATGCAGAAACGCAGCTGCCGGATCGGTGCCATGCCGACCAAACAACGCGACATCGAGAATCAGCTTCGTCTCGATGTCTATTGCAGCATATAGCCAAGACCATTCGCCGTTAATCTTGACAGCGGTTTCGTCAACAGCGACCCGCGACGGCGACGTCGTCGGCGGGTCGTGTCCGCTGTCAGCCAGCCGATGCACCCAATTCCAAACCGCCCCGTGTGAGCGTTCAACGCCTAATTCAGCTAAAATCGTTGTTGTCTCTCGAAGCGAACAACCAGTCTCGTGAAGGCGGACGGCGAACGCCCTGACGGGCGTCGCCGTCCGCTCGTTCTCCCAAGATTCTTCTAAATCCGCGTCGTAGCTCCCGCTGAGCAGGTCTGCGAGCATCTTGGTCGATTAACTCAACGACCTGCTCACTTCTCAAACTGGCTCAACTAGACAGTGCC
>JGI12451J12833_1000088_pt1 | contig 27492 bp, 31 predicted proteins | sample A23E3SouthBayCA_2_FD_12833 | JGI IMG/M metagenome (IMG submission 12833) | reverse complement strand
GACCGCCACTGGCTCGTCTGGCGTGGCGAGCTGGATGCCCAGGCCCTGGGGCAGCGCGTAGTTGATGCCGTCGCTGCCCCGGGACTGGACGTACCGCACGCCGGGCCGGGGCACCTCGTAGTAGGCGGCGCTGAAGAACCCGGGGAAGCTCGTCGCTGAGACCAGGACGCTGCGTTCCGGGAGCGTGGATTGGAGTTCGTGGATGATGCGTTCCGGTGCCACCGGCGCCGCCTCGGCGGTGAAGGCCGCTTGGAGGTCGGCGCGCCACCGGTCGTACCCGTCGGCGAGGGCCGCGAGGTCGTCGGACCGATCGGGCCAGGTCGACGCATCGGTCGCGTCGACGATCGCGTCGACCGCGGCGCGGACGTCCGCGAGCATCGGGACCGCGACGTCGTAGGTCCGCCCGAGCCAGTGGGGATCGAGGTCCACCTGGACGATGGTCGCCGCCGGGTCGATCGCTCGCCAACGGTTTGTCGTCAGCTCACCCAGGCGGGCGCCGAGGGCGAGGACGGCGTCGGCCGCCTCGAGGGCGTCGTTGGCCGGCTGGCTGTATCCCCAGCGACCCGCCACGCCCAGTGCGTAGGGTTCGGTCTCGGCGACGATACCCTTCGCGTTCATCGACGTGACCACGGGGATGTCCGCCGTCGAAGCGAGGTCGTCGATGGCGTCGAACGCGCCCGAGCGGACGGCACCCTCTCCCGCGACGATGATGGGGCGTTCGGCGCCCTGCAGGACGTCGACGGCGGCATCGACCCGGTCCGCACTCGGGGTGGGTCTGTCGCGTGGGTAGGTACAGTCCAGCGCACCGGCGTCGAGGGTGTCGAGTTCCTCGTCGAGGAGATCCTCGGGGAGATTCAGGTGGGTCGGCCCGGGGACGCCGGTGACGCTCTCCCGGACGGCGTCGGTCACGGCGTCGATGAGCCGTGCCGGCGAGTCGGGATCGGCACTCGAGGAGACGAAGGGGTCGAGGATGGCGGCGTTGTCCGCGTCCTGTATCGCCTCGTTCGCCCGGAAGGCCCGGGCGTTGTCGCCGGTGAGCGCGACGACCGGGCTGGACGCGCCGTGGGCCTCGATGAGGCCGATGGCGGTGTTCGTCGCCCCCGGTCCGCCGACGCCGTCGACGACCGCTGCCTGCCTGGCTTTTCGTGCGTAACCGTCGGCCATGATCGCGGCGCCGGCCTCGCTCCGCCCCAGCACGTGGCGGAGGTCGCTGTCCGCGAGACTCGCATAGTAGGCCTCGAGTTGCTCGCACGGGAGGCCGAAGACGACCGTCATCCCGCATTGCTCGAGCACCTCGACGACCCCGTCGGTCACTCGCACCGCGATCCCCCAGTCCGGAGCCCTATCGGGGTCGGCACTCCCCGCCGTGGGCGAGAGCGCTCCTCCGCGGGACCCGGACGTCGATTCCAGCGTGTCATCGGGAACCGATTCGTGAGGGGGTCGCATAACCGTGGGGGCGTGAACAGTTATGGTGCGGTGGCCGGGACCTCGACCATGGGACTCCCCGAGTCCGGCCGCGACCGCGAGGCCCTCCTCGATGAGATGCAGCGCCGCCGGCACGGCGACACCGACTGGGAATCCGGGCGGACGTGGAGTTTGGTGTACTCCGCGGGCGCCGACGTCGAGTCGCTCCGTGACGAGGCCTACGTCGAGTTCGCCGACGAGAACGCACTCAATCCCCTTGCCTTCCCCAGCATCCTCTCCTTCGAAAACGACGTGGTCGGGATGGTCGCCGACATGATGCACGCCCCAGACGCCGTTGGCAACGTCACCTCCGGCGGGACAGAGAGCATCATCTGTGCGGTGTATGCCGCCCGGGAACGCGCCCGCGAGGTCGCGGGCATCACCGACCCCGCGATGGTGGTGCCGGAGACCGCCCACCCCGCCTGGGATAAGGCCGGCCACTACCTGGGCGTCGAGTCCATCCGAACCGCCACCGACGACGGGTGGCGGGCCGACCCAGCGGCGATCCGCGAGGCCCTCTCCGAGCGCACGGCCCTGGTCGTCGCGTCGGCACCCTCATACCCACACGGAGTGATCGACCCCATCGAACCCATCGCGGAACTCGCGGCCGAACGGGACATCCCGTGTCACGTGGACGCCTGTATCGGCGGGTTCGTCCTCCCGTTCCTCCCGGCGACCGGGCGAGCGGTACCACCGTTCGATTTCCGCGTCGACGGCGTCACGTCGATGTCGGTCGACCCCCACAAGTACGGGTACACCGCCAAGGGCGTCTCCACGATCCTGTACCGCGATCGGGAGCTGCGACGACACCAGTACTACGCCTTCGACGGGTGGCCCGGCGGCATCTACGCCGCCCCCAACGTGCAGGGCACCCGGCCCGCCGGCCCGATCGCGGCCGCGTGGGCGATCATGCAGTTCCTCGGCCGGGATGGATACACCGCACTCGTCGGCGATACGATGGACGCGACCGAAGCGATCGCCGCCTTCGTGGCCGACCACGAGGACCTCGGGATCGTCGGCGATCCCGACATGAGCCTGCTCGCGATCGAGTCGAGGACGCCAGCGGTCAGCGGCTGGACGGTCCAGCGAGAACTGGCCGATCGCGACTGGGAGATCGAACGCATCCAGGAGCCGCGGGGCATGCATCTCTCCGTGATGGCCCAGCACGCCCCCGTCGTCGAGGAGTTCCTGTCGGACCTCGAGGTGGCCGTCGACGAAGCCCGGGCGACGACCGCCGAGGCGGAGGCCACCGCCCCGCTGTACGGATTGAGCGGCACCTTGGATGAGACCGAGGAGGTGACCGAAGCGGTCAGAGACCTCCTGAATCAGGTCTTCGTGTGACACCGGTCGCTGCCGAGGGAGGCCGACCGCTGGGGTGGATGAAGTCCTCGATGCTCCAGTAGCTGGTCCCGATGACGGCACCAGACCATCCATCGTGGGGCGAGGCCGGCTGATCGAATCCCGGCGGGGGCCGGGGTCGTTGGAGATTCCTGGAGTGCCACGATCGCTGTCTCTCCGGGAGTGGACCGCCAGTGAACGGGGGTCACGGAATCTCGCAGTTGTGTCATCCGATGAGGCCTGGCCCGTACACAGATCGGGTGCCGTGGCCACCCGACGTGTCATGGACGGCCATCAAGAATCGTGGGCCGCCACCAGTTCCGCCCGGGTCGGACCGCGTTCCATCGTCGTTGAACGGGGGATGACCCACGGTCACAGCACGGGCGTGGCTGTGACCAAGAGCCGATTAGCCAGGGGTGGGCTTATAGAAAGAGGGTTCAAAACCTTTTTCGTCCTAGCGTGTGAGTATCACCCATGCCAACAGCCGACTTCGAGAGCAAAGTCACCGACACGTCGGAAAACATCCAAGCGTCAGACGAAATTCGCGACCGGAACAAGGAACTAATCCGTGAGTACCAACGCGACCAAACCCTCAACGGGTTGACTGACGCGACGCTGTCGAGGAACCTGTCCCGGTTGAAGATCATGGCCGAACACGTCGATGAACCCTTCGACGAGATGGACAAGGACGCTGTGAAAAACCTCGTCGAGTGGATCCATTCCCGGGACTACACCGAAGAAACCGTTTACACCTACAAGAACGTGATTCGGTCGTTCTGGAAGTGGATGAATCCGACCGACGATGGCGACGTACCGACTGAAGTTGCCTGGATAACGATGAATCCGCCGAACGGTAACGGTGCCACGCTCCCGAAGGACCTGCTCACGAAAGACGACATCGAGGCACAAATAGACGCCGCGAAGAACCCCCGGGACAAGGCTCTAATTTCCCTGCTCTACGAGACTGGCGCACGAATCGGCGAATTGATCGACCTCACTGTGGGGGACATCGAGGACCGCAAGCACGGCAAGAAGGTCGTGATCGACGGCAAGACCGGGGCGCGCCGGCTTCCGCTTGTCGAGTCTGTTCCACACCTGAACAATTGGCTCAACAAGCACCCGAACCCCGAGAAGGACGCCCCACTGTGGTGCAAGATCCAGCAGGGGGACCCAGACGATCAACTTGGTTACCGGTACATCCGTGAAAAGATTCTCAAGAAGAACATGGAACGGGCCGGGATCGACAAGCCGTCGAACCCACACCACTACCGTCATTCCCGGGCGTCACATCTCGCCACAGAGCTGAAAGAGGCACAACTGTGTGAATGGTTCGGTTGGGTGCAAGGATCGGACGTGCCAGCCCGCTACGTCCATCTCTCGGGTCGTGACATCGACAACGCCTATGATCAGATGCACGGGCTGTACGAACCCGACGAGGACGAACAACAGCCCGACGTGGTCGAGTGTGCCCGGTGTCAGGAATTGAACGAACCGGACGCCGCTTTCTGTATGCGGTGTGGCTTTGCAATAGATCAGGAAACGGCCGCGGAAGTTGAGGAACAGATAGACGACGACATGAAAGAGGACTACCGGCAAATCGATCCCGACGACGTTGAATCCGCGGAACTGATCGACGCTCTCGGGGACGCTCTCGAAGATCCCCAAGCAAAAGCCACCCTACTGGAACGACTCACCGACGGGTGACTACGGTTCCCCGGTATCTTTGAGGACCAAGTTTAGTGTAACATCAATCCCCAACCGGTGGGGGCTCCCCCGGTTCAATTGTTCCGACTCTGCTTTCTCCAAAGGGGATTCTGGTTTCTCTTTGGTGGTATGTGGGTCCGGGCGATTCTTCAAATATCGATCGGCACCAATTTCGAGAACCTCACTAATCTTCAATTCCCCCGTATCAGCGGCTCGGCAAATGAAAGCCACAGCATCGATCAAAGCCTCTTGAGTTTCAGGGTTGGCCTTGTCGTACTCCGGTTCTGCATATTGTTCGGACCAAAGTCTCATAGTCGAAGTGGTATCCGGGTTTCCTTCCCCAGGGGCCAATTTTTCACCTTCCCAAGCACTTCCCTCAGCCCCGAAGACCCGATTATACCGCATTGAGGGGCCGAATTTCCAGCGAGAAATGGGATCTTCCTCTTTCGGCTCCCACCCTTCGGCAAAGTGGCTGAAATGCTTGTCTTCCCCGTGACGGTACAAGTGCGCTAGATCGAAAACAGCACCATAACTGTTCTCACGGATGGAGCTATCTTTATTCCGGGCATTGGTTGGAGATACATCCTTTTCACCGCTAAGATACCTGCGCTGGGTATCAGTCAAAACGACCTCTTTCTGATGTGCCATATTGTGCGTCACGTTCAATCGTGACGGGGTAAAAATGCCCGGCCCCCCGCATTTGCCGAATATGAGTGAAGCCCCGGCGAAAGTGCAAAACAATGGCCGGATCTCAATCCCGGTAGAAATTCGGCGGAAGCACGGGCTACAGCAAGGCGACTATGTCTTAGTCGATGTTGAACCGCTAGAGGGGGCTGAGACGGATGGTTGACGCGGTTGAGAACCACCGCGAAGCCCTTGAACGGCTGGCGGAGCGGGAAGACCTCAACTGTAGCAAATACGCTGAAGCATTAATTGAGGCGATCGAGAGACAGGACTGATTTAGTCCGATTCTACGATGCGGAATGTAGGCGCACCCCAATCAGAGGGTAATCTGTATCATAACGGGCGAGGATCGAATTACTGTCAAAGTGGCGCTGATCCTCATACCCCTTTCAGTGCTCCGTGGAGAGGGACCGACCGCGAGGCTGATAAGACTCAATTGTTCAAATACGTCCGGTATGAGGCCAATGGCGTCCCATTAGCAAAGGTCGTTTCCGATATCTTCGGTGAGGGGTCGATCAGATCTGCTAATGCAGATTATCAATTGGCTCGACGTTTCTACGATCGGTATGATTTATTCAAAACCGAGAGACGTAGCTGGATTCTGTGGGTCGAACCGACGTTAGACGTGTTTAACTTGAGTCAGCAGTATGCAAATCGTAAAACCTCGGGAGGGCGGCAGGGTGGACTGTCAAACGGCGAGAGTAGCGGGAATACTGGCGTTAGTAGTCGGGCCGCCAGGCGAACAGGCGGGACGGATAGCGTCGAGGACGCGGTGGAATTGGTGGAACCGACATATCCGAAGGGGCGGGCAAAGAGTATCTTGTCGAAGCGAACGATTCTCGACGACAGTCACGGTGGGCTCGACTACCGCGAGGACCTCTTAGCGGAGCTGGCGACGGAGCGGAACATTCAGGCGGATAAATACCAAGTGCTAGAGCGTGTCCGGGCGACGGGCAACCCTTACCTACTCATCCCGTACCTAACGCGGTTCAACGACAGGGCGAGGGCGAGGAACACGCGGGACCGGTTCAGGACCGCGCTACGGCAGGCGGCAGAGTCTTATCACGACGCGGTCATCCTGTCCCTCACGGTAGATCCCAAGCGCCACAACAGTCTCACGGCGGCCTTAGAATCGCTGTCTGAGAACAAGAACCGGCTACTGTCGTGGCTTGCGACAGACTACCAGTTGGGCCACCGACCGGAGAATCTGACGGTCCTTGAATTCACTGAGTCGGGGCTGCCACATTTCCATGTCGTGCTGTTCGGGCTGTCGTGGCTCATGCCCCAGGGAGCGCTAGCGGGGAAGTGGGACGATCTTGGGGCGGGACGTGTCCTTGACATACGAGGTGCGAGAAAACGGGGTGATCGGTGGCTCATGCACAACGACGACGGCGGGACAGTCACGGTTCAGCAGTACCTCGGGAAAGCGATTCAGGGCCTGATGGACCTTGCCGACATGGGGGAGTCGGACTTACAGGAAGCGGTTGAGGACGGCGAGGTATCGGGCCTCTGGAAACACGCGTTGTATTGGGGGACAGGACGACAGTACTGTTCCTGTTCTCCCGCCCTCAAAGAGCCAACAGAGGACGGCCGCCCGCACGTCACTGTCTGGCGGTTCCGTGGAGTGGCAGAGTATCGGGATATTCCGGCTCACGTTCGACAGAATGCGATCGTTGTTCACCGAGGACCCCCTCCACCGATATGATCGACCCCATGGATCGCCCGCTCACAACGAACCGCATGGGCCATCACCGGCGGGATACCCAAGTATCGGCGAGTCGAACAGAAGGTAATGCCCGGTAGTAACGGTAGTAGTCCACCTGACTACGGGAATCTCGAATTTCCCGATAAGCCCCGGACGGAATGGCATTACAGCCACCGGCGGGCCGAGTTGCTACAACTGGTTCGGGAAGTGGGTCACCCCGACGAGTTGAATCAGACGGAACTCGCCGAGCGGTACGGCGTTAGTCAACAGCAAATCAGCAAGGACCTCAATCGTCTCGGGGAGCACGTTCGGGCCAACGTCGATCTCGACCGGCGGGCGCTCGTGGTGGACTCGGTTATTCAGCGATCAATCAGGGGGATGCTTAACGAGGGCGACTATCGGCAGGCGGCAAAGACGGCGATGGAATGGGACGAATGGATACACGAGGAGACTGTCCCGACAGGCGACAACGTGGATCGGGTAGGAGACAAGGAGGACCTCAACAACCTGATAGAGGAAACTATTGAGGCCCTCTAATCCCACGCCGAACAGGTTTTTCGTGGGCTCTCGTGCAAGTTGGCAAGGGAAATTAATCTGCTAAGTTGAGATTCTCATAGCGAACGACGACCCTGAAATCGCTTTCATTTGATCGATTATGATAGTAGATGTCATCTTGGTTTCTTATCCACATTTGGAATGTCCAAGATGAGGAATAGTAGCCTTTGTTCATGTCCCACGTCCAACAATCATCGCGTATCCATCCTTCCGGACTATCTGGGTGTTCAGACCGGGTATGTCCGAACCAGTAGTCATACGAATCTCGTTATCACTCTGTTTGTTGATTTCGGTAACGCACAGCTCAACAGTAGTATCGTTATCAACTACAATCTCCTCTTCAACAGTGAATTGCTCATCATGATCGTTGGTCACCTCAAAGGTGTGTCCGAAGTTATCTTGTACCTCTCTGATTTTTGGCTGATCTGGGGGTTCTGGAGTCGGGGTCGCTGTCGGTGTGGAAGTCAGGGTTTCAGTTTGCGTAGGAGTTGGTGTTTCAGTCGGGGATGTCGTCGATGTCGCCGTTGGATTTGAGGTATCGGTTAAAGTTGCGGTTGGGCTTTCCGATGCGGTAGTTGTTCGTACTTCCGTAGGAGCAGACGTTGTTGTTATAGTAGTCGTTGACAATTCTGTTGGGGAGTTAGTCGGCGTGGTCGTCGGTGTACTAGTCGTATTCGGATCAGATTCTTCGTCCGGTCGTGACGAGCATCCCGCGAAAACACTCACGCCCGCCATACCAAGGGCGAGGAACTTCCGCCGAGTGTGTCGCATGGGTTTAATCACTCATATTGATCGGCATATCCGTGTTGTGAGTGAACGAAACGGATATGTTCTTTTGGAAATAGACCTCTTGATTTACGATCAACCGAGCTTCGGTTAGGTCCTCGGGGACCGAGAAAGCTATCCAAGCTGAGTGTGTTCCATCTGGATTTAACGTCACTCCAGAAAGACTGTTCCCCGATCCAACCAGACCCTGGTATGAATATTCAACCCCGCTCGATGCAAGCCGGAACAGTCGGGGGGTTAGATCAAGTGGTTCATCACCTGTATTCGTGATTCTCAGCCGTACTACGACGAATTTCTGTCCTTCATTTGGATTATAAATCGAAATGTCATCCGGATCCGGATCAACCGCCGATTGCGCACGAGAGTTCCATTCTACTTGGAGTGAGGTGCTTGCGTCTTGAGGCGATTCATCTTCGGCGGTCATGGTCACATTCGATACGTCGGCTCCTGGAACACTCCCGCCGGCTCCCCCGCCGGATAATCCTACCAAAACTAAGACGACAATCCCTGCGATAACGCCGATCGTTCCAATACCGGCAGCGGCTCCACGGGAAAACTCAACCCCGGCACGTTTTGCGATCTGTCGTCGAATGACCGGAATAATGAGTAATCCGGCGAGGAGTGGTATCAGCCCGAGCGGTGTCTGGATAGTTAGCAACAGACTCAGCAGAACCAGGGGAATCCCAACGACGTAACTAACTATCAAGCCGAGTGATATTTTCATCGACGATTTCTCCTTGTGTTTGCATTACTATCAGGTGATTTAGTAGTTACCATGGTTCTTTGGTTCCAACTTTTCCAAGATTGAATCTTATCCGCAATCGCTAACGTTCCTCCTTGGCCGGGGTCTGATAGAACCGCCATGTCTTCCGATCGGGAGAAAACGAACATCGAGGTTTATAAGGAGACGTGGCGACGGTTGAATATTCTCAAAGAGCATCCAGGGGATTCGTTCGACGACGTGATCAACCGGTTGATTTATGCGTACGACGAAGAAGACTCAGAATAGATAAGCCGACGTTCCTTCATATACCCGAATCGCAAGAAGGACTTGAACCCTTTTTAAGTAAGCCAGGGGTGGGATTTGAACCCACGAACTCCCGATTACAAGTCGGGTGCTTGGACCACCCAAGCTCCCCTGGCGCAGCCGGTTATTCAGGATGGTGGCTTGAATCGTTGTCGCTTCCCACCGGTCGTTCCAGCTCGAGGCGGTGGGGCGCGTACCCATGGCGCTCGTAGAGGGTTCGCGCCCGGTCGTTGGCGGCCAGCACGGAGATCGAGAGGACGTCGACCCCGGCCTCGATGAGGGCGTCCTCGGCCGCGGTCAACAGCGCCGAGCCCAGGCCCTGGTCGCGGGCCGCGGGCCGCACGTAGACGTTGTCGATGACACCGCGCTCGCGGTCCTGTTCGTACAACCCGGTCTGGACGTGGAACATCACGAACCCCTCGATCCGGTCGGCGCGGGCGACGATGACGTCACCCGCGGTCACGTACCGGCCGAGGACGTCGCGGGCGGCCGTCCGGTTCGGCGCCGCCTGGAGGTGGGTGCCGTGCTCGCGCTGACTCGCCACCAGATCGACCCAGAGGTCCGCGAGTTCGTCGAGGTCCTCGCTGCTCGCGGGTTCGATGAGGGTCACGTCAACGCCTCGACGGCCGGGAGCGTGCCGCCGCTGAGCAGGCGGAGGGCGGCGCCACCACCGGTGCTGACGTGGTCGAACCCCTCGATGCCGAACCGACCGATCGCGGCGCTGGTGTCGCCGCCGCCGACGATGCTGTACCCGGCGGCCGTGGCGGCGTCGAACAGTTCCCGGGTCCCGCGCGTGAACCGGTCGTCCTCGACGACGCCGGCGGGGCCGTTGAGGATGGCGGTGCCGGCGTCCTTGAGGATGGCGGCGTAGGCGGCGACGGTGTCGGCGCCGATGTCCTGGATGGGTTCGTCCGGGCCGGGCGGCAGCGCAGAGACGGGGAGTTCGAGGCGGGCGTCCTCGCGGGCGACCGCGACGTCGACGGGGAGTTCGATGCTACCCCCGAACCGATCGAGGAGGTCGGCCGCCGTCTCCCGGTCCTCGGCGTCGACGTTCGCGGCGAGATAGTCACGGGTGGCGGGGCCGAGATCGACGCCGCCGGCGGCCAGGAAGACGTTGGCGAGGACGCCGGTGGTGAGCACGCTGTTGGCGAGTCCGGCCTCGAGGACGTGGGCGGCGACGTCGATGGAGTCGGTGACTTTCGCGCCGCCGAGGACGTACACCCGGGGCGTGGGCGTCCCGTCGATGTCGCCGAGGACCGCGAGTTCGTGTTCGAGGACCCGGCCCGCGTAGCTGGGGAGGCGGTGGGGGAAGCCGACGAGGCTGGGTTGGCTGCGGTGGGCGGCGGCGAAGGCGTCGTTGACGTAGGCGTCACAGGCGGGGGCGAGGCGGTCGACGAGGTAGGTGTCGGCGGCGCGCTCGGGGGTGAACTCCATGTACTCCTCGCTGTAGAACCGCGTGTTCTCGAGGACGACGATCTCACCGGGGGCGAGGCCCTGGATGGCGCGGCGGGCGTCGCTGCTGCAGACGGCATCACAGTAGTCGACCGGGGCGTCGAGGAGGTCGTCGAGGCGGTCGGCGTGGGGCTCCAGGGCCGCGAAGTCGTCGCCGCCGGGGCGGCCCTGGTGAGCGAGGACGGCGACGCGGGCGTCGGCCGCGGCGAGTTCGGCGAGGGTGTCCCGGTGGGCGCGGAGCCGGGCGTCGTCGGCGAGGGTGGTGCGGTCGGTGAGTGGGCTGTTGACGTCGATGCGGGTGGCGACGACCTGGTCGGTGGCGTCGAGGTCGTCGAGTGTGGGGACGCCCATTGGGGGTCCCAACCCGCGGCCGCGGGTTAGACCTTACTGTCGGGACCGGTCAGTCGGGGCGACAGGCGGGACAGAGCAGTTGGCCGTTGAACTCCACGAGGTCGCGGCTCAGGGAGCCACAGCCCTCACAGATGCTCTGGGACTCGTAGGTCTCGAGGCCGACGTCGGCGACGGCGCCGCCCTCGACGGCGGCGGGTTCGGGGCGGGTCGTGGTGATCGCGAGGACGTCCCGGGCGTCGATGACGCCGACCACGCCGTCCGCGTCGGTGACCAGGACCCGGGTGGTGTCGGCCTCGACGAGGCGGGCGGTGGCGGCGTCCAGGTGGTCGGTGGCGTGGAGGGTGGGTGGCGGGGCGCCCATGATCTCGGTGATCGGGGTGCCGTCGAGTGTCTGGTCGGCGAGGACGGCGTACAGGTCCTGTGGGGTCACCAGGCCGATAGCCTCGCTGCCACGGAGGACGACGGCACACTCCGCGTCCTCGGCGGCCAGGAGGTCCAGGGTGGCGGCGACGGTGTCGGACTCCGAGACACCGACGAACGCCTGGCGAGCGACCTCGCGGAGCGTGACGTCCTCGTCCATGGTCGTTGGTATCGGCGCTCGCGGCTAAAAGGTATCCCCGGCCGCTCGTCGTCGGCATGCGACCGCGTGACGGCGACGGGACCGTTCGCGTCGACGGGTGGTGTCCGTCCCGGGCCGAACCGGGGGTTTCAAACGGGGTCGGCCGTTCTAGACAGGCGATGGGAGGGCCGTCGTTCGGGATCTGTATCGGTGGTGGGACCGGCGCGGGGAAGACCACCGTCGCGCGCGAGGTCACGGCGCGGGTCGAGGACGCGGCGACGGTCATCCCGCTGGACAACTACTACGAGGATCTCTCGCATCTGGCCTTCGAGGAGCGGAAGAACGTCAACTACGACCATCCCAAGGCCTTCGAGTGGGAGCTGCTGCGCGAGGACCTCTCGGCGTTGCTGGCGGGGGAGACCATCGAGATGCCCCAGTACGACTTCAGCGACCACAACCGGGCCGACGAGACCGTGACCGTCGAACCCACCGACGTCGTGGTCCTCGAGGGGATCCTGGCGCTGTTCGACGACGACATCAACGAGCTGTTCGACCTCCACATCTACGTCGAGACCGACGCGGACGTCAGGATCTTGCGGCGCATCCGACGGGACGTCATCGAACGCGGGCGGGAACTCGAGGGCGTCATCGACCAGTACCTCTCGACGGTCAAACCGATGCACGAGCAGTTCATCGAACCCACGAAAAAGGACGCCGACATCATCATCCCGGAAGGCGCCAACACGACCGCCGTCGACCTGTTACAGGAGAAGATCCAGGCCGAGACCGCCGATCTCACCGACGAGGACTGGGAGGAACTCCTGCAGGGCGGGCGCTACGACCGGTGACCGCTCACGCCTCGACCGGGTGGTAGTCCAGGAAGTCGCCGGCCCGCAGCGCCTGGCCGACGGCCGTGTTGAACGCGACCTTGTCCGCGAACTCCGTGGCGTCGACGTACTCGAAGATGTCCGCGACGCTGACCACGCGCTCGTAGTTGATCCGCACCGGGTCGTCACCGTACGCCTCGAGGAACGCCGCTGTATCCAGGGGGAAGTCCTCGTCTTCGTCGACCTTCTTGGCGACGACGGCGAGCCCATACTTCCGCATGCCTTCGCTGCCGTCCTCGCCATCCGGGTCATGGGGCCACGCCTCGCTCATGGGCCGTGGTTGGGGTGGCCGCGTCTAAAAGCCAGGTGGTCCGGGGAGGCGGTGGGGATGGGATTTGAACCCATGAGTCCTTGCGGACACCTGCTCTCAAGGCAGGCGCGTTGGGCCGCTCTGCCACCCCACCGCACCCACGGGTTTTCGCGCCCGGGATTTCTGCCTGTCGGTCACCTCATCGACAGCCGGGGCGTGTCTCCGTCGAGGTCGACGCCGAGGCCCAGGGTCTCGATGACCGCGGCGGTGTGGGGCGGGACGATGCGGTCGGCCCGTTCCCGGGCCTGGACCTCCAGGATGACCGAGGCGAGGTCCGTGACGGTGCGGATCCGGGGGCTCCCGCGGGCGAAATCGATCTCATGCCCGGCGTCGAGAGCGCGATCGACCAGCGTGGGCAGGGCCGGGGCCGCAAACGCGTCGGTGAAATCGATCGGGGCGGTGAACCCCGCCATGGCGACGGTGCCGACACTCCCCGGTGAGAGCACGACCGAGGACCGCCGCAGGGCCATGGCGACGCTGTCGACCTGCGTGCGGAGTTGGAGTGGGGCGTCGGGGTACAGGACGGCGACGCTGCCGACGTCCTCCTCCTCGAGGAGGTGGGTGAGCGTGTTGCCGAGGCGGGCACTGGGCGTGGACCCGACCTGGACCTCGAACCGTGTGGCGTCGGCGTCGACGTCGACGGCGTCCGCGAGCACCGCGCGCAGGGCAGTCTCCGGGTCGCTGTCGCCGGATTCGTCGGGTCGGTAGTTCACGAGGAGGTCCCCGCCGGACTGTGCGACGGCGCGGCAGGCGTCGCTGAACGTGGCCGCGTAGAGGTCGGTGGCCGCCGCCGCGGTCAGTGGCGTGGTCTCGACGAGCGGATCGTAGACCGCGCCCGGCCGCGGTGCGGTGGCGGGGACGACGACGGTGGTCATGCCGAGGCGTGGGTCGCGGTGACTCTTCAGGACTGTGTTCCGGGACGCCAAGCGTTATCCTCGCCGCGGCGCCAGCCGCGGTATGGATCTGGACATCGACGGTGAGGCGGCAGTGGTGGCCGCATCCTCCTCCGGCCTCGGGAAGGCAACCGCGCGGGCGCTGGCCGCCGAGGGCGCCGACGTCCTCATCAACGGTCGTGACGAGGACCGGTTGGCGGGGGCCGCCGACGACATCCGGGCGGATGCCACTGGCCTGGTCCGGACCCATGCCGGTGACCTGACTGACCCGGAGACGCCCCGAGCCATGATCGAGGACGCCGTGGAAGCCTTCGGCGGTCTCGATCACCTCGTGACCAACGCCGGCGGCCCGCCCAGCGGCCCGTTCGGCGAGACGACCGACGAGGAGTGGGCGGCGGCCTTCGAGTTGCTGGTGATGAGCGCAGTGCGGCTGGTGCGGGCATCGACCCCACACCTCGAGGCGGGGGACGGCGGGACGATCGTGATGATCGCGTCCCGCAGCGTCAAGGAGGCCATCGACGCGTTGGTGTTGTCGAACTCGGTGCGGATGGGCGTCGTCGGCCTGGAGAAGACACTCGCCACCGAACTCGCGCCCGCGGTGCGGACGAACGCGGTCCTCCCCGGCTCCCACGAGACACCCCGGATCCGTGACCTCATCGAGGAAGCCATCGACCGCGGGGAGTACCCGGACTACGAGACCGGGCTGGCGGACTGGAGTGCAGACGTCCCCCTGGGTGAGATCGGGGATCCGGTCGAGTTCGGGAACGCGGTGGCGTTCCTGTCCTCGCCGCGGGCCAGGTACATCAACGGCGAGACGCTGCGCATCGATGGCGGCAGCGTGGCGGCGACCCTATAGGCGGCAACTGTTTTGGCCGGGGCCGCCCACGCGTGGGTATGGACACGGTGCGCTGGCTCACGGCCCTCGCGGTGCTGGCGACCCTCGTCGGGGTCGGCGGCGCCGTCGCGACGGTGCTTGGCCACCTCGACGCCGCGGTGGGGCTCACGCTGGTGGTGGTGGCGGCGACGGTGGGTGTGGTAATCGGCGCCGGGCGACGGGGTGGCGGGTCGCGGACCGCCTACTGGTGACCGCGGGTCAGCGTTTTCGCCGTCCTTTCGTCTGTCGGTAGTCCCGCGCCATCAGCGCCTCGAAGTGCTCGAGGAAGGCGTCGAACTCGGCGTCGGTCATCCTCGCCGGGTCGACCATCGGCACCAGTTCGAAGCCCCGGCCCCGGATGCTCGTGGCGTGGTCGGCCTCAATCTCGAAGGATGACGCGGGTTTGGTGGTGAACTCGGTGGCGAGTTCGGTGAGCGGTCGCTGCCCGACGGGGATGAGGATCTCGGGGTTGATCTTCCGGATCTCGGCGTTGAGATACGGGTCGCAGGCCCCGATCTCGTCGTCGGTGGGGTCGCGGTCCGGGTGGTGACACCGGGTGAGGTGGGTGAGGAAGGCGTTGTCCAGTTCCGGCGTGGTGCTCTCGGGGTGGGCGTTGTTCAGCCCGAGGAGGCCCAGAAGGTGCTGGAACCGTTGGCCGCCGGGGTCGTCGACCAGGGGGACGCCGGCGGCGTCGGCCGCGGCGGTCGGGGCGGTCGCGACGAACAGGAAGTCGGCGGTGACGTCGCCGTACCCGTGAACGACCTGGGTCCGCGTCTCGCAGAGGGCGGGGCAGCGCTGGCAGGCCGTGTCCATCCCGAACGGGTTGTGTTGCGTTGGTTGGTCCCCGGACACGTCCCCGCGTGGGGGCCGCCGGGAGAAGAGGTTGACGCCGTGGGGTCAGTCCTCGTCGGCGGGGTCGGTGTGGGTGGCGGCGTCGTCGGGGTCGGTCCGTGGACTGGTCGGGTGGTAGTCGGTGTCGTAGGTGCCGGGGGCGTCGTCGAGGCGATCGGGGTTGATGCGGCCGCCCAACAGCATGAAATCGAGGACGAGTATCCGGAGCATCGCCTCCACGACCGGGACCGCCCGCGGTGGCAACACGGGGTCGTGGCGGCCGATGACCTGGGCGGTGCGATGTTCGTTGGTTTCCCAGTCGACGGTGCGTTGCTCGCTGGGGATGGAGGTCGGGGCGTGGAAGGTGACCTCGCCGGTGATGGGTTGGCCGGTGGTGATGCCGCCCTGGAGGCCGCCGTGGTCGTTGCCCGCGGGGACGAGGTCCCCCGGGTCGGCGACGGCGTCCTCCTCGCCGGTGGCGACGGTCCAGTCCTCGTTGCGGTCCAGTCCGGCGACGTCGCGGGCGTCGGTCCCCAACCCGAACTCGACGGCGGTGGTCGCGGGGATGGCGAGCATCGCCTGCCCGAGGCGGGCGGGGACCCCGTCGAACCGCGGGGCGCCGAGGCCGCGGGGGACGCCGTCGACGACGAACTCGACGGCGCCACCGATGGAGTCGCCCCGTTCCTGGTAGTCCTCGATGAGCGCCCGCATCTCGGCGGCGGTCTCGGGGTGGGCACACCGGACTTCGTTGTCCTCGGTGTGCTCGATCATCTCCTCGACGGTGACGGGTGGCGCCTCGATGTCCCCGATCTGGGAGACGTGGGCCGTCGCCCGGACGTCGTACTCGCTCTGGGCGAGGACCTCGCCGGCGACGGCGCCGGCGGCCACCCAGTTCACCGTCTCCCGGGCCGAGGACCGGCCGCCCCCACCCCAGTTCCGGGTGCCGAACTTCGCCGAGTAGGTGAAGTCCCCGTGGGACGGGCGAGGCGCGGTGACGAACGGTTCGTACTTGCTGGAGTTAGGGTCCTTGTTCTCGATGGTCATCCCGATCGGGGTGCCGGTCGTGTACCCGTCCTGGAGCCCCGACCGGATGGTGACGTGGTCGGGTTCGTCGCGGCTGGTGGTGATCATCGACTGGCCGGGGCGACGGCGGTCGAGTTCCCGTTGGACGTCGGCGGCGGCGAGTTCGACGCCGGCCGGACAGCCCGAGACGGTGACGCCCATCCCGGGGCCGTGGCTCTCCCCGTAGGTCGTGACCTGGAAGAGGCGGCCGAACCGGTTGCCGTTCATGTCCACCGGTCTGGGGGCCAACGGTAAAGAACTGCAGGCCGGTCAGCCCTCGACGGTCGCGCCCAGGGCAGCGAGCGCGTCGAAGAACCCGGGATAGGAGACCGCGACGTCGTCGGCGCCGGTGATGGTGGTCGGGCCGTCGGCGGCGAGAGCGGCGACGGCGAGGGCCATGACGATGCGGTGGTCGCCGGCCCCGTCGACGTGGGCCCCCGTGAGGGTGGTCTCCCCGCCGTGGACTACGAGTTCGGTCTCGTGTTCCTCGACGGTGGCCCCCATCGCGGCGAGGCGGTCGGCCATGACGGCGACGCGGTCGGTCTCCTTGTACCGGACGTGTTCGCAGTCCGTGATCCGGGTGGTGCCGTCCGCGACGGCGCCCAGCACCGCGATCGTCGGCAGGAGGTCCGGGGTGTCCGCGACGCTGACGGTGACCCCGGACAGCGGCGCGCGGTCGACGGTGAGGACGCCACCAGCCCGGTCCCAGTCGACGCCGGCCCCCAGCTCCGCGAGGATCTCGACGATGGCGGTGTCGCCCTGGGCGCTGGGGTGGGCGCCCTCGATGGTCACCCCGTCCCCGCCCGCGATGGCGGCCGCCGCCCCGAGATACGAGATCGAGGAGAAGTCGCCGGGCACCGGGTAGCCGTCGGTGGGCGGGGTGAACGACTGGCCGCCGTCGACGCGGTACCCGTCCGCGGTGGCGGCGGTCGTCACCGCGAAGGCGTCGAGCAGGTCCCGCGTGATATCGACGTAGGGCGCCGACCGGAGCGGCGTCGTCAGGGCGACCTCGATGCCCGTGTCGGTGGCGGCGCCCGCGAACAGCAACGCGGTCACGAACTGGGAGCTGACGTCCCCCGGGATGGTGGCTGTCCCCCCGTCGATCGGTCCGGTCACCACCAGTGGTGCACAGCCGTCGCCCCGGGTGCTGTAGGCGGTGCCGCCGAGCTGGTCGATCGCGTCGAGGAGTGGGCCCTGGGGCCGCTGGCGGAGCGAGGCGTCCCCCGTGATGACCGTGGTCCCGTCGGCAAGTGCCGCGGTCGCCGTCGCGAGGCGGGTGGTGGTGCCGCTGTTCGCACAGTCGATGACGTCGGCCGGCACCCCGGGCTGGCCGTCGAACCCCTCGACGGAGACGGTGTCTGCCCGCCAGGTGACCGCTCCCCCGAACGCGGTGACGGCGCGGGCGGTCGCGCGAGTGTCCGCGCTGTCCAGGACCGCGTGGAGCTGGGTGGTGTCGGCGTACCCGCCGGCGAGGATCGCGCGGTGGGTGTAGCTCTTCGACGGTGGGGCCGTCACCGTCCCCGCCACCGACCCGGGGTGGACGGTCACCTCCATGCCCCCATCGATGGGGGCCCACCACGTGACTGTACCGGACCCGGTAGCGTTTTGGCCGCGCCCCCACCACCCGCGGGCATGGACCCCGACCTCTCGGCCCTGGACGCGTACCTGGACGACACGGACCATGACGGGTACCTGATCGACGACGGCGGTGGCAACGCCGACCAACGGTACCTGTCCGGGTTCGACGCCGAGGGATTCCAGACGCTGTACACGCCCGGCGAGACCGCGATCCTGGTCTCCGGGTTGGAGTACGGTCGCGCCACCAGCGAGTCCCGGGCCGACGTGGTGCGGCGCTGGAGTGACTACGACTACCGGGAGCGGCGGGCGTCGGTCGGGCGGACGACCGCCCGCAACGACGTCCTCGCAGCGTTCTGCCGGGAGTTCGGCGCCGAGTCCCTGGCCGTCCCCGGGTCGTTTCCGCTGCGGAGCGGCGACGCGTTGCGGGACCGTGGGTTCGCCGTGACCATCGACGAGGACGACGTCATCACGGACATCCGCGCGGTCAAGACCGCCGCCGAGATCGAGTACATCCGCCAGACCCAGGCCGCCAACCAGCGGGCGATGGCCCACGCACAGTCACTGCTCTCGTCGGCGTCGGTCACCGCGGACGGCGTCCTCAAGGTCGATGGTGAGGTGCTGACCAGCGAACGGGTCACCGAGGCGATCGAGGTGGCACTGCTGCGGGAGGGGTGTGCCCTCGATCAGACGATCGTGGCCTGTGGCAGCGACGCGGCCGAACCCCATAACCGGGGCAGCGGCCCGTTGCGGGCTGGCGAGACGATCGTGATCGACATCTTCCCCCGGGACAAGGCCTCCGGGTACAATGGCGACATGACCCGCACCTTCGTCGTCGGGGAGGCCAGCCCCGCGGCGATGGAGTACTACGACGTCACCGTCGAGGCGATGGACGCCGCCCTCGCGACCATCGAACCCGGGGTCACCGGCGAGGCCGTCCACGACGCCGTCTGTGACGTCTACGAGGACGCGGGGTACCCGACGCTGCGCAGCGACGACGCCGCCGAGACCGGGTTCATCCATAGCACCGGGCACGGCGTCGGTCTCGACGTCCACGAGGCGCCGCGCCTCGCCGAGGACGGCGAGACGCTGGAACCCGGGCACGTCGTGACGGTCGAGCCCGGACTCTACGACCCCGAGATCGGTGGGGTGCGGATCGAGGACCTGGTCGTCGTCACCGAGGACGGGTACGAGAACCTCACCGACTTCCCGCGGACCCTCGAACTCTGAGTGAGCGGGGTTGAAACGTTTTTCCGGGGTCGCATCGACGCCGGGGTATGGAGACACTCGTCGTGGGGGCCGGCGTCGCCGGTCGGTGGTTCGGGGACGTGGTCGGTGACGACGTCGCCTTCGCCGACGTGGATGGCGCCGCCGCCGAGGCGGCCGCCGAGCAGATCCACCGCCAACACGGGCGGCAGGGTCGCGTGGTCGAGTTGGACACCGAGGAGAGCTTCGGCGTGGTCTGTCTGGCGGTGCCACTCCCGGATGCCGCCGCCGCGGTCCGGCAACACGGCGCCAAGGCCCAGACGGCGGTCGTCGACGTCACCGGCGTGATGGCGGCGCCCCTCGCCGCGATGGCGGCGGTCGCTCCCGCCCGGGAACGGGCGAGTTACCACCCGTTGTTCGACCCGGCGGCCCCGCCGGGCCGGGTCGCGGTCGCCCGCGCGACCGACGGCCCGGTCACCGACCGCATCGACCGGGCACTGGCCGAGGCCGGGCACGACGTCGTCGCGGTCGACCCGGACCGCCACGACGAGGCGATGGCGACCATCCAGGGACGGGCCCATGCCGCGATCTTGGCGTTCGGCCTCGCCGCCGACCCCGTGCCCGAGGCGTTGGCGACCCCGGTCTACGAGGAGCTGGCGGGGTTGGTGGCCCGGGTCACGGGTGGGAACCCTCGCGTCTACGCCGACATCCAGTCGGTGTTCGGTGGCGCCGCAGAGATCGCCGACGCCGCCGAGGCCCTGGCGGACGCCGACGCGACGGCCTTCGAGGCCCTCTACGAGGATGCCGGCGGATAGACGCGATCAGGTCCGGGACGCCGCCCGATACCTGCGGTCGGTGCGGCCACTCGACCCCGCGGAGCTCACCGACTACGTGGAGGGCGACGTCGACGCCGCCACCGTCCGTGCGGACCTCAGGGCGCTGGCCCCGACCCTGGCGATCGTCGAGCGCCCCGACGGCAGTTTCGTCCCCGTGCCCGAGGGGCCCGTGGCGCCACCCACGACCGACGTCGAGGGGCTGCCACCGGCCCTCGAGACGGTGATCGAAGACCGGTTGGCCACGACGTACGGGCCGGACTGGGCCACGGGCGAGACCGGGGACCACCTCCGGTCGACGATCGAGGCGTTGAAGGCCGACTACTACCGGCAACATCCCGTCGAGTACGACACCGACGTCGCGAACGCGTATGCGATCTACCACCTCGCGAGTTACTACGCGGCCGGGTACCACGTCGCCGCCGAACTCGCCGCCGCCGACCTCCTGGATCACCACCTCCGCATCCTCGACGTCGGCGCGGGCGTCGGTGGTCCGGCGCTTGGCCTGTTCGCGGCGGTCCCCGAGGACACGCTCATCGAGTACCACGCCATCGAACCCGGCGCGGGGGCCGACGTCCTCGAGGCGTTGCTCGCCGAGACGGGGCCCAACGTCCACCCGACGATCCACCGGACGACCGCCGAGGCCTACGAGCTCACGTCGTCGTTCGACGTCGTCCTGTTCGCCAACGTCCTCTCGGAGCTCGATGACCCGGTCGCGGTCACCGAACGGTACCTCGATGCCGTGACCCGGTCGGGGACGATGGTGTTGCTCGCCCCGGCCGACGAGGGCACCAGCACGGGGCTGCGCACCGTCGAACGCGCCCTCGTCGACGACCGGGAGCTGGCGACCGTATACGCGCCGACGGTCCGCCTGTGGCCGGACGCTCACCCCACCGACCGCGGCTGGTCGTTCGTCCGCCACGACAACGTGACCGCGCCCACCTTCCAGACGCGGTTGGCCCGTGGCGAGGACGCCTACCGTCACACCAGCGTCCAGTACTCGTATGCCTACCTCCGCCGGGACGGCCGCCGCCGGTACGACGTCACGCTCTCGGCCGACGCGGCGGCGAAGATGGGGGCGATGGACGCCCACGTCACCAACCGCGTCGACGTCGTCGCCGCCAAGCTCAGTCCCGACCTCGGCACCGACCACCCACTGTTCAAGGTCAGCGACGGCAGCGAGGCCGTCGACCACTACGCGGTCCTCGTCCACGAGTCGCCACTGACCGAGACGTTGACCACCGCCGACTACGGGGCGTTGCTCGCCTTCGAGAACGTCCTCGTGCTCTGGAACGACGACGAGGACGGGTACAACCTCGTCGTCGACGACCGGGCCGTCGTCGACTACTACTGACCGCCTCAGTCGTCGTTGCCCTGGACCTCCATGGCCGCCGCGCGGCGGCGGGCCGCCCGCTCGAGGAACTCCTCGGGCAGTGACTCGACCTGCCCGACCTGGACACTCCAGAGGTTCGCGTACAACCCATCGTTGTCGAGGAGGGCCTCGTGGGTGCCGCGTTCGACGACCTCGCCGTCCTCGAGGACCAGGATTTGGTCGGCGTTCCGCACCGTCGAGAGGCGGTGGGCGATCGCGAACGCGGTCCGGTCCTCGATCAGGGTGTCCAGACTGTCCTGGATGAGCATCTCGGTCTCGTTGTCGACGTGGCTCGTCGCTTCGTCCAGGACCAGGATGGCCGGGTCGGTCAGGACCGCGCGGGCGATCGAGACGCGTTGGCGCTGCCCGCCGCTGAGTTTCACGCCGCGCTCACCGACCATGGTGTCGTACCCGTCGGGGAGTTCGCTGACGAACTCGTGGACGCCGGCGACGCGGGCGGCGTCCTCGATGGCGTCGTCGTCGATCTCGGGGTCGCCGTACGCGATGTTCTCCCGGACCGTGCCGTGGAACAGGAACGGGTCCTGGCCGACGTACCCGATGTGCTCCCGGAGGCTGCGCACCGACACCTCGGAGATCGGGGTGTCGTCGACCCGGATCTCGCCGCTGTCGAGGTCGTACAACCGCAACAACAGCTTGATCAGGGTGGTCTTGCCGGCGCCGGTCGGACCGACCAGCCCGACGAGTTGCCCGGGTTCGGCCGTAAACGACACCGACTCCAGGGTCGGGTCGTCGTCGCCCTCGTAGGTGAAGGTCACGTCCTCGTACTCGACGTCGCCGTCGACCGCGTCGAGGCGGTCGCCGTCGTCGGTGGCCTCCATGCGGTCGCTGGCCGCGAGCAGCCCGCGGATGCGTTCGGCGGCGGCCTCGGCGTACTGGTAGTTGTTGACGATCTGGCCGAGCTGCCGCATCGGCCACATGAACCGGCGACTGTACAGCAGAAACGTGGTGAGGGTCCCGAGACTCAACGTGTTCTCGATCGGCATCCGCGCGGGGAAGACCGCCCACAGGCCGCCGGCGACGAACGTGGCGACGAACCCGGCGCCGGTGATCAGTTGCAGTGACGGGAAGAACTTGATGCGGGTGGTGATCGCGTCCCAGTTCGCGTCGAGGTACTCCTGGGAGGCGTCGTCGACGCGGTCGGCCTCGAAGGGTTCGGTCGTGTAGGATTTGATGACCTCGATGCCGCCGATGTTGTTCTCCAACCGGGAGTTGAGGCGGCCGACGCTGGACCGGACCTCCTGGTATTTGGGGTGGATGGCGTTGACGAAGATCCAGGACGCCCCGGCGAGGACCGGCACCGACAGCAGCGACACGAGCGCGAGCTTCCAGTTGAGGTACAGCATCAACACGGCGATGCCGCCGACGCGGACGACGATCCGTATCAACGCGTTGAGGCTGTTGGTGAGAAACTGTTCGAGGCGGTTGACGTCGTTGTTCAGCACCGACATGACCTCGCCGGTCTGTTTGTTGTCGAAGAAGCTCAGCTCCAGGCGCTGCATCGCGTCGTAGGTGTCGACCCGGACGTTGTGCTGGAGGTGCTGGGCGAAGTGGTTCCACGCCCAGGAGTTCACCCAGCCCAGGCCCGCGCCGACGAGGTAGGCGCCGCCGATGAGGCCGGTGGCGAGCCAGAACTGTGCCCAGTCGGTGGCGGGGACCCAGGCGGCGGGGAACAACGGGAGTTCGAACGGGCCCTGGTCGGTGACGATGGCGTCGATGGCGACGCCGAAGACGAGGGCGGGGACGAGGTTGAGGGCGCGGGAGACGACGCTGGCGACGCCGCCGAGGGCGAACTCCGGGAGCTGGTCGCGTCCGTACTCGAGGATGAGGCCCCCCAACGCCCGATCCTCGTCGGCGCGGATGTCCGCGAGTTCGTCGTCGTCGGTCTCGGCTGCGCCCATCGCCGGCGGGTTCGTGATGGGCGTCCTTTAACCACGGGGAACCGGGGCGTGGGGCCGGCGGTGGAGCGACGTTACTATGCCGGGGGCGGTCCCAGGCAGGCCATGAGCGAGCCATCGGTGCTGTTGACCAACGACGACGGCATCGACAGTCCCGGGATCGAGGCGTTGTACGAGGCCCTCCAGGCTGTGGGTGAAGTGACCGTCGTCGCCCCGTCGAGTGATCGGTCGGCGATCGGGCGGGCGTTGTCCGGGTCGGCGGAAGTCCACGACCACCAGTGGGGGTACGCCTTGGACGGGACCCCGAGTGACTGTGTGGTCGCCGGCCTCGAGGCCCTGGTGCCGGACGCCGACATCGTGGTGTCGGGCTGCAACAAGGGGGCGAACCTGGGGATGTACGTGCTCGGGCGGTCGGGGACGGTGAGTGCGGCCGTCGAGGCGGCGTTCTTCGACGTCCCGGCGGTGGCGGCGTCCCTGTACGTCAAACAGGGGGACGCCGACTTCGCCTCTCTGGAGCTGCCGACCGAGGAGTACCGGATCGCGGCCGCGGCGACGGCCCACCTCGTCGAGGTGGGTCCGGGATCGGGGGTCTTCGAACAGGCCGACTACCTGAACATGAATGCGCCACGGCCCCGGGACTTCGACGGGGGAATGACCGTGACCCGGCCGTCGGCGGCCCACGCGATGACCGCCCGCCGCGACGGCCACACCGTCCACCTCGAGGACCTGATGTGGCGGCAGATGGCCCACGGCGAGGTGCCGGACGGCGAGGACGCGACCGATCGCCGCGCGGTCGCCGACGGCGCCGTCAGCGTCTCCCCGTTGACCGCACCGCATACGACCGAACACCACGACGCCTTGGACCGTGTCGTGGCCGGGTTCTCGGCCTGACCGGCGTCAGGGCGTCGTGGGGTCCCGATCGGCCGGTCCAGAGCGGGCGCCGGCGCGGTCGTCGTAGTTCTGCGGACCGACGAATGCCTCCCCGACATTCCCCACCACCGTGGTGTACACCGCATCGGCGGATGGGTACCGTGTCTCGCTGGTGCGTCCGAGGACCGTCCGGAGGGTCGTCGTGTCGGTGGTCGGTGCCTCGAGACGGACGTCACCGACCCGGTCGACCACGGTCTCCTGATCGGCCGGGAACGTACACCGGTCGTCGACGTGGTCGCGGACTTCCGAGAGGTCCATGACCAGCTGTGGGTTCGGTCGCGACACGGTTAGCCGTGGTGGCCACGGTTGCGCCCGGTCGAGGCGTGCCCCGTCGCGTGGGGTCACCCGTCTGCCCGGCGACCCGCACGGATCAGGTGGGCACACCGGTCCGCGGTGGCCAGAAAGGGGAGGTGGCCGGCCCGAACGGTTTCGACCCGGACCCGGTCGGCGGACCCGACCACGTCTCTGACCGCCCCCGGCCCGCCGAGGGGGTCCTGGTCACCCCAGATGAACGTCGTCGGCACCGGGAGGGTCCGCAGGGTCTCCGGGGCGATGTGGACCGATCGGCGCCAGCCGCGGATGGACAGCACCGCCTTGAACTCGCTGATCCCCGCCGCAGCGGCGGTCGGGACGGCCTCGTGGGCCGCAAGCGCCGCAATGAAGGCGGGGTGTGACTGGATCGCGTCCCGTTCGCCGAACACCTCGGCGATGTCGAGGACGCCGGCTTCGCCGTCCGGTTGCCGCCACCGCAGCAGGCGGCCAAAGACGGGGGTCGTCAACAGCCGGATGGGGAGTGGCGGACTCGTCCCCGGTAATCCGGGGGCGGCGCCCATCAGCGTCAGCTGCCTGACCCGGTCGGGGTGGGCCAGCGCGAACCGGATCCCGACGTGTCCGCCCATCGAGTGACCGACGATGTCGGCGCGGTCGATGCCCAGAGCGTCGAGGACACCCAAGAGATTGGTGACGGCGGTGGGACCGACGGTGCCCTCGGTGTATCGGAACGGGGCACTCAGTCCATACCCCGGTCGGTCGAAGGTGACGACGGGGACGGCCTCAAGCGCTCCCATGAGCGGGGCGAACAGCCCGCCGGCGAGGGCCGTGCCGTGCACCAGGACCACGGGGTGGTCGACGTCGCTGGGCCCGAGCTCGATGACGTGGGTCCGCCCTCCTGCCGGGCCGAGATCGATGAACTGCTCCCGTGGCTCGAGACCGGAGGCCGCGAAGAGGCGTCGTTGCGCCGCCTCGTAGGTCGCTCGCTCCCCGTGACCGCCGTGCGTGTCGGTGTCCGATGGTCCCATCATCAGGTGCCTCCGTGCGTGTCGCGTCGGCCCGCCGACGAACGACCGGGTCGCCGGTGGGTCGCGCCCACGACGGATGGTCACGTGATGAGTTAACACTTCCCAAATTAAGTGGGGGCGCAGCGTCTCTGATGACATGGGATCAGAACAGCCGCCGTGGCGATGGTCGAACGTCCCGCAACCGGAGGCCCACATCGGCGGCCTCGTCCTCGGGTCGGTGCTCACGGTGGTGTGGCCGTGGCCGATCGGCGGGGACCGACGATGGCTCCGGGCGGTCGGCTCGGTCGTCGGTGCGGGCGGGTTAGGCCTCGTCGCCTGGGCGGTCCGGACCTCGGCCGACCAGCCACTGGACGCCCCGACCAACCTCGAGACGACGGGGCCCTACGCATTCAGTCGGAACCCGATGTACGTCGGATGGACGGCTCTGTACCTCGGAATCGCTCTGGTGGTGAACACCGTGTGGCTGGTCGTCCTGTTGCCGGCGGTGCTCGCCACCTGTGACCGGGAGATCCGGGCCGAGGAACGCGAGTTAGATCGTGCGTTCGGCAGACGGTATCGCGTCTATCGACGACGGGTTCCGCGATATCTCTCTCGACTGGGTTGACCGCCGCAACCGGGTGGTGACCGGCGAGGTGTCCTTCCGCCCCATGGTGACCGTGGACTGCCGTCGCCGGGACACGGGCCGTCGGGCCATCGGTCTCCGTTCGCCGCTATCGACGGTCCCGTTGCTCGATCTTGTTCAGTTCGATGAGCAGCCGGAAGATGGCCTTCACGAGGTTGGCGTCGACGTCGAACCGCTCGGCGTTCTCCCCGGCCCGCTCCATCACCCGTCGTTCCTGGGCTTCGTCGACGGTGTCCATCCCCTGCTCGGCTTTGACCCGGGCGATGGTGTCGGCGACGTACGTGCGGCGGGCGACGAGCTCGACGATGTCGCGGTCGATCTCCTCGATCTCGGTGCGGAGCGCACTCAGATCGTCGTCGCCCCGGTCTGTTGGGTCGTGGTCATCCATGTGTCTCCCTCGCGGTCGGCCCAGCGGTCGGCCACCGGCCTGAGACTGTCGCGGTCGCCCACGGCGATAACGCTTGGGCCGGTGCCGGAGAGGGTGGCGCCGGCCGCGTGGGGAAGGGCCTCGAGGATGGGGACGGGGTCGTAGTCGAGGGCGGCGGAGAACGCGAGGCCGTTGATCGTCATCGCGAGCGGGTATCGGCCATCCAGGGCGAGGTCGCGGACGTGGTCGGCGACGCCGGCGACCCGACGGCACTGTTCGACGGGGGCGTCGACGCTGTAGGCGCGGGCCGGTGGCGTCCACACGAGGACGGCCGCGTCGAAGGTGTCGTGGTGGAGGAGGTCGTGGGCGTCGTTGTCGGTGACGACGACGCCACCGAGCATGCTGGCGGCGGCGTCGTCGAAGGCGCCGGTCACCGTCACCCCGGCCTCGCGGGCGGCGGCCACGCCGATCTTGGCGGCGGTCTCGCGGTCCATCGTGGCGTCGGCGGCCGACAGGGTGGCGAGGACGGTGGCGTTGGCGGCGGCACTGGAGCTCTTCAGGCCACTGGCCATGGGGATGTCGCTGGTGGTCTCGACGGTGGCCCCGGCGGCGACGTCGATGGCCTCGAGGACGTGGGTGACGGCGGTCTCGATGAGGGTGGTGTCGGCCGTCGGGGCGTCGGTGATCCGTCCGGTCACCCCGGTCGTGGACGGGTCCAGGGCGACGGTGGCGGTGACGTACTCGTCGATGGCGAAGGCCGCGCCGGTCCCGGTCGCGAGGGCGTTCAACACGGTGCCGGCGGCCGGCGCCCGCGCGCTCCCGTCCATGGGTGGCCCACCCCGTCGGTCCACTTGGTCGTGACGGTGGCGGCGGTGCGGCGGGCTTTTCTCC